>JAESFL010000272.1_pt1 | contig 43833 bp, 51 predicted proteins | sample 9269401 | NCBI WGS metagenome assembly JAESFL01 (sample SAMN14506025, study PRJNA617098) | algae metagenome | isolation source: Gloeocapsa sp. UFS-A4-WI-NPMV-4B04 and co-occurring heterotrophs from desert... | place: USA: Utah | collected 2006-10-01 | reverse complement strand
ACTGTCGAACGGGAGACGCCAGCCACGTCGGCCAGATGCTCCTGGGTCCAATCGAGGAGACCGCGAGCAGCACGACACTGCGCTGGTGATAACGAATGCGGCATGGGCTCTGATTGAGGGTTGCCAAAGGCGGGCTCAGTCAACCATAATGGTTGATCTAAGCCAACATGCTCCGAGGTTCAAGCACACCGGCCGCCAAGGGCCGAATGAGGGTTCATGCATCACCATACCTCCCTGATCGCCACCATCGTCGCTGGTATCGGGCTCGCCTTCGTGTTTGGCACGATTGCTCAACGTCTGCGCCTGTCGCCCCTGGTCGGGTATCTTGTGGCAGGCGTACTGATCGGCCCCTTCACACCTGGCTACGTAGCCGATCAGACCCTAGCGCCCCAGCTCGCTGAGCTTGGGGTCATCCTGCTGATGTTCGGTGTGGGGCTCCACTTCTCGCTCTCCGACCTGATGTCCGTCCGTGCCATCGCGGTACCCGGTGCTCTCGGCCAAATGACGTTCGTGAGCCTGCTTGGGTTTGGCTTGGCCTATGCGATGGGGTGGTCGACAGGGGCAGGGATTGTCTTCGGCCTTTCCCTTTCAGTGGCGAGCACCGTGGTGGTCCTCCGTGCCCTCCAGGAGAAGCGTCTGATCGATACGGAGCGCGGGCGCATCGCGGTGGGCTGGCTCATCGTCGAGGACCTCGCGATGGTCCTGGCCCTCGTGCTGATACCAGCCCTTGCAGGTGTTCTGGGCGGGGAGGCTCCGATTGAGACGGGAGGTGCAGCCGCACTCCTCACCTTCTTGGACGTGGACATCGTCTGGGGTGTCCTTGGCCTCACCTTGGTCAAAGTGGCGGCTTTCGTGGTCCTGATGTTAGTGGTTGGGCGGCGCGTGATCCCCTGGGTCCTGCACTACGTCGCGCATACGGGCTCACGCGAACTCTTCCGGCTTGCCGTTCTCGCCATCGCGCTTGGGGTTGCCTTTGGGTCAGCCGAACTCTTCGGCGTGTCATTCGCACTCGGCGCCTTCTTCGCTGGCATGATCCTGGCTGAAAGTCCCCTCAGCCACCAAGCCGCTAACGAGACTCTGCCGCTTCGCGACGCCTTCGCGGTGCTGTTCTTCGTCTCGGTCGGCATGCTCTTCGACCCAACCGTTCTTATTCGTGAACCAGGGCCAGCCTTTGCCACTTTCCTGATCATCGTCGTTGGGAACGCGGTTGCGGCGTTCACCATCGTGATCTTGTGCCGCTACCCACTGCTCACCGCCCTAACGAGCGCCGCTGCCCTGTCACAGATTGGGGAGTTCTCATTCATCCTGGCGGGGCTTGGGGTTGGACTGAAGCTGTTGCCGGAAGCTGGGCAGGATCTGATCCTCGCCGGTGCGATCCTGTCGATCCTGGCGAACCCACTGCTGTTCTATGCGCTCGACAAGGCCAGACCCAGGATTGAGGCTCGGGAACAGCGTCAAGCCGACCCACAAGTGCCCCCGACGCCACGAGCGCCAGAGCTTCCGGTCACATCGCTGCGGGAGCACGCCGTTCTTGTCGGACACGGCCGGGTCGGGAGCCTCATTGCAGAAGCCCTCAAGGTGCGGGAGGTGCCCTTCCTCGTGATCGAGGAGCGGGTGGAGACCGCAGCAAGGGTTCGTGAGCAAGGTGTTGAGGTCATCTCCGGCACTGTCGGGCAGCGGGGCATCCTGGAGGCTGTCAATCTGCCCGAGGCGCACTGGTTGATCAGCGCAATCCCTAGTCCCTTCGAGGCGACTGAGCTGATCGAGCGTGCGAAGAAAGCGAACCCTGGGATCCGGATTGTGGCCCGCGCCCACAACGACGCCGAGGTGGAACATCTCCGCAAGGTCGGAGCCGATTACATTGTGCTGGGAGAGAGGGAGATTGCTCGCGAGATGGTCAGTCATGTCTTCGGGCTAAGCTCGTCCGGAGACAGGCTGGACGGCACCGTGGACGACGCGTTTCGGCGTGCGCAGGCTGAGGCCGGTGTGCGAGTCGAGCAGGACGCCCCAACTCAGCCAAACCTAAAGGCTGTTGGGTAACATGAGGCATGCTCTCACAGGAGCCCTGATCCTCTTGGCCGGGTTGGTCGTTGGTTCTGTTGCGGACCAACTCTGGAACCTACGAGCGAGGCAGGCCGATACTGTCCGCCTGGAACAGCGTCGTCAGACAGAGCCGCTGCTGCGGTTTGGCTCCTCGCTTGCTCAGGTCTCATTGGATGCGCAACGAGCGCATCGAGCCTCAGTCTACGTGCCAGCCTACGCGAGCGTCCGGGTGGGGAATGGGCGCTCGGCTGTGCAGCTTGCAACAACGCTAAGCGTCCACAACACCTCCCGCGAGCGGCCTCTGATCCTGGAGCGGATCGACTACCACAGCACGGATGGTCAGCTCGTTCAGGCGCATCTGGATCGTCCTGTGGCCCTGAAGCCGTTTGGGGTTCTGGAGGTCTTCATTTCAGCCGACGACAATCGTGGCGGCGCAGGAGCGAATTTCCTGGTCGAGTGGAGTGCAGACGGGCCGGTCCCTACTCCAGTGATCGAGGCCGTGATGGTCGGCGCTTATAGCTCCACGGGCATCTCGTTCGTGAGCCAGAGCCGCACACTACACGCAGAGCCTTAGCAGATGAGGCTACCAACGTTGTTTCAGATGTTCGGAGCTCCGGAGGGTGGCATGGCCGAGGGTCGGTTCATCTCTCACCTCCGCGTGTCGACCAACACCGATGGGGAAGCAATGGCCATCCAGCCGGCTTCCCATCTGCTTCCCAAATCAATGGTTCGCTGGGGCCAGTGCTGGGGCCGGAACCGCCCTCCTCCAGCAATAACCTGATGGAACAGAGACTTACGTTGATTGCGGGGCGGAGACAATGTCCGCCGTACCCCCTGTTTGCCTATCAGAGGGTCGGCCGCTGGAGCCGCCATCGCCCACGGAAAAGCCCGCTGGGGCGGGGCCGAGCGGGCAAGGGCGACAATCCAGGACCAAGGACCTCGTCGCGCTTGCTGGACCGGGTTAAAGTCACCCATCAGCTCTGGGGAAGGGAATGAGGCGGCGGGATTTCATCACCCTTGTGGCTGGCACAACCCTCGCGCAGTCAGTTGGATCAGCGGCGCAGCAGCCAAGGCAACTTCGCCAGATCGGGGTGATGCTGCAAATCCCTCCGACAGATCCAGAGGCTCAGGCCCGTGTTAGAGCCCTTACCCAAGGTCTTCGTGAACTCAAATGGGTGGAAGGGCGGGATTTCCAGATCGAGTATCGAGGAGCAGGAGAAGATGCCGCAAGTTTACGAGCGGCTGCATCCGAACTCTTGGCGAAGAAGCCGGGTGTCATACTCACCGCGACCACACGCATTATCCAGGAACTGCAAAGGCAAGCCCCCACGGTTCCCCTCGTGTTCGTCAACTTCAACAGCCCAGTTGAGGTCGGTTTAATCAGCAGCCTTGCACGACCCGGCGGCAATATCACCGGCTTCTCAGGCTCTGAGCCATCCATCGCTGCCAAATGGCTTGAACTTCTCAAAGAAATGGTTCCAAGCCTGGAGCAGGTCCTCATCTTGATGAACCCGGCGGCTCCAAGCAACCAAGCCTTCCTTCAGGTCGCTGAGGCCATGGCCTCTCGTCTCGGCGTCAGCGTGACAGCATCAGTGGTGCGGGATCAGGCCGAGATTGAGGCCGCACTCGATGCAGCGGCGTCGAAGCCGAACATGGGTCTGATTGCGATGCCAGGAGGTCCTATCACGGTCCATCGGGGGCGGCTCATAGAGCTGGCCGCTCGTCACCACATCCCAGCAATCTACGCCTTCGGCTACTACGCCGCCGAGGGAGGGTTGATGTCATATGGCGGCGATGTTCTCGATCAGTGGCATCGCGCGGGAGAGTATGCCCATCGCATCCTCAACGGTGAACGCCCGGCCGACATGCCGGTGCAGGCCACGACCAAGTTTGTGCTCTCCCTGAACTTGCGAACTGCAAAGGCTCTCGGTCTTACCGTCCCGCCAACACTACTGGCTCAAGCTGACGAACTCATCGAGTAGGACCTCGCGCGAGCGCGAAAGCGTCACCCCTTTCGCATAACCGGCCATTACGGAACGAGCCTAAAACCCTCCCTTAACGCGCCCTGCTCTAGGACGGCCTCACGGGCCGCGTTGCGTATCAGGCCCGACCGCACGTCTAGCCCCGCCGGCCCGACCTAACCCGCGCGGGGCTTTTCGCGTCTTAGGTGGTGAACGGCCCGGAGGTTCTCTTCCTTATGAGGATCGTCGCGCCTGCGGGCTCAGGCCTGCGGCCTGCCCGTTCTGCAGGTGGAGGTAGGTGGGGTCGAACTCGCCTGCCGTCTTCAGCCCCTCCCAGTCGAGCACCTTCAGGGTGCCCCTCGTGAAGGTCACGAGCCCGGCCTTCCGGATATCCTGCAGGGTGCGGTTGACGTGCACGGTCGAGAGGCCGGTCGCATCGCCTAGATCGGTCTGGGTCATGGGAAGCTGGCAGGTGCGACCCTCCGCAAGGCCGACAGCGCCCAGCTTCACCACCATCTCGCACAAGAGATGACACAGGCGCGTGTAGGCGTCGCGCCGCCCGACGTTGACCATCCACTCCCGGTAGATTGCTGCATCGATCAGCGTCCCGCGCCAGAGCGCATCGCTGATCCGGGGATGGCGCTTGCACAGATCGCGCAGGGCCTCGTGCTGGATGAACGCAACTGTGCAAGGGCTGACGGTGCCGATGCTGTTGTCGAGCGTCTTGAGGTGCAGGCTCTGGAGGTCGGGCATGTCGCCGGGGACGTGGAAGGCCAGGATCTGGCGCTTGCCCTCGGGTGTCACCTTGAACGTTGAGGTGAAGCCCTCCAGGACGAGGCAGGAGCGCGAGGGCTGATCATGCTCGCGCACGATGTCCTGCCCGCCTCTCAGCTCCTGCCGGTGCACGGGCAAGCTGGTGAGGGCCAGCTTCTCCTCATCAGTGAGGGTGAAGATGCTCTCGATCTTGCGAACGAGCGGATGCGAGTAAGGATGACGAGCGTCCATGACGCGGCTCCCTTGTTGAGGCGGGAGCACGGGGGTCTCTCAGTCACGAGCGCCTATGATCAGAGGCTGATGATGGCAGGACCATACCACGTAGTTCATAGCGAGTATGTAACAAAGCTTGTATGCGAAAAAATATTACTTAATGTGAAGCTTGGCGTTGGCAATAAATTACGTTCGAATTATTGCCTCAGATCATAATGTTGATGTTGTCTATTTCCCAATCTTCACGCCGAGAGGGGCTCGGAAAACGACGCGCCCCGCCTCGTCTCTCACGGTGACGGCGATCGGCTTCTGGTTGTTCTTGGGGACGGTATCCTTGGCGATACTGCTGAGTGCATCTAGGGCTTCGGCCCAAACGGCAGCCATGCCGTCAAGGTCGTGACCCTATGAGGCAGGAGGTCCAGGAGGTGGATCGACGCGGTCGATCTCCATCCTGAGCCGCACCGTCAGGACCCGCTGTCTGTGCTCGTTGCAAACCTCGAGGGTGATGTCGCGGGCGTCGCCCCGCGGGAGGCGATCGCGCCCGATCTCGGCGACAGCTTCAGCGGCCTCGCGCTCGGCGGTGTCCAGGTCTGGGAACTCCATCCCCTCTTCGTCAGCGGTGAAGGATAGGCCTTGTCGGATGTCGAAGTAGAACAGCGGCATAACGGCAAGAAACACGCCGCCAGCGCGACTTGTTCCCGCGCACGAAGGAATGCCGCCGTAATTCGCGTAAGGGCCAGTATGGAACCGAAAACAGCCCCTCCGGAGCGTATTCGGAAGCACTCGCACGCACCACGCGGAGGACCCTAGTACATCCCCAGTCTAACCGGCCCTCTGGCGGGCGGAGGCGTGGCCGGAAATACTTAAATTTATTTGCTGACTCTCCCCTATATAGGGGACGCCGGGTTTGAGCCTCAAGCGTAGCGTAGTGGGGTGGGCTGAGGCCACACAAGTGGCCCGCCCGCTACCAAGGGAGGGCATCATGCGCTTGAAACTGCTTGTTTGCGCCGCTGCGTTCGGACTGCTTGCCACAACAGGGGCACAGGCGCAGAACGAGGCTGTTGTTACGGCTGAAGCCGTTGTTACAGCACAGGCTGAGGCTCCAACCCTGCCTAGGATGTCACCGCAGACAGCACCTAGTGCCGCCGACCGGTATGCTGCCGACGTCTTCTGCCAGACTGGGTATGTGGAAGAGGCGATAACTAACTGCATGGCAGCGCGGGTCGGCAAAGTCCCATAGGGCGGCAAGAAAGCTGCCTTGTAGCCAAGGCTCAGCCCTGAACCAGGATTACGCCTTTAGGCTTCGCATAAAGCATATAAGGGGGCTTCCATGACGAGTTCTCCAAACCAGTCACGGTCCGAGCACTGGGAGGCTGTTCGCCTCTCGTGGAAGAGCCTGCACATCCCTGTTGGGTCGCTCCTCATCGGCAGCTTGTTTACAGCGAGTGTCGCCTCAGCGGTGTCAATGATGTGGTCCTTTGGATCGTCTATTCCGATACCGTAGCCAGCACGCCGTCCGATCCGCCCGGGCGCGCAAACGCGCCTCAGATGCTATGATGACGCGCTCTGCCTTGAGCATCAAAAGGCTTTCGACCGGGGTAACCAAATAGGCTGGTCATCGCAGCTTCAGCAGAACAACGACATTGATAATCAGCCCGATGAGAGCGCCAAGGGAGATGACACCTATTATTGTTCCCCAGTCCATAACTTCCCCCGAAGAAGGTTTTTATGGACTCGATCTCTATGGGCCTTGTTTGCTGGACGATGTGCGCTGGCGCAGCCACACCCATAGATCGGGAGATAGATGGTCGATCAACCCGCGCTGCCGTAGATAACAGATCAACAAGCGGGGCACCCGTGGGGGCAGAACAACAACGGTTTAATGACCAATATGTTTTGTTGAGTAGTAAACCGCTCTTCGGGGCGGTTTTTCTTTTGCCGCGATCCACGAAGCTTGAGAATATCGTCGGGAACGTGATTGGACACTTCAGCGGAGCAGGCGCATCGTTGTGCTCTGGCCTCACTCATCTGCCCCCACACAGAGGCCAGCCCTTCAGGCGCCCTTCAGGTTGGGCGCCTTTTTTCGTCAGAGCAGCCCCAGCACCGCCGCGAGCACCAGGACGAAGGCAGCCGCCAGCATCAGCACGGGCTCAGTGCGGATCATCGCGAGGTTGCTCGACGTTGAGCCCATTCAGCGCGCTTGCGCTGCCAATGCGCCCGCCATGCCGCCCGCCGTTCCTCAGGCGTCAGTGCCCGGCTATAGCGGCCATCTTTGAAGTTGCCGTTCTGGGTGCCTGTAGGAGCGCCCGAGCCTAGCCGGCGGCCACCGTGTGAGGATTTGGGGTTGGGGCTCAACTTGATTGATCCAAATAAAGTCTCGAAATCTGCGGCGTCTAAAGCGAGAGCCCACGATCGGTCTATAGTCCGAAACAGCCACGTTTTTTCCTTCCCCCCCGCTACCAGAGTGTTGGCTTGGATTAGGCGAGTCAGCCTAAGTGAGTTAGCCTAAGCCCCAGGGGGGGCCATGCGCCACGCTAACGACAATCTGGTAAGCAGGATTACACTCAGGCAGTGGGAGATTGTTGCCGTCCTTGCGCTCGTTGCAGCCTTTGCGCTCGGTGCCATTTCTTTGGCGGTGTACCTGTTCATGCTCTGAATGGTCAGCCATCCAGCCTCGGCTTGGGCACGGCGTCGGGGTCGAGCTCACGAGCATAGGCCAGCATGAGACGCGCCATGGCCGTGCGTTCCTCGGGCTCGTCGCACACGAGATTATGAGCGACAGCCACGAGCGCCTTGGCTGACTTGAACCCATCGCCATCGTTCGCGGCCAAGCAGGCGGCCACAATAGAGGCAATGCGATCAGTGGCGCTCATCTCCTCGACGGGCTGTGTATGCCGTCCGTCGTCGGGTGCGTAGTAGTTAGCCATTAGCGACCCTCAATCTGTTTCCGCAGGTTCATAAGTTCCGTCTCGATTTCGAGGAGCTTCCGCTGCACGGACACGTCATTGTTTTCGCGAATGGCCTTCGAGCGAAGTAATTCACTTATCTGCGCCTGCGCGCCTTCGGTGCGTGCCTTGCTTTCCTTGGCGATTAGCCCCTCAATCTGCTTATGCGACTGATGGAGGCTCTCGATGCTGGCCCTCAGGTCGCCGATATCGGCGCCGCCAATCCGAGCGTGCAGCTTCTCAATCTTTTTCTCGACTTGCCCGACCGCACGACCCGCCTCTGTCGCGAATGCGGTCATCACATCCGCAAACTCGGCACGCAGCTGCTGCCGCAGCTTGCCCACAGCGGCAGCCGCGATGCTGGCGGCCTCCTGCTTCGTAAGGGTATCAACCGGCACAGGCGCCCGCGTCTCAGGCTCCGGCAGACGCCATTGCTCTGGCTCCAGGCCCAAAGCGCGGCGTTCCTGCCTCTCGGCGATCTCGCGGCGCAGTTCTTCGGTTTCAGCCCTAAAGGCTTCTAACTCGATCTCGCGGGGGCCATGGCGGATCACCACCCCACTGACTCGACCACTTGCACGAGGCCCGGCGCTCGCATGGTCCAAGCGGCGTCGAGGGTGACTTTCGTGACGAGAAGGTCTTGTTGAAAGGCACTCCGGACAGGCGAGGCCACCGTGCCGCCCGTGCTGATTTGTGCGGGCGCGGCGTCGTTGTAGTGGACAGTCGCTTCGACGCTCGCATCAAAACGCGGGTCAGAACCGAAGGCACTGGCAAAGGCCGCCGCATCAACCGCCGTGACGGCGCCAGCGGGCAAAACTGGGGTGGAGAGCACAGGATAGTTGGCGGCCCGCAAGGCAATGGCTGCCGCCTGTCCTGGTGCTGCGATGATGACCGGATCAGTGCCGCCACCGGCTGCCGCAAGGGCCGCGATCAGGGCCGAGATATCCTCCACCATGGCCTCGTGTGTGTCGGTCGCGGCGCTCGTCGCGATCGGCGTCACGCCTACCCGCAAGCCCGCAGGCTTGGCACTCGTGGCGGCTGCGGTGCCGAACAAGGTGGCATCCAACGTTGCCGCTACACTCTCGCGAAGCAATTGGCGCATCACCGGCTCACCGCCCATAGTCGCCAGCTCACGGGTGACAACAGTGATCAGCACCATTTTGCGCATGGGGCCAAGAGTGCCGCCGGACAGCGAGTATTGGATGACGGGAGCCGGTGCGCCTTCTTCAACCCACGCTGCATCGACGGACGCGGGCGCCCCGCTCCGCCGAGGGATCGTGACCGTGCTGGAGCCATTGAGCGGCACCTTAAGGCAGCGAGCGATCAAGGCGGCAGCGGCACTCTGAGGCTTCAGGCTTTCAACAAAATCCGCGACGCTTGTTGCGGCCAGTTGAGACGCCCAACCGCTCACCGTGGTTGAAGCGGGGGAAACAGCCGCGCGCTGGAGCACCGCGAGTGTCACCTCGTCATCAGCCCACAAACTTCGGGCGACCCCTTCCGGGCCGCCGCTGAAGCGAGGATCGGCGATGTGCAGGGCCTTGGCGACGAACGCGCGTTCGAGGTTGTCGGCGGGTCTCAGCCTGCCGCCATTGCGCTGAAGGCTTGGGATACTGGGGCGGGCGTTCACGTCAACGGCCCTCCTACTGCTAGCGCCACCATAGCGCGGGGTTACGGGCTCAGTGCATTAACGCACATAATACACCGAAAGTAACCGCGACACTTTGCATTTAAGCAAATATAGGGGGGTACTGCGCACGTTTAGTGCGGCCCCGACATAGACCGCCGCCTTCGGCTGGTTTTCAGAAACCGTAACTTTTCCCGCGCGCGAACCTTTTTTCGTGCCGTTTATGGAAAGTCGGCGAGGCCGCCGGTCTAGCTCTCATGCCCTCCAGAGTTCCAACCCCCGCCCCCGAAAACTTCATTTTGCAGATGCGTGGGGAAACGATCCGGAGCGGTCTATCCTTAGAAGGCGCTAGGGTTTTCATCCCCCGCCCCGTCATTCCCATCTGCGCACCCGAAGCGCCGCCCTCAATCGGCTCTCAGCGTCCCGTTGGCATGCGTCGATTGCCCGCTGCAGCTCCTGGCCCGTGAGGTTCGGCTAACGGGTGAGAACGGCGCGAAGTAGCTCCCCACGGTCTGCCGAAGGGCGTTCGCGAATGAAGGCTGCGACGGCTTGGACGGGTTCATTCATTGGCACCTCCGGCCTTGTTCACCGCCACAGGCATGGGCACGCCAACCACCGTGGTTCTGACACGAGGGCGGGGTTGAGGTGCAGGGTGTGCGCACAACCGGAAGTGCACAGCACACCCCCACACCCCTATAAGGGGGTGGGTGTGCAGTGCAGATTGCTCACCTTGCACACCCTTGCGCGCACACCCTTTGCAGGGTTGTGCAGGCGTCATTCGGTTGCCCATTGACCCACCTCAATGAAGGTCCGCACGTCGCGGCGTTTAGGGTCTCGACCTTCGACCCGCTTGAACATGCCATTGGCTATCCAGACTGCGAGGAGACCCGCGACCTTCATGCGGTGGGCCTTGTTTTCGGAGTCGAGCCGGAGAGCCCGCGCAATCGGCTTGCCCACCCAATCAGAAGCCTGTGCGCTCTCCCGCCACGGGCCACCCTCTGAGACAGCCTTCTGAGCCGCCCGCAGGTCCGCAGTCGTCACGCCGTCGAAGGGGCTGGGGAACTCCCACCGGGTCGGCACCCCCACGTCGTCGCCGTTGCCGAGGTCTACAGACACGAACCGGAACCACTCGGCTTTCTCCGCCGGGGGTGAGAGGTTGGCCTTGCCCGCGTCTACTCGGAAGAACCACCTGCGGTTCTCAACGCCAGCCTTGGCGGCCTCATCATCAGTCATGACGTTGAGCACACGGGCGGAGCGCGCGGCCGCCAGGAGAGCCACAGCCCCGCGCCCGTCCTCCACCGTCACCTCAGCCCCACCGGTCTTGCGGCTGTGATGGGATAGCTCGACGGCGGAGTTGGTCACATCTGCGACGTGAGCCCATTTCTTCACCACCATCTCGATGGCGTTGTTGTCGTTCTCGGTGACGCGATGGCTCGACACGAAGGGGTCAATGATGGCCGCATCAATGCGGTTGGCCCGTATGGTGTCGATCACCGCATCGACCACTGGAACGGCGATCTTGGCACCGTCTCGGGTCTGTTCTGCGATCACAATCGGCATGCGCCTGCCGCTATCGATAAACAGCCGGTCGCCTATGTCCTCAGCGGTCAGCCCGTAGTGCAGGGCTGTGGCCATTACCCGCCGCTGGATCTCCTCAAGCGGGTCCTCTCCATTCCAGTACCAGACCCGCAGGCGGTCCTTCGGTGTTATTCCCAGGAGCGGCTTACCGCTCACCATGGTAAGCGCCTCTGCAATCTCCTGTGCTGACTTGCCAACACCGCCATGAGCAATGGTCGCGGAGACAAACTGCCGGATCAGGTGCCGCCCGTAGATGAACTGGCGCGGCGGGATGGTAGCCGGGTCAATCCACTCGAATGGGGTCGCTCTGATAAGGCCGGCGGGTCCATATTCGGCCCGCCGGTCAAGTTCCTCGTCACTAGCCGTGCGAGGGTCAAATTTGGTGACGGTCGGCATGGGCCGCCTCCCGCGACAGGGTGAGGGCGGCCAAATAGGCGCGCCGGATATGAGCGAGAGTGATCCCGAGCATGTTAGGGCTGCGCAGGCTGGCGTACCGCTGGCCGCATTGCGCATGGGCCTCTAGGGCGCCCATCAAGGCCCCAATCTCCTCGAAGAGCGCGTCGGCCTCATTGGGCGGAGGAGTTTGCGAGTCGGTCATTTCGACTCCTCCGCCATGCGCTGGATGTACCGGTCCAAGTCAGGGCCGATCCTCAGCAACTCGTGCCCGACGACGTGTCGGTCGTCGTTGAAAACGGGCCACCTGACGTAGCGGGGCGTTTGACCAAGGGAGCGAGAGAGCCTATTTTTCGGGGTGTCGGCTGTGCCAACCGCAGACATTCCCGAACGGCGTGCGCTCCTGGTCGAGCCGCGCCGTTCTTTATGTTGGGGCATGGTTCAAGCGACCTCCTCGATGCCGAGGAGACGGCGTGCCACGGGCGCTGTGATGAGGACCCGTCGTCCCACGCGGGTGGCTGGAACTTCCTGCCGCTTCACTGCCGCGTAGAGGGAGACCGGCGAAATTCCGAGGACACGGGCGAGCGGAGTAACATCGACCGCACGGCCTTGTGCCAGAGCAACTTGAATGTCTTTAAGCATAGTGGTGTTCCTTCAATGAAGGCGGTTCCACGAGATAAATTCATTCAACGGGAATGGATCCCAAGAAGAAACGAGTAGCCCTGTGGAAAAGCGCAGTGTCGCATTTTTTGCGACAACGCAAATCGCTCTAAGTGACTTCGCGTGCAATTGTCGGAGAAACTCGGACATCTTCAGCGATACTGATGGAGTTCACCAAAAGCTGCTTCAGAATGGGGCTACGCGCATCGGCAGCCGAGCTGGGACAGTGTTATGTATGGCCCAAGTAGAAGTGCCCCTAAGCGGCACAAACAAAGCGGCCGCGGAGCTGGTGGAAACAGCTCGACGCGGCCTGACCCACACCATCGGGAGTGAACAATGGCACAGGCTACCCATAGGGATATCTTGAAGCGGGCGGTTGTCACAGGGGACACCACGGCCTTCCCGATGGCAATCGGACACGCGATTGCCAGCCCTCTGCTCCAGGCCGAGCCCATCACCCCGAGCCTTGAAAAGAGCGGCCGCGCGAAGGTGATGCCCCACCCGCACGCGGCCTGGCCATCAACCGCCCGCCAAGGACACGATTAATGGCTAATCCATCTTATATCACCGCCGCGCCGAGAAAATCCCAGCACGTCGCTTCGGACTGGGGACGGCTTGCCGTTGCGTCAACTCGGACGTAGCCTTTGAGGCGGACGGCGTTCTACGCATCGCGCCGTCTGAAATCTCCCACGAAACTGAAAGCCCGGCGGCTCGGAAAAGCCCGCCGGGCCTTTTGTGTAGTCGGCGCAACCCGGTCCACCAGTTGCAGCGGCGGTCCCATGATGGGCCGCCGTTTCTATGTCTAGAGCCTCGGACGAGAAGTCGGATCCGATGAGTTCGGCACCTCGGCAACCCTGACGCCCCCGATGGTGCGTCCGCATAACGGTCCGACGCTCTAGTCTGCCATGAGCAGGTATGCAGCCGTCGCCACTGTTGCAGCGAAAATCGCTCGGTCCATGAAACTCATCCCTGTGAAATAGTCCGCTAGCGCCGCGAGCATCGAGCCTGCCGTGTTGTTCGCGCCATGCTAGCAGCATCGCCTTAACCGTCCGTCAACTATTCCACCTGCCAGTTAGGAACACAGGCACCTAAACACAGGGGAACGCCCGTGTTCCTAACCCTTGGCGAAGCCGCGAAACAGGCAGGTTTCAGCAAAGCAACCCTTTCCCGTGCGGTCAAAGACGGGAAGTTGTCAGCGCAAAAGAGCATCGAGACACAGAGTTATAAAATCGACCCGGCGGAACTTTTCCGCTGGGCTGAGGCGATGCAGGTCGTTCGCAACAGGGCTGAACCAGAGAGCGAGAAACAGAGCGCAACCCCCTCTGAGAACAGCGCAAAGACAAGCGAAACGGTCTTTGAAACACGGGTGCAGGAAGTACGCGAACGGGCTGAGATGGAAGCGGCCAAGCGGCTTGCCGAGGAACGGGTTGCCGATTTGAAACAGCAGTTGGAAGAGATGAAACGGCAGCGCGACAAGTGGCAGGAACAGGCCGAACGCCTCGCCCTAGCACCACCGACACCCGTCACCGTGCCCGAGTCGCGGGGCTGGTGGCCGTGGAGGCGGAGCGCGTGATGCAGAAGGATATGGGCGAGGAGGAGCAGGGCCAGGCCGAGCTCGCGCTTACCCTGGTTCAGGCCGTGCAAGCCTTGAACGATGCAGCAGCCGCGGCTGCGAAATTCGGCGTCTATGCGAAACTAAGCATCTATAGGTACCCCGCCACAGTCGGAGGGCTGGGGAAGCCGCGGGAGACCTATGCGATTAGCATTGAAAACTCAGGGCAAGCACCGACTCGTTGACAGCGCAGCAGCGCGCGAGTCGAATGAGGTCAGGTCAACGAAGGAGTCGTAGGGCCTAGAAATGCATCGACCCGCCGGGTTAGGGCGGGCCGCACATCCGGCCGGAGCCGGGAACGATGTTCGATTGGCGTCAACATCCTTCCCGACAACCCGGTCTCTCGTCAAGCCGAAAGTGTCGCTTTCGGCAACGGAGACGCTTTGTCCTAATTCTTCCAATCAGGAAGGATTGGGCGCGGACGTGCGCGCCTCAAGCGGCAAATTTGCCGCTTGCTCGCCCCGGCGGGTTCTCGAGGAGAACCTATGTCCGCAGACCTCTTGGCGCTGCTTGCCGTAGCGCACCCGAACGCATCACCCGAACTGTGCACGTCCTGGCCATGCAAGCGGTCGAAAGACCGCCCGAGGAGCGGCAGGCATTCATCACAAGCGAGGTCGAGGAAATCCGCCGCGAGTACGCTCGCAAGTATGAGGGGAGCCCCATCTCGGAGCAGATTATTCCCGACAGGATGGTGAGGTGGACCGAGGCCGTGGTGCAAATCCTGGAGGAGGCAGGCACCAACGAGCAGGCATGAAGGAAGCCCCCATGAGCGTGGCACCTGAGAGCATCCAAGTCGGCCAGTGCTACCTCATGCGGACCGGCCATGTGCGGCGGGCCATCGCACTCCTTGGTGTTGCGCGCTTCGCGGTGAGCTTCCAGGGCTTCTACTTCTTCCACTCGCGCGAGGGCTCACAGTCTGGGCTCACCCGGGCTGTCATGGCGCAACCGAAACCGGTTGAGCTGTGCGGGTGCTAATTAACCATTTCACCTGAACCCGTTCGACATCTCCCCACCCTGTAGGCAGGTTGGCCTATGTCTACTGGCGGAGGGTGGCAGTGAAGTGGGCGAGCCTCACTCTGGCAACCTTTCTCCTAGCCGGGTGCGCGAACTCGCAGCAGGCGCTCCAGAGCCGCCCGAGCAACACTAAGACCGTTCTTGAGCAGGCGGCAGCCGCAAAGTCTCTGTCCGAGTACAGCAGTCTTCTCGCGGCCCTGCAGCACTGGAGTGAGGAATTCACCTCGTCAGTAAGGACGGCTCAAGCCGTCCGCGCCTGTCGTGAGACACTGATTGCCATGGCGACGCCATATCGGCCAAAGCACGTTGAGGCTGTCGGTGCGGGTCCGGTAAAGCGGACTAGCCGGGGGATGACGGCTGTTCCGATCCATGCACGGGTGACCTACGACTGGGGGCGGGGTATCCGCGTTCGGCAGGCCCGCCTGACCTGCCAGCTAAACGACAGCAGCATGGTCGTCGCGTTTCGATAGCGCGAAGCACCCGCATAATTCGCATAAGCCGCAGTATGGAACGCATCATCGTTCACAACGACAGTAGAAAGTTTGCTTTGCGCATCAGAATGCGCTGAGTCTACGCGTTGTCTCCAGCAAATGCCGCACGTTCGCTCGCATTCACAAATTCCTAATTATCAAAGCTACAGACGCACAAGTATCGATGAAAAAATGCACTATGGAATTAATGATATAACTATGCCTATCAGTTTCTATTCTATAGAACCTCCAAAAATAATTAGCTTCGTCCATATTTTCAAATGCGTTGCGTATTGCTGATTGATATCCATCCTTATTTCCAGCCAATGCAAAATTAAGAGCCCTACGCATTTTACTTATTTGTTCGACACACTGCAGCACGAAGCCGAGATGCCCTAGATTGAATGCCCATACCCCAAGTAAAACAGCTATAACAGCCCAGAGCGGTAGCTTCTGCCCAGCGCCGAACCCTCCTGTGGCGAACTGGACTGCTGTATAAACCGCTCATAGGGTGTAGTATTGAGTCTGTTTTCCTATAATCAACTCAACAAGCTTCGGGGACTCGAATTTTGTTAAAAACAGCGCATCACTTTCACTAACACGATCAGCCGTCTGATTGGAGGTCATGCCTTATCTCCACGATTTTAGGCTTCCTCCTGCTCCTTCTCGTCTGCCTCGATCTCGCACTCCATGCAGTTGGAGGCCCGGGCCGAGAACTCACAGCATGGGATTACCACTGGCAGGAGCAGGCACCGCATAGCGAGCCCTCCTTAGGATCAGAGGTAGCTTACGCCTGTTCACCTGCTTTCGCTGCATAATTCGCATAACCTCCATTACGGAACTGCCACAGGGGTAGGGCAGCAGACCCCCATCAGTCCCCCGATTAGTAGGGTTGATGATAGGGCCTTGAGTGGGGCCATCGTCGATGCATCGGCTGCACCGTTGTTCACACTTCCTCAACCATCCCAGTCGCACGGTGCGATGGGGCAATACGTGGTGGGACTCGTGCCCCCGGCAGAGGGCCTATCAGTCCCCCATTGGTGCTCCATGTCCGATACGAAGTGGCTGACCTACGCTGAGATTGCCGAGGCTCTCGGGATCGGTGGAGACAGCGCACGCAACCTCGTGCGCCGGAAGCGATGGCCCCGTCAACCGGGCAATGATGGCCTGACCCGAGTTGGTGTTCCGGTCGAGCACCTCGAAGCCGCAAAAGACGATGCCGCCACCAATCCCCCTATTGATCCCCCTAACGATGGGGGGGCAGATGGGACCTCCGTCATTGCAGTTTTAACGCAACACATCAATCGCTTAGAGACAGAGATTGAGAACTTGAAGCAGGAGCGCGAAGTCGAGCGATCCGAGCTGAAAGCCGAAATCATTGGGCTCAAAAGCGAGCGCGATGCAGCTCTCGCCCGTGGCGCGGATCGCGACGTCATCGCCATGCAGCTTGAGGCGCTTCGGACCGTCTTGGATGCTGAAAAGCAGCGAACGGAGGAGTGGAAAGCCGTCGCAGATCGGTTCGCGTCCCAGGCCGAGACGCTGGCCGAGGCAGCACGGGCTCGCCGTGGATGGTGGCCGTGGAGGCGGAGTGCGTGATGCAGAAGGATATGGGTGAGGAGGAGCAGGGCCAAGCCGAACTCGCGCTTACCCTAGTTCAGGCAGTGCAAGCCTTAAACGATGCAGCAGCCGCGGCTGCTAAATTCGGCGTCTATGCAAAACTGAGCATCTATAGATACCCTGCCACAGTCGGAGGGCTGGGGAAGCCCCGGGAGACCTATGCGATCAGCATTGAAAGCTCAGGGCAAGCACCGACTCGTTGACAGCGCAGCAGCGCGCGAGTCGAATGAGGTCAGGTCAACGATGAGGAGTCGCAAGACCTAGAAATGGAACAGCCCGCCTGAGGGGCGGGCCGCACATCCGGCAGGGCCGGGAAGATTGTTCGTTTGGCGACAACGATCCTCCCGAAAACCTGCCATTCAGTCAAGACGGAAAACATATTTTCCGTTGCTGGCGGAGCTTTGTCCGATGCGCGTCCACCCCCTGAGACGGGCCTGGAGCCCGAAGGGGGACCCATGCCTGCCGTTCAACATCAACTCGCCTTCGCGAGACCTCTCGCCGCGCGCGTGAGGAGCTGCCGCCGTCCATTCCGACCGTCACCGCCTCAAGGGGCGTACCGCCTGCCGCATGATGTGCGGGATCGGCTCACGGCGGCCTTGGCGCCGTTCAGGAACCGGGACGCCGCCTTCGCTTTGGCGACCTTCCTGGCCCGCTACCACTCGAACCCTGACCGAGTCCTAGAGGTGTTCGCCATCGACCGGCGCGCGCTTGTCGGCCATGCGGATCTCGATCTCACTGAGGCGCGCATCCGCCGGGCCATCACAACCCTGGAAGCGGTAGGCTTTCTCGACCGTGCTCTTCCGGCCCCCGGCTCGCACTACAAGGCGACCCCTGATGGCCTGCACCGCCGGCCCATCAAGTACGTCTTCGGGGCCGAGTATGGTTCGATGTTTGTCTTGGCCAATAAGCGGGCCAGGAGGGCCAAGGGCAGCGATCCGGCAGCACGCAGGCCCATCTCCCCACGGACCGCTCCATCGCCGTCCACGAGCCTCCTACGGGCTTCACAGACACCGCTAAAGTCGCCCAAACACTCAGAGCGAAGCGATACCAAGGTGTATCTGGGCGACATAGCAAAAGACAGCGGCCTTCCCGCTGAACCGTCTCAGGACTCTGCCCTGGAACGCGCCCTGCAGCAGCTTTCAGAAGGGGTTTTCGGCTTGCCGAAGCGCCTCTAGAGCGCGCTCCACCTGGAGAATCTGAGGAGCCTTCATCCCATGCGCCAAGACATCGGCTATGCCCGCGTTTCCACCTTCGACCAGGACCACAGCCTGGCCTCAGTGCCCACTGAACACGAGAGTCTGGATCGGCAGCACCAGAGCTTGGATTCGCAGGATCATCGCGTGCACAAGGCCGACCGCGTCCACCGCATGAAGAACCAGGCCCTTAGTCGAGCTGATCTTGCCTGACGTGATCAGGTCGTGGTTACTCGTATAGGCGTTCGCGATGCAGCTGCTGCCAGGGGTCACTCCCTCAAGCCCACCCTCGTAAAGAGGCTCGAGGAAAACCAGGATGGTTCCCGGTCTCGTCACCTGCTGGGCGTCGATCAGTTGCTCGCCACTGCGGATCTGTCCAGCGGCGATGAAGTCCTGCACCTGCGTGACCACCATCGGGATCACCGTCCAGGGCTTCGAGATGCACGTGACCTCGGCCACCATGCCGACCTTCATGATCTGTGCCTCGATCTGCCCAAAGCCCGCCTGGATAGCTTTGCGCCCGGCGCCTTTCGGGATCAGAACTCCGGCCGGACGCATGAACGGATTGACGATGTCGCCCACCCGAAGTGTGAATTGCTCCACTCGTCCGTCCACGCCAGCCCGCACGATGGTCTTCCGCAGTTCCACCTCGGCTTGGGCGAGGGCTGCCTCAGCACTGGCTTTCTGGGCCGGGAGGAGGGTGGAGATTTGCGCCTCTGCAGCATCCTTGGCAGCGGTGGCAGCCGCAACTGCTCCCTCGCGGCCAGTCACGATGTTCTGGAGCCGCTCGATTTCGCGAATTGCAACAATCGCGGAGTTGCGCCGGTTCAACTCCTGCTTCGTTTCTAGCTCGTCCAGAGCCTGCTGATAGGCGCTCCGGGCTTCCTGGATTTTGCCCTCAGCCGCGAGGACATCGGTCCGCGCTGTCACTAAGGCGGCTTCAACCTCAGCAATCTTGCGCCGGGCAGCCTCCGCCGCTGCCTCCTGGGTCGCACTGTCGAGCCTGAGGATCGGTGCGCCTTGCTTAACCTCACCGCTCACGCCATCGACAAAGATCTCGGCAACACGCCCGTTCGTCTCCGGCAGAATTGGGACCGTCCGGTAGTACAAGGTAGCGCTGGTCGTAGACGGATGGTTGTAGAAGATCACTGTGATCAGCCCGACCGTGAGCATCAGACAGGCGACGATGCCCCACCGAAGCTCGAACCAGACTGAGAAGAGGGTAATGTCCTTGCCGAGCCTCTTGCCCTGGGCGTAGCGGCGAAAGAGGTAGTCCGGCAGGATTGTCAGAAGCGAGCAGAGAAGAAGCTCAAGCATGGATCAACCCCCCGTGCTCATAGGGCTTACCTGGACAACCTTCGGTGTAGGTCGCGACTGCAGCTGGAGCTTTTCGTGGGAGGGGATGACGGGGCTGGTCTCGTCCGGTTTCTCGGTCGCCCTCACGTCAGGCGGGGTGCCCGCAATCCTCTCGAGCGCCCCCGCCATCCGGCCGAGCGTCCCTCCAAAGTTGGGAATGTCGATTAGGGCAAGCAGCAGACCAGCGACCCAGAAGAGATGCACGTGCGTGAAGAGGGCGAGCAGCCCCAGCACAGCGACGATCTCGAACTGGAGCTTATGCCCCTTGTGGGCGATCCGCTCGGGCAATGTATGTAGCCGCAGGAACAGAATACCAACCGCCATCACGGCGATGGCCAAGAACACGGCCATGACCACCATGAAGGTGTCCGTCTCGCCGGAGGCAGTAATGAAAGCCGGCAAGTGATGGGGCGCAGCGGGGTGGAGAGACGCAGTCATACAGGCCCTCCCAGAAGAGACGAAGCCGTGAGAACCAGCGTCCTCGCTCCTTAGCACAGAGCGCCAGCGACCCGTTGTAAGCTGGGCCATTCTAGTACAGATCCAGGCGCTCGTCTCCCCCACATGGGAACCAAGCGACGCATGTCTGATGGGGGCAAGAGGCGGTGATGCCTGATCCAGCATCAACCATCCAGCGCACCCTCGTACTGCGCCGGGTTGATCCCGCCCACCGCACGGCCCGCTTCTACATGCTTGCCATCGAACGAGACCTCTTCGGCACCATCCGCCTCGTGCGCTGCTGGGGCCGGATCGGCACCCGTGGCTGCGAGTTGACTGAGGAGTTCGACACCGAGCTGGAAGCCACCGAGGCTCTGGAAACCCTCGCTGCGGCCAAGCGCCGACGCGGATACCGGGATCTGTAAACCGTATGGCGTGGGAGAAAAGCCTACAAGATGACGGGATTGGGAGGACAGGGTGGGAGGATGAGTGCCGAAGGACTTTAGCGCCACGAGCAATGCGGCAGCGGCACTGAACCGGCTGGTGCTGGAGCGGATGATCACGCGATTTGAGACGAACTTCGAGAGCGTGCGCGTCGTGGGCTCCGCGCCTGAGGTTCAGGTCTGGATCAAGGGTAGGGACGAACTCGCCAGAGCCAGGGCTCGCAAGCGGGTCCGAGATGCCTTGCACCCGTTCCTGAAGGCTGCGGTGATCGTCCACGCCGAGCCGCCCATCCAGCGCGACACCTGCGGGAACGACTAACTGGAACAATCCTTGCGCAACGTGGGTTGTAGAGGCTCACGACCTTATTGCCCCCACAGGTCGGGAACTCCCAAGCGCCTGCTCCCCAAAGCAGGCGCTTTTTCTTTGCGGCGTGGCATCATCCCACCTCCTGCGCCAGCTCCCCCATGATCCTGATCCAGGCGTTGAGCTGGCGGCGCTGTTCGATGGCCTCGCAGGTGAAGCGGCCATGGCGATAGTTGCCGTTGGCTTTGCCCTTGGGGGCACCCGGCGAGGAGCCGCCGTGCATCCTACAGCGGCCGTTCGGCATCGCCGGCGATTGGCAGGGGCTCCCACTCCGCGTCTTGGCTCCGCAGCGGGGGGAGAGATGCATCGGGAGAGCAGGAAATGGCCTTTGCATGGGCTTGCCTTTGATTATTGGCTGCCACCCCACCCCCGGTCTCGACGGAGCCGACGATGGCCTGAGCGCCGGAGTGGACGTGGACGTGCTCGACGGTGACCTTCTGCTGGCCCTTGCCCCTGTGGCGGTTCAGGGCGTCGAGGAGGAGCGTGTAGGTGCGGGAGAGCTTGTTGGCTTGGTTGAGGTTCTCTTTGCGGCCCTCGAAGGTCTGGTTGGAGAGCATGGACCTGCGGTGGCATTCCATGGCGTTGTGATGCGCCGCGACCATCTGAGCGGCCAACATGCCCTCGACCTCGTCCCGAGGCGCGATGCCCATCATGGCCGCGAGGGTGGCCTGAACCTGCTGGTCCCGGGTGGCCTCGTCCGAGTGAGCGGTCCAGAGGGATCGGAAGGCTTGGTCTGCCAGGACTTGATTGAGGTCGTCGGAGCCTGATCCGCCGATGCGCCGGAGCTTGCCCTCGCCGCCTGCCGGGTCGAGAGCGGTGATGCCCTTCGGGGCTGTCCTGGGTTTCGTCTTCGTCATCACACCCTCCCTGCGGCTACGCGCCCGAGGCGCTCCGTCGCTCGCCATTTTGGTTTTCCGAAATTCGACCGCCTTTTTATGGGGTGAAGGAAGAGGCTTCGGCTGATCTGGACGCCGTCCTCGACCCATCCGTCCTGAATGATCTGGACGCGGCCTCGCTGGCCCTCCGAGGGCGCCATGTGGTAACGGCTTTGGGCATCAGGTTTCGGCTCAAGCCTGCTCGCTTGCCCTGGATGGGGCCGCTCTTCTCATAGGCGAGGGTCGGGTTGTTGTAGGTGCGCTGCGGCGGCGCGGCTTTGGTCACGTAGGTGGCGGCCGAGTGCGCCTTCTTGCCGTTTCGGGAGGCGCGGGTGATCTGGCTCGCTGGTTTGACGACGACGGCGTGGCGGCCTTCGAACCATCCGGTCACGGTCTTGCGGAAATGCCACTCAAGGCCCTCTGGGACCCACAGGAGGACGTGAAGGTGCTCGCCCTTGCCGATGGTCTTGGTGATCCGCTTGCTCTCGCGAACCCATCCCTTCACGGGCTCGAAGTCCTTGGATCGGGCGTATTGATCCAGCTTCTTGAGGATCTTGGACCAAAGCTTCCATCGCTCATCGGGCGTCATGTCATCGACGCCGACGAGCCGGAAGGTCACAAAGGTGTTGAGAGGCGTTCCCCGAAACCGGGCATGAAACCATCCGCCGTGGAAGGTGTCGTACTCCTCCGGCGAGAGGACGAGACTGATCTTTCTGTGCTTGGGCAACTTGCGTCGGCGGGTGCGTCGTCGTCCTGACGCTCTGATCCTTGACCTGTGCTGAGAGCGTCCTGATCCCGGGTTATCGTCCCGAACCAGGATGGTAGCGCCCGAAAAAGTCGTGACATTAGAAAGGGTTGAGGGAGGCCGTGATGGCAGGGCTTGGCTGGTTTGCATCTCGACCTTTTTGGAAATCGCGCGCACGAGAACGAAGCGGGTACGAGATATCCAGATGAGTCATGTTAAATAGCCTGTCAAGCTCGCGCTTGCGTTGCGTATGTGGAAAGCCGGGGATGAGCGGGTCCTCTGTGATTGCTCGCCAGGGTAGGTATGGGTCCCGGAAGGGGTGGGGGTGCTCGCCAATAAAAAAGGTCTACCGTTCGAGGGAGGACCCTTGCGTAACAACTCCATACGCACCTTGGTGTCTGTTCCAATGGGGCTTGCCTCTGTGGAAGTTGGCTGAGCCGCCGCAAGAGGCATCGTCAGTGTTTTGGATCGCCAGGGGTGCCGTGCCGAGCGGCCCTCCTTCTTGAGAGCATGTTCAGGCCCTCGACGAGGGCTGAGAAGGCCATTGCGGCGTAAATGTAGCCCTTCGGCACATGGGCGCCGAACCCTTCCGCGATCAGGGTCATGCCGATCATCAGCAGGAAGCCAAGTGCCAGCATCACAACGGTTGGGTTAGCGTTGATGAAGGCGGCGAGTGGATTAGCCGCGACGAGCATCACCGTCACAGCCACGACGACAGCGATGACCATGATTGCGATCTCGTCGGTCATGCCGACTGCCGTGATGATGCTGTCGAGCGAGAAGACGAGGTCGAGCAGCAGGATCTGGCCGATCGCTGCTCCGAAGGTCATGCTCGCCTTGGCGGTGTCGAATATATCATCAGCAGGATGGGGATCGACATTGTGATGGATCTCCGTGGTGGATTTCCAGACCAGGAAGAGGCCGCCGCCGATCAGGATCAGGTCGCGCCAGGAGAAGGCGTGCCCGAAGAGGGTGAAGATCGGCTGCGTCAGGCTCACGATGATGGCGATCGTTCCCAGAAGGCCGAGCCTCAGGAACAGTGCCAGCCCGATACCGATCCGGCGGGCCTTTGCGCGCTGGCTCTCCGGGAGCTTGTTGGTGAGGATTGAGATGAAGATCAGATTGTCGATCCCAAGCACCACCTCCATGACGATCAGGGTCGCGAGCGCGACCAGGGCGGTGGGATCGGAGAGCCAAGTGAGGTCCACGCAGTATCCTTATCCTTTCAGTCCCTGACCGGGAGAATACGTTTCTACGCCGAAAACCTCGGTTCCGATAAGAATGCCCACGCTTATCCAGGTGACCATTGGGGTCCAACTAATTGTGCGACGGGCTTGACGCTGTTGATCCATAGTCCTGCTCAAGTTATCTTGGTCTATGTGCGCTCCTATCCTCATAGGAGATCAACTTCAAGCATCCCGAGCATTTGCGCCGCGCCGCGATGAAGAGATCTAGTACCCTGCTGGTTGCGCTGTCCCTCGTCGGAGTGTTCGTCGCTCTCTTGGTCACCTTTCTTCTGTTCGAACACTATCGGGTCACAGGCCACCTGCCGTGGTGAGGTCTCCCAGGACGTAGGAACGGGAAGGGCCTCGGCTTGAACGGTAGCCGGGGCTCTTCTCGTTTGGAGCGAGATGTTGCGCAGCAGCACTCCAACGGCTCTGGTCCTCCAACCTTAGCCCATCATGATCCTGAGGCGTCGTTTGGCAGGCTGGTAGCGTCTCCTGAGGTGCAGGACTGGGGCGGATCACGATCTGAGCAATGTGCCGGGTTGCAAAGCGAGCCGCACGCCCGCGCCCATACTGTCGGCGGGGATCAGAACGACCCCCGCCTGCTCAAGAGCGACCACAATCTGAGCGGCTGAACTGCGGCTGAGATCATGACGGCCCTTCTCAAAATCCCGGACTGTCGAACGGGAGACGCCAGCCACATCGGCCAGGTGCTCCTGAGTCCAGTCCAGCAGGCCACGGGCAGCACGACACTGCTCAGGGGAGAAAGAATGGGGCATGGGCTCCGATTGAGGGTTGCCAAAGGCGGGATCATTCAACCATAATGGTTGATCTAAGCCAACATGCTCCGAGGTTCAAGCACACCGGCCGCCAAGGGCCGAATGAGGGTTCATGCATCACCATACCTCCCTGATCGCCACCATCGTCGCTGGTATCGGGCTCGCCTTCGTGTTTGGCACGATTGCTCAACGTCTGCGCCTGTCGCCCCTGGTCGGGTATCTTGTGGCAGGCGTACTGATCGGCCCCTTCACACCTGGCTACGTAGCCGATCAGACCCTAGCGCCCCAGCTCGCTGAGCTTGGGGTCATCCTGCTGATGTTCGGTGTGGGGCTCCACTTCTCGCTCTCCGACCTGATGTCCGTCCGTGCCATCGCGGTACCCGGTGCTCTCGGCCAAATGACGTTCGTGAGCCTGCTTGGGTTTGGCTTGGCCTATGCGATGGGGTGGTCGACAGGGGCAGGGATTGTCTTCGGCCTTTCCCTTTCAGTGGCGAGCACCGTGGTGGTCCTCCGTGCCCTCCAGGAGAAGCGTCTGATCGATACGGAGCGCGGGCGCATCGCGGTGGGCTGGCTCATCGTCGAGGACCTCGCGATGGTCCTGGCCCTCGTGCTGATACCAGCCCTTGCAGGTGTTCTGGGCGGGGAGGCTCCGATTGAGACGGGAGGTGCAGCCGCACTCCTCACCTTCTTGGACGTGGACATCGTCTGGGGTGTCCTTGGCCTCACCTTGGTCAAAGTGGCGGCTTTCGTGGTCCTGATGTTAGTGGTTGGGCGGCGCGTGATCCCCTGGGTCCTGCACTACGTCGCGCATACGGGCTCACGCGAACTCTTCCGGCTTGCCGTTCTCGCCATCGCGCTTGGGGTTGCCTTTGGGTCAGCCGAACTCTTCGGCGTGTCATTCGCACTCGGCGCCTTCTTCGCTGGCATGATCCTGGCTGAAAGTCCCCTCAGCCACCAAGCCGCTAACGAGACTCTGCCGCTTCGCGACGCCTTCGCGGTGCTGTTCTTCGTCTCGGTCGGCATGCTCTTCGACCCAACCGTTCTTATTCGTGAACCAGGGCCAGCCTTTGCCACTTTCCTGATCATCGTCGTTGGGAACGCGGTTGCGGCGTTCACCATCGTGATCTTGTGCCGCTACCCACTGCTCACCGCCCTAACGAGCGCCGCTGCCCTGTCACAGATTGGGGAGTTCTCATTCATCCTGGCGGGGCTTGGGGTTGGACTGAAGCTGTTGCCGGAAGCTGGGCAGGATCTGATCCTCGCCGGTGCGATCCTGTCGATCCTGGCGAACCCACTGCTGTTCTATGCGCTCGACAAGGCCAGACCCAGGATTGAGGCTCGGGAACAGCGTCAAGCCGACCCACAAGTGCCCCCGACGCCACGAGCGCCAGAGCTTCCGGTCACATCGCTGCGGGAGCACGCCGTTCTTGTCGGACACGGCCGGGTCGGGAGCCTCATTGCAGAAGCCCTCAAGGTGCGGGAGGTGCCCTTCCTCGTGATCGAGGAGCGGGTGGAGACCGCAGCAAGGGTTCGTGAGCAAGGTGTTGAGGTCATCTCCGGCACTGTCGGGCAGCGGGGCATCCTGGAGGCTGTCAATCTGCCCGAGGCGCACTGGTTGATCAGCGCAATCCCTAGTCCCTTCGAGGCGACTGAGCTGATCGAGCGTGCGAAGAAAGCGAACCCTGGGATCCGGATTGTGGCCCGCGCCCACAACGACGCCGAGGTGGAACATCTCCGCAAGGTCGGAGCCGATTACATTGTGCTGGGAGAGAGGGAGATTGCTCGCGAGATGGTCAGTCATGTCTTCGGGCTAAGCTCGTCCGGAGACAGGCTGGACGGCACCGTGGACGACGCGTTTCGGCGTGCGCAGGCTGAGGCCGGTGTGCGAGTCGAGCAGGACGCCCCAACTCAGCCAAACCTAAAGGCTGTTGGGTAACATGAGGCATGCTCTCACAGGAGCCCTGATCCTCTTGGCCGGGTTGGTCGTTGGTTCTGTTGCGGACCAACTCTGGAACCTACGAGCGAGGCAGGCCGATACTGTCCGCCTGGAACAGCGTCGTCAGACAGAGCCGCTGCTGCGGTTTGGCTCCTCGCTTGCTCAGGTCTCATTGGATGCGCAACGAGCGCATCGAGCCTCAGTCTACGTGCCAGCCTACGCGAGCGTCCGGGTGGGGAATGGGCGCTCGGCTGTGCAGCTTGCAACAACGCTAAGCGTCCACAACACCTCCCGCGAGCGGCCTCTGATCCTGGAGCGGATCGACTACCACAGCACGGATGGTCAGCTCGTTCAGGCGCATCTGGATCGTCCTGTGGCCCTGAAGCCGTTTGGGGTTCTGGAGGTCTTCGTTTCAGCCGATGACAATCGTGGCGGCGCAGGAGCGAATTTCCTGGTCGAGTGGAGTGCAGACGGGCCGGTCCCTACTCCAATGATCGAAGCCGTGATGGTCGGCGCTTATAGCTCCACGGGCATCTCGTTCGTGAGCCAGAGCCGCACATTGCACCCAGAGCCTTAACAACGATCGCACCAAAACACACTAGCGTGGTGAGAGCCTTTAGCCAGCGAACATCGGGATCCCGAAAGTCAGGCGCGGCCTCCTGTTTGAGCGTGATTCGTGAGATGCGCACATGAGCTTCCATGTGCGCAGGGTTCATTGAAGGGCCTTCACAAGGATAGTCGTACCCCAGGGATCCCGAAGGCTCACATGGCTCGTCGTGTCCGTTATTGGACTGCCTCGGAGGCGCTCCACGATACTTCTCCAGACTGCATCATTGGCAGGGACAATCTCGACCGACACCAAACCTGTCGTGCCCGGCTGCCGTGCGGGCACGACAGTGCTGTTCCAGATGTTGGTCGCGAGATGGTGGTGGTAGCCGCCCGACGAGAGGAAGGTCGCGCCGGGATAGCGGGACACCACGTCATACCCCAGCAGCCCAGCATAGAAGGCCTCGGCAGGCTCAAGGGCCCCGACCTGAAGGTGAACGTGACCAATACACGATCCCGGCGGCAGGCCCGACCACTCGCGGGTCTTCACGCTCCTGACAAGCTCATTCAGGTCGAGCGCCCGCGTTTCCATCTGAACCATGCCGTCGCGCCAGATCCACTCGCTGCTCGGTCGGTCGCGGTACACCTCGATCCCATTCCCCTCCGGATCGGCAAGGTAGATAGCTTCGCTCACAAGGTGATCTGAGGCTCCTTGGAGTTGCACGCCCTGCTCCGCCGCCCGGAGCAGCCACTGAGCCAGATCGGTCCGGGATGGCACCAAGAACGCGGTATGAAACAGCCCTGCGGCACGTCGGCTGGTGATCTTTGCCGAAGGGTCATGACGCAACTCCAGGAGCACGGTGGTGCCCACTCCGAGCCGAACCAGACCGGGGCCGACTTCAACGGGAGTGAGGCCGATCACCTGCTGATAGAAGCGGCTGACCGTATCGACGTCGCGCAGGATCAGGGCGACAGCGCCAATCCGCAGAGGGGCACCAGCCGAGGTAACCCCGGAGGCGGCTGAGGGGAGCCCAGTAAGGCTCCCAGCCGCTGCAAAAGCGCCTGTGCTAGTCATAAGCGTACGCCTCGTGAGCATCGTATGTGCCGAGATCAACGAGCCAGAGCAGGCTGGTTGGCGCGCTGGTTCGAGCGCAGCGGGGTTGGGCGTAAGGCATAAGCGCCGTCGCCAACCAGAGCGAGCGCGACCTGCGCCACAATCCATAGCGCCATAGGGAGCGGTGCGGGTGTCGAGCATGGAAGGCTCCTATTGGTGTGATCCGCCCGATATGCCCTCACTTCACCGGATTGATAATCCATGATGGGGTTGTACCAGTTCACACCGTTGGAGTGAGACCCATGCTCGATCGCGTGACTGGAATGCAGGTCTTTGCACGCGTGGCGGCACTCGGCAGCTTGTCTGCTGCTGGGCGGGCGCTCGGGATGTCGCAGACCATGGCAACCAAGCACATCGCAGCGCTTGAGGAGCGGCTTGGGGTCAAGCTTCTGCACCGCACAACCCGCAGGCTCACCCTAACTGAGGCTGGACGGCGGTACCTTGAAAGTGTGGAGCGCGTCCTTGCGGAGATCGAGGAAACTGAGGCAGCGGCCGCAGCCGAGCGGGTTGAGGTGACGGGTACGCTCCGCGTCAACGTTCCGGTTTCCTTCGGCGTCCGAGAGATCGCGCCGCTGATGGCAGAGTTCTCGCGTCTTCACCCGGCTCTTACTGTGGAGATGGGCCTCAGTGACCGTATGGTCGACCTTGTCGATGAAGGGTGGGATCTCGCCGTGCGGATCGGGCGTATCCGGGACGAGACGATGATCGCACGCAAGCTCGCTCCTTGCCGGACGCTTGTGGCAGGGGCTCCGCTCTATCTTGCTGAGCATGGCATACCCCAGACAGTAGCGGAGCTCCAGGACTACAACGGCCTGGGGTACACCCTGTCTCATCCTCTCGGCTCCGGGCGATGGGCGTTTGGAAGGCATGGTGCCGTAACCGTCCCTATCAGGGGAACTTTCATGCCAGCAACGGAGATGCACTCCTCACAGCCGCTCTTGCTGGGCAGGGGCTCATCAACGAGCCGTCGTTCATCGTTGGAGATGATGTGCGGTCGGGCAGGCTTGAAGTGTTGTCGCTGGACCATTGTCTCGAGATGCCGGGGGTGTTCGCTGTGTATCCCAGCAACCGGCGCCGCCCGCCAAGGTGCCTGCCTTGATCGACTTTCTGGTGAAGCGCCTCGGACCAGCTCCATGGCATCATGAACTTGAGGTCTGTGTTGTTTATAACGCGTGAGTTTCATACAAGCGCGGCCGCAGACCTCCGTCCATGTATTGGCGCAGCAATGCCAGCGGCCTCCTCCTACCGGCCCTCCAGCATATGAGAGGCTCGAGTAATTCCGACTTCACGTTTGTGAAACTTCGCTTTGCATTCGCATTGGCGTTGACTCGTACGACACATTCTTCCGATACCTGCTGTAGGTACCTGGAAGAAAAGCATGACAGGGTGACAACCCACGGCAGGACTTGTGAGCCGCGCAAACTTCGGCACCAGCTTGCATCCCTAGTTCAGCGAGATCCCCGAAGGAGCTGAGACCATGACTGTAGCCTATCTTGTCGATGGCGTGCGCACGCCGGTCGGGCGTTACGGCGGCAGCCTTGCCTCTGTTAGGGCAGATGACATGGGTGCGCACGTCATCCGAGAGCTGCTGAAGAAAACGTCGTCCGTGGCGCCCGACAGTATCGATGAGGTAATCTTCGGCAGTGCCAACCAGGCCGGCGAGGACAACCGCAACGTGGCACGCATGTGTTCCCTGCTCGCGGGGCTCCCCACCACCGTGCCAGGCACCACAATCAACCGCCTCTGCGGCTCGGGCCTGGACGCTATCGGTGCTGCCGCGCGGGCCATCAAGGCCGGCGAGATCGATCTCGCCATCGCGGGCGGGACAGAGTCCATGACCCGCGCGCCGCTCGTCATGGGCAAGGCCACGGAGGCTTTTCAGCGGCACGCAGAGATCTTTGACACCACCATCGGCTGGCGCTTCGTCAACCCTTTGCTCAAAGCGCAGTATGGCGTCGACTCCATGCCCGAGACGGCCGAAAACGTCGCGGAGGAGTTTCAAATCACCCGCGATGATCAGGACCGCTTTGCCCTTCGGAGCCAGTCGCGCGCCGCGGCCGCCCAGCGGCGCGGCCGCTTCGCCGAAGAGATCGCGCCGGTTTCGATCCCACAGCGGAAAGGCGAGCCAGCCGTGGTCGACCGGGACGAGCATCCCCGCGAGACGAGCCTCGAAAAGCTTGCTTCTCTCTCCACCCCTTTCAGGAAGGGGGGAACGGTCACCGCCGGGAACGCTTCGGGCGTCAACGACGGTGCGGCAGCCGTTCTGGTTGCTTCCGAAGCGGCGGTCGAAAGGTATGGGCTTCGGCCCCTCGCACGAATTACCGGCCTAGGGACCGCCGGCGTAGAGCCCCGCATCATGGGGATCGGTCCCGTCCCGGCGACCCGGAAGCTTCTCGAGCGTCAGGGCCTCAAGATCTCGGACTTTGACCTGATCGAGCTGAACGAAGCGTTCGCCGCACAGGCTCTGGCTTGCCTGCGTCAACTCGGGCTTCCCGACGATCCGGAGCACGTCAACCCGAATGGTGGTGCAATCGCTCTCGGCCACCCGCTGGGCATGTCCGGGGCGCGCCTCGCCCTTACGGCAGCCCTCGAGATGAAGCACCGCAATTCCAGACGTGCTTTGGCGACGATGTGCATCGGTGTCGGCCAGGGAATCACTCTGTCCCTGGAGGCCGCGTAAGGTTCGAGTGAAGGTGCTCCGAAGCGCTTGGTTTAGCCCCGATGGTCGCATCATGCGAAAGCCTGCGGCAGCGGACGTCGGCGATGCCACTTGTCCTGGTTTCGGAACCCGGACGCGAAGCCGCTATCGGTGAGAAAAAGGCCGAAGCGCACGCAACCTGCTGCGGGCTCGGTCGCAAGGCTCCCGTGCACGGATGGCTTCCAGCACAGCCGCAGTCAACGTCGTCAGGTGAACGAGCTGAGGTCATGCAGGCTTACCAAACGGCAGTTCAGAGCCCGGCTACGATGCGGCCATCCTGGCGCAGACGTCATGGGCCTGAGGCCTCCAGAGGGATGGTGCACGGCATATCCGTCCCCCGGTCCCGCCGTGTCCAAGGCCGCAATGGATATGACAAGAACAGGCGGACAAGATGACTGAGAGCGCTCCCGTATTGGTGACCCGTCACGAGACATGGCATGAAATCGTCCTGAATCGCCCTGAGAAGCTGAACGCCTTCAGCCCCGACATGCAGCAGGCTCTCATGCACGCTCTCGCGGCGGCGAGTGCGGACGGATCCTGCCGGGCGGTTCTGCTGACGGGAGCCGGAAAGGCGTTCTGCGCGGGCCAGAACCTCGCCGATCGCGATCCTCGAAAATCCGACGGTCCGGTCGATCTGCGACATACCGTCAGCACCTATTACAATCCGCTCGTCCGCCAGATCCGCGCGATGGGGGTGCCTGTCGTTTGTGCGGTGAACGGGGCCGCTGCAGGAGCGGGTGTCGGCGTCGCGCTCGCTTGCGATCTCCTGCTTGCCGGAGAACGGGCGAAGTTCATTCTCGCCTTTTCGCGCATCGGACTTGGCCCGGACGCGGGATCCAGCTGGTTCCTGACCCGCGCGCTGGGCGAGTTGCGCGCCAAGGCGCTGGCACTGACTGGCGGGGTCCTCACAGCGCAGGAGGCGCTCCGAGCCGGGTTCCTGGTTTCGGTGCACCCCGACGAGGAACTGCTGGAGGCGGCGCGCGCCTACACCGCCAGCATGGCAAGCGGCCCAACCTTAGCCCTCGGATGGATAAAGCAGGCCATTCACGCAGCTGGCGAGAACTCCCTGGACGCGCAACTCGATCTGGAGGCGGAGATCCAGGGCGAGGTCGGGCGAACCCCCGACTACCGGGAGGGCGTGATGGCATTTCTGGACAAGAGGCCCGCCCGCTTCACCGGGCACAGGGAGGACCTCTGATGCAGCCGCCCTCACCCGTCTTCGTGACCGTCGCGGAAGGGATTGCCTGGATCACGATCGACAACCCGCCAGTCAACGCCACCAGCCAGCCCGTGCGAGCCGGGCTCCTGGAGGCTATCGCAAAGGTCGACGGGACCCCGTCGGTCCGCGCCGCTGTACTGACCTGTGCAGGTGGCACTTTCGTGTCCGGGGCTGACATCAAGGAGTTCGGCAAGCCTCCCCTGCGGCCCTTTCTGCCGGAGGTCATGGCCGCCCTCGAAGGCGCCCGCGTGCCGATCGTGGCGGCGCTCCATGGAACAGCATTGGGTGGTGGCCTCGAACTGGCCCTCGCCTGCCATGGTCGGGTTGCGGCCCCGTCCACGCGGCTCGGGCTTCCGGAAGTAGGCTTGGGGATCCTGCCTGGCGCCGGAGGCACGGTCCGCCTGCCCCGGCTGGTCCCGGTGGAGCGGGCCGTCGACATGATCACCGGCGGGAAGCCTGTCGGCGCTGACACCGCGCTGGAGATCGGCCTTATCGACGCAATCGCCGAAGGCGACCTCATGCAGGAGGCGGAAGCCTTGGCCGAGAGGCTTGCCACAGGTGGAAGGCACGAACCGCTCATCAAGCGCCCGGTCGCCCGTAAACCGGATGCTGCCTTCTGGGAAAAAGCCGAGGCGGATCTGCGCAGAAGGTCGCGAGGGCAGCAATCGCCGATCGAGGCGCTCTCCGCCGTTCGTGAAGGGCTCGACCTCGATCCCGACGAAGCCCTGGCCCGGGAGTGGGACCGCTTTCTGAGGCTCCAGAACTCCTCCGAGGCCGCTGCCTTGCGCCACGTCTTCTTTGCCGAGCGCAATACGGCCGCCAGCATCCGGGCTCTTGATGCAGAGCCTGTTGATCTCGAGCGTGTGGGAGTGATCGGCGGCGGCACGATGGGGGTCGGTATCGCCGCAGCCCTCCTGCTCGCAGGCTCTTCCGTCACCCTGATCGAACGGGAAGACACAACCGCCGAAGCGGCGCGGCAGCGCGTCTCGGACACGCTCGGAGCCTCGGCAGCGCGAGGCCTGATCGCGGATGGTGAAATCGAGGCCATGCTCGCCCGCCTGATGGCAACGACGGATTATGGTGCTCTTCGCCCCTGTCATCTGGTCATCGAAGCGGTGTTCGAAGACCTTGCGATCAAGGCAGAGGTCTTCAACCGGCTGGAGGACATGGTGCGGCCGGGCGCGGTCCTGGCGACCAACACCTCATATCTCGATGTCGACAGGATCGCGACGGGAACCAGGCATCCGGAGCAGGTCGTCGGTCTGCACTTCTTCTCGCCGGCTCATGTGATGAAGCTGCTCGAGATCGTGCGCGGCAAGCAGACCGGTCCTGTTGCCCTTGCGACGGGCCTCGCCCTCGCGAAGCGGCTCAAGAAGATCCCGGTGGTGGCCGGCGTCTGCGACGGCTTCATCGGCAACCGCATCATGTCCGCCTATCGCCGCGACTGCGAGTTCATGCTGGAGGAAGGGGCCCTGCCCCAGGACATCGACGCCGCGATGCGAGGATTCGGCTTTGCCATGGGGATCTTCGAGGTCCAGGATCTGTCCGGTCTCGATATCGCCTGGGCGATGCGCAAGCGCCGCGCCGCAAGCCGCCCGAGCGGAGAACGCTACTCCCGCATCTCGGATCGTTTGTGCGAGGCCGGACGGCTTGGTCGCAAAACCGGTGCAGGCTTCTACGACTACCCGTCGGGGAAACCCGCGCCCTCGGCATTCGTCGAGCAGGTTATCCTGGAGGAGAACGCCGCGCGTGGCTTCAACCGCCGATCCTTCACACCGAATGAGATCATGGAGCGGATCCTGAAAGTCATGCGGGCGGAGGGCGAGGCGATCCTGGCCGAAGGTATCGCCGAGAGCGCCTCCGACATCGACGTGGTGATGATCACGGGCTACGGCTTTCCTCGGCACAAGGGCGGCCCGATGTTCACTCCTTAGGCCAGGGTGCGAGACACGCGAACGCTCCGCAGTGCAGGTAGGGTATATACAACAGGAAGCATGACATGACTGAATCCGTCGCGATCCTGTCCGGAGTTCGGACGGAGTCGGCCGCCCTCGCGAGCGACCGAACTCATCCTGGCAACACTTCAAAGAGTGGTCCGACCATGAGCGAATTCGATGGCCGCGTAGCCGTTGTCACGGGCGCGGGCGCAGGCCTCGGCCGCAGCCACGCCATCGGTCTGGCGCGCGAAGGTGCGAATGTCGTCGTCAGCGACATCGCCATGGCGGGCGCCGAGGCGGTGGCGGAGGAGATCAAGGCTGCCGGTGGAGAGGCGATCGCCGTCGCCGCCGATGTCGGCGACTTGGCGCAGGTCGAGAGGATGGTGGCCGCCGCCGCCGAGACCTGGGGGCGTGTCGACATTCTGGTCAGCAATGCCGGAATCCTGCGCGACAAAAGCTTTAGGAAGCTCGAGCCTGCCGATTTCGACCTGGTCGTGAAGGTTCATTTGCACGGAACCTTCAACTGCATCAAAGCGGTCTGGAACATGATGTGCGAGGCTCGGTATGGCCGTGTCGTTCTCACATCCTCGGCCTCTGGCATCTACGGCAATTTCGGGCAATCGAACTACGGTGCGGCCAAGGCGGCCATGGTCGGGCTGATGAACGTGCTGCATCTGGAAGGCGCGAAGTACGATATCCGCGTGAACTGCCTTACCCCGACCGCCGCAACCAACATGACGGCCGGGCTGATCTCCGATGAGGCGGCGCGGCTCCTCTCTCCCGATACGGTCACGCCGGCAGTGCTGTATCTGGCCAGCAGGAACGCTCCGTCCAAAATGATCTTGGGCGCGGGGGCAGGAACCTTTGCGGTCACACACATCATCGAGACCGAAGGCAAGTTCCTGCCCGAGAGCGAACGAACCCCTGCGGGCATCGCGCGGCACATAAGCGAGATCTCCGACATCTCTACGGCTACCCCCCTCAACTCGGCGTTCGATCAGACCAGCAAGTTCGTGACCCGCGCCGCAGAGGCATTGGGTGTCCGTTTACCGCACGAATAGCCGTGCTCCGCAGGCGCTCGAGGCTTCCCGGCGTACAGATCGCAGCGGGCTGCGATGCTCGCCCCTAAGCCGAGGAACGCTCAAGCGGGGGCTCTGCTCCCCAGTCAGCTCCGCTCGGCGCAGACCGCGAAGGCGCTCCGAAGCGGAACGGGCGTGGTGAGCCTCCTGTCGTTTTCTTGAGTCTGACACGCCCGCCCCCGTTCGCTATGGGGAGTCACGCTCCCGAGGATCTGGCGTGATCCGCGCGGGCTTGATGGACTCCCATCGGCCGGCTCCGGCCGCAGGGTTGAACACGCGGCCGGAGGCCGGAGGGCTCGTCCCGGTGCCCGGCTTTGCGACTGGACACAGGCGTCAGACTGAGATGAACCCGGCTGGCCCGCAACTCGGGCAATCGTGTCCGCGCGCCATCGGGATCGATCAGGGTCCCTCATGCCCGCGGACCATGTTGCAGCACGCTCGCCCCACAGGCCTCACAGGATATCAGAGACGCCGCCAGCCCCGACTTCATATTTGTGAAAGTTCCCTTCGCATACTCATTGACGTTGACTTTGAGGACATACTTTCCCGATACCTTTTGCAGGTAGCTAGAGGAAAACCATGACAGAAGCTGCCTGGAGGATCTGACATGCTTGGCATGATGCAGGACCGCCCGCTGCTCATCTCGTCGTTGATCGAGCACGCCGCGCGCTATCATCCAGAGGTTGAAATCGTCAGCCGGACCTGTGAAGGTCCGGTGGTTCGCACCAACTGGCGGGCTCTGCGCAAGCGCGTCGCGAAGCTCGCGAACGCATTGTTTCGCATGGGCATCAAGCCGGGCGATCGTGTCGCCACGCTTGCCTGGAACACGCACCGCCACCTAGAGCTCTATTTCGCCGTCTCAGGTATCGGCGCCGTGCTGCACACGGTCAATCCGCGGCTCTTCCCCGAGCAGATCGACTACATTGTCAATCACGCCGAAGACAGTATCCTCTTCTTCGACATCACCTTCGCGGGGCAGGTCGCCGACCTGCGACCCAAATTCCACACCGTCAATCGGTTCGTGGCGATGACGGATCGGGCGCATCTGCCGGCCGCGGTCGAGGGAGTGCTGTCCTACGAGGATCTGCTCGCGCCAGAAGCAGACGACATTGCTTGGCCCGTTTTCGACGAACGGACCGCATCGTCGCTCTGCTACACGTCCGGAACCACTGGGAATCCCAAGGGCGTCCTCTATTCGCACCGTTCCACCGTGCTTCATTCGTTCATCGCCTGCTCGGCGGACGGGTTGAAGCTTTCCAGCGCCGACAGCGTTCTGCTTGTGGTTCCGCTGTTCCACGTCAATGCCTGGGGTGTTCCCTATGCCTCCGCGATGTGCGGCGCCAAGCTCGTGCTTCCGGGCCCGCGACTAGATGGCGAGAACCTCTTCGATCTCGCGGTCGGTGAGGAGTGCAATTTCTCGCTCGGCGTGCCGACCGTGTGGCTCGGCTTCTTCAAGTACATGGACGATACACCCGGCCTCGACCTTTCCAAACTCAAGCTTGAGCGCGTCGTGATCGGCGGTTCGGCCGCTCCCCGCGCGATCATCGAACGGTTCCGGCGCGACCATGGCGTCTTTGTCATTCATGCCTGGGGCATGAGCGAGACCAGCCCGCTAGCCTCCATCGGCAATCTGCTCCCAAAGCATCGCCGTCTCTCAACCGAGCAACAGGTCGACGTGCAGACCCGCCAGGGAAGGGCGATCTATGGGGTCGAGTTGAAGATCGTCGACGAGAACGGCAAGGAACTTCCGCAGGACGGCTCCGTCGCCGGCGACTTGCTCGTGCGCGGGCCGTGGGTCACCGCCGGCTACTTCCGGGGCGAGGGTGGAGTCCTGCTGGACGCCGACGGCTGGTTCGCCACCGGCGACGTGGCCAAGATCGATCCAGACGGCTACGTGCAGATCACCGACCGTTCGAAGGACGTCATCAAGTCGGGCGGCGAGTGGATCTCCTCAATCGATCTGGAAAATGCTGCCGTCGCCCACCCGGGCGTGCAGGAGGCAGCAGTGATCGGCCTGCCCCATCCAAGGTGGCAGGAGCGGCCACTTCTGGTCGTCGTGCCGAAGCCGGGAGCCAAGCCGGACCGCGGCGAGATCCTGGAATTCCTCTCAGGCAAGGTGGCAAAGTGGTGGCTGCCCGACGACATCGCCTTCGTGGACGAGCTTCCGCACACCGCCACCGGCAAGCTGCAAAAAACGAAACTGCGGGAGCAGTTCCAGAACCACGTCTTGCCGTCATGATTCCACATCTGTGAAAGTATCTTGCATTCTACTGTAACAGTTGTGCGCCCGGAGAGGCTGATCTAGCCTGCGTCTAAATCCAAAGCAGTGGGGAGGAGTGATGCCGTTCGCCCTATTCGATGATCCGGATGGAACGCTTACCATGCTCCGGGACAGCGTCGCGACGCTCGCCGCGCGCCAGCCGGGCCCGGCATCTGTCCGCGCCAAGCGTGCCTCGCGCGCCAGCTCCGACAGGGAGCTCTGGACCACGATGGCGGAGGCGGGCTGGACCGCCCTGCTTCTGCCCGAAGACTTGGGCGGATCCGGACTCGGGCTCATGGAGCAGGCGGTGCTTAACGAGGCCCTCGGCCGAGCGCTCATCGCCGAACCCGTTGCCGCGAGCTGCGTCGTCGCTTCGATCCTGCTTGCCGAGGCCCTGCCGTCGGCAGAACGGCTGCGTCTGGCGGCCGGCCTTGCCGATGGCAGCCTCATGCCCGTTCCGGCTTGGCAGGACCCCTCGCGTCACTCTTCCGGTCGTCCGTTGAGTGTCTCCGACAATGGCGAGTATCTCGTGCTCGATGGCGACCGTCACTACGTCGACGCAGCATCGGGGGCGACGCATTTCCTGATCGTCTGCGCCAATGGTGATGGCGCATTCCTGATCTCACTGCCTGCGACGGCGGATGGGCTGAGGATTGAGGAGCAGGCCGGCGTCGACGGCGCCGCGATCGGGTCACTGTCCTTGGACCACTGCCGGATTCCCGCGGCGCACGTGCTTGCCCGCGCCGAGAGCACTGAGGCGCTGCTCGATCGTCCCACCTCCTATGCGCGGGTAGCGATCGCGGCCGAGCTGGCCGGCATTGCGAGCAAGGCGGTCGAGATGACCATCGCCTATACAAAGGATCGGGTGCAATTCGGCAAGCCGATTGCCTCCTTCCAGGTCATCCAGCACCGGTTGGTCGAGATGTGGTCCGACGCCGAGTTCGCCTGCGCTTCCGTCGTCAATGCGGTGACGAGGCAGATCTCCGGCGATGAACGGGAGGCGCGTCTGGCGGTCCTGGCCGCGAAGGCGCGCTGCGGGGATGCCGCGACGTCGATCTGCCGCCGTGCCGTCCATCTGCACGGCGCCATGGGCTTCACCGACGAGCACGACATTGGTCTTTACCTCAAGCGTGCGATCGCCCTCAGCGCCACGCTGGGGCAGCCCGAGGCGCTTCGCCTCGCATTCGTCGAACTGGAACGCGCGGCCTGATGGGCATCGGAGGACATCGTGCAGAACAACCTCATCAAAACCGAGATCGCTGAGAGAATTGCCGTCGTGACGTTGGACAACCCGCCGGTGAATGCCTATTCCCGCGCATTCGCGGAGGAGCTGATCGAGGTATTCGACGAACTCAACGACACGCCGGAAGTTCGGGCCATTGTTGTCACCGGGCGCGGCAAGGTCTTCTCGGCCGGTGCCGACATCAAGAACCGGCAGGCGGTCGGTGACATTAGAGGAGAAACCTACCGGCACCTGCGGCGCACCCGCGAAGTTTCGAACTGCATTATGGAGTGTGGAAAGGCGGTCATCGCCGCTGTCAATGGCCCAGCGCTCGGTGCCGGTCTCGGTCCCATCATCGCCGCCGACATCGTCCTCGCCTCGGAAACCGCAGTGTTCGGACTGCCCGAGATCGACATCGGCCTGATGGGTGGGGTCAGCCATATCAATACCATGTTCCCCAAGTCGCTTGCGCGCCGCATGATCCTGACCGGCTACCGTGTGTCTGCAGCGGAGGTTTACCGTCGCGGCATCATCGAGGCGTGCGTGCCGCCGGAGGAGCTCATGGAGGAGGCGATGAAGATCGCCCGCACCATCGCTTCGAAGAGCCCGAAGGCACTAAGCCTGGCAAAGCGCGCAATCAACACCGTCGAGCACATGCCGCTCCGCGACGGCTACCGCTTCGAGCAGAACCTCACGGTCGAGATGACGCGCCACGAGGACTCGAAGGAAGCCATGCGGGCCTTCGTCGAAAAGCGCCCCGCCGTCTTCAAGGATTCTCTGTGATGGAAAAGGACTGGAACGCCCTTTCCGACGACGAGTTCCGCGCCGCGTTCCGCGATCTGGTCGACCGGCGCCTGCCAGCCGAGCTGCGCTTCATGCGCAAGCAGCGACCCCTCTTCGACGAGGTCGCCGTCTGGTATCATGCGCTTGCCGAGGAAGGCTGGCTCTCGCCGGTCTGGCCGGTCGAGCATGGCGGAATGGGTCTGAACCCGGGCAAGCACATGATCTATGTCGAGGAATGGGGGCGGCTCGGCTGCCCGCGCATTCCCGACCATGGCATCGGCCTTGTCGGCCCCCTGCTGATCGAGCACGGCACGCAGGAGCAGAAAGCGTTCTACCTGCCGAAGATCCTCTCAGGCGAGCACGTCTGGTGCCAGGGCTATTCGGAGCCGAATGCAGGATCGGACCTCGCAAGCCTGCGCACCACCGCAGTGCGCGACGGCGACCATTTCATGGTCAACGGCCAGAAGATCTGGACCACGTTGGCGCACTGCGCCAACTGGATCTTCGCGCTCGTCCGAAGCAGCCGCGACGAGAAGGTGCGCCAGAAAGGCATCACGGTCCTGCTGATCGACATGACGACGCCCGGCGTGAAGGTGCGGCCGATCGACAATCTCCGTGGCGAGGCCGATTTCTGCGAGGTCTTCTTCGACAACGTCCGGGTGCCCGTCGCCAATGTGGTCGGAGAGATCGATCAAGGTTGGAACGTCGCGAAGTCGGTGCTCGGTCACGAGCGCATCTTCCTCGGCGCTCCGACCCGGCCCGAGATCGCGATCGAACGCCTCGAGAAGCTCGCCACGGCCCGCGGGGCGTTCGACGATCCGGCGTTCCGGTCGCGCTATGCCAAGCACCGGCTCGACCTCTACGACCTCGGCTCGGCATTCGAGCGCTTCGCCAAGGTCCTGCGCGAGGGCGGGGAACTCGGCGCGGACGTGTCCATTCTCAAGGTTTTCACGACGGAACTCTACCAGCGCATCACCGAAGAGATGATCGATCTCGCCAACGAGGATGCTCGCTACTTCGACGACATCGAAGCCGGCAATGGCCAGGTCGACGCGATGAACCTGTTCCTGGATGCGCGCGCGCCGGCCATTTTCGGCGGCTCTAACGAAATACAGAAGAACATCCTCGCCAAGGCGGTTTTGAAACTTCCGGGCTGACGAGGGCGCGCACGGGCAGCGCGATGGCCGGGACGACAGGGAGGAAACGATGGATGCTCCGGCAGCGGCGATCCCGCTCAGCGCGGGCGCGAGCAGTGCCGACAACGTCCTTGTCGCCGAGGGTCTCACCAAGGTCTTCGGCGGGTTCGCGGCCGTCAAGGACGTGAACCTGTCGGTCCGGCGCGGCTCCATCCATGCCTTGATCGGCCCGAATGGCGCCGGCAAGACGACCTGCTTCAATCTGCTGACAAAAGCGCTCACGCCGACGAAGGGCAGAATCCTGTTCGACGGCCAGGACATCTCGTCCCTGCGCAGCGCCGACGTGGCACGGCGCGGCATGGTCCGCTCGTTCCAGATCTCCGCCACGTTCCCGCACCTCACCGCGCTCGAGAACGTGCGCGTCGCGCTGCAGTCGAAATATGGCCGGGCGTATCATTTCTGGCGCTCGCTCGCCGCGGTGGCGCCGCTCAACCGGCGCGCAGAGGAGCTGCTCGAACAGGTGGGCCTCGGACCCAGCCGGGACGGGCTGGCAGCCGAGCTTTCCTACGGCCAGAAACGGGCGCTGGAGATCGCCACGACCCTGGCTCTGGAACCGAAGGTGATGCTCCTCGACGAGCCGACCGCCGGCATGGGCCACGAGGACGTCGGGCCCATCACCGCGCTCATCAGGCGTGCCGCCGAGGGCCGCACCATCCTCCTGGTCGAGCACAATCTCTCCGTCGTCTCCACCCTCAGCGACCAGATCACCGTGCTGCAACACGGGCAGAAGCTGGCCGAAGGCACCTATGAGGAGGTGTCGAACAATCCGGACGTGATCAACGCCTATCTCGGAGGGGTCGATGACTGACACGAGTCTCGCGCACCGCCCTGCCGCCGTCACCGCACCGATCCTGACCGTCGCGGACCTCCGCGCCTGGTACGCGGAAAGCCGCGTCCTCCACGGCATGAACTTCGACCTGCGCGAAGGCGAGCTGCTGACCCTCATCGGGCGCAACGGCGCCGGCAAGACCACCACGCTGCGGTCGATCATGGGCCTCGTGAAGAAGCGCACCGGCTCGATCCTGTTCCAGAACGACGAGCTGATCGGTCGGCGTACCTACGAGATCGCCAGGAAGGGCATCGCCTATTGCCCCGAGGAGCGGGCCATCTTCTCCTCCCTGTCGGTCCGGGAGAACCTGCTTCTGCCGCCGATGCTTCGCAAGGGCGGGCTCTCTGACGAGCAGCTCTTCACCGTATTCCCGAACCTGAAAGCGCGGGCATCGAGCCCCGGCACCAAACTCTCCGGTGGCGAGCAGCAGATGCTGGCCATCGCCCGCATTCTCAGGACGGGCTCACGGCTCATTCTGCTCGACGAGCCGAGCGAAGGCTTGGCGCCCGTCGTCGTGAAGGAGATCGGCGAGATCATCCGCCGCCTCAAGGGGCAGGGCTACACGATCATCCTCGTCGAGCAGAACCTCCGTTTCGCGAAGCGCGTCGCCGACCGGCACGTGGTGGTCGAGAACGGCAAGGTCGTCGACATCGTCACGAACGACGAGCTCGAGGCCAATATGGGCCGGCTCAAGACCTATCTCGGAGTTTGAGGCCATGTTCGAGAACCTAAGCACTCAGCTCCTCTTCGGCCAGATCCTGCTCGGCCTGATCAACGGCTCCTTCTACGCAACGCTTTCGATGGGCCTCGCCATCATCTTCGGCCTGATGAACGTCGTGAACTTCGCGCACGGCGTGCAATACATGCTGGGCGCCTTCGTGACCTGGCTGCTGCTGACGCATCTGGGCCTCGGCTATTGGCCCTCGTTCGTCATCGCGCCGGTCGTGGTCGCGCTTCTGGGCATGGTGATGGAGCGGCTGCTGCTACGGCCGTTGCAGAATCTCGACCACCTCTACGGCCTGCTCGCCACCTATGCAATCGCGCTGATCGTGGAAGGTCTGATCCGCCAGCAATACGGATCCACCGGCTTGCCCTACGACAACCCGATGCCCGGCGGCATCAACCTGGGCTTCATGTTCCTCCCTTACTACCGGCTCTGGGTCGTGGTGTTCTCGCTTGCGGTGTGCATCGGGACCTGGCTCCTGATCGAGCACACGAAGCTCGGCGCCTATCTGCGCGCAGCCAACGAGAAGCCGCAGATCGTGGAGACCTTCGGGGTCAACGTGCCGAAGATGATCACCCTCACCTACGGGTTCGGCGTCGGACTGGCAGCGCTCTCGGGGGTGCTTGCGGCTCCGATCTACCAGGTCTCCCCGTCGATGGGGACGAGCCTGATGATCGTCGTCTTCGCCGTCGTCGTGATCGGGGGCATGGGATCCATCGCCGGCGCGGCCGTCACGGGCTACGCCCTCGGGATCATCGAAGGCCTGACAAAGGTTTTCTATCCGGAGGCCGCGACTGTCGTGATCTTCCTGTTCATGATCATAGCGCTCTATCTGCGCCCGGCAGGCATCTTCGCCGACAAGGAGGCCGTGTCTTGATCCGCCCCCTCATCCTGCTCGCGGTCGCGGCGGCGGCTCTTGCCGCGCCGTACTTCGCCTATCCGGTGACGTTGATGACGATCATGTGCTTCGTCATCTTCGCCTGCTCTTTCAACCTACTGCTTGGCTACACCGGTCTGCTCTGCTTTGGCCATGCCATGTTCTTCGGGGGCGCGGCCTACGTCACCGGTTATGTCCTCAAGGCAACACCCCTCTCGGTGGAACTGGCGATCCTGGCCGGCGGGCTTTCGGCCGGGATCCTCGGCCTGTTCATCGGCTACCTGACGATGAAGCGGCAGGGCATCCAGTTCGCCATGATCACCCTCGCCTTTTCCCAGTTCATCTACTTCATCTTCTTGCGAGCCCCCTTCACCGGTGGCGAGGACGGCATGCAGGCGATCCCGCGGAATCCCCTATTCGGACTCTTCGACGTGAGCTCCAACCTGACGTACTACTACGTCGTTCTCGCGATCACGGCGCTGTCCGTCTTCCTGTACTACCGCGTTGTCTATTCCCCCTACGGAGAGGTGTTGAAAGCCGTTCGCGACAACCAGCCGCGCGTGGAATCCCTCGGATTCCATCCCGAAAAGATCAAGCTGGTAGCCTTTGTGCTCTCGGCGACCATGGCCGGAGTAGCGGGAGGGATGAAGGCGACGGTCTATCAGTTCGCGACCCTGACGGACGCGTCCTGGGCCGTGTCGGGCGAGGTCATCCTGATGACTCTGCTCGGCGGCCTCGGTACGTTGACCGGGCCGGCCTTCGGCGCGGCGATCATCATCTGGCTCAACGACTATCTGGCTGGCTTCGGCGAATGGGCGCTGATCTCACAAGGCGTCATCCTGCTGGTCGTGATCGTCTTCTTCCGCCGAGGCTTCGTCGGTGAACTTGCGGCGCTTTGGCGTCTCCTCCGGCACCGGGATCGTAAAACTAACTCAGGACAACCTATCGCGGAACCAGCCTCAGCGCAGAGCTAGAGTATCCGTATTGATCAAGCGAGTTTTGGGGACCAGGTTCGCTGATCACGCAAGAGCGCATTGGCCAGGATGATGAGCTTGCGCATGAGCGCCGTCAGGGCGACTTTCGCCGGCTTTCCCGC
>JAESFL010000271.1_pt1 | contig 43851 bp, 42 predicted proteins | sample 9269401 | NCBI WGS metagenome assembly JAESFL01 (sample SAMN14506025, study PRJNA617098) | algae metagenome | isolation source: Gloeocapsa sp. UFS-A4-WI-NPMV-4B04 and co-occurring heterotrophs from desert... | place: USA: Utah | collected 2006-10-01 | reverse complement strand
GTCAGACAAGCTGTGCCGGACACCGGCGGGACGCCAGGGCGCTGGCATCTTGAACTACCCCTTGAGCTGGTGCCCTGGCGTCCCGCTCCCTCTGATTCGCTCCTCCGCTCGGGCCAGAGGCCCTCCGGGAGAGCCGCTCTCGAAGCGAACGCGAACGCACGTCCCATGCCAAGAGGTGACACGCCATGGCAGGGCGGACCAACCCCTCTCCGGGCGAGCCGGGAAGGCACACGGGGAAGGGACAGGGGGAGAGGGAGGAGCGGAGCTCATGCATCTTTCCTGCGTCCTCCGCCACCAGGGGAGCTCCCTCACGCATCTGTGCCCAATTGCCCGCTGGTCACCGAACCTTCGCGTGCTAGGTTAGGCGAGGGGCACAGCCCGCAGAGACATCTGCGGCATGAGGAAATCTGCGCATGAGCGAAGGTCCGAGCCCGGTGCTGCCACCCCCGGCTCCCGAGCGCAACGCTCTCCATCACCGCCTCGAGGGGCTGGTCGGACGGGCCCGGTGGACCCTGTGGTGGGAGCGCGCCTGGCCGCTCCTCTGGTATCCCATCACCATCGTCCTCGTGTTCCTCACCGTCTCGTGGCTCGGCCTGTGGATCGATGCGTCGCCGATCATGCGCACGGCGGGCCTCGCCCTTTTCACGGCAGCCCTCGTGCTCTCGCTCCTGCCGCTGGTGCGCCTGCGCTTGCCCGAGCGCCCCCGGGCCCTCGACCGGCTTGACCGGGACGCGGGCCAGATCCACGGCCCCGCCCGGGCTCTCGACGACAGCCTCGCGCTCGGCGGCGCGGATTCGGGCTCGCGCGCCCTCTGGGACCTGCATCTGCGGCGCTCGGAAGCCGCCATCGCCAAGCTCAAGGTGAACCCGCCGAGCCCCGACATGCCCCGGCGCGACCTCTATGCCGTGCGGGCCGCCGGCATCCTCGCCGTGGTGGCGAGCGCCTTCGTGGCGGGACCGGAGCTCGGCTCGCGACTCGGGGCCGCCTTCGACTGGCGGGAAGCCCAGGCCGCCGGCCCCACCTTCCGGGTCGACGGCTGGATCGACCCGCCCCTCTACACCCGCTCCCCGCCCCTGATGATCGACCTCGCGAGCGGCGAGCAGCGCCTGCGGGCGCCGGTGCGGTCGACCATCGTGATCCGCGTGGCCGGCGAAGGCGAGGTCGCGATCACCCCCGTGCAGGGGCTCACCGCCCTTCCCGCCCCCGACGCTCCCCAGCGCCCGGGTGCGGCCCCCGCGACGGCAGCCGCCCCCGCGGCGACCCCTCCCGCTGCCACGGAGCCGCAGCGGGCAGGCCTGCGCGAGCAGCGCTTCACCCTCGACGGCGACGCGGAACTCTCGATCCGCACGGGGCTGACGAGCCAGCACCGGCTGCGCGTCGAGGCGATCCCCGACCGGGCGCCCGAAATCGCCTGGGTGGGCCCGCCGGAAACGAACGCCCGCGGCACCTTCGAGCTGATCTACCGGGGTCGGGACGATTACGGCATCGCCACCGTGGAAGGCATCGTCGAGAAGGGCGAGGGATTCATGGGCCGCCGCAGCCTCGTGCCGGCCCCGACCATCGCGGTGCCGGTGCCCTCCTCCGACGAGGGGGCGGAGACCCGCGCGCCCGTGGACCTCACGGATCACCCCTGGGCCGGCGCGAAGGTGAAGGTGACGCTCACCGCCAAGGACGAAGCCGCCCAGGAGGGCAGGAGCCAGCCCCTCGAATTCACCCTGCCCCAGCGCCCCTTCACGAAGCCCCTCGCCAAGGCTCTCGTGGAGCAGCGGCGGCGGCTGGTGCTCGATCCCGACGACCGCAAGCGAGTGCAGGTCGCTCTCGACGCGCTCCTGATCGCGCCCGACACCTACACGAAGGAATGGGGCGTGTTCATGGGCCTGCGCACCGCCGCCGAGCGGCTGCGCCGGGCCAAGGCCGATCCCGAGCTCGTCGAGGTCGCGGACTGGCTCTGGGCCATGGCCCTCCAGATCGAGGACGGCAACCTCTCGGAGGCGGAGCGGGATCTGCGCGCCGCCCAGGAGCGCCTGCGCGAGGCCATGGACCGCAACGCGCCGCCCGAGGAAATGCGCCGCCTCATGGATGAGCTGCGCCAGGCCATGGACCGCTTCCTGCGCGAATTCGCGGAGCGCATGCAGCGCCAGCAGCAGCAGGGCGAGAACCAGCAGCAGCAAGGCCAGGAGCCCCAGCGCACCATCACCCAGAACGACCTCAACCGGATGATGCAGCAGATGGAGGAGGCCATGCGCCGCGGCGACATGGCCGAGGCTCAGCGTCTCCTCGAGGAACTGCGCAACATCATGGAGAACCTCCAGACCGCGCAGCCCAATTCCCGCATGTCGGACCCGATGGCGCGGGAGATGCAGCGCTCCATGGAGGATCTGGAGGCCATGGCCCGCGAGCAGCAGCAGCTGCGCGACGAGACCTTCAAGGAGGGCCAGAACCAGCGCATGCAGCAGGGTCAGCGCAACCGCCAGCAGCAGGGCCAGCGCGGCCAGCAGGGGCAACAGGGCCAGCGTCAGCAGGGCCAGAGAGGTCAGCAGGGACAACAGGGCCAGCAAGGGCAGCAGGGTCAGGACGGTCAGGAGCAGGCCGAAGGGCAGCAGGGGCAAGGCGAAGGGCAGCAGCCCGGCCAGGGCCAGGGCCAGGGGCTCGGCCAACGTCAGCAGGCCCTGCGCGAACGGCTCCAGGACCTCCAGCGGCGGATGCGCGGAATGGGTATGCAGGGCGAGCAGGGCCTCGGCGATGCCGAGCAGGCCATGCGCGAGGCCGAGCAATCCCTCGGACAGGGCCAGGACGGGCCCGCCGTGGACGCCCAAGGTCGCGCGCTCGAGGGTCTGCAGCGAGGCATGCAGGGGATGGCCCAGCAGATGCAGCAGATGATGCAGCCCGGCGACAGCACCGAGGAGGCCGGCAACCAGCCCGGCGAGGGCAACCCGCAGGGCCGCGGCCAGAACGCCCAGCGCGACAACGATCCCCTGGGCCGCCCGACCCGCAGCCGCGATTTCTCGGACGGTCGCGTGCGGGTCCCGGAGGCGAACGAATCGGCCCGCGAGAGGGCCCAGCGCATCCTCGAGGAACTCCGCCGCAAGCTCGGCGACCCGAGCCGCCCGCAGCTCGAACTCGACTATTTCGAGCGGCTGCTGCGCCCGCGCTGACGATCCCCGCCCGTCCCTCTCCGCGGAGAGGGACGAGCTTTAGGATTCTTGCCCCAACTTCAGGTGCGGCAAAGGTGCCGGTGCCCGTCGCGCGCTGCCGTCTTGTTCGGCAAGGGCGGCGCCCCACCTTGGGGCGATTGCCTCCTCTGAAAGCCCTCCATGAATTCCGCAGTTGATGTGCTGGTCCCCGTGGCCGTGATCGCGGTCGCGGTCGTTCTGCTGCTCGGCCTCGTGAACATGATGCGCGGCGGCAGCCCCAGCCGCGCCCAGAAGCTCATGCGCGCCCGCGTGCTGCTGCAGTTCATCGCCATCGTCGTGATCATGGGCGTCATCTGGTGGAAGGCCGTCTAGAGCTGTTTCCACTCAGGTGGAACCAGCTCTGGTCTTCGCTGTGACGCGTTGTCTTCCCGTGAGCCGGATCCACCTCACTCAGATCAACGCTCTAGGATCCCTCCCGTCATCCCACCGCGTGCTCCTCACCCGATCGAGGCCGGGCTGACGGCTCTCGGCTGAAGCACACGGCGTTTCCGGATGCGGCGATCGGCGCGAGCCGCCTGGCCAAAGCCTTGTGGGGCCTCGCTCCCGCTTGTCCCAAAGCCCGTCAAGGTCTCGACACCAGACCGCCATATTCTTGCGTCGAACTCCATTCGGGCCTAAGAAACCTCTCGAACCGAGAACAGCCCCGCTTCGCGACCCACGAAGGATTGTCCCATGCGCGTACCCTCGATCATCGGCACTGGCCTTGTGATCGGAGCGCTCGGCCTGGGTGTGGGTTCGGGGGCTCTCGCCGCGGATGCCGGCGCCCTGCCGGTGCCGGTCACGCCGGGCAGGCCCAACTTCTTCTCCGAAGTGCGCGTCGGCGGCTTCGCCCACGATCCCGGCAGCCCGGAGCGGGGCTCCGTCGACTTCAATGGCGAGATCCTGTTCGCAAAGCCCTTCGCGGCCGCGGACCTGTTCACGAGCTATTTCATCCCGCGCCCGCATATCGGGACGAGCCTCAACTTCGGCGGCCGGACCAGCATGATCTATGCCGGCCTCACCTGGAGCTACGACGTCACCTCGTGGCTCTTCGTCGAGGGATCCTTCGGGGGCGCGATCCACGACGGCAACACACAACAGAACCGGGCCCTCATCCCCGCGAACGAATCGGCGCTCGGCTGTTCGCCCCTCTTCCGCGAATCCGTCTCCGTGGGCGTGCGGCTGTCCACCAACTGGAGCGTCATGGGCACCGTAGAGCACGCCTCGAATGCGGGCCTGTGCACCTACAACCGCGGCCTCACGAATTTCGGCGCCCGGATCGGCTACACCTTCTGATCCCGCCCGCATGCCGCATCGCCCAGGGGCGCGCTCCGCGCCGGCGTAGCTTCTTGGCCCCGTTTCGAGAGCCTGGAAGCCCCCCGCTCTTCCCGTGCCGGCCCAACGGCCCCATAACCCCGCGACTGCTTGAAGGAGCCGCGCGATGGTCGTCTTGAACCGCATCTACACCCGAACGGGCGACCAGGGCACCACGGGCCTGGCGAGCGGGGAGCGGCGACCGAAATACGATCTGCGCATCGAGGCCTACGGCACCGTCGACGAGACCAATGCCTGCCTCGGCCTCGCCCGGCTCCACACCGCCGGCCATGCCGTGGACCTCATGCTGGGGCGCATCCAGAACGATCTCTTCGACCTCGGCGCGGACCTCGCCACCCCCGATACCGGCCGCCCACCGAAGCATGAACCCCTGCGGGTCGTCGACGCCCAGGTGGAACGCCTGGAGCGCGAGATCGACGACCTCAACGAAGCGCTTCAGCCCCTGCGCTCTTTCGTGCTCCCCGGGGGCAGCCCGGCCGCGGCTTCGCTGCATCTCGCCCGCACGGTCTGCCGCCGAGCCGAACGCCTGACCGTCGAACTTGCCGCCAAGCCCGAGGAGCGCGTGTCCCCGACCTGCGTGAAATACCTCAATCGCCTCTCCGATTTCCTCTTCGTCGCCTCCCGGGTAGTGAACGACAACGGCGCCGCGGACGTGCTCTGGGTGCCGGGGCAGAACCGGTAGGCCGCGCGAATGGGCGGTGGCGAAAGGCGTATCGAACGGGCATAACGGGGGCCACGACTGCCCGGCGCCGACGGGCTTTCTCCATTCCCCACTCGCCGGAAGCCCCCATGTTCCTCCCCCTTCACGATGGCGTCCCCCTGAGCCATCTCTCGGCCCCGGTGGCGACGCGCTCGATCCTGGGGGCCTGCACGGTGGCCTACCTTCTGACCTTCTGGGGGCCCGTGGGCGCCGACTGGATCGTTGCCGGGTTCGGGCTGATCCCGGCGGTGTTCTTCGGTACGGAAGCGCTGCCGGATGGGCTGCCCTACGTGCCTGCGGAATTCACCCTCATGACCTCCGTGTTCCTCCACGGCTCGCTCCTGCATCTGGCCGGCAACATGCTCTTCCTGTGGGTGTTCGGCGACAACGTGGAGGACGCCATGGGGCATTTCCGGTTTCTCCTGTTCTTCCTTCTGTGCGGCGCCTTCGCGAGCCTCGCCCACGCCTTCGTGGACCCGGAGTCGCAGCGGCCCCTCATCGGCGCCTCCGGGGGCGTGTCGGGGGTGGTGGCGGCTTATCTCGTGCTCTATCCGCGGGTGAAAGTCTGGGGGCTGTTCCTAAAAGGCATCCCCCTGCGTGTCCCCGCCTCCTGGGCCATCGGGTTCTGGTTCGCACTGCAGCTCGGCGCCGCCTTCCTCTCGGCCGATCAGGCCGTGGGCTGGTTTGCCCATATCGGCGGCTTCGTGGCCGGCGTGGTCCTAGTGTTCGTTCTGCGGCGCCGCTTCGATCCCGTGATCGCGCGGGCGGAAGTCACGGAGGTCCCGACCCTGCGCCCCTGATCGCGGGCGTGGCGGGACCTCGCTGGTTCGATCGAGCAGCGGCAGGAGCGCCTTGCGTCGATGCGGCGTCTAGAGACCGGTCGCACATGCCCTAGAGTGCGGGGCAATCGGGACCCGTCTCGCACGGGGCCGCGACGCCATCGTGCCCGCGCGCCGCGTTCCGCCTCGATCGCGGGGAGCGGCGTTCGCTGCGTTGACAACGCAGAAGCGCCGTCGTTACGGTCCCGCTCCATGTTTGCAGGGGGCTTGGCCCGCAGGCTTCGGGAAAGCCCGGCCGCCGGCCCCGCCCTTAAAGGATTCCTGTCATGAAGGTTCTCGTGCCCGTGAAGCGGGTTGTGGACTACAACGTGAAGATCCGGGTGAAGCCGGATGGTTCGGGCGTCGAGCTCGCCAATGTGAAAATGTCCATGAACCCCTTCGACGAGATCGCCGTCGAGGAGGCGATCCGCCTGAGGGAAAAGGGCAAGGCCACGGAGATCGTCGCGGTGTCGATCGGTCCCGCCCAGGCCGCCGAGACCATCCGCACGGCGCTTGCCATGGGCGCGGATCGGGGCATCCTGGTCAAGACCGACACGATCGTCGAGCCGCTCGCCGTCGCCAAGATCCTCAAGAAGATCGTGGAGCAGGAGGGCCCGGGTCTCGTCATCATGGGCAAGCAGGCCATCGACGACGATTGCAACCAGACCGGCCAGATGCTCGGCGCGCTGACGGGCTGGCCGCAGGGCACCTTCGCCTCGAAGGTCGAGATCGCGGAGGGGACCGTCGACGTCACCCGCGAGGTGGATGGCGGATTGCAGACCGTCACCCTCAAGATGCCTGCCATCGTGACCACGGACCTGCGCCTCAACGAGCCGCGCTACGCCTCCCTTCCCAACATCATGAAGGCGAAGAAGAAGCCTCTCGACGAGACCACGCCCGATGCGCTCGGCGTCGATGTTTCGCCCCGCCTCAAGGTCATGAAGACCGCCGAGCCCGCGGGCCGTCAGGCCGGCGTGAAGGTCGGCAGCGTAAGCGACCTCGTCGCCAAGCTCAAGAATGAGGCCGGCGTCCTCTGACGCGCTTCCATGCACTCCAAGATAGCGTAGGACCAAGATGCCCGTTCTCCTGATTGCCGAGCACGACAACGCCACCCTCAAGGACGCGACCCACAAGGCGCTCTCCGCCGCCAAGGCGATCGGCACGCCGGTGCATGTGCTCGTCGTCGGCACGAATTGCGGGCCGGCCGCTCAAGGAGCCGCGACGCTCGAGGGCGTCGAGAAGGTTCTGGTCGCCGATGCGCCCGTCTACGAGCACATGCTGGCCGAGCCTGCCGCGGCCCTCATCGCCGCTCAGGCCGGGTCCTACGACGCGATCGTTGCGCCCGCGACCACGATGGGCAAGAACGTGATGCCCCGCGTGGCCGCGCTCCTCGACGTCATGCAGGTCTCCGACGTCACCAAGGTCGTCGCCCCCGACACCTTCGAGCGGCCGATCTATGCCGGCAACGCAATCCAGACCGTGCAGTCCACGGACGCCAAGAAGGTCATCACGGTCAGGACCTCCACCTTCCCGGCCGCGGGCACGGGTGGGCAGGCCGCGATCGAGAACCTCGGAGCCGGCGAGGATCCCGGCCTGTCCCAGTTCAAGGGCTCCGAGATCGCTCATTCCGACCGCCCGGAGCTCACCTCCGCCAAGATCATCATCTCGGGCGGGCGTTCGCTCGGCTCGTCGGAGAACTTCACGAAGTACATCGAGCCCATTGCCGACAAGCTCGGCGCCGCCATGGGTGCCTCGCGGGCCGCGGTCGATGCGGGCTACGCCCCGAACGACTGGCAGGTGGGCCAGACCGGCAAGGTGGTGGCGCCCGATCTCTACATCGCTGTCGGAATTTCAGGCGCGATTCAGCATCTCGCCGGCATGAAGGACTCCAAGGTGATCGTCGCGATCAACAAGGACGAGGAGGCCCCGATTTTCCAGGTGGCCGATTACGGCCTTGTGGGCGATCTCTTCCAGATCCTGCCGGAACTCGAGAAGGAGCTCGGCAAGAGCGGCCCCGAGGCCGCCTAAGGCTAAAGGGCACCGGGCTCTAGAGCTGTTTCCTCTTGCGTGGAATCGGCTCTTGTCTTTGGTTTGACGCGTTTTCTTCACGTGAGCCAGGTCCACCTCACTCGAAAACGCGCTAGCGTTCGTGCGTTGTTCGAAGTGAGGTAGATCAAGCTCACGAGCCAACGCGTCACATCAAGATAGAGGGCTGATTCCACCGGAAAGGAAGCGGCTCTAGGATAAGGATTGATGGGTACCGAGATCAAAACCGTGGGCGTGATCGGCGCCGGGCAGATGGGCAACGGCATCGCGCATGTCTGCGCCCTCGCGGGCCTCGACGTGCGCATCAACGATCTCAGCGAGGACCGCATTCATGCGGGACTCGCCACCATCAACGGCAACATGGCCCGCCAGGTCGCCAAGGAGGCGATCTCCGACGCCGACCGTCAGGCGGCGCTCGATCGCATCAAGCCGGCCCTGTCCTACGACGAGCTCGGCGGCTGCGACATCGTGATCGAAGCCGCGACCGAGAACGAGGAGGTGAAGCGCAAGATCTTCACCTCGCTCTGCTCCTATCTGCGCCCCCACACGATGCTCGCGAGCAACACCTCGTCGATCTCGATCACGCGGCTTGCCGCCGCCACCGACCGGCCCGAGCGCTTCATCGGCATCCACTTCATGAACCCCGTGCCCGTGATGCAGCTCGTCGAGCTCATCCGCGGCATCGCGACGGAAGACCCGACCTTCGAATCCGCCAAGGCTTTCGTCAGCAAGCTCGGCAAGACCGTGACGGTCGCGGAGGATTTCCCGGCCTTCATCGTCAACCGTATCCTCCTGCCGATGATCAACGAGGCGATCTACACCCTCTACGAGGGCGTGGGCTCGGTCGATTCTATCGACACCGCCATGCGGCTGGGCGCCAACCACCCCATGGGGCCCCTCCAGCTCGCCGACTTCATCGGCCTCGACACCTGCCTCTCGGTGATGCAGGTGCTCCACGAGGGTCTCGCGGATTCCAAGTACCGCCCCTGCCCGCTGCTCGTGAAATACGTCGAAGCGGGCTGGCTCGGCCGCAAGGCGAAGCGCGGCTTCTACGACTACCGGGGCGAGAAGCCGGTCCCGACGCGGTAGGGCGGGGCGGGCGTCGGACCGTCTGGGGCTGCGCCGCCTCCCGGTCGGGACAAGGCTCGCAAGGGCCTCACGCCGCGCTGGCGGCCTGCTTCTCGACGAGCTCCGTGTCGATCGCCCGCACCTTGGCGTAGGATGGGCGTGCCGTGTGACGGCCCGCATAGGCGACGAGTTCCGGGATTTCGGGCAGGAGCTTGAACATCAGCATCCAGCTCAGTGCGCCGCCCCACAGGACGTCGAGGGCGGAGAAGCGCTCGCCGAGCATGTAGGGACCGCGCTCGAGCTGGCCCATGAGGGTCCTGAACATGGTGTCGAAATCGCCGTAGCCGCTCATCCCCGGCGGCGGCGGATCGCGCTTCAACGCGCGATCCGTGATCGCGGGCTCGAAGGACGAGCCGTAGAAGGCGAACCAGCGCAGATACGGCCCCCGGAGCGGATCCCCGATGGCGGGCGCGAGCCCTGCCTCCGGGAAGAGATCCGCGAGGTAGAGATAAACCGCCACCTGCTCGGTCACGACCGCCTCGCCATGCCGGATCGCGGGCACCTTGCCCATGGGATTGATGGCCAGATAGGCGGGCTGGCGCTGATCGCCGGCCTTCATATTGAGGATGTGCAGATCGTAGGGGGCGCCCAGTTCCTCGAGGAGCATGAGCGCCCCGCTGGAGCGGGTCTGCGGTGCGTGGAACAGGGTGACGGAACGGTCGCTGGCCATGGAATCCTCGGTCTCGGGCTGAGCCTCAGGAGACCGAATCCTGGGGACCCTGACAAGGGGTCGGATCCGGGTCGACGGGCGGTTCCTCCCGCCGACCCGGATCCGAGACGCCGGGCGTCAGCGCCTTGCGCGAACGGCCCGGGCGCGGCGGCGCGGAGCCACTTCATCCACGGCCGGTTCGGTCGCGAGTTGAACTGCGGGAACGACGCTGCCGGTGGCCTCCACGCTCGTTGCGACGGGGTGGGATGGGGGCTGGAACCAGGACGCCAGCGAAGGAGCAGGCCGCACGGCCGGGGTCGGGGGCTGGATTGCCGCGGTGCGGAGTTCGGCCTGGAGCCCCTTGCGCTTCGCCTCGTAGTAATAGCCGCTCTGATAGAGGGACACGGCCCGGCGCTCGTTGCCCCCGGCGACCCGGTAGGCGTTCGCGAGATAGGCGACCGCGTAGGTCAGATTGGTGTTGGCATCGAGGAGGCCGGCGGCCGATCCCGTGTAGCCGAGACCCCGTGCAGTCGCATGACGGATCTGCATCAATCCGTAGTTTCCACGATTGGCAGCCCTGGGATTATAGTTACTCTCTCGCCTTACCACGTGGTGCACGAGAGATTCCGGAACCCCCCGCGCTCTGGCGTGCTGGGAAATCAACGCATCAAGGCTCGCGCGCTCGGCGGCCACGACCGGAAATGCGATGGCCGCGCAGGCACAGCCGAGAAGAATTCTTGAAATCATGAAGCTTCCCTTCGGTAAAGGGGGGCTTCACTCAACGCCAAACTTGACCATAAAGTGGCAGCTTGGCGCTCGGTTCGGGCCTGTTTCCTGCCGCCCGAGCGGCGTGCCGGCCAGGATGCACGTCTATGATGTCCCGGGTGCCCAGGCTTTGATGATCAGCCGAGACGCGCCCAGATGTCGTCTTCGGGCTCGTAGCCGAGGAGCCGGCGGGTGTCGTCGAGGTCCCAGGCCATGCCGCGATTGGCCGACATGCCGTTCACAACGATCCCCGCCGCTGGCCAGCCCTCGGGCGAGGCCACGAGCGCTCGTTCCATGAGCACCGCGTAATCGCGATCCGAGAGCCACATGTTGCGAAACCATGTGAGATCGCGCTCGTCGCCCCCGGCCTCGCCTCCTGGCATTGCGGCACGCCCGTCCCGAGGGGAAACCCCTGCGGCGGCGATCGTCTCGGGCCGGTTCTCGCCGCGCTGGCACCACCCGATGCGGACGCAGACCGCGGTGAGGCGCCCGCCCGAGACTGCCGCGGCGCCGAGGCAGAGCCGCTCGCCCATGAGCTTCGACCCGCCATAGGCCTGATCCCGCACGATGGCATCGCCCTCGCGCCGGTTGGTGCCGGGAGCGGGCGGCAGGGCGGTGGTGAGCTCGCCGGGGCCGATCGTGTCGGCGAGCGGGGGATCCTTGTACTGACCCATGACATGGTTCGACGAGGCGAAGACGAAGCGGCGCACGCGCCCTGCGGATGCTGCCAAGACGAGGTTGGCGGTCATCCCGAAGGAGGCCGCCGCATCCGGCCAGGGCGCGTTCGGAGCGGGGTTCTGGGCGGCGAGGTGCACCACCGCATCGGCCTCGGCGATCGCCGCGCGCCAGCGCGGGTCGTTGGCATCGGTGAGATCTCCGGCCACCGCCTGCACCCGGTCCTGAGCGGTATCCGGTACCGTGCGGTCGACGCCGATGACCCGCCTGCACCACGGGGTCCCGAGAAGATGCCGGATGAGCTTCTGCCCGAGATTGCCGGAGGCGCCGGTGACGAGAATTGTAGCGGGAGGATCGAAGGGCATGGGCGCTCGCTTGGTATGCTTGGCGGGGTGCGGATACTCGCGGCCTTGGCCCCAGGAGGACAGGCCGATCGTCGCGTCTATCTCGACGAATACCCTGCGCCACGCTAGGGGCTTGCCGCATCACGAGAGGGGAAACATCCACGATGTCATTTTCGCGCGAGGCCTGGGACCGCAACGGGGCGCTCTACGAAACCATCCGCACCATGCCCTTCAACGCGGAGCTCGCGGCCGGCACCCTGAGCGAGGCGCGGTTCAAGCATTACATCACCCAGGACGCGCATTACCTCATCGGCTTCGGCCGAGCACTGGCGCTTGCCGCCGCGAAGGCCCCGGACCCGGACCGTCTCGTGCAGTTCGCGAAGGGCGCCGAGGTCGCGGTGGTCGTGGAGCGGGCGCTGCATGGCTCGTTCTTCCAGCAATTCGGGATCTCGGCCGACACGTTCCAGGCGACGCCCCTTTCGCCGGCCTGCCATCATTACGTCTCCTATCTTGTCGCCACCGCCCATGCCGAGCCCTACGAGGTCGTGCTGGGGGCTCTCCTGCCCTGCTTCTGGATCTATGCGGAGGTCGGCCGGGACATCCATGCCCGCGCGGCGGCCGGCAATCCCTATCGGGCCTGGATCGATACCTATGCGGGCGACGAGTTCCATGCCGCCGTGCGCGCCATGATCGAGGCTACGGACGAGGCCGCTTCAGGGGCCTCGGCTGGCCTCCAGGCCCGCATGCACGCGGCCTATACCCGCGCCGCGCAGCTCGAATGGATGTTCTGGGACTCGGCGTATCGGCTCGAATCCTGGCCGGTCTGACGGCGGGATCAATTCCGGCACAACACTCTATCGCGGCGTGCCGAACCCAAAGGCCATCAGCTTGAGGGCTTCCGCCTTGCGCTCGGCCTCCGAGGGCAGGCCGTTCAGGGCGAGGACGAGCCGGCGACCGTTCTGCTCCGCGGAGGCCACGAGGGCATAGCCGGCGGCGTTGGTCTGTCCGGTCTTGAGCCCGTCGGCACCGATGCCCGCATCAAGGAGTGGGTTGCGGTTGCGATAGGCGCCCCCCGCGAAAGTGAAGGTCCGCTGGCCGAAGCGGGCGTAATGCTCGGGATAGGTGCGGACGAGATGGGCGCCGAGCAGCGCCATGCCGCGCATGGTGACGCGCTGGGTGCCGCCCGGAACGCCGTTCGGATTGGCAAACCGCATCGCACCGAGTCCGATCGCCTCGGCACGTCTGTTCATGAGGTCCACGAAGGCCGGCACCGACCCCGCGACCCCCTCGGCGACTACCAGGGCCGCGTTGTTTGCGGATTGCACGATGAGGGCCTGGAGGAGGTCGTCGACGCTTACCTTCGCCTTGGCCTCCAGGGGGATGGAGGCGCCGCTCCGCGCCTTTGCGGCCTCGGCCCCGACGGGAAGGAGGGTGTCGGGCCGGAGCGCGCCCGCCTTGATCCGGTCGAGCACGATCTCAATCGTCATGAGCTTCGCGAGGCTTGCCGGCGCGGTCGGCTCATCGGCGTTCTTCTCGAACAGCACCCGCCCCGTGGCAGCCTCGATCAGGATCGCGCGCGGCGCGGAGGTGGCCGGGGGAGACTCCGCCCGGGCCGCCGGACCGGACAGAGAGAGCGCGAGAACCGCAAGCGCCGCCAGGGCGCGCTTCGTGGCCCTCACGCCGCGTCGTCCTTGAACCACACCTCCACGGGGCCCTTGAGGGTGATGAGGAGCGGGTTCCCGGCGCGGTCCAACGCCTTGCCGGCCGCCACCCGGATCCAGCCCTCGCTGATGCAATACTCCTCGACGTTCGTCTTCTCGACGCCCTTGAAGCGGACGCCGATGCCGCGCTGCAGGAGCTCGGCGTCGAAATGGGGGCTCGCAGGGTCGGTGGAGAGGCGGTCGGGGGGTGTGTCGGCCATGGGATCCTCATGCGAATCGGAAGGGCAGCCGAATAGCATGGGAGACCCCGTCTCCTCACGGCCTATCCGGCAAGCGCTTCATCTCGATGATGCGATCCCTCGTGGACGCGCTCGGGGGCCGCTCTGCGCGCCATTCACCTCGATGATCCGGCCCATCGCGTGCCGCTCACGGCATGTCTGCCTGCTGTTCACCTCGATGAGCTGACTCGTCACTTGGCCAATCAGGGCATGTACTGGCCACCATTCACCTCGATGATCTGGCCCGTCACGTAGCCACTCATGGCCTCCGAGGCGAGATAGAGGAAGGCGCCGACGCATTCCTCGGGGCTGCCCAGCCGCTCCATCGGGATCGTAGCCTGCATGGTGGCGAGTTGCTCCGCCGTGGAATATCGCTCGTGAAACGGCGTCATGATCACGCCCGGGGAAACGGCGTTGACGCGGATGCGATCCTTCACGAGCTCCTTCGCCCAGCCCCGGGTCGCGGTGGCGACGAAGCCTTTGGCCGCTGCATAGATGACCGAGCCCGGCCCACCCCCATGGCGTGCCGCGATCGAGCTCAGGTTGATGATGGCCCCGCCTCCACCCTGGCGGCGCATTTGCGTGGCGCCCTCGCGCATGAAGCGCACGACCTGCTTGACGTTGAGATCGAGCACCGCCTCGAGGTAATCGTCCGTGTAGTCGGCGATGGGGGTGCGCTTGATGAGAGCCCCGGCATTGTTGACGAGCACGTCGAGCCGGCCGAACGCCTCGACGGTGCTGCGGACGATCTCGGCCGCGGCCTCGGGCCGGGTCACGTCGCCACGCACCAGCGCGGCCTCGCCACCGCTCGCGCGGATGGAGGCGGCAACCTCCTCGGCGCGATCCACGCTGGCGTTGAAATTCACGGCCACGCGGGCGCCGTTGCGACCGAAGGCGCGCGCCGCCGCGGCGCCGATCCCCGTGCTGGCCCCGGTGATGAGTATGACCTCGCCCTTCAGGTCGGAGATGACGGCCTCGACGTCCGGCGCGGAAACGGGTGCGTTCATGGGGATCTCCAGGCAGAGAAGGGAGCCGGTTACCTAGGGCGTCTCGGTCGCAGGTGGATCCAACCTGCGTGAAGAAACCGGCTCGGCCCGCGGGGCGCTCCGGGGCCGCGTGCTCAACCGAGTGCCCGCGCCCCGCAGATCACCCTTGCGGCCGCAGCATCGGCGGGCTGGCGGGCGACGACCGCGACCGGCGGCACGAGTTTGCCGTTCGAAGCTGCCAGAGTGCCGTCGGGCCGCCAGGGAATTGTTCGTGAAATCCACGCGCACGTGCCCGCCGAGCGCAACGCTCACGGGCTTGATCTGGCGGCGCGAGGCGCCGTCCGGTGGGTTCTGGGCGCGGTGCTGCCCGCCCCGGAAGCCTGAACCGCCCGCTGCTGAAGGCGGGTTCGGCGGAATGTGCGGTTAGACCTTGGCTGTCCGCATGACCTTCACGAAACCCGCGACCTCCCGGCATCACACCGGAGGCGCAAGCGCCCTGACGCGCTCGAAGAAATCCGCGTTCGGGCAGAACGAGGGCGGAGATGCGGCCGCCGAGTCGGCGGTCTCGATCCAGCGTTCGCAGGCGCCGGTCGCCGCGCAGAACAAGCAGCGCCGGGCCGCGGCAGCAAGCTGCGCGCCACGGGCCTCGCGGGCCGCCCGGGCGGGGTCGATCCCGAGCTTGACCATCATGGCCCCCATGGAGGCGGAGTGCCGGCCGGCGCGCCGGCGGAGACGTGCGAGCATAACGGAGCCCTCGGGGACGATGGTCAGAGAAGCCGGGCGGCCGTGGAACCCCACAGCCGCCGGTGCATGACGCCGATGAGGCCAACGAAGAGGAGCACGGCCGCGGCTGCGGCCACCAGCCCTGCGGCCGGCCCGAACATGTTGGCCTCGAACACCCAGACAGAGGCCACGACGGCGATGGCCGCGCCAAGGCCGGCCACGAGGAGGATGCTGGCGGCCGCCACAAGGGTGAGCCCATAGCGGAGATGTGGCCGGAGCGGCGAAATGGTGATCGTGGTCATGGCGAAACCCCTGCATCGGTCCCGAAAGGAGACCCGAGGACCATCGCGGCCCAGGAGAGACACTGCCTTGAGCCAGATCAAAAGCCGGTGAGAGACTGCGCCAGATCCAGCCAACCGCCCTGTTTTTGCGGCATAATAGGCTGCCGTTCGGGCAATGTGCGTGCTTTGCCTGGGGACAGCGATCCCAAACCACGGAAACAGTGGCGCTTTTCAGCGTTATAGTCCTAACCTGAAACCGCAAAGCCGTGCGGGAATCCTGCTCGGCCCTTGAGGAATGATGCAACCACCCGAGGTTTGGGGGTCGTCCCGAGCATGCCCGAGCGAGGCGGGTCGACCTCGCGAAGGGATCACGTGCCCCCAAGGACATGTGCCGCCGAGTAAAGGAGAGCTGATCCCGCCGGCCGGACCAGCTCGAGGAGACGAGGAACGCTGCCGATGAGCTGGTCCCCGCGGGACGTGGAAAAGCTGGAGGCGCTCTGGAGGGAGGGCCGCCCCCCCGAGGCGATCGCGAAGGCGTTTCGGGGCCGGATCACCCTCGACGCGATCCGAGGCAAGCTCAAGCGCCTCGGCCTCGCCGGCCAGACCGGGAAGGGATCGGCCGCGACGGGCAAGGGTTCAGCGGCCAAAAGCACAGGCGGCAAAACCTCGGGGTCCGGGACCGGGGGATCGAAGGGCTCCGCTGCAAAGGCCATGAAGGGCAAGCGCGCGACCGGTGGGCGCGCCCCGACCAAAGGAGCCGCCGGCCGTGGGTCGAAGGCGGATACAGGGGCGAGGCACGCCACCCGTACACCCGCCAAGGGTGCCTCCTCGGCACGGTCAGGGGGGCCCGCCGCCAAGGCGCCTGCGAAAGCGGGCCGGACCGCGAGCCAGGCCGCGGCCCCCAAGCAGGCCGCCCGCCAACCCAAGATCTCGGAGGCACCCGCCAAGGCCAAGCCGGGGGCCGCCAAGGCCGCCTCGAAGGTCGTCGCCCGCAAGCTCTCCGGGGCCATCAAACCGGCGGCAGCTGCGAAGACGCCAGCCAAGGGGAACACCAACGGCGGCGGCAAGGGGAAGAGTAAGGCATCGGCGCAGATATCCGCCAAGGGCGGCACCAAGGTGTCTGCCAAGAAGGGGGCCGCCAAGGCCGCGAAAGCGGGCACGAAAGGCGCGGGCGCGACCGCCGCGAAGAGTGGGTCGAAAGCCACCACGAGGCCGAACAAATCGGCGGGTCAGCCTCAGGCCCCCAAGGCAGAGCCCGCGAAGGCCCACGGGGCCGGCAACCTTCAGGAAACGTCGAAGCCTCAGCAGGCCGCGATGCCCAGGCCTACGACCAATCCAAAGGCGACGACCGATTTAAGGGCTACGGCGGTATCCAGGTCTCCGTCCGGACCCGGGGCAGAGCCGGCCCCGGACAAGACACCAAACTCACCTGCACCGACCCCTGTACCGACCTCCGGACCGGAGCCCGCGAGGGCTCCAGGGAGGTTCAGGCCGAAGGCCCCAGGTGCCAGCCAGCCGCCGAGCGCAAAGCCCCCCTCGCAGGAGGCAAAACCGAAGGCTCTCTCGGAGCCCGCCCCGCCTGTGCCCCCCAGCGCCGTGGTCTCGCCCGTAAGCCCGACGCCAGCGACGGCTGCCGACACCTCGCCACCGCCGATCGTGCCGGCTCCGGCCCGCGCGCCAGCCGCAGGCGCCGGTCAGGGGCGGAAGGGCGTTTCGATCTGGGATCTGTCCACCGGTCAGTGCCGTTGGCCCCTCGGCCACAGCCTCGACCCGCCGTTTCTGTATTGCGGCGAGCCGACGGTGAGTCCCACGGTCTCCTGGTGCCAGGAACACGCCCGCATCGCCTTCACGCCGGGTGGGCTCGCGATCATGGGCGGCCGTCGCGCCCCGCCACCGCGCAAGCTCCCGAACGTGTGAGCATCGGGGCCCGACGCCTCATCCGCTTCAGCCTCAATGGAGGCGGCCCGTCTTCATGAAGCGGCCGCGGTCGCCGGAGGTCACTGTCACGTCGAACTGGTCCCCCTCGCGCTCGATCGTGAGCGGAACGTCGACTCCGGCGGGGCCGAGCGCCCAGAGGGCCCGGTAGAGCTCGGTCAGTGAGAGCACCGTCTGACCCGCAATCGCTCTGATGATATCCCCGGAACGCAGCCCCGCACGCTTGGCCGGCCCATCGCCGGCCAAGCCGATGATCACGGCCTGACCCTCGTCCTCCGCGGCGTAGAGGCCGAGCCACGGCCGCGGCGGCTTCTGGACCCGGCCATGGGTGAGGAGGTCGTCGAGGATCGGTTTGAGGAGATCGATCGGCACCATCATGTTGAGGGGCACGACCCGCCCGCCCGCGGCCTGGTGCTGGAGCTGGAGCGAGCCAATCCCGAGAAGATCGCCCTTGGGGCCGATCAGCGCCGTGCCGCCCCAATGGGGGTGCGAGGGCGCGGTGAAGATCGCGTCGTCGAGGAGGTACTCCCAGTAGCCGGCAAATTCCTGCCGGGCCACTACCGTCGCGGAGACGGAGCGGGAGCGCCCCCCGGCTCCGGCCACCACCACGTCGGTGCCGGGCACCGCGCGGCGGGAATTCCCGAGAGAAAGCACGGGGACGTCGAGGCCCCCAAAGGCCTGCACGAGCCCGAAACCCGAGGCGTAGTCGTAGGCCAGCGGGTGCCCCTGAACGAGGCGGCCTTCATTCGTGGTGAGCCAGATCTCCTGGGCTTCCATGATGAGGTAGCCGATGGTGAGCACGAGGCCATCGGCGCGGATCACGGCGCCCTGCCCCTCGCGGACGGTGCCCAGCGTTTCGGCCGTGTAGGCATCCTCAGGCACATTGGCCCTCAAGGACACCACGGCGTTCAGGGTTTCTTTCAGATCGTAGGGGACCTCAGCGGGGTCCGGCTGATATTCGCTGGGAATCCGCCAGTCGTCCGGTGTCGGCATCCGGGTCTCCTTGCCTGATCTGCATCGTTACCGCGCAGGAAGGCGAGCACAAGTCCCCCGGAGGGCCCCAAGATCCCCAAAAGGGGCTTGGAGCGATGGCACCCCCGTGCGCGACGCCTATGCCCTCCGCCAGCGTCTCCGCAGGTCGCCCGCGATCACCCGGGCGGCGTTGTGGCCCGGCGCCCCCGTGACGCCGCCGCCCGGATGGGCGCCCGATCCGCAATGGTAGAGGCCCCGCACGGCGCCCCGGTAATCCGCGTGGCCCAGCACCGGCCGGGCCGAGAAGAGCTGATCGAGGGACAGGGCGCCGTGGAAGATGTCCCCGCCCGTGAGCCCGAAGATCCGCTCAAGATCGAGGGGGCTCAACACCTGCCGCCCCAGGACGCTCGCCTTGAAGCCGGGGGCGAAGCGGTCGACGGTTTCGATCATGAGGTCGGCGACCGTCTCCCGGTGATCGTCCCAGGACGAGCCGTCCGGGAGTTCCGGGGCGACATGCTGGCAGAAGAGGCTCGCGACATGGGCGCCCTTGGGCGCGAGGCTGTCGTCGAGGGTCGAAGGGATCAGCATCTCGACGATGGGCTCACGGCTCCAGCCATCGGCGCGGGCATCGGTGTAGGCACGGTCCATATAGGCGAGGCTCGGAGCCAGGATGATGCCGGCCGTGTGGTGGTCGGCGACCGCGTTGCCCGGCAGGGCCGTGAAGTTCGGCAGGCCCGAGAGGGCGACGTTCATCCGGAAGGTTCCGGAGCCCACGCGCCAGCGCCGCATGCGGGCGAGCACGTCCTCGGGCACCGCATCCGCGGGCAGAAGCCGGGTGTAGAGCAGCTTCGGGTTGACGTTTGCGGCAACGGCCCGGGCCCGGATGACGCGGCCGTCGGCAAGGCGCACTCCGCAGGCGCCCTCCCGCTCGACGATCACCTCCTCGACCGGGGCATCGGTTTCGATGTCGACGCCGGCGGCTCGGGCCGCGCTCGCCATGGCCTGCGTGATCGCGCCCATGCCCCCGATGGCATGGCCCCAAACCCCTTTCTTGCCGTTCACCTCGCCGAAGGCGTGGTGGAGGAGCACATAGGCGGTGCCCGGGCTGTGCGGGCTCGCGAAATTGCCCACCACCGCATCGAAGCCGAAGAGGGCCTTCACGAGATCGCCCTCGAACCAGCCGTCGAGATAATCGGCGGCCGACTTCGTGAATAGGTCGAGGAGCGCGCGCCGGCCCGCCATCGGGAGGCCGGCGAGTTGCCGGCCCAGCACTGCGCCCTTGAGGAGCTCGCCGGCCGTGCGCAGGCTGAAACCCTCGACCACGTTAGGAGGCGTGCGCAAGACAAGGTCACGGAGCACGTCCGCGACCATGTCGATCTCCCGAGCGAAAGCGTCGTAGCGCTCCCCGTCCCGGGAATTGTGGCGGGCGATCTCCGCCTTGGTGCGGCCCTCGCCGGCCAGGAGATAGCGCCCGTCGGCGGCCGGCAGGAAATTCGCGGCCCGGCGCTCCACGATGGTGAGCCCATGCTCGTGGAGGCTGAGATCCCGGATGACTTTCGGGTTGAGGAGGCTCACCGTGTACGAGGCGACCGAATTGCGGAAGCCCGGAAGGAATTCCTCCGTGACCGCGGCGCCGCCCACGATGGCGCGCCGCTCGACCACTTTCACCTTCAGGCCGGCCTGGCCGAGATAGGTCGCGCAGGTGAGCCCGTTATGGCCGGCTCCGATGATGACGACGTCGTAGGGTGCGGGGCTCGTCACAGGGGTCTCTTCGCCTCGAACCTCATTGCGGCTAGGTGCCGGGCTCTGGCAACCGCCTGCTGAGTCCCTGTGGCACCGTGACTCCGGCGAGACCTACTCAGTCCGCAAGAATGGTCACGCTCGCTGCGCTTCTCGACCGGCAAGCGGGGAACCGATGCTGCTCTCCACAGCGTTTCCCCCATGGATTCGTGCTGGCGAGGAGCGTCGGGAGCCCGCCCGCCATCGGGCTCGTCGCTGTCGTGGACAAATAAGGAGTGTCGGGAGCCGACCGCTATGTGGATCGGTGGCCTCAGAGGGAGAGTGGGGAACGTCCGGGGTGGTCTTGCGACCAGAGCCGGCGGCGTTCCCGAACAGGAGTTGAGGAGCGTCGCGAGCCCGCCCCGAGAGCAGGATCGACGACGTCCCTGAGCTAAGAGAATGCCGGCGTGCCTTGAGTGGGCCTGCCGGCGCCTCACGGGAGAAGGCCTAATGGCTGGGTTGCGTCGTGCTTCGCCTCTGATGCTGGGTTTCGCCCTCGCGGCCGCCGGCACGTCCGCGCTCGGCCAAGAGCAGCGCTCCTGGACGGATCCACCCGCCCAGATCCCCCCGCCGCCCCCGCCAGTGGTGGAGCCCGCGCCGCCCGCCGCGCCCGTTCCAGCTCCCGCCGTATCGCCACGTACAGTCGAGACTCCCCCGGTGGCCGCTCCCCCGGTCGCTCCGCCTCCGGTGTGCCAAGCCGACCAGCCTGCTGCCCCGCCGCCGGCGCGGCCCGTGGAGCCCCCCGCTGTCCCGCCTCCGGTGCGCCAAGCGGAGCCACCCGCTGTCCCGCCACCAGTCCCGACGGTGCGCGAGGCCGAACAGCCTGTTGCCCCGCCACCAGCCCCGCCAGTGAGGCAGGCGGAGCCCTCCACTGCCCCGCCACCAGCCCCGCCAGTGAGGCAGGCGGAGCCCTCCACTGCCCCGCCGCCAGCCCCGACAGTGCGCCAGGCGGAGCCCTCCACTGCCCCGTCACCGGTTCCGACAGTGCGCCAGGCGGAGCCTCCTGCTCTATCTCCACCGCCCGTGCTGCAGGCCGAGCCGCCCGCATTCCCGCCCCCGGTGCGTCAGGCGGAGCCCCCGGCTCAACCACGCCCGCAACAGGCGACACCGGTGCCGGCGCCGCGCGAGATCGAGCCTCTTCCGCCGACTCGCCAGGCCCAGCCCAGACGCGAGCCCTCTCCGCCCGCGCAGGTCTCGGGGCTGCAGGCGCAGGAGCGCGCCGCCGAAAGCCTGGCGCTGGAGTACCTGGAGGCTTGGTCGGCCCCGAATGCCGCCCCCCTCGATCTGACCCGCGGCTTCTACGGCTCGCGGGTGCTCTTCCACGGCCGGGAGATGAGCATCGGCGCCCTGTTCGAGGAGAAGCGCCGTTTCGCGCGCCGCTGGCCCGAGCGCACCTACCGGGCGAATGCCGAGGCCGTGCAGACCGATTGCAGGGGTCCCCGCGATGTCTGCACCGTGCGGGCTGGCTTCGACTTCCTGGCCCAGAATCCGGCGACGGGGCGGCGCTCCGCCGGCCGTGGTACGCTCCAGCTCATCGTGAGCTTCGCAGGTGAGCGCCCCCTGATCGTGGCCGAAAACAGCTGGATCGGCCGGTCCGGCCGGAACGAGAATGCGGCCCTGGAGGAACTCGATGACTAGAGCCGCTTCCCCAGACACGAAATCGGCTCTTGCTTCCGAGTGTCCGCATCTTCCTGACGCGAGCTGGATCCACGTCATTCGAAAAAGCTCTAGATTAGGCAATCCGGCAACGCGGGATCGAGGGATCCCGGCGCATCGAGACGGTGTCGGGTCTCCCGCCGTCGCGGGCGGGCGTCCCCCAGGTTCCGCAAAGGAGGCCTACCCGTGACGGCGGCAATGAATTTGGAGCGAACCATGAACCCCATGGAATCCCTGCGCGAGGCCATCCGGGCCGAAATCGCTCGCGCGAACCCGCTCGAAGGCGCCCGAACCTCCCTCGAGCTGATCGCGGAAAGCTCCGTGCGGCCCATCCGCGAGGGCGGCACGGTTCGTGCCGAGGTCCTGGACGAGACAGGCCAGCGCCGGATGGTAGATCGCGATGGGGTTCAGGTGCCTTTCACCCTGCGCGACCTCGTGGACGAGTTGCGCCGGCGCCACCCGACCCTGTTCCAACCGGCCGCGCCGGCCCCCGAGACCCCTCCCGTCGATCCAAAAGCCTTGGAGGCCGTGCCGGCACCCCCGCGCCGGCCGACCGTGTCGGATGCGGTCTCCCCGCGCACGACCGAGCCACCCCGGCTGACCGTCTCGGATGCAGTCCCCCCACCGTCGGCCGAGCAGGCCCCACTGACCCTCTCGGATACGGTCTCCCCCCGTCCGGCTGGACCGCCGCAGCCTGCCCAGCGCGACTGGCTTCAGCTCGACGCGCCGCCCGCGCGCCAGGCCAACGCTCCTGCGCCCGCCGCTATGCCTGGGTCCGCGGCCATGTCCCGGCCCGACGACGCTCCGCACCTCGACGCCAAGCCTCAAGTCGTGGCGACGCCGCATTGGGTGGACGAGGGCCCGGACGAATCCCACCCGCGCGCCGGAGCGGAGATTGCGACTCCCGGCTCCCGTTCCGGAACGAAGCTCGCGGCCCTGCGCGACAGGGCTCTCGAGGGCGTCTCTCTGCTCACGACCCTGGTGCGGGACCGGCGGGCCGAGCCGTCGCAGGACGGGCGGGATGCCTGGCGACAGGTCGTCGCCCGCGTGAACGGCACCAATTCGAATCTCCTCCCCGGCGAGGTCGGCCAGCAAGGGCGCGACCGGCCGCAGCGAAATCCCTTGGTGGGAGACCTCGATTCGCGCCGAATGCGGTGGATTCCGGGGCTCGGCATCGCGGTCGCCGCCCTCGCGCTCCTCGGTCTCGCCGGCCTGGTCTATTCGATCGTGGGCCAGTCCTCGTCCTACGAGGCGCCGACCGCTGCGGCATCGTCGGACGCGGGGACGACCGGCTCGATCACCGGTCCTCGGGTGCCTGGCGCCAACCCGGGCGCGCTCACGGGGGTGCCCGAGATCATCGACACCGCGACCTTGCAGCTCCAGGGCAAGATCGTGCGCCTCGTGGGCGTCGAGTGGACCCGGGGCGCGGGCGAACCCGACGATCTTGCGCGGTATCTGCGCGGCCGGTCCGTGAGCTGCGAGCCCGTGAAGCCGAGCAGCGAGCAGCATCGCTGCAACGTCGACGGGCAGGACCTCTCGAAGGTGGTGCTCTATAACGGCGGCGGTCGCGCGACCTCGGACGCCACGCCCGAACTTCTCGCCGCCGAAGCTCATGCCCGCTCGACGCGGACCGGGCTCTGGGGCCGGCAACAGGCACAGCAGGCGCCTTAACGACCGCACGGTCGCGTTGTTTTAAGGTTGCCGCGTGAGCGGTGGGCTGCGTTGGCGGCAAACCCACCCGTTATTCCGGCTGTCCGAAGGGCTGGCCGACGCGAATGGCCGCCTTGGCGGCAAACCCAGCTGGCCAGCTCCGACTGAAGGCATCTCCTGGGTTCCGGGCTCAGCCTCCGGCTGCCCCGGAATGACAGGTGGACGTCCTATCGGAACGGCCAGCCGAAGTCCGGTTCGGGCTCGATGGGGGTCAAGACCTCGACGCGCCGGCCGTCGGGGTATTCGAGGGTGCGAAGGCGCATGACCTGGAGCTCCCTCGACCGCGCGGGCGAAGCCTCCGGGGCCGCCTCGCGGCCGGGTTCGCGATTTGCAACCGCCCGACGTTGGGCGCGCTCGGTCTGGATGGCGCTGCGCTGGCGTGCAGTCTCGGTCCGGGCCGCCTGCCGTGGGGAGCGGGTCACGCGATCCGGGCGAGCGGGCCTTGCCACTGCCGCCTTCGCGGGCTCGGCCGGCTTCTCGGCCAGGATGGGCTTGTCGGGAGAGGCGGGCTTCTCAGGCGCCGTGTCGGCGGCTCTCACAGGAAGGGCCGGCTTCTCAGGCGCCGTATCGGCGGCTTTCGCGGGGGCAACGCTCGACATCTCCGCCTTCGGAGCTGGCTCTCGTGCAGGCTCGGGCGAAGCAGGCTGCTTCAGGTTCGCAGGCGGATCGACCCAGGGGCGCGCGCCCTGAGCGGCGACGGGCGCAAGCGCGGCGAGGGCCCAGCCTGCCCCCAGCAGGGCGAGCCCGACACCGAGCGCCCCGATACGCCGATCGCCCCGCATGACAGCCCTCCCGGATTCATCTCGCACACAATTACGTCAAGGCAACGTTCGGGTGGGGCAGTTCGATCCCTGAAGAACTTCCTTTAATAACATTTAGAGCCCGGTGCCTTTTGGACGGAATCGGGCTCCGCGAGTGCTCGTCCCCTTATGTGATCCCGAAAAGTTGCGACTTTTCGGGATCATGTTTAGAGGCCGGCCTCCTCGAAGGCGTGCACCCACATGGCGCAGACGCCGGAGCGGACGATCTCGCTACGGGTGAACTCGATCACCGGCACGGGCAGGCTCTGCGACTTCACGAGATGGATCACAGTGCTGAGGCCCGAGGTGTCCCTCAGGTCCGTCTGGCTCACATCCCCGTTCACCACCACGGTGCAGCCCTCCCCGACCCGCGTGAGAAATACCTTCATCTCGGCGGGCGTGGTGTTCTGGCCTTCGTCGAGGAGGATGAACGCGTCCTTCCAGGAGCGTCCGCGCATCACCTCGAAGGGGACGAGCTCGATGTCGCCGTGCTTCACCGCGATGTCGAAGGCGGCATCGCCGATGCGCTCCTTGATGGCCTCGATGACCGGCGCGGCCCAGGGGGAGAACTTCTCCTCGAGCGAGCCCGGGAAGAAGCCGAGCGAACGCCCGCAAGGCACGCTCGGGCGCGTGAGAACGATCTTGCGGATCTTGCGCGTGCGATAGAGGTCGGCCGCATGGGTGGCGGCAAGCCAGGTCTTGCCAGTGCCTGCAGGGCCGAGCACGATCACCTGCGGGCTGCGCCTCAGGGCATCAAGATAATCGGCCTGCTTCGGATTGAGGGGCAGGATCGGCTTGGGGCTGCGCTCGTCCTCGAACTTGGAACCATGGAGTTCGATGATTTCGGCGGCTTCGAAGCTGCGACGGGTGCGGCGTCTTTGCTTGTCATGGCGCTTGCTCATCGAGAAAACTCCCAGGCTCGAGGAAACAAAAAGCCCCGAGCGGTGACGCTCGGGGCCTTGGGGATACAGAGATACGGGCGAACGCGGTGGGGAGCGGAAGAGGCGCGAAGCGAGGGGCTGTGACACCCCGTTCTCCGGCCTGGAGGAGCTTCCTGTGAGCCCATCAAAACCCGCTCTTCCCCGGCCATACGGGCCGAGTGGATCCACAACATGGGCAGACGACGAAACGCATCGTCCGCTGTTGAATCGAATGCCAGTCTGCGACGTTGGTTCCGCCAAGGCGAGTGCCGGGACCGATCGGTTGGGGATAATTCTGCACGTTTGCGACCAATGGCCGATGCCGTAGCGGCAGGCCGCAGTTCCGAGAATCACCACTCGCTCCTCCCGGCCCTTGACCTCGGGGCTTCGTCGCCTGCGCCTCCCGGCCCTTGCCTTGGCGGGGCGATGCGACACACTCATGACAACCGACCACGGAGCCGCCATGTCACTCTCTCCCGCGCCGCGCCCGCTTGTGCTCCGTGTCGCTCTCGCGCACTTCACCCGTCCAAGCCCCTCCTTCCGGGATCAGGCGCTCCTCGCCGGCCGAGCCGCCTGCCGCGCCGTTCCGGCGCTTCGCGTCGCTCTCGCGCTCTTCGCAGGCCTGATCCCCGCCCTTGCGGTTCAGGCCAGGCAGGCCCAGACCGAGGTCGACCTCGCCCTCGTGCTTGCGGTCGACATCTCGAACTCCATGGATCCCGAGGAGCAGGAACTGCAGCGCAACGGCTTCGTGGAGGCGATGCGCTCGCCTCAGGTCCACGAGGCGATCCGTAGCGGCGCGCTCGGGCGCATCGCCGTGGTCTACATGGAATGGGCCGGGCTCGGGCGGCATCATGTGGTGGTGCCCTGGATGGTGATCGAGGGCGGGGAGGACGCGGCGGCTTTCGCGGCACGGCTCGCCGAGGCGCCGATCCGGCGCGGGCCGCGCACCTCCATCTCGGGGGCGATCGAGGTGAGCATCGGACTTCTCGAGCGCAGTGGCGTCGAGCCGATCCGCCGCGTCATCGACATCTCGGGAGATGGAGCCAACAATCAGGGCCGCCTCGTCACGGAAGCCCGTGACGATGCCCTCAACCGGGGCATCACGATCAACGGCTTGCCGATCATGCTCAAGCGGCCCACTGGGTACTGGGACATGAGCAACCTCGATGTCTATTATCGGGACTGCGTCATCGGCGGTCCGGGCGCATTCATGATCCCGATCCGCGAACGGCAGAACTTCGCGGAAGCCATCCGGACCAAGATCATCCGGGAGATCGCCGATTTCGGCCCCGACCCGCAGGTCGTCCCCGTCCAGGCGGGGGGACGCGCCGACTGCGTCATGGGTGCGGTTCGCGACTGGGAGCAGCGTTGACGGGCCTTTCGTTGGCGCTGGAACGCAAGCTGGAAGAAGGCTAACTGGCACCGTTGGAGACCAGACCCTCATGTTGCGCACGACAATCGCGGGAAGCCTGCCAAAACCCACCTGGCTTGCGGAGCCGGAACGGCTCTGGGCGCCCTGGAAGCTGCATGGGCTCGCTCTCGATCAGGGGAAGCTCGACGCGACCGTCCTGGCTGTGAAACTCCAGGAGGATGCCGGCATCGACATCGTCGGCGACGGCGAACAGGCGCGGGTGCATTTCGTGCACGGCTTCCTCGCCAATCTCGATGGGATCAACTTCGACAAGAAGACCGTCATGGGCATCCGCAACAACCGCTACAACGCGGAGGTCCCGACCGTCACGGGTCCGATCCGTCGCAAGGGGCCGGTGCATACGCCCGAGGCCAGGACCGCGCGGGCGCACACGAACCGCAAGCTCAAATTCACCCTGCCGGGGCCGATGACGATCGTCGACACGATCGCGGACGAGCATTACGGCCGGCGCGAAGATCTCGCCTTCGCGTTCGCGGCGGTGCTGAACGAGGAAGCGCGGGAACTCGAGGCGCTCGGCGTCGACGTGATCCAGTTCGACGAGCCCGCCTGGAACGTCTACATGCCGCAAGTGGCGGAGTGGGGCATGGCGGCCCTGGAGCGCGCCCGCGAGGGCCTCACCTGCACGACTGCCGTGCACATCTGCTACGGCTACGGCATCAAGGCCAATGTTGACTGGAAGGGCACGCTCGGCTCCGAGTGGCGCCACTATGAGGAAACCTTCCCGGTCATTGCGCGCAGCTCCATCGATCAGGTGTCGCTCGAATGCCGCAATTCGCGGGTTCCGATCGAGCTGATCCGGCTCCTCGACGGCAAGGACGTGCTGGTGGGCGCCATCGACGTGGCCTCCGACACGGTCGAGACCCCGGAGGAGGTCGCAGCGACGATCCGAGAGGCCCTGCGTTTCGTGGCGCCCGAGAAGCTCTATCCCTGCACCAATTGCGGCATGGCCCCGATGAGCCGCGAGGTTGCCTACGGCAAGCTCGCGGCACTCGCGCAAGGTGCGGCCCTGGTGCGACGGGATATCGGACGCTCGTAGAGGCTCCTCGCTCGCTCGTCCCGTCGAACGTTGGAGCGTTCTGAAGGGCTCCTCGCTCCGGCACCTTCGAGACTGAGGAGCCCCGTGGCGAGGCTACTCGCTGGCCTGTACCTTCGGGACATACGAGCCATTGCCGTCGAAGGTGTAGGCGGTCTTGACCGTGGTGTAGAATTCCTGCGCGTAGCGGCCCTGCTCGCGCGGCCCGTAGGACGAGCCTTTGCGACCCCCGAAAGGCACGTGGTAATCGACGCCGGCCGTCGGCAGGTTGACCATCACCATCCCGGCCTCCGCGTTGCGCTTGAAGTTGCCCGCGTATTTCAGGCTCGACGTGCAGATGCCGGCCGAGAGGCCGAATTCCGTATCGTTCGCGACATGTAGGGCCTCGTCGTAGTCCTTCACGCGGATCACGGTCGCGACGGGGCCGAAGATCTCCTCCCGCGCGATGCGCATGCGGTTGTCGACATCCGTGAACAGAGCCGGCGAGAGATAGAACCCGGGCGTGTCGCGCTTGAGGAGTTCGCCGCCAGCCGCCAGCGTCGCGCCCTCGTCCTGGCCGATCTTGATGTAGGAGAGGTCCTGGTCGAGCTGGTTCTGATCGACGACCGGGCCGATATGGGTGCCGCTCTTCAGGGCATCGTCCACGACGAGCCCGTTCATGCGCTCCCTCACCGCCTCGACGAAGCGGTCGTGGATTCCTTCCGTGACGATGATGCGGGACGAGGCGGTGCAGCGCTGGCCCGTGGAGAAGAAGGCGCCGTTCACCGCGCATTCGACAGCCGTCTTCATGTCGGCGTCGTCGAGCACCACGAGGGGGTTCTTGCCGCCCATTTCGAGCTGCAGCTTCTTCATGGGGTTCGCTTCGACGCAGGCCGCGGCCACGCGCCGTCCCGTGGGCACCGAGCCCGTGAATGAGATCGCCTGCACGTCCCGGTGTTCGAGGAGCGCCTGCCCGACCTCGGATCCGCGGCCCATCACGAGGTTGAACACGCCCGCGGGAAGCCCGGAGCGGGCGATGATCTCGGAGAGCGCATGGGCGGTCGCCGGCACCACGTCGGCGGGCTTGAACACCACGCAGTTCCCGTAGGCGAGAGCCGGCGCGATCTTCCAGGCCGGGATCGCGATCGGGAAGTTCCAGGGGGTGATGAGGCCCACGATCCCGACCGGCTCCCGGGTGATCTCCACATCGACGCCGGGCCGCACGGAGCCCACCTTCTCGCCCGCCATCCGCAGGCACTCGCCGGAGAAGAACAGGAAGATCTGCCCCGCCCGCACGGTCTCGCCGATTCCCTCCGGCAGAGTCTTGCCCTCTTCGCGCGACAGGAGCCGGCCGAGTTCGTCCTTGTTGGCGAGGATCTCGTCGCCGATGCGCTTCAGGATGTCGTGCCGCTCCTGCAGCGTGGTGCGCGACCAGGACGGGAAGACGTGCTTCGCGGCAGCAATCGCCCGGTCGGCATCGGCCCGCGAGGCGCGGGGGAAGTGGCCGACCACGTCGCCGGTATTCGACGGGTTGAGGTCCGGCGCGGCCTGACCGGCCTCCACCCACTCGCCGGCGATAAAGTTCTTGGCGTGAATCGTCATGCTGGGATCCCTGATCGCGATGCCGTTGCGGCTCGATCGGCTATGGTGGTGACAGGAGTCTGGAGCTGTTTCCTGATGTGGAATCGGCTCTCGTCCTGTGGTGGTCGCGTCTCCTTTACGTGAGCCGGGTCCACCTCACTCAGATCAACGCTCTAATCAGCCGTTGGGGAAGCCTCGAAGTCAACTATCCAGGTCAACCGTTGAGGATAGTCCGTGGTCGAATATCCGGGTCCCCGATGGAGAAAGAAGTCTCGACGTCAACCGTCAAGACGGCAGAGCGGCCCCGCGACGGCGCCATCTTCACCATTGCGCGAACAGGGATTCGCCCCGGGAACCCTGACGGGGCCACGCGCGTCATCGTTCTGTCACCTTTCCGACCGGCCGGCGGACCCTTCCGGCCCTACGTGGTTCACGCGATGAAGCCCCGCGGCCCTATCCTCCGACAGCCTGTAGTCCTGCTGGTCGAGGACGAGCCCCTTGTCCGGACCCTCCAGGTCGACATCCTCCGCGACGCGGGCTTCTGGGTACTCGAGGCCCAGGACGCCGACGAGGCCTTCGAGATTCTCAAGCGCCGCCGGGACGTGCGCGCCATTCTCACCGACGTCGACATGCCCGGATCCCTCGACGGCTTTGAGTTCGCCCGCCTCGTGGCGCAGGGTTGGCCGGAGGTCGGTGTGCTCGTGATCTCCGGCAAGACGAGCCCCTCCGACGGCGACCTACCGCCCGGCGCCACCTTCGTGGCCAAGCCCGTGCGACCTGCCGCCCTCGTGGAGCAGATCCAGGCTGTCATGACCCGCACGGGAGCCCAGCCGGAATCGACGGCGTGAGGCCGGTTGCTGAAAAGCCAATGAACGTCGCGCCGGAATTGAAAGCGTGAGGCCAAGGCCGTGCCAAAGGGGTGCCCGGCAGGATCCATCCCTGCGAGGAGCGGCCGGGCGTACCGGGTGCGATCGCTTCTATGTCGTCAACGTGGTCTCGCTCTCGCCCATGGGCGGAGGCTCCTTGGCCCAAACGTCCTCAGCCAAGCGGACCATCAGACGAACCGCATTCTGCAGACCTGGCGTGCTCGCGTGAACCTTGACGCTCTCGAGGAGCAGGGTGAGCCGCCGACGCTCGCGCCATGGCAGGGCGGCGAGGCAGGATTCGAGGTCCTGGCGGTCGGCTGGTGCAACCCCGGCGCGCTCGGCCACTTCATCGAGCTTCGTATGAAGGAGGCCGAGGTTGTAGGAGATCGAGTGGCTCGCGGGCTGCACGTGGTGGGTCATCGAGATTTTCTTCTTGGGTCGATCGCCTCAAGCGCCGGCCGGACGCACGGGTATACGGGAGGGCAACCCCCGTGGTGAGGGGCCGTTCCACCTCGGCCGCGCAGGATGCGATCATCCTTGAGAAATCCTTGATGACCACGGCCGGCTCCCAGCTTGACAGGCGGGCCCGCGCACCGCAGGGCTCCCAGCTGCAATTTTCGGATCATGCGGCAGGAGAGCCCCGACTGCCCGGCTGCCGCCCGTTCCTTCTCAGACCTCCAAGCGATCGGCCTTAAGCCCCCATGCCTTTTCCCGCCATCCATCCGAGCCTTGAACGTGCCCTCACCGAGCGGGGCTATCACGAGCCCACCCCCGTCCAGGCCGCGGTGCTGCAGCCCGACGCGCTCAGCCGCGACCTTCTCGTCTCGGCCCAGACCGGGTCGGGCAAGACGGTAGCCTACGGCCTAGCCTTTGCGCCGACGCTGCTCGGCGACGGAGAGCGCTTTCCGCCGGCGGCCGAGCCGCTGGCGCTCGTGATCGCGCCGACCCGCGAGCTTGCCCTTCAGGTCCAGCGCGAGCTGATCTGGCTCTATGGTCCCGCGGGCGCCCGTGTCGCCTCGTGCGTCGGCGGCATGGACATCCGCCGGGAGGCGCGGGCTCTGGAAGAGGGCTGCCACATCGTGGTCGGCACGCCGGGGCGCCTGCGCGACCACCTGGAGCGCGGCCGGCTCGATTCCTCGCAGATGCGCGTCGTGGTGCTGGACGAGGCCGATGAGATGCTCGACCTCGGCTTCCGGGAGGACCTCACCTTCATCCTCGACGCCACCCCGGCGGAGCGCCAGACGCTTCTCTTCTCGGCCACCATCCCGCGGGACATAGCCACGCTTGCGCGGCGCTACCAGCGCGACGCGCTGCGCATCGACACCGTCGACCAGAGCCGGCCCCACGGCGACATCGAATACCGGGCCGTGCGGCTGGCCCCGAACGAGATCGAGCACGGGGTCGTGAACGTGCTGCGCTACTTCGAGGCGCGGGGCGCCATGGTGTTTTGCCATACCCGGGAGACCGTGCGCCACCTCCATGCCAGCCTGGTGGAGCGGGGCTTCTCGGCCGTCGCGTTGTCGGGCGAACTCACCCAGAGCGAGCGCACCCATGCCCTGCAGTCGCTCCGCGACGGGCGGGCGCGGGTCTGCGTCGCAACCGACGTGGCGGCCCGGGGCATCGACTTGCCCGATCTCGGCCTCGTGATCCACGCAGACCTGCCGAACGACCGGGACACCCTTCTCCACCGCAGCGGCCGCACCGGGCGGGCCGGCCGCAAGGGCGTGTGCGTGCTGCTCGTTCCCTACACCCGCCGCCGCCGCGCCGAGGGCCTGCTCGCCCAGGCCGGGGTCGATGCCGAGTGGGGGCCGCCGCCCTCCGCCGAAGCCATCCGAGCCGGGGACCAGGAACGCCTCTCCCGGGAACTCTCCGCCCAGGAGGACGTGGCCGAGGATGACCTCGCCATGGCCCGCGCGATCCTCGCGGATCGCTCGCCGGAGGAGATCGCCACCGCCCTCGTGCGCCTCTACCGCGCCCGCCTCCCGGCCCCGGAGGATCTGGTCGATGCAGGGCCCCCGCCCCGGGAGGGCCGCAAGGGACGGGTGGAACGGGTGGAACGGGACATCCGGGAACCGAGGGGTCGGGAGCCTGGCCGCGAGGAGCGGGACGAGGGACCGATGGTCTGGTTCCGCATGAGCGTGGGCCGCCAGAACAACGCCGATCCCCGCTGGCTCCTGCCGATCATCTGCCGGCTCGGCCACGTGACCAAGAAGGAGATCGGCCCGATCCGCATCTTCGACCGGGACACCAAGTTCGGCATCGTCGAGCACGCAGCGGCACGCTTCGCTTCCTCCGTGCGCCGCTCCTCGAACGACGAGGACATCCGCATCGAGCCCGCGGACGGCGCCGCCCCGGCGCGGGGGGCCAAGCGCCCCCCGCATCCGGGTGGCGGCAAGCCCGCCCACAAGGTGCGCCATGACGGCCCGCGGGAAGGCAAATCGGTCCACAAGGCTCGCCACGACGGTCCCCGCGAGGGCAAACCCTTCGCCAAGAGCAAAGGGAAACCCGGCAAGGCCAAGGGACCGAAGAAGGGTACGGGTGAATAGGCCCGGGCCCGAGCCGGGTGCGGTTGCAGTCCCGGTCGGAAACGCGGGTAGGGCAATCAATCCTGGGCTCTCCGGCCCCATGCGGCTCAAGGCCCGAACGTCAGGGATCGGGCTGGATCAGGCCGCACGCTCCGGCGGCCAGGGCAGGCCATGGCGCTCGCGGGCCATGAGGCATTCGGGGTCGCCGGGTAGGCAGTCGCGGCAGACGAGGGGGCGCACAGGATAGACCCCGCAGGCGGTCCACCGGCCGACCTCGCCCTGAAGAGCCGAACAGCGCACGCCCTCGCAGCGCATGCCCACGCCGTCCGGGCTCACATGAGCCTCCGGGATCAGCGCGATCTCGGCGTCGTCTTCCAGGGTGAAGCGGGGCCAGTCCGCGGAATAGGAGCAGCAGGCGCCGCAGGACTGGCAGAGATCCGGGTCGACGGCATCGGGAGCGCCGTCGGGCCGTGGCGGTGGGGATGGATCCTGCATGCCCGCCCGGCCATAGGGGCCGTGGGGCGCAGGATCAAGGCGTTTCGAAACGGCGCCTGTTTTAGGCCGCCATCTGGAGCGCCGCCATCACGAGGCTGTCGGCGGCGAGATCGTCCTCGGTGTCGAGGGCGAGGAGCTGGGCGAGACGGGAGCGGGCGCGGTTCACGCGGCTCTTGATGGTGCCGACCGCGCAGCCGCAGATGGTGGCTGCTTCGTCGTAGGAGAAGCCCTCGGCGCCCACGAGCAGCAGCGCCTCGCGCTGGTCGGCGGGAAGCTTCAGGAGTGCCGTGCGGAGGTCCTGGAAATCGAGGCGGGCGAGTTGGTCCGGAGCCGTGGTGAGGCGGGCCGCATAGATGCCGTCGCCGTCCTCGACCTCGCGATGAAGCTTGCGGTGATCCGAGAAGAAGCCGTTGCGCAGAATGGTGAAGAGCCAAGCGTTGAGGTTCGTGCCGCGCTCGAACCGGTGCATATGGGTCCAGGCCTTCACCAGCGTGTCCTGCACGAGATCGTCCGCGCGATCGGGGTTGCCGCACAACGAGATCGCGAAGGCCCGCAGGCTCGGAATGGTTGCGAGAAGTTGATCGCGGATCGCCGGCTCGACACTCATGTCCAAGGCTCCCGATGGGAGCTCCCGACGGGGAACCCCTCTGTTTCGGGAGAACGGGAATGGCCCAGGTTGGTTCCGCCCAGCTTGTTCGGGAAAGGGGCTGGGCGGTGGGGAGCGCCCGAAAAGAGCCCTCAATCCTCCAATATGGCGACGGCCCGGGTCCAGCCGGCCGAAGCGCGTTCGATTTTTACGGGAAAGCAGCTGATCTTGAAGCCTGTTGCGGGAAGCTGCTCGAGGTTGTGGAGCTTTTCGATGTGGCAGTAACCGATGTGCCGCCCGGCCTTGTGGCCCTCCCAGATCAGCGAGGCATCGCCGGTTTCCGCGAACTTCCGGGCGGTGTGGACGAAGGGCGCGTCCCAGCTCCAGCCGTCCGTCCCGGTGACGCGCACGCCGCGTTCGAGGAGATACATGGTAGCCTCGTAGCCCATGCCGCAGCCGGAGGCCACGTAATCGGGGCGACCGAACTTGGCGCCGGCCGCGGTGTTCACGACCACGATGTCGAGGGGGTTGAGCGCGTGGCCGATGCGCTTCAACTCCGCTTCGACGTCGGCGGCGGTCGCCACATAGCCGTCCTCGAAATGGCGGAAGTCGAGCTTCACGCCGGGCTGGAAGCACCATTCGAGGGGGATCTCGTCGATGGTCGCAGCCCGTTCCCCGCGGTTCATGGTGGAGTGGTAATGGTAGGGCGCGTCGAGATGCGTGCCGTTATGCGTCGAGATCGTCACCTGCTCGACCGCCCAGGCTTCCCCATCCGGCAGATCCTCGGCCTTGAGGCCGGGGAAGAACGACAGGAGGTCCGGCACGCTCTCCTTGTGATTCACGTAGGCGATGTGCGGGGTCTGGATCGCCGGATCCGCCGGGATGTCGTTGGCGAGGGGGATCGAGATGTCGATGAGACGTGGCATGGGAGCTCGTGGGGATCGGCGGGGCGCTGCTAGGGCATGACGCGAGGCGTCGGGCGGTCTGACGCTCAAGGCGGTTCAGCAAGGTGCCAGTGACGGCGGGGATCACACATCCGAGCCTCGATTCAGCGGCTCGGGATGCCGGTGGCCATGAGCATCACACATCCTGGGGCTCGATGCAGTTACGTGGGATACAGGTCGCGATGGGCACCCCACATCCTGACGTTCGGTGCGATCGCCGAGGCTGGAGGAGACAGGCTTCATCACACATCCTGACGCTCGACTCGATTGCGGAGGATACCGATGCGCTCGACCTCCAGTTCGATCGTGTCGCCGTGCTGAAGAAAGCGGCCGTGCTCGAGGCCGCAGCCGTTGCCGACGGTGCCCGATCCGATGAACTCGCCCGCATGCAGGGTCTCGTCGCGGGACATGTAGGCGATCATCTCCTCGAAGGAGAAGAGCATCCCCTCCGAGACCCCCTGCGACCACACCTCGCCGTTCACGCGGGCTTCCATCCGGAGCCTGTAGGGATCGCCGATCTCGTCCGGAGTCACGATCCAGGGGCCGAGCACGTTAGCGCCGTCGAAGCTCTTGCCCTTCGCGGGGCCGAGCCAGCCCTGCATTTCGACCATCTGCTGATCGCGGGCGGAGAAGTCGTTGAAGATCGTGTAGCCGAAGATGTGCTCCCCCGCGCGCTCGGCCTGAATGTTGACGCCGCCGCGGCGGGTGACGACGCCGAACTCCAGCTCGTAATCCATCACCTTGCTGTAGCGCGGCCAGCGGATCGTGGCGCCGGGTCCCCGCACGATGAGGCGGTTCGTGATGTAGTAGATCGGCACGCGGCGGTAGACCTCCGCGAGCTCCGGCAAAGGCTCGGCCTCGATCGCGGCCAGCGCCTCCACGTTGCCGGCGGCCGCGATGCGGCGCATGCCGCGGGGGCCCTGCCGGATGTGGAGCGGAAAGGTCATGCCGTCCCGCATCTGCCGCGGCTCGGGGAGCGGCGCGAGGAGTTCGACGGAGGCGACATCGACGGAGAGATCGGCCTCACCGGAGCGACGCTCGAAGAGGGTGCGGGCCGCGCCGAGCCCCGCATCGTCCGATGCGATGAGCGCCAGCATGGAGGTGAAGGGGGAGCCGTCGAGGCCCTGGCGGTCCGCCGCAGCCGCGAGGTCGAACAAGCGCCGGTCGCCGTCGTGAACGACGCCGATTTGCGCCGGGCCCCGGGACCGCCTGTATGTCGCCAGCTTCATCGATCTGCCTTGAAAAAATATATGTTCTGCCCTTCAATCGATAACTGATAGCGGCCGGCTGCGAAAGATCGGTCGACGGGAGGACACACGATGAAACGATCCTTGACGATGCTGCGCCATGCCCTGGCGCTGGCGCTGGCGTGTGGGTTTGCGTCGGCGGCTCTGTCGCAATCGACGACGCCCGCTCTCACGAAGGTGAAGATCGGCTGCACCGCCACGACCGATTGTGCCAATGCCCTCATCGCCAAGGAGGACGGCATCTTCACCAGGAACGGCATCGATGCCGACCTCGTGCTGATCGGCCTCAACTCCAACATCCCTGCGGCGCTGATGTCGGATTCCATCCAGATCGGCGGCCCAACCCCCTCCGTGTTCCTGCAGGCAGTGGACGGCGGCCTCGACCTCGTGGCCGTCGGGGGCGCCTCCTCGACCGCGAAGGACACAGCCGAGACGGTCGCGGTAGTCCAGCGCGTAGGCGGCGGCATCAAGAGCCCGAGGGATTTCGAGGGCAAGAAGGTGGGTGCGCCGGGGCTCGGCGCCTTCCTTCACGTGCTCTTCCGCCAATGGCTGATCCAGAACAACGTGGATCCCAAGAAGGTCACCTTCGTGGAAGTGGCCTTCCCGACCATGAGCGACGTGCTGAAAGCCGGCACCGTCGATGCAGTCGTGACCGCGGAGCCGGTGCTCTCGCGCATCAAGGCGGCGCAGACGGGCGAGATCGTTGCGAACTTCCTCGCCGATCTCCCCGAGGGCCAGCCCGCCATTCTCTATTCCTCGACCCGGGATTGGGCCGCCAAGAACACCAAGCTGCTGGAGAGTTTCCGAGCCGCGATCACGGAAGCCTCGGGGATCGTGAACAGCAATCCCGACAAGGCCCGCGCGGCGGTGTCGCAATTCACGAAGATCCCCCTCGACGTGTTGAAGAACATCAAGCTCTCGCGGTCCGACCCGGCGATCACCACCGCTCAACTCACCTGGTGGACGGAGGTGATGAACAAGCAGGAGATGCTGCAATCGAAGGTCGACGTCACCAAGCTGGTGCAGAAATAGGGGTCGGGGCGAACGTCATGACGGCCGCCATCGAGCACCCCGTTGCCGGGGCGGCCGATACCCTGTCGGAGCGGGCCGCCGCGCTGATCGAGCGCGACATTCTCTCCGGGCTCTGGGAGCCCGGGGGTAAGCTCGCGATACCGGTCCTTGCGGCCCGCTACGGCATCGGCGCAACGCCCCTCCGGGAGGGTTTGTCGCGACTCGTTTCGCGGGGGCTCATCGTGGCTCTCGGCCAGCGAGGCTTTCGCGTCGCCAGCGTGAGCCGGAGCGATCTCATCGACATCACCCGTGTGCGGGTTCTGATCGAGACGGAAGCGCTGCGCCGCTCGATGGAGACCGGGGGCGACGAGTGGGAGGCGGGCATTCTCTCGAGCCTTCATCGCCTGCGCCGTGCGGTAGAGCGGAACCCGGAGACCATCCGCGAGGGCGCCGCCGGATTCGACGCGCTCCACAAGGGCTTCCACCGTGCACTTCTCGGCGCGTGCGGCTCCGAGCGGCTCCTGTCGCTCCACGACGATCTCTACCTCCAGGCCTATCGCTACAGGCGGGTGATGATGCGCCAATTCACCGATGCCGCCTGGTTCACGGCCGAGCATCAGGATCTCGCCGAGGTGGTGCTCGCCCGCCGGACCGCGGATGCGGTCGAGAAGCTGACCGCGCATCTCAACTCCACGCTCGCGGTGGTCTATGACGAGGGCGCCATGGAGGGAGGCCTGCGGTGACCACTCATGCCCCCATTACGGCACCACCCCGCCCTGCCGAGGGAGGCCTGCGATGACCGCTCATGCCCCCGTCGCGGCACCGCCCCGCCCTGCCGCCAGCGTGCCCCTCATCGAACTCGATGCCGTCACCGTGGTGCTCGGCGGCAAGCCGATCCTCCAGGATGTGAGCCTGCAGATCGGGAAGGGCGAGTTCCTGTGCGTTGTCGGCCCCTCGGGCTGCGGCAAGACCACGGCGTTGCGCGCGGCGGCGGGGCTCGTCCCGATCGCGAGCGGTCGCGTGACCTTCGGGGGCAGGCCCGTGACGGGGCCGCGCCGCGACGTCGCCATCGTGTTCCAGGATTACGGCCGGGCGCTTCTGCCCTGGCGGAATGCCGCCGGCAACGTGTCGCTCGCGCTCGAAGCCGCGGGCGTGCCGAAGCGCGAGCGGGCGGACCGCATCGCGGCTCTCCTCGCCAAGGTCGGCTTGCCAAACCACGCCGACAAATACCCGACCGAGATGTCGGGCGGCATGCAGCAGCGCCTCCAGATCGCCCGATGCCTCGCGCAGGAGCCGCAGGTGCTCCTCATGGACGAGCCGTTCGGGGCGCTCGATGCCATGACCCGGCAGGCGCTCCAGGACGAAGTGCTCTCGCTTGTCGCGTCGACGGGGGCCACGGTTCTGTTCGTGACGCATGACCTCGAAGAGGCGATATATCTGGGAGACCGGGTGGTGGGCCTCCTGCCCAATCCCGGGCGCGTGGGCGCCACCTATCCGGTCGATCTGCCCCGCCCGCGCGACCAGCTCGAAACGCGCGAATCCACCGGCTTCCTGCACCTGCGCCGGGACCTGTTCGATTTCATCCGGAGAGCGGAAGGATGAACCCAAACCCCTTCGACGTCATTCGGCAGCCGGAAGGATGAGCGCTTCCACGGCCCAAACCGACAAGGCAGCCCACCTCGGCATGGAGGAGGCCGCGGTGATGCTCGCCGACCCGGTAGGCGACGGCTCGAGCCGAGCCGGAATGCCACGCTGGGCCAAGGGCCTCGTCCTGCCCGGGGCGCTCCTGGTCCTCGCCGAGGTTGCCGCGCGGGTTTCGGGCACGCAGAGCGACTCGCTCGCGCCGCCAAGCGCCATCCTCGTCACCTTCGGGAGCGCGGTTGCGGACGGTTCGCTAGCAGTGGCAACCTTCGACACGCTGCTGACCGCCTTCGGCGGGCTTCTCATCGGGGGCGGGATCGGGCTCGGGCTCGGCATCGTGTTCGGTCTCGTATCCGTGCTCGACCGCCTCATGGAATTCACGATCGAAACCGTCCGCCCGATCCCCTCCGTGGCCCTGATTCCGATCGCTCTCATTGCGCTCGGCTTCGGCTATCGAATGGAGATCGCGATCGTGAGCTTCGCCTGCCTCTGGCCGGTGCTGATCCTCACCCGCTCGGCGATCGCCGGTATCGAGCCCCGTCTTCTGGAGGTCGCCCGCGCCCTGCGTCTCACGGCCTGGCAGCGGGTCGTCAAGATCGTGCTTCCGGCCTCGCTCCCGCGCATCGTGGTGGCCTTCCGGCTTGCCGCGGGCGTCGCCCTCGTGGTGGCCGTGACGGTCGAGATCGCGGCCAATCCGCAGGGGCTTGGCCACGCCATCATGGCCTCGCAGCAGGCGCTGCAACCTGCCCTCATGCTCGCCTTTCTCGCCTGGATCGGCATCGTGGGCTTTGCGCTCAACGCCTTACTCATCCGCGCGCAACAGAGCCTGCTCGGCCGCGCCGCGCAGGTGGAGCACGGGCGATGATCTCTCCCCTGTCACGGGCGGCCGATCGCACATCTGCAGCAGATCGCATCGGCGGAGATGCGCCACGCCGCGCAGGTGGAGCACGGGCGATGATCTTTCCCACGCGATGGCGGCCGATCGCGCAACCGCCGCGCACCCTATCGGTCGGATCCGGGCGGGCCGCGCGGGTGGAGCACTCCCGGTGACGATGGGACGTCACCTCCTCTGGCGCGGCGCGAGCCTCCTGGTCGGCGTCGGCTTCATTCTCCTGTGGCAATGGGTGGCGGACCGCCGGCTCGTCTCGCCGGTGTTCCTGCCGGGTCCGGACCGGGCCTGGGCGTCCCTCGTGCGCGGCTTCACGACAGGGGATCTCGGCACGAAGCTCGCCGGCACGGTCGAGCGGATGCTCTGGGGCTGGCTCATCGCGTCGCTCGTGGGCATCGCGCTGGGTGCCGCGATCGGGAGTTCGCCCAGGCTTCGCGCCTATGTGGCCCCGATGCTCGAATTCCTGCGGCCCCTGCCGGCTTCCGCGATCATCCCGGTGGGGATTGCGCTCATGGGCCTCTCGGAGGCCATGGTCCTCACCGTGATCGCCTTCGGCTCCCTGTGGCCGGTTCTGCTCGCCACGGTCCATGGTTTCGCGGCCGTAGAGCCCCGGCTCTATGAGGTCTCCCGCGTGCTCGGGCTCTCCCGCGCCGCCACGATCCTGAAGATCGCCCTGCCCTCGGCGAGCCCCGACATTCTGGCGGGCATGCGCCTGTCGATCACGGTGGCGCTGATCCTGGCCGTCGTGGGCGAGATGCTCGCCGGTCGAGACGGCGTCGGCCACTGGATCCTCCTCTCCGCGCGCTCCTTCCGGGCACCCGACCTCTATGCCGGTGTGATCGTCCTCGGCGCGCTCGGCTATGCGAGCGCCCTCCTTCTCTCCCTCGTGGAGCGGCAGGCTCTCGGCTGGCGCATCAGGGCCCGCTAGCCCCACCCACCGCCAAAACGCCGGTTGCACCCCAAGTCCGTATCTTTATAACGGTCCGGAAAGTTCTTTCTGCCGAACGAGTCTCCGCATGGACAATCCTTCCCTCCGGCCTTCGATCTCGCTACATCTCGACACGCGGCTTGTCCATGGCGGGACGGACCGAACCGGGTTCGGGGAGACCTCGGAGGCGCTCTTCCTCACGCAGGGCTTCATCTACGAGAGCGCGGAGAGCGCCGAGGCGCGGTTTCTCAACGAGGAGCCGGGCTTCTCCTATACCCGCTTCTCGAACCCCACGACGGCCATGTTCGAGGCCCGGATGGCGCTTCTCGAAGGCGCCGAGGCCGCCCGTGCGACCGCGACCGGCATGGCGGCCGTGACGGCCGCGATGATGGCGCAGGTGCGGGCCGGCGACCATGTGGTCGCGGCACGCGCGCTGTTCGGCTCGTGCCGGTGGGTGGTCGAGGACCTCCTCCCCCGCTGCGGCGTCGCCCATACCCTCGTGGACGGCCGCGACCTCGACGCCTGGCGCGCGGCCGTGCGGCCGGAAACCAAGGCCTTCTTCCTGGAGAGCCCGTCCAATCCGACCCTCGAGGTGATCGATATCGCGGGGGTTGCGGAAATCGCGCGCGAAGCCGGCGCGACGCTTACTGTCGACAACGTGTTCGCGACGCCCCTCCACCAAAAGCCCCTCGCGCTCGGAGCCGATTGCGTCGTCTACTCGGCCACGAAGCACATCGACGGCCAGGGTCGATGTCTCGGCGGCGTGATCCTCGGCTCGACCCAGTTCATCGAGGACATTGTGCAGCCGTTTCTTCGCATGACGGGTCCGACCCTTTCCCCCTTCAATGCCTGGATTCTCCTGAAAAGCCTCGAAACCCTGCCGCTGCGCGTCGAGCGCCAGGCCACTTCGGCGGCGAGGATCGCGGATGCGCTCGCGGGTCACCCGAGGCTCGCGCGCGTGATCTATCCCGGCCGGCCCGATCACCCGCAGGCGGCGCTCATCGCGCGCCAGATGCTCGGCCCCTCGACCATGATGGCCCTCGACCTCAGCGGCGGGAAAGCGGAGTCCTTCCGCTTCATGAACGCGCTCCGCCTCGTCCTGATCTCCAACAATCTCGGCGACGCCAAGAGCCTCGTGACCCACCCGGCCACCACGACGCATCAGCGCTTCACCCCCCTGGAGCGGGCCGAGATGGGCATCACGGACGGCCTCGTGCGCTTCTCGGTGGGGCTCGAGCACCCCGACGACCTCATCCGCGATCTCACCCAGGCGCTCGAAGCGGTTTGAGGCGGACGCGGGCGAAGCTCGGGAAGGCCGTCGTCGGAAGGCGCACAGCTCCCTCTCCCCGCCTGCGGGGAGAGGGGACGACAGGCGCTCCGGTGCCGACTTGCCGTCGCGTTCGTCGAGGCGAACGGATGGAACGCCCGTTTCGCGTGTTCCGTCGCGTTCAACGGCTCTCGAAGGGCGCCGCGAAGCGGCTTCAGCCGTGTGGGAGATGTGTCCCCGGATCCGCGCAACGCAAGAGCCCCTCGGGAAACGGTCGGACCATCAGCTGCGCTTGAACGGGCGCAGCCGGACGCGGGTGCGGTGGTCCTCGGCGCCCGGGCGGCCCGCGGGATCGAGGCCGCGGTAGTATTGCTTCTGCCAGCCCGCGGATCGCGCCGCCGAACCCGGCTCCCGGAGGGCCTGGTTGAAGCTGTCTCGGCCCTGCGCCCAGGCCTCGTGCTGCGCCTTGAGATCCGGATCGTCGGAGAGGCGGCGGAGCACCGGCTCCATGCCCTCGACCTCGCCGCGTTTCACGGGGAAGAGGTGGCAGAAGGGCTCGCCCTTCTCGAAGCGCACCATCACGTCGGCGTGGGTGAACATCCAGTTCATCGTGAAGGAATAGGGAGCCCAATCGGCCTCCACGATCCCGCTCAAGGGCGCGATCCCGTCCCGCGGGCGATTGATCGGCCCCTGCACCATGAGGTCGTAGCCGGGCGGCGTGCGCAGGATGCAGGGGACGTGGAAGGTGAGCACGCCATGACCGAAATGGCTTAACGCAGGCGCCACCGTGCCGGGATCCGCCCGCACCTCGACGGCATCGATGCCGCTCCGGCCGTTCCAATGGGCCGTGAAGCCGGAGGTGCAGGCGATCTCCCAGCCATGGGCGTTGGCGATGTTGAGGGGCAGGCAGCGATAGGCGAAGCGCTCGCCCGTGGCATCCATCCAGTCCCGGTCGACGGGCGCGGGACGAAGATCCACCTCATGGCCGTCGATCACATAGGCGATGATCTGCATGGTTGTAGGGCCCCACCCGGCGATGGCGCCGGCAAGGCCTGTGATGCCCGCAGCCTCCCCTCCGCGCAAGCCGTGGCGATCATCTGCATGGTTGTATGGCCCCTGCCAGTCGCCGCGCCGGTGAGGCCCGTGATGCCCGCAGCCTCCCGCCGGCGCAAGCCGTCGCGTGCCTGCGCCCCTCTTGCGGGCGACACCTCGCCCGGAGCCCGAGCCCGGCATAAGCGTACCGCACGCCGTTCAGCGCGTCGGGGCCTCGCTCCTGCGCCGCTCGCGCCGGAGTTCGAGGAGGAGGAGCGATCGGCCCGTCACGTCGTAGGCGGTGTCGAAGGGGAAGAAGGGCGGCTCCTCGGGGTCGAGGTCCGGCTGGTTGGTGTCGACGAGGCATTGCCAGCCCGTGCCGCCGATCACTTCGGGCAGCGTGAAGCGCACCACGTCGTGATAGGCGTTGAGCACGAGAAGCAGCGTCACGTCGGTGCCCCTCCGCCGGATGCCCGTGGGCTGCGCGCGCCCGTCGAGGAGAACCCCGAAGGAGCGGGCGCGGGGGTCGTTCCAGTGTTCGGACTGCATCTCGTCGCCCGCGGGGGTGAGCCAGGTCACGTCCTTGACGTCGAGCTCCTCGTTGTAGGCGCCGGTGAGAAAGCGTCCCCGCCGGAGCATCGGCTTCGACTGGCGCAGCTCGATGAGGGTGCGCGTGAAATCGATGAGCGCCTTGCCGTCCGCGTCGATCCCCTCCCAGTCGATCCAGGAGATCTCGTTGTCCTGGGCATAGGCGTTGTTGTTGCCTCCTTGCGAGCGCGCGAACTCGTCGCCCGCGAGAATCATGGGCGTGCCCTGCGAGAACAGCAGGGTCGCGAGCATGTTGCGCATCTGGCGCAGGCGCAGGGCCCGAATGGCGGGATCTTTCGTCGGGCCCTCGACCCCGTGGTTCCAGGAGAGATTGTGGGCGTGGCCATCGCGATTTCCCTCGCCGTTCGCCTCGTTGTGCTTCTCGTCGTAGGAGACGAGATCGTTGAGCGTGAAACCGTCATGGGCCGTGACGAAGTTCACGGAAGCCCAGGGCCGGCGCCCGCGCTTGTCGA
>JAESFL010000270.1_pt1 | contig 43882 bp, 35 predicted proteins | sample 9269401 | NCBI WGS metagenome assembly JAESFL01 (sample SAMN14506025, study PRJNA617098) | algae metagenome | isolation source: Gloeocapsa sp. UFS-A4-WI-NPMV-4B04 and co-occurring heterotrophs from desert... | place: USA: Utah | collected 2006-10-01 | reverse complement strand
ACCGCGCGGACAATCCGCTGGCGCAGGTCCTGAGACATCGGGGCCGTCATGGTGAGGTCCTGGGCTCTCACCCCCACAGCCTTGGAATCAGATCACCCGATTCCACGCAACTCCTAACCGCTCTAGGCCCGTTGATCCGGGTCGCTGGCGACAGAGTGACCGAGAAAGCGAACGAGGGCACCGACCATGTGATCTCGAGTATTTCCTTCACGCTCTCCGCTCACGTCGAGAACCTGACGCTGACCGGCACGGATCATCTCTACGGATGGGGCAACGACCGCGACAATTCGCTCCTCGGGAATGCTGGCGACAACAAGCTCGTGGGCCACGACGGTAACGATCGCCTCAACGGCGCTCTCGGCCGAGACATCCTCGAAGGAGGCGCCGGGAACGATACTTATGTGCTCGGATCGACCAGCTTGCCGCCGCCAAGCCCCTTTGTTCTCAACGTCTTCGCCTATGACACCGTGGTCGAGGCCGCGGACGGTGGTATCGACACTATCGAAGTTGCCCGGGATCGCCGGTCGTTCATCGTCGACTTCACCGGCTATACGCTCGGTGCCTTCATCGAAAATGGGCGGGTGATCGGCACAGGCGATTTCAACCTCACGGGCAACGCCCTCTCGAATGGGCTCACCGGGAACGACGGCGTCAACGTTCTCGACGGGGCGGAGGGGGCCGACACGCTCTCGGGCGGGTTCGGCAAGGACACGCTCGTCGGCGGAGCTGGGAACGACACCTATTATCTCAGCGACACGAACTTCGAGCCGAGCCTCGACGGCGAGTCCTTCGACTACGTGTTCGACATCGTCGTGGAGGCGGCCAACGGCGGCATCGACACGATGATCTTCCACGAAAGCGGTCAGTCGAAGAGCTTCGGTTTGGCCGAGAACGTCGAGAATGGGACCATCTCGGCTGGCAGCGCCGGCGACATCTATGGCAACGGCCTTGCGAACGATTTGACAGGTAGCAGGCAGGGCAATCGGCTCGACGGCGGACTCGGCCCCGATATCATGCGCGGCGGCCTTGGCGACGATGTCTACGAAGTCAACGAGGCCGGCGACCGGGTGATCGAGGCGGCTAACGCGGGGCGGGACATCATCTGGTCGCGGGTGACATACGTGCTGCCCAAACACGTCGAGAGCCTCGTCGTTCTGAGCCAGGCAAACGTCCGGGGCACCGGCAACGCCCTCGACAACATCATCGCCGGCAGCATCGGCAGCAACCGTCTTTCAGGCCTCGACGGCGACGACACCCTGCGGGGCTGGGAGGGGGACGACACGCTGATCGGCGGAGCAGGCGACGACACTCTCTTCGGCGGCACCGGCGCAGATCGTGTCATCGGCGGCCTCGGCTGGGACAAGCTCACGGGTGATGCGGGCGCTGTCATTTTCGACTTCAACTCCATCCGGGACAGCGTCGTCGGCGCCAAACGCGATGTCGTGAACTTCCTTCGCGCGGAGGGCGACAAGATCGACTTCTCGACGATCGATAGCGACACGGACGGCACCGCTGGAAACCAGACCTTCAAATGGATCGGGTCCGCCGGCTTCTCAGGATTGGACGGTCAGTTGCGCTTTGCCAACGGCATTCTTGCGGGCGACGTGAACGGGGACAGGAAGGCTGATTTCGAGATCAAGATCGTCGGAACTCTGACTGCTGCGGACATTATTTTGTAAGCCGGTGCCTTGCGGGTCTCAGGACAGCCGTCCCTGGTTATGCGTGCGTTCATTGGTTGCAATGGGAAGGGCTGATGGGCTCTGCAAGGGTCCACCTGAGGGGCTGCAGATCCCCTGCGCCTGACGCTTGCGCTACATCGGCTCACCGTGGTGGCGGACCTGAAGGTGCTACCCGTTTCCTTGAGACAATGGCCCGGCCACGCATAGGGGGCAGTCACCCACTTCCAAACACATCGCCATTGGTTGAACCCGATCGCTTCCGTCGTGCGGGCTCCTCAGCGAAGGCCTCTTCAATCTGCCGGAGCATCACCGGCGGGCGGCTCAATATCCTGGCACGAGACGCTGTTCGATCAACGGGGCCTGAATACGGACGTGCAGGCCAGAGGGCTCGTAGGAGACCTTCACCTCGGCATTGGCTTGCATCGTAAGCACCCGCTCGAGCAGAGCGGAACCGAATCCCCGGCGCTGCGGCGCCTCGACGGGAGGCCCCTCGCGCTCAGCCCACTCCAGAACAAGGTTACGCTTTCCATTCACTTCCGCGAGGTGCCAGGTCACCTCCACCCGGCCTTCAGGCACGGACAGAGCCCCATGGCGGGCTGCATTGCTGGCCAGCTCATGGAAGGCCATGCCCATCGGAACCGCCAGATCGGCCGCCAAGTCCAGGCGAGGTCCGGTCAGCTTCACGCGGCTAGGGTCGGAGGTCGTGAACGCCTGCAATTCGCTCTCTAGCATCGCGCGCACCGGGGCGGTCTGCCAGTAATCCTCGGTCAGCAGCGTCTGGGTTCTGGCCAGGGAAGCAATGCGGCCCGAGAACTCGCGGTAGAATTCGGTGCTGGTGCGGGTCGAGCGCGCTGTTGAGCCCAGAAGCGACTGCACAAGCGCGAGCGTGTTGCGAATGCGGTGATGGAGCTCACGGACCAAGAGCGCCTGCCGCTGCTCGGTGCGGCGGCTGGCCGCCAGGGCTTCATCGCGGTCGATGACCGCGCGGCGAAGCTCAAGCTGGGCCATGACCTGACGTGCGAGGGTGACCAGGGTAAATCTTTGCTGTTCCGTCAGCCCTTCACGGGGTGCGGTATCGAGCACGCACAATGCTCCCAATGGCAGCCCCTCCGGCGTCTCGAGGCGTGCGCCTGCATAAAAGCGCAGGTACGGGTTGCCCCTTACCAAGGGATTGTCATCGAAGCGGTGGTCCCTGGTGGTATCGGGCACGACCAGGATCCCGGGCTGGAGGATCGCGCTGGCGCAGATGGATTCCACGAGCGAGGTCTCGCGAAGGCCAAGGCCGAACTCGGCCTTGAACCATTGCCGCCGATCCTCAACGAGGCTGATCAGCGCCACGGGCGTTCGGCATACTTGAGCCGCCAAGCACACGATATCGTCGAATGCGGGCTCTCGAGGCGTGTCGAGGATGGCATAGCGCCTCAAGGCCGCCAGCCTGTCCTCTTCCACCCATACCTCTTGTAAGCCGCTCGCTGACATCTGATCCCGGTAACACAGACTAACGTGAGCAACGGCGAGGAAAGATCAGAGTTCAACCTAAGCGGCTGGTGAATTGGGAGAATTTCTGCCTGTTGGACATCTGAGCCTATACCGGTGCGGATCTCTTGGCCTTCATGTCCATCAAGGCTTGGAGGATCATTTCAACCGGTGCGGGCTTCTCGACCCAGGTGGCTCCTGCGAGTTCGGGCAATGTGTTCCGATCACCGGGGTGACCCGAGTAAACGACAAGTGGCACCTGCGCCTTGGTCAGCATGAGAGCAACCTCCCTACAGGGGCCGTCTTTGAGGACCGTATCGAGAATGGCCAAGTCCGGGCGATGGCTGGCCAGCCAGGCCAGAGCATCGGCACAGGCCACGAACGGGCCTGCCACGCTGTAGCCCTCCTCCTCCAGACTGTCTTGAAGAGCCACGGCAATCAGCGCCTCGTCCTCCAGCAGAAGCACCGTGTCGCGTCGGGTCGAGTGATCTCTCATGGCATCCTTCTTCTGCCTCACTCGTCCACGGCCGAGCTGCAAAACGCAGCTCCGGTAAGCGGCCTCGGCCGGTGATTGCGGTCCTCGGGCTGATGCCGAGTTTTGTTCTCACCACCGACCTGCGGTGACGCCGAAAGCGGCAGCCACGCTGTCGGGCGAAGCTCCACCCTCAGATCGGCGGCCAATCGCCAACCTTGCGACACCCACCGCCCGTCATAGACTCCGGACCGGAGCCACATCCCCTTATGCCATCCACTCTGTTCAGGGCAGTAGAGGAGCAGCGGGATGGGCTCTTCATGGGGGCTTACCGCAAGCGGAGCCGTGTAGATCGGACGGGGATTCATCTCTCGACCCGACTTAGCCCACGGGGTCCCGCCCGATTGTGGCGGGCAACTCCCAAACCCGGCGTGCTTAGTCTTGTCAGGATGAACTGGAGCTGAAGGTAGGGGACGGGCAATCGTGGTGAGCATGCCAGTTCGCCTCCACCCGATCCGGCTGCACCCTATGGCCTGCGGCCGCTCTCGGACGGACGCCAGGGCTCCATGAAACGCCCGGACGGCATCACGGTCGAGGTGACACGATCCTGACAGAGCCATGCTCTCAACCCCCTCCACCCTGGCTCCCCAAGCGGCAGGGTCTTGACGAAGCCAAAGCCTCTGCGGCCGACGTTTCACGGCGGATGGACATCTCCACCAAGGCCACGCAAATCATAAAACAGCAAAGCTTAGGCGTCACCCGCATCTTTAGACGAAGCGCCGATTGACTGACTCACGCCTCCTGTTACTGCTGAACACAACAAAGAACGATGGGGGCATCGTCATGGTCAAGCTTCGTCGGCCTTTATGGCTGGTCGCGGTCTACTCGGTCGCAGCAACCTTGACGCTCGGCCTTGCATGTTCTGCGGAGGCGAAAGCCTCCAAGAAGCGGGTCGAGAAGGCGGCATCGGTCGCGGGCATGCCGCCCTCCGCAAGCCTCGATCCCACCAAGCGCGACGCGCTCCAGAGCGCGGTGGTTGCCTTTTTCGGCGAGCGCGAGTGCGACGACCTCACCGTGGATTACGGTGCGCTCGACCGGCGCCTGAAGCGGGCAGGCCTCAAGCCCGAGGATCTCGGCCCGCGCAGCCCCTATGGGCCCGAGCTCGATCTCCTGCGCCAGGAGGTCTTCGGGACTTTCCTCGACAATCGCCGCCGGGCCTGCGAGCAGGCCGTCGAACTCGTCGGCGAGAGCGAGGCGGGCTCGCAGGCCGCCACGGCCTCGCGCCTCGGTAGCCGTCATGCGCCGGTTTCTTGGTCGTCCCCAGCTCTCTTCCGTCACTGAGAGGAGGCACGGTATGGGCGCCCGCCTCACCCTATCGGCCATCGTGACCCTCCTCGCCGCAATGGGGACACCTGCGCTGGCCGTCAGCCCGCTCGAATCCAGCTCGCCGGGAGCCTTCGCCCAGCCCGCTTCTCTCACCGAACCGGCCGCGCCCGAGGCGCCGCTGCGGGTCGTGCCGGAGTCCCGGCCCGCGATGCAGTTCTCCTTCGCGCCCGTGGTGGATCGCGCCACGCCCGGCGTCGTGACGATCTGGGGGGCGGCTGCTTCGACGAAAGTGAACAGCGCCTACCTCGAACAATATGCCCGGCGCTATTTCGGCGACGCACCCCCGGAGGCCCAGCGGGTCTCGCGTTCGCTGGCGTCCGGGGTGGTCGTCGATGCCGGCGGCCTCGTGGTCACGAACGATCACGTGGTGGACGGGCAGACCGCCCTGAAGGCCGTGCTCGCCGATGGCCGCGAGTTCGAGGCCGACGTGGCCCTGCGCGAGCCACGCATGGACATGGCGGTCCTCAGGCTGAAAGGAGCCGAGGCGCTTCCCGCCCTGCCGCTCGCGGATTCGGAGGCTCTCCGGGTGGGCGATCTCGTGCTGGCCATCGGCAATCCCTTCGGGGTCGGCCAGACCGTCACCGAAGGCATCGTCTCGGCCCTCGCCCGCACCGAGGTCGAGGTCACGGATTATCAGTTCTTCATCCAGACGGATGCGGCCATCAACCCCGGCAACTCGGGCGGGGCGCTCGTGGACATGCGCGGGCATCTCGTCGGCATCAACACGGTGATCCTCTCGCCCACGGGCGGGAGCCACGGTGTGGGCTTCGCGGTGCCCTCCAACATGGTGAGGCTCGTCGTCGAGGCGGCCCGGGCCGGGCACCGGAACTTGCAACGCCCCTGGATCGGCGCGCGGCTCCAGGCCGCCCGACCCGAGAATACCGTGCAGGCGGGACTGCCGCGACTGACCGGAACCGTGGTTGCCGCCCTGTTCGCCGGCGGTCCGGCGGACCGGGCGGGCCTGCGCGCCGGCGATGTTGTCGTTGCCGTGGCGGGGGTCCCGGTATCCGGCCCCGAGGCCCTCACCTATCGCCTATCGCAGAAGGGGGTGTCGGGTGTCGTGCCGGTGGAGTTCGTCCGAGAAGGCCAACGCCATGTGGCCGACCTCACCCTCGAGGCACCGCCCGAGACCCGCCCGCGAGAGCCCATCCGGCTCGCCGGCCGTTCACCTCTTGCGGGCGCCACCGCGGTCAACCTCTCCCCCGCCGTCGCCGACGAGCTTGCCCTCTCGATAGGAGCTCAGGGCGTCGTGATCACGGCGGTCGAACCGAAGAGCATCGCGAGCGAGAACCGCTTCAAAACAGGCGATGTGATCGTGGCCGTGGCCGGAAAGCGGGTCGAGACCTCGCGCGACCTTGAGACCTTGCTCAGCGAAGGCGGCTCGGCGCAGCTCATGACCCTGTACCGGAAGGGTCGGCTCTCGACACGCATGATCGGAACGCCGGCCGGCCAGGATCGGCGGGACCTCGTCGCGAGCGGCAAGCCGCGTTGAAGCCCAATCCGCGTGAAGGATCACACAACCGAACGACGCCCATCGCGTCCGCCGCGATCTTGACCGAATCGTCCTGCAACAGGCGTTCGGTCGAGCTTTCCCACGACCCTATGCCGGCCGTCCGGCCTAGAGCGTTTCTCTAGAGAACGCGACCTCCAGCAACGAGAGCTGATTTTGCGAAAGCGGAAACAGCTCTAAACCTTAAACAGACATTTGTGCCGCGTCCCAGCGGCCAGGGGGATCTCCCATGCGCAAGATTGCATTGCTCGCTCTCGCGGCTTCGATGGCTGCCGCGCCGCTCTCCACGGCCGAGGCCTGGCATCGTGGCTATCGTCATGGGGTGAATCCCGGCGCGGCCGCGGCTGCCGGCATCATGGGTCTGGCGGCGGGCGCCATCATCGGCGGCGCGACCGCGAACCAGCAAGCCCAAGCCGCTCCGCCGCCGCCCGCCACGGTCGATCCGCAGCTCGCCGCCTATTGCGCCCGCAAGTACCGGTCCTTCGACGCGGCAACGGGGACTTACCTCTCCCGCAGCGGCGAGTGGATCGTCTGTACCTATTGATCCAGGTAGCCTCGTCGGTCGCCGCGCTCCCGGGCGCGGCGACCGGCACCACCGCCCCGCGTCCCCTCCGCGCCGTCAATGGAGAACGGGACGAACCTTGCGGCGCACCGCCATGAGGTGGCCCTCGATCGCGCGCATGCGCGTCATGAGACGATCGATCTCGACGAGGAGCCTCTGCTCGTCCTTGAGGGCGCGATCCGTGTCGGCGGGATCACGGCTGAAGCGCTGCCGGTGGCCCGCTTCCGTGATGCGGTGATTGAGCGCCTGATACTCGTCGTAGAGCCGGCGCAGCTCGCGGATGAGTTCGGCTTCCTCCCCCACGGCCTTTCAACCTCCTCCCCGAGTCCCTGACATCGTGTGATCGGGACCGTCCGCGCCCGTGCCTACACAGCCCGTCCGGACTATTTCAGCGGCTCGCAGGCGTTGCGGCGCAGCTCTCCCTCTTCGGAGAACGGAGAGTCTCACACCGCGTTCCGAAAGCCGCAAGACCGCGACGCTGCCGAAGCCCAGCCGGGAGGCTCGCGTTGCGCCTCGTCGGCGCGAGGCGCTCGGGTCGGGATCCGGGAGCCTCATCCGCGTCGATGTCGTCGGACGAGGCTCGATCGGACCTGTTACCGGCGCACGATCCTGTTCGCGGCTCCGGGACTTCGCGACCCTGCCCTAGCGAGGGGGGACCTGCTGCAGCAGTTCGAGCCGGAGCCCCGCAAGGGCGATCAGACCGGCCGGCAGGGGCACGCCGGCGCGGCGGGCCTGCTGAGTGGCATCGCGGCAGGCCACGATATTGTTTTCGCGCGCGAGCGCCTCGGCGTGCTCCAGGGTGATCTGGGCCTTCGGCGTCGCAGGCGAATTCGGCGCCTGCGGGACGGGCGCGCTCACGCCGGAGGACGCCTGTGGCCCGGTCGCGGCGGCGACGGCGGGCGAGGGTGTGGCGCCGGAGCGCGGGGCCTCGACCGCAGGGGCGCTCGATCCCTGAGGCAAGGAAGTGCCCTGCGTTTGAGAGGGTGGCGGCGCAACGGCGGCGACCTGGCCGGGCGGGGGCGCGGCCGACTGGGTCGCCGGACCGGCCGAAGCAGCCGCTGCCGGCGGCGGCGCTGCAGGAGCCGGCTGGGCAGGAGCCGGCTGGGCAGGTGCCCCGGACGCCGCAGCTGCGGCCGGAGCAGCCGGCGAAGGCGCTCCGGGAGATGCTCCGGGTGCAGCCGCCGGGGCGGCGGGCGGAGGCGGACGCAAGAAGGCGACGAGTTCCTGGCAGATGTTGGCAGGGCCACGCGGGGGCGGTGCCGCAGCCTGGACCGGCGCCGGAGGGGCGGCCGCAGGCGGAGCGGCAGGTGCCGCTACGGCAGCGGGAGGAGTTGCGGGCGGCGGCGCGGCAGCGGCAGCCGGAGGGACCGTGGGCGCTGGAGCCGCCGCCGCGGCGGGTGGGGCCGCTGGAGCCGGTGGTGCGGCGGGTTCGGCGGTCGTGGCCGGCGGCGTCGCGGGTGTCGACGGCGTCATTGGAGCGGCGGTGGTGGCCGGCGGTGTCGCGGGTGTCGACGGCGTCATTGGAGCGGCGGCCGCGGCCGGAGGCGTCGCGGGCGTCGACGGCGTCACGGGAGCAGATGCTGCAGCGGGAGGCGTTGCGGGCGCGGCTGGATCCGCTGGGGCGGCGGCTGCCGCGGGTGGAGGCGCAGGGGCGGCGCCTGGCGCGGCCGGAGCCGTCTCAGCGGCGAGCGGCGGAATCTGGGGAGCGCCGGGGACATCCGGCGGCGGCAGATTCGGATCGGTCGCGGCCGCCGGCGGCGCAGCGGGCGTCTCGGGTGTCGCCTGCGCCCAGGCCTCGGACGCCAGGGCGGACAGGGCCAGCAGGCTCACGCCACATGCCAATGCCAACACCTTGCCTCTCATCACGCTCATCCTCCCAGATTGTCGGCCCATGGGCTCGCTCTTGTGCGAGGCGTGCCGATCCAAGCAGCGACACCTCATTCATGGGGATGAAGCTGATCCAGGCGGGATGGTTCCGCAAGGGGCCGGCGCATACGAAAAATCCGTTGTCGAGAGGATTTCGGCCGCCGGCCGGAGCACGCATTCAGGCGCGGGGCTGAGGAAGGTCCGCGCGCATGTCGGGGGGTGTCTCGAAGTCCCGGCGCGCAACGCCGCGCATGGCATGCGGCGGCTTCGGCAGTCCGCTCCGGTCGCTGTAATCCTGCAGGGGCGGAAGCGGCGTGGGGCTCTCGCGGCTGAGCGCCTGGGCGCAATAGACGTCGAGGGCCGTCACGCCCGCGACCGCCGCCATCGCGATGCCCACATTGGCTTCCCGGGCGTTGCGGCGCTCGAGGCTTGTCGCAAGCGTGGCGAGATCGAGGGCATCACCGGCGACCCGGCACCAGATCCACGGTGTCGGGTCCTTCGCGGCAAGGATGCCGACGCCCGTCGCGATCTCCCGCACGCCGTAGGATTGGATGAGCCGCTCCTGCCCGCGCAGGCCGAGCCAACGGGCGAGGGCATGCGGCGCGACCACCTCCATGATCCCGAGCCCGATCGAGAAGACGCCGAGGCCGCGGGCCAGGGCATCGGTAGTGGAGTCGGGATGGCCCCGACGGCGTCCGGTTTCGTAGCGCATGGCTCACCTCTCTCGACCGGCGGCCTTCAGCCGGCGCATCACCTTTCCCACGCAAGGCGTTCGGCCGAGGCGCGGGAGTTCCCTTTCACTCGGTTCGGGGGTTCAGAACGACCCCGATGCAGCTATCCGTCCTGTTCATCCATCTCCGATCAGGGTTTCAAGACGACCTCGATGCAGCTGTCCTTCTTCTCCACCCGTCACCGGTCAGGGTTTCAGAACGACCTTGATGCAGCTGTCCTTCTTGTCCCGGAACACCTCGTACATGTCGGGGCCCTCTTCGAGGGGGACCGTATGGGTGATCACGAAGGAGGGATCGATTTGGCCCTCGTCGATACGGCGCACGAGGTCGTCGGCCCAGCGGTTCACGTGGGTCTGGCCCATCCGGAAGGTGAGGCCCTTGTTCATGGCGGCCCCGAACGGAATCTTGTCGAGGAGACCGCCATAGACGCCGGGAATCGAGATCACGCCCGCCGGCCGGCAGACATAGATCATCTCGCGCAGCACATGCGGGCGATCGGTCTCCAACATCATGGCCTGCTTGGCGCGGTCGTACATGGCGTCGATGGTGCTCGTGATGTGCGCCTCGAGGCCCACGCAATCGATGCACTTCTCCGGACCCTTGCCGCCGGTGAGCGCATTGAGGCGCTCCACCACGCTTTCCTCATCGAAATTGATCGTGATCGCGCCGCCGGCCCGCGCCATGGCAAGCCGCTCCGGCACACGGTCGATGGCCACGACCTGCTTGGCGCCCAGCAGCACCGCGGATCGGATCGCGAACTGCCCGACGGGGCCGCAGCCCCAGATCGCGACCGTATCGGTGGGCTGGATGTCGCACTGCACCGCGCCCTGCCAGCCGGTGGGGAAGATGTCGCCGAGGAAGAGCGCCTGCTCGTCCGTCATGGTCGAGGGGATCTTGATGTGGGTCGTGTCGGCGTACGGAATACGCACATATTCGGCCTGGCCGCCGGGGTAGCCGCCTGTGAGATGCGTGTAGCCAAAGAGGCCTGCGGTGGTATGGCCGAACGCGGTGTCGGCAAGCTTCTTGTTCCGGTTCGTCGTTTCGCAAACCGAGAAGTTGCCGCGCTTGCACTGGTCGCACTCGCCGCAAATGATCGTGAACGGCACCACGATGCGCTCGCCCACCTTGAGCTTGTTCCTGGCGCCGGGCCCGACTTCGACGACCTCGCCCATGAATTCGTGGCCGACGATGTCGCCCTTTTGCATGCCGGGCATGAAGTGGCCGTAGAGGTGGAGATCCGAACCGCAGATCGCGCAGCTCGTGACCTTGATGATGGCGTCCCTGGGATCCTCGATCCTGGGGTCGGGAGCCTCCTCGCAGCGGATATCGGCCTTGCCGTGCCAGCGGAGCGCCTTCATTCGGATCCTCCCAATTGCCCATGGTCGATCGGGGACAGGCGGTCTCAGGCCACGGAGGGCTGCCCGGCCGGTCCCGGGGGGACTACTCTTTGCGCCCCGTTGTGTTCCCTTCTGGGGCGGGTTGGCGTCTCTCCCCGCGGGCGGGGACAGGGTTAGGGTGAGGGGCTGGTCGGACAAGCGAGCGGCTTCCACACCTCTACCGTCCTTCCGGGGCGGCGCAGCCGAGCCCGGAACCCAGATGGCGCGTTCCCTCAGGAGACATCTCCTGGGTTCCGGCCCGCCCTACGGGCGACCGGAATGACTGGGTTAAGTTTACGATAGCCATCGCGCCTCACCGACCGGCCCCTCACCCCAGCCCTCTCCCCGCAAGAGGGGAGAGGGAGAGGCTCGCCTGCCGGAGAGACGCCAACCCCCATCCCGGCATGGACCTCCCGCCCGCCGCGATGTACTGCGCTGGTCCGTGACTCTTTCCCCTGCCCTTCCGGTGTCCGCCCACCAGCGCGGCGTGATCCTTCTCGCCCTGTCGGGCCTGATCCTCACCCTCGAAGTCGCGATCGTCAGGCATGTCGGCGCGCGGGCCACCCCGGAACAGGTGGTGTTCTGCCGGGCCTTCGCGCAGTTCGTGCTGATCTTCGGCTGGTTCGCGTGGACAGCCCGCTAGAGCGCGCTCCGCACGAACCGGCTCGATCTCCATCTCGCCCGTGGCGTCGCGAGCATCGGGTCGTGGTGGTTCTACTACAAGAGCTTCCTGGTCCTCGATCTGGCTCTCGCGACCACGCTCACCTTCACGACGCAGCTCTTCGTGGTGGCCTTTGCGGCGCGGGTGCTCGGCGAGCGCGTCGGGTGGCGGCGCGCGGCGCTCGCGGCCTGCGGCTTCGTGGGCGTCGTAATCGTGACCCGCGTGGGATCGCTGCGGTTCGATCCGACCGTGTTCTACGGGCTCTTCAGCGCCGTGATCGGGGCCGCGATCGTCTTCCTGAGCCGCGCCCTCACCCGCACGGAAACCACCGCCGCGATCCTCTTCTACATCGGCCTCATGACATCGGCCGCAGCCGGCATCGCGCTCGCCTTGAGGCCAGCGCCCATCGCGGGCTCCGACCTCATGCTGATCTCGCTCGCCGGAGCCCTGGGCGCGATCGGCATGGCCGTGATGATCGAGGCCTACCGGATCGGCGAGGTGTCGGCCCTCGCTCCCGTGCCGTACCTGCGCCTCGTCTTCGCCCTGGCGATCGGCTTTCTCGCCTTCGGGGAGGTTCCGAGCTGGACCACCCTCGTGGGCGCAGGGATCATCGTCGCGGCGGCCCTCGGGGCGAGCCGCGTGCATTGAGGAGGAGCCGCAATCCATGACAGGCCCGCTCTTCATCGGGATCGACGGCGGGGGCACGGGCTGCCGAGCCCGCATCCGCGACGCCGAGGGCCGCCTCCTCGGCGAGGGAACGGGCGGGCCCGCCAATGTGCGGCTCGGGGCCGAGGCCGCGCGCGCCTCCGTGCTCGCGGCCTGCGGAGCGGCCGCGGGATCGGCGGGGCTTGGCCAAGATGCCCTGGCGGAGGCCCATGCGGGCCTTGGCCTCGCGGGGGCGATCGCCAGTAAGGAGGCCGGCGCCCTTCTCGCCGGTCCCCTGCCCTTCGCGAGCGCGGTACTCGACACCGATGCCTACACGGCCTGGCTCGGCGCCTTTCGCGGCGGGCGAGGCGCCATTCTCATCCTCGGCACGGGCTCGTGCGGATTCGGGGTGTTCGACGGGCAGCCCACCTATGTGGGCGGCTGGGGAAACGTGATCTCGGACGAGGGCAGCGGCGCCACCATCGGCCGCGAGGCCGTGCGCCGGGCGCTCTGGGCCCTCGACGGACGCATTCCGGCGACCCCCCTCTCCGACGCGATCCTCGCCTCCTACGAGCGCAGCCCCGAACGGGTGGTGGCCTGGGCCGATCTGGCACGTCCCACCGACTTCGCCCGCTGGACCCCGCTGGTGCTGGATCATGCCGGCCAGGGCGACCCCCTCGGCCGGGCCCTGATCGAGGCCGCCGCCGAGGACATCGCCCGCATGGCGGTGCGCCTCCTCGACCTCGGCGCGCCGGCTCTCTGCCTCATGGGAGGCCTTGCCGAACCCCTTCTGCCCTGGCTCCCGGCCCCGATCCGGCAGCGGGTCGTGCCCGCAGCCTCCGATGCCATGGACGGCGCGATCCTCATGGCCCGGCTGGCAGCCGGGTTCGAGCGGTCGCAGTCTCCGGACGGACGATCCATATGAGCCCGAACCGACCGGAGACCCCGATGCCGCTTGCCCTCACCGGCGCCCGCATATTCGACGGCGCCCGCTTCCTCGACGGCCATGCCGTGGTGCTCGACGGCGGTCGCGTTCAGGCGCTCGTGCGGGAAGCGGACTTGCCCAATGGGGTCGAGCGGCAGCGGGTCGAGGGGCTCATCGCGCCGGGTTTCATCGACGTGCAGGTCAACGGCGGCGGCGGCGTTCTCTTCAACGAGACCCGCACGCCCGACGGCATCCGCGCGATCGCGGCGGCCCACCGGCGCTTCGGCACCACGGGCTCCCTGCCGACCTTCATCACCGATACCCGCGAGCGCATGGGGCAGGCCCTGGAGGCCGCCCGCGAGGCGCTGCGGATCGGCGTCCCGGGCGTGCTCGGAATCCATTTCGAGGGCCCCTTCATCAACCCCGAGCGCAAGGGCGTGCACGACCCCGCCCATATGCGTCCCATCGAGGAGGATGACCTCTGGATTCTCACAGGCCTCGGGACCGGATGTACGCTCGTGACGCTCGCTCCCGAGCAGGTCCCGATGGAGGCCATCCGGCGGTTGAGCAAAGCGGGCGTACTGATCTCTGCGGGTCACACCAAGGCCGATTACGCGACCATCGGGCAGGCCTTCCGCAACGGGCTCACCGGCTTTACCCATCTCTTCAACGCCATGCCGCCGCTCGCGGGCCGCGATCCCGGACCCGTGGGCGCGGCGCTCGACGACCGCGACAGCTGGTGCGGGCTCATCGTGGACGGCCACCACGTGGACGATGCCTCCCTCCGCATCGCGATCCGCGCCAAAGGTCCGGAGCGGATCATGCTGGTCTCCGACGCGATGCCCTCCGTGGGCTCCGACCTCCAGACCTTCGAACTCCTGGGCAGGACCGTGTTCCGCGCGAACGGGCGCCTCACCACGGCGGACGGAACGCTTGCGGGCTGCGACCTCGACATGGCGAGCGCGGTGCGCAACACCGTGGCGCTCGGCATCCCCTTGGGCGAGGCCCTGCGGATGGCCTCCTTGAACCCCGCCGCGTTCCTGCGCCTCGATCACGAACTCGGCCGCATCGCACCGGGTTATCGGGCGAGCCTGGTGCTCCTCGACGATGGATTGCGCGTCCGGCGCACCTGGATCGACGGCGTCGCGGAGGATGGCGAGGCCGCCTGAGCCGTGGCTGGAGCGGAATTCCGTGAAGTGGGATCGGCACTCTTGTCCAAGTGGGCTTGCCGTGAACCGAGACCACCTCACGAAATCGACGCTCGAAGGCCTTATCGCTCCGCCGCCGAGGAGGCGTCGAGCGGATCGTCGGCCTCTCCCGCACGGCCGAGCCAGGTCACGAGAAGCGGCAGGCCGAAGCCGATGGCGAAGAAGCGCACGAGATGGTGCGTGCCGACATAAAGCGGATCGAGGCTGAGCGCGAGGGCAAGCACCATCATGGCCTCCAGCGCCCCCGGCGCGAAGGCCACGAGGGCTTCGGCCATGCCGACACCGGCGAGCAGCGCCGCGAGCGTCGCGAAGAGGCCGGCGGCCGCCATCCCGATCGCGAAGGAGCCGAAGGCTGCCGGCAGGATGCGCGGCGCGGTGCGCCAGTCGAAGCCGTGAAAGCGGTCGGCGATGAACGCCCCGATGAGGACGAGCCCTCCGGTCGCGATGACCGGCGGCACCACGCCGGGGGCCGCTCCGGTGACGTGGAGGAGCGTGGTCACGAGGGCCCCGCCGAAGAGGATCGGAGCCGCCAATCCGAGCCGCCGGAACACGAGGCCGAAGGCCCAGCCCCCGACCAGCGCCAGCGCGAGGCCAAGCGGGCTCGCGACCGGCTGTCCCTCCCCGATCAGCATTCTTCCGTTTCCACCCCCGACCAGGACGACGGCGCTCGGCAGAAGCGTGACGAGGATGAGGAGACGCAGGCTCTGCACGATGGTGATCGGCACGACCGCGGCGTTCCGCTCGGCCGCAATGGCGAGCACCGTCGACATGGCGCCCGGCACGGAAGCCAGGAACGCATCGTCCCGGCGCCAGCCCGAGACCCGGATGAGCCAGAGCGCGGAGGCCACGGAGATCCCGACGATCGCGGCGAGGAGGATGGCGAGGCTGGCGGGATAGCGCGTCACCGCCGCCAGCGTCTCGGGCGTGACCGAGGCCCCCATGGTGACGCCCGAGATCAGCATGGCGCCATCGACGAGCGGTGCCGGCATCGGCCGCGCATGGCCGATGAGCCCCCACAGCACGGCGCCGATCACCGCCCCCGAGAGCCAAGCGGCCGGGATGCCAAGGAGGTGGAAGACGAGGCCCCCGAGAGCAGCCGCGAGGAGCTGGGCGAGATGGGCCAAAGTGGTGCCCGCTAACGCGCTCCGGTGAGCGCCGTCGTGATGCGGCGTACAGCTTCTTCGAGATCCTCGGCCTTGCGGGCAAAGCACAGGCGCAAGTACCCCTCGCCCGCCTCGCCGAAGGCGGAGCCGGGGGCAAGGCCCACATTCGCCTCGTCGATGAGACGGACCGCGACCTCCTTCGAGGAAGCCCCGCCGCGGACCTTGAGAAAGGCATAGAAGGCGCCGGCCGGCGGCGGCAGCTCCACGAGGCCCGTTGCCGTGAGGCGGCCGACGATGTCCCGGCCCTGCCTGGCGCCGGCGATCTGCTGCGCGACGAACGCCTCTCCCTCCTCGAGCGCCACGACGCCGGCGCGCTGCGCGAAGACCGGGATCCCGGAGGTGGAATACTGCACCAGATTCTCGATCACTTGGCCGAGCCCCGGAGGCGCTTCGAGCCAACCGAGGCGCCAGCCCGTCATGGCCCAGTTCTTCGAGAAGGTCTGGACGAAGAGGATGCGGTCGTCCTCGTCCATGATGTCCTTGAAGGAGGGCGCCCGGGTGCCCCCGACCGCCAGCGCCGGGTCGTAGATGAAGCGGCCGTAGATCTCGTCGGCGACGATCCAGAGCCCGTGCCGCCGCGCGAGGTCGAGGACGCCGGTGAGATCCGCAAGGCTCGCGGTCCAACCGGTGGGATTGGAGGGCGAGTTCAGGACGATCGCCCGCGTCCGGGGGGTCACGGTCTCGGCGAGCCGGGCGTGGTCGAGGGTCCAACCCGCCTCGCCCGGGATCATCGGCACGCTCACGGCTCGCCCGCCCGCCACCGTGATGGCGCCGACGAAATTCGGCCAAGCCGGGGTCAGCACGAGAACCTCGTCGCCGGGCCCCGATATGATCCGCATGGCCATCTGCATGGCATGCATGCCGCCCGCGGTGACGAAAAAGCGCTCCGGGTCGGAGGAACGGCCGATCACCCGCTCCTGGTAGGTTGCGAGCGCCTCCCGGAGCGGCGGGATGCCACGCTGATAGGTGTAGAAGGTCTCGCCCGCCTGGAGAGAGCGGATCGCCGCCTCCGCGATGAAGGCCGGGGTCGGCAGGTCCCCCTCGCCGACCCAGAGCGGGATCAGCCCCTCTCGGGTACGGCCATAGTTGAACACGTCCACGATGCCGCTCGTCGGCGCCCCGGCGGCCTCGGGCCGGATCGAGTAGCCCTCCACATCGGTGCGGATCGGCGGGACGGCGGGGTTGACGACGGGCGCATTCATCGGGGAGCTCCTCGAGGGCAGCCATGGCGCGTCCGCCAGGCCATGGCAAGCGCGGCCGTTCATTGATGAAAAGAAGCAATCGATCCCTCGGCGGACCGTGATGAATCTCACGTCTTCGGGCGCCACCACACCGCACGGGCGGCAAGGTCGGACGAGGCCATCATGGCCCATGGCCGCGCGCGCCGCCCCGGGGTAGTGTGGGGAGCACTTTCGACGAGGAACCCCTATGGTTGCCGGTTGGGCCGTTCTCCTCTCGGCCCTGGTCTATCTCTGTCTGCTCTTCGCGGTCGCCCATTGGGGAGACCTTTCGGGCAGGCGCGTCATGCAGGGCCAGAGCCGGGCCACGATCTATGCCCTGGCGCTCGCGGTCTACTGCACCTCCTGGACCTTCTACGGTTCGGTCGGTCTCGCGAGCCGGTCGGGGCTCGATTTTCTCACGATCTATATCGGTCCCGTCCTGGTGATCGGCCTCGGCTACACGCTCGTCGGCCGCGTCGTGCGCATCGCGAAGGCCCAGAACAGCACCTCGATCGCCGATTTCGTGGCGGCGCGTTACGGCAAGAGCGAGCGGGTGGCCGCCCTCGTCTCCCTCATCGCGGTGGTCGGGACGGTGCCCTACATCGCCCTCCAGCTCAAAGCGGTGTCGGCGTCCCTCGAAGTCTTCCTCTCCGCCGCCAACGACACGGCGCTGACCCGATCGGTTCCGCTTATTGGCGACCTCGCCCTCATCGTCGCCCTCGTGCTCGCCGGCTTCGCGGTGGCCTTCGGGACCCGCCATGCGGATGCGACGGAGCACCAGGACGGGCTGATGATCGCGATCTCGCTTGAATCCGTCGTGAAGCTGGTCGCCTTCCTGCTCGTCGGCGGCTACGTGGTCTTCTGGATGTTCGGCGGCCTCGACGGCATCGTGGACCAGCTTGCCGCCCGCGGGCTCGACCCCGACTTCGTCTCCCGCACCTCCGGGACGGGAAGCTTCCTGACCCTGATTCTGCTCGCGGCCTGCGCGTCCCTTCTCCTGCCGCGACAGTTCCATATGACGGTCGTCGAGAACCGCGGCATCGAGGATGTGCGCCGGGCCGCCTGGCTGTTCCCGCTCTACCTCGTTCTGATCAACCTTTTCGTGATCCCGATCGCTCTCGGCGGCCTCGCCCTCTTCCGGGACGGCACCATCGACCGCGACATGACGGTGCTCGCCCTGCCGCTCCGCGACGGCGCCGGCACCATCGCCCTCGTGGCCTTTCTCGGCGGCCTCTCGGCCGCCACCGCGATGGTGATCGTCGACTCGGTTGCCGTCGCGATCATGATCTCGAATCATCTCGTGATGCCGATCGTCCTCCGGCGACGCTCCTTCGCGGGGCGAGGCGGGATCGAACCTCCGCAGCGCCAGGACCTGAGCGGATTCGTGCTCGGCATCCGCCGGATCGGAATCGTCGCCGTCATTCTCCTGGCCTACGCCTATTACCGGGTCGCGGGCGATGCGGCGCTGGCCTCCATCGGCCTCCTGTCGTTTGCCGCCATCGCGCAGATCGCCCCGGCTTTCGTGGGCGGGCTGTTCTGGGCGCGGGGCACCGCGGTGGGCGCGAGCGCGGGCCTCGTGGTGGGCTTTGCCACCTGGGTCTACACCCTCCTCCTGCCGAGCCTGATCCGCGACGGCGTGGTGTGGTCGGATCTCATCGTCGCCGGGCCCTTCGGGATCACGGCCCTGAAACCCACGGTGCTGTTCGGCTTCGAGATGCCCCAACTCACCCATGGCGTGGTGTGGAGCCTCGGCCTCAACATCCTGGCCTATGTCGCCTTCTCGCTCCTCAAGCCCGCGACCGCGCTGGAGCGGCTGCAGGCCAACGCCTTCGTGGGCGAACCGGATCACTCGATCGCACCGAGCTTCCGGCTGTTTCGGGCGAGCGTGACGGTCGACGAGCTGCGCATGGCCGTGGCGCGCTACCTCGGCGAGGAGCGCACCACGCAATCCTTCCAGGCTTTCGCCCATGGTCGCGGCCAGAGCCTCAACCCGAGAGCCGAAGCCGACATCCATCTCCTGCGCTACGCCGAGCACCTCTTGGCCTCGGCCATCGGCGCCGCCTCGTCGCGGCTTGCACTCTCGCTTCTCCTCCGTCGCCGCAACGTGTCGACGGGCGAAGCCCTCAAGCTCCTCGACGATGCTTCCGCCGCCATTCAGTACAGTCGCGAACTCCTGCAGCATGCGGTCGATCACGCGCGTCAGGGTATCACCGTGTTCGACAGGGACCTGCACCTCCTCGCGTGGAACCGGGCCTTCGTGGACCTCTACGATCTCCCGCCCGACCTCGTCCGCATCGGCGGCAGCATGGAGGAGATCGTGCGCTTCAATGCGGAACGAGGCTCCTACGGGCCGGGAGACACGCAACATCTCATCGCCTCGCGGCTGCAAAGCTTCGTCCACGACCAGGAGCCCGTGCGCGTCAAGCTCCATCCCTCCGGCAACGTGATCGAGATCCGCTCGAACCAGCTCCCGGACGGGGGCTTCGTGACCACCTATACGGATGTCACCGGCGCCGTTGCCGAGGAGGAGGCGCGAGAGCGCGCCAACGAGACCCTGGAGCAGCGGGTTCGCGAGCGCACCGAGGAGCTGATGCGCCTCAACGATGCGCTCTCGCGCGCAAAGGCCGAGGCCGAAGAGGCCAATATTTCCAAGACGCGATTCCTCGCGGCGGCAAGCCACGACATCCTGCAGCCGCTCAATGCCGCGCGCCTCTACGCGTCCTCCCTCGTCGAGCGCGACCGCGACGCTGGCAATGCAGCGCTCGCCGAGAACGTGGATGCGTCCCTAGACGCGGTGGAGGAAATCCTCACGGCCCTCCTCGACATCTCCCGCCTCGACACGGGCGCCATGAAACCGCAATGGTCGAGCTTCCGGATCGAGGAGATCTTCCGCCAGCTGCGCCGCGAGTTCGATCCCGTCGCCGGGGAGAAGAATCTCACGCTCACCTTCGTGCACTCGTCGCTGACCGTGCGCTCGGACCGGAGGCTCCTGCGGCGGCTGCTCCAGAACCTCGTGTCGAATGCGGTCAAGTACACGCCGACGGGCCGCGTCCTCGTCGGCGTGCGGCGCCACAAGGGGGCGTTGGTCGTGGAGGTATGGGATACGGGGCTCGGCATCCCGACCGCCAAGCAGAAGGTGGTCTTCCGGGAATTTCAGCGTCTCGACCAGGGCGCAAAGGTGGCGCGCGGCTTGGGCCTCGGCCTCTCGATCGTCGAGCGCATCGGCAGGGTGCTGGACCATACCGTCACCCTCAAGTCGCAACCCGGGCGCGGCTCCGTGTTCCGGGTCGAAGTCCCGGTGGTCGCAGGGCAGCCCGTGATCGTCGCCCCCCTGGAGTCGGCGCGGGCGCCCATCACGCCGCTGGCCGGCCTCAAGGTGCTCGTCCTCGACAACGAACCCGCGATTCTGGAAGGCATGCGCACGCTTCTCAGCGGCTGGGGCTGCGAGGTTTTCACGGCAGGTGATCGGGAAGCAGCGCTCGTGCTCCTCGCCGAGCACGGCCCCGAGGCGATCCTCGCGGACTATCATCTCGACAACGACGCGAACGGCCTCGACGCGATCGCCGCTCTCAGAGCCGCCGCCGGCCGCGAAGTGCCGGCCGTGCTTCTCACGGCGGACCGGACGATTGCGCTTCGCGACACGGCGACGGCCTTAGGCGTGCATCTTCTCAACAAGCCCGTGAAGCCCGCGGGCCTGCGCGCCCTGCTGGTTCAGTGGCGCGCGAGCCGGGTCGCGGCGGAATAGACGGCGCGACGATCGCCTCCGGAAGCGCAAGCCGTCCCCTCTCCCCGCCTGCGGGGAGAGGGGGAGCACAACGGTCAGGTCGCGAGAACCGGCCTATACGCCGATCGTCCGCTCTTGAGCGCATCGTCAAGGAGGTCGAGCCGGTCCTCGCCCCAGAACACCTCCCCATCGAGCACATAGGCCGGCGAGCCGAAGACATCGCCGTCGACCGCGTTCTCGAGATTGAGCGCGTAGATCGCCTCCGCGGTCGTGCTCTGGGCGCGTTTCATGAGGGCCGCGGCATCGAGCCCGGCGGATTGGGCGAGCTCACCGAGCACGGCAGGATCGGCGAGATCGCGGTCGTGCTCCCACACGGCGGCATAGGCCCGGCGCAGGAACGGGTCGGGATCGAGATCCGAGGTCGCGATGGCGATCACGAAGCGGTCAGCGAGCGTGACGTCGAAGGGCCTATGCTTGGGGTGGATGTTGAAGGACAGGCCCCGTCGATCCCGCCACCGCTGAAGCTCCACGAGCCGGTAGCGCTGACGCACGGGATGGCGCTGTGGCAGCGGCAGCCCGCCAGTTTCGGCGAAGACGCGCCCGAGAAACACGGGCTTGTAGTTCACGCTGAGCCCATGCCGCTTCACGATGTCCATGAAGGGCGCGTGGCCGATATAGGCCCAGGGCGAAACGAGGGAGAAATAATAGTCGATCGGGCGTGGCATGGGTTGAACCTTGTGCGACGGGCGACCCTTGGCAAGGGTGGTGGGATCACGCGGCCTGTATCGAGGCTTCCTCGACCACCAGGGTTGCCCGATCGGACTTGTGGCTTCATGGCTTCCTCGACAACCAGGGTGGCGGGATCACGCGGCCTGCTTGAGAGCCTCCTCGGCGGCCAGAAAGGCGGCCACTTCCGGCGTGGGCTCAGGCGCGGACGCCTGAAGGCCCACCGAGGCCAGCATTTCCTCCACGGGCACGAAGCGCCGCACCGTGCGCTGATAGAACCCCGCCCGCACGAGCGCGACCGCCGAGAGAATATCGGCCCCGTCGCGGCCCCGCGCGATCATGCGGTGCTCCATGACGACATAGGCATCGGCCCAGGTCAGGATTCGGGTTTCCAGGCGGAAGGGCTGAAACAGCCGCAACTCGCGCCGGAAGCGGATCTTCGCGGCGCTCACGACCGGCACCCAGCCCTCCCGCAGGATCGTGCGCCAGAGGCCCGAGCGGATCATGAGGTCGGCGCGGCCGAGATCCATCAGCGTCCAGTATCGGCCGTTGTTGAGGTGAAGCGAGGTGTCGAGGTCATGCGGCCAAACGCGAAAGTTCAGCCGCGAGACCTCCCGCACCGGATCGAGCCGCGGGCGCAAGAATGCCGTCGCGAGAAGATGGAGAAGGCGCAGCCAAAGATTCATGGAGACAGGCTCATGCCCTGCCCGGTTTCGCGTTGGAACAGCAGCAGATCGAGGGACGGCGCATTCCCGGCCAACCCCGTCAGGAGCGCGTGAACCTGGCCGCGGTGGTGGGTCTGGTGATTGAAGAAATGCAGGAGCGCCGGCGCCAGCGGCTGCGCGATCTCGGTGGGATTGGTAATCGTGCGATAACGGAACATGGCCGCGAGCGCCTCGTCGCTCAGAGCCCCGATGTAGTCGGCGATGCGCCGGTCTTCCCGCTCCCGGGCCGCGCGCAGTTCCGCGAGGTCGTCGAACAGGATGGCGTCGAGCCGGTTCGGGGCCTCGCCCTCGCCCGTGAACCGCCGCATCCAGATGCGGTCCGCGACGAGGAGGTGGTTCAGGGTGCCGTGCACCGACTTGAAGAAGGCGCCGCGGTCCGCGCGGTAATCCGCCTCCGGCAGCGCCGCAGCGGCCTCGTACACGCGTCCGTTGGCCCAGGCATTGTAGCCGGCCAGCATGGTGAAGTGAGATTTCATGCGAGCCTCCGCTGCTCGTTCCCTCTCCGCAAGCGGGGAAAGGGTTAGGGGCGGTCAGTAGAGCGCTACATCTCCACCGGATTCCCTCTCCCCGCAAGCGGGGAGAGGGTTAGGGTGAGGGGCTGGTCGGAAGAGCGCGATACATCAGGTGAGAGGCTGCGGTCATCGTAACAGCGGAGACCGTTCGCCTCACCGACCCGCCCCTCACCCCGGCCCTCTCCCCGCTAGCGGGGAGAGGGGGAGCGTTACGCCGCCTTCTTGTCCTCCGCCTTCCCGTAGAACGTCCCACCCGAAGCCGCCATGTCGAGGAGGATCTTCGGGGGTGCGAAGCGGTCGCCGTGCTTGGCCTGCAGCCGCTGGCAGAGCTCCACGAAGCGGCGCGCGCCCATGAAGTCGATGTAACTGAGCACGCCCCCGGTGAACGGCGCGAAACCGAAGCCGAGGATCGAGCCCACATCGGCCTCGCGCGGATCCGTGATGACGCCCTCCTCTACGGTGCGCGCAGCTTCCAAAGCCTGCGGCACGAGGAGGCGGGCCTTGAGCTCGTCCATGGAGAGGAGTTCCGGCTCCAGGTGCTTTGGCTGCACGTCCTTGAGGCCGGGCCATAGGCGCTTCTGACCGTTCTCGGGATAGTCGTAGAAGCCTCGTCTGTTCTTGCGCCCGAGGCGCCCCTCCCGCTCGACCATGCGCACGAGGAGTTCTTCCTGGAGCGGGTTCACGGCAGCGTCGCCCAGTTGCGCCTTCGTGGCCTTCACGATCTTCAGCGCCAGATCGATGGCGACCTCGTCGTTGAGCGAGAGCGGTCCCACCGGCATGCCGGCCTGCTTGCCGGCATTCTCGATCATGGCGGCCGGCACGCCCTCCATGAGCATCAGGTGCCCTTCGAGCACGTAGGCGCCGACGCAGCGATTGGCGAAGAAGCCGCGGGCGTCGTTCACGACGATCGGTGTTTTTTTGATCGCGCGCACGTAATCGAGCGCGACCGCAAGCGCCCGGTCGCCGCTCTCGCGGCCCTTGATGATCTCAACGAGCATCATCTTCTCGACAGGCGAGAAGAAGTGAATGCCGATGAACTGAGCGGCGTTTCTCGACGTCTTTGCAAGGCCGGAGATCGGCAGGGTGGAGGTGTTGGACGCGAAGATGCAATCCGGCCGGATCGCGGCCTCGACCTTCTGGATCACGTCGGCCTTGACCTTCGGATCCTCGAACACGGCCTCGATCACGAGGTCGCAATCGCCGAGCGCGGCATAATCGGCCGTGGGGGTGATCCGCGCGAGCAGCGCATCGCGGTCCACGGTCTTGGCGCGGCCCTTCATGATCTGGTCCGAGACCAGCTTGTGGGAATAGGCCTTGCCCTTCTCGGCCGCCTCCATGTCGCGATCCACGAGCACGACCTCAAGGCCCGCATTCGCGGTCACGTAGGCGACGCCCGCTCCCATGAAGCCCGCGCCGATAACACCGACGCGCTTGAGATTCGTGGGCTCCACGCCCTTCGGCCGCCGCGCGCCTTTGTTGAGCTCGCCCATGGAGAGGAACAGCGTGCGGATCATCGCCGCCGCTTCCTTGGAGCGCAGGATCTTGGCGAACCAGCGGGACTCGACTTTGAGGGCGAGGTCCATGGGGAGCTGGAGGCCCTGGTAGACCGCCTCCAGGATAGCCCGGGCCGCGGGGTAGTTGCCCTGCGTCTCGCGGCGGTAGATCGCGTTGGCGGCGGGCCAGATCTGCATGCCCTGGGCCGAGAAAACTTTGTTGGAGGGCAGCTTGTAGCCCTTCTCGTCCCAGGGCTGCACGCCCTTACCGCCGCCTTTGATCCAATTCTTCGCGGCCTGCACGATCGTATCGCGCGGGGCGACCTGATGCACGAGGCCCATGTTGCGGGCCATCAAGGCGCGGATCTGATCGCCCTTGAAGAGCATCTGCAGGGCATCCGGCGTCGGCATGAGGCGTGGCACGCGCTGCGTTCCGCCGGCGCCGGGGAAGAGCCCGACCTTGATCTCGGGCAGGCCGACGCGGGTGGCCTCCGCGTCCGACACGACGCGATAATGGCAGGCGAGCGCAAGTTCGAAAGCGCCGCCGAGGCAGGTGCCGTGAATCGCCGCCGCGAAGGGTTTGCCGCAGGTTTCGAGCTGCCGGTAAAGCAGCGAGAGCCGGCGCGACTCCTCGAAGACGAAGCCCATGGCGGCCTCCTCGCCGCGCTCCTTCGTGAGGCGCTGGACCTCGCCGCCGATGCCCTGGAGCATGGTGAGGTCGGCGCCGGCCGAGAAGGCCTCCTTGCCCGAGGTGATCACGCAGCCCTTGATGGCCTCGTCGCCGGCGACACGCTCGATCACCCGGCCGAGATCCTCCATGACCTCCCGGTTGATGACGTTCATGGAGCGCCAGGGCATGTCCCAGGTCGCGAGCGCAATGCCGTCGCCGTCGACCTCGAAGCGGAAGTTCTGAAGATCCATGGTGATGTCCTCGTGTCGCCGGAGCGGAAGCCGCGGCGTTCGTTCGCGTGTCCTGCGCTCGCCGCTGTTGGTTCGTGCGTCCCGATCAGATGTTGTGACCGCGCTTGCGGAGTTCGGCCTTGACCTTCTCGGCGATTTGGCCGCTCGCCTTGGCGCCGTAGCTCTGACCGATCGTCACCCCGGCCTGCATGATCGTGGGCGTGAGTGTCATCATTTTCTGGCCGACCGGCGATTTGGAGAAGACCACGAGCTGCTCCAACTCCTCCTTGGTGAAGGATCGCGCATAGACCCGCGCGATATCGTCCGCCATTTGGGCCTTGTAGGGCTCGAATTCCTGCTGAACGACACCGACGATCAGGTCGAAATCCTTCTCGATCTTGGCATCGCCCCGCGTCATGAGCGGTTTCATGGCCTGCACGATGGCAGGCCAGATGGCATCCATCTGCTTGACGGTTTGGTTCGCGACGATGAGTTCGCGGGCGACCTTGAGGCGGTCGGCCTCGTCGTCCGCAAAGCTCGCGCCGGCCGAGATCATCAGAACGACGGCAACAAAGGTCCGGAACAGGTGCAGCATGGTTTGCCCCTCTATAGGTTGTTTCACCCCGCGAGTTTTACACCCGCTCGATGATGGTAGCAGTCCCCATGCCGGCTGCAACGCAAAGTGTAATCAGCGCCGTATTCTTGCCCGTGCGCTCCAATTCGTCGAGCACGGTGCCGAGCACCATGGCGCCGGTGGCGCCGAGCGGATGGCCGAGCGCGATGGCGCCGCCGTTGACGTTGACCTTCGCGGGGTCGAGGTCGAGGGCCTGCATGTAGCGCAGCACCACGGCCGAGAAGGCCTCATTGATCTCGAAGAGATCGATGTCGTCCTTCGTCATGCCGGCCTTGCGGAGCGCCAGCTCCGACACGTCGATGGGTCCGGTCAACATCAGCGCGAGGTCCGAGCCGATGGAGGCGAAGGCCTTGATGCGAGCGCGCGGCTTCGTGCCGATCTTGGCGCCGCCTTCGCGCGAGCCCACGAGAACCGCGGCGGCGCCATCGACGATGCCGGACGAGTTGCCGGCGTGGTGGACGTGGTTGATCGCCTCCACATCGGGATGCGCCGCGATCGCGACCGCATCGAAGCCGCCCATCTCGCCCATCTGGACGAAGCTCGCCTTCAACTGACCGAGCGACTGCATGTCGGTCCCCGGCCGCATATGCTCGTCCTTGGCCAGGATGGTGAGGCCGTTGACGTCCCTCACGGGCACCACCGACTTCTCGAACCGCCCCTCGTCCCAGGATTTCGCCGCTCGGCGCTGCGATTCGACCGCATAGGCGTCGACATCGTCCCGGGAGAAGCCGTATTTGGTGGCGATCAGGTCCGCCGAGATGCCCTGGGGCAGGAAGTAGTTGTCGATCGCGATGCCGGGATCGACCGGCCATGCGCCGCCCGACGCTCCCATGCCGATCCGGGACATGGATTCGACGCCGCCCCCGATCGTGAGGTCCTTCATGCCGCTCATCACCTGCGCGGCCGCGAGATTCACGGCGTCGAGGCCCGAGGCGCAGAAGCGGTTGATCTGCACGCCCGGGACTTCCTTGCCGAAGCCGGCCTTGAGCGCCGCAGCGCGAGCGATGTCGCCGCCGGCCTCGCCCACGGGATCGACGCAGCCCAGCACCACGTCCTCGACCATGATGGGATCGAGGTCGTTGCGCCGGCGCAGCGCCTCGAGGGTCGTGACCGACAGGTCGACCGTGGGGACTTCGTGCAGCGAACCGTCGGGCTTGCCGCGCCCGCGGGGCGTGCGCACCGCGTCGTAGATGAAGGCTTCAGCCATGAGTGTCTCCTGAAATCCCTCTCCCCCGGAGGGAGAGGGTGGCGAACGGAGTGAGCCGGGAGAGGGGGCGGTCAGGCCACCGTCGCCAGCAACGCATCGGAAATCAGCATATCAGGACCGTGGCCCCACGGTCCCCTCCCCCATCGCAAGTCGGGTGTTCCCGACTTGCTCTTCTAAAGACGGATCTCGGGTTCAGCCGAGATCCGGAGGAGAGGGCATCGCGTCAGAACGCCTCCACGGGCATCTGCATCACGGTGTCGGACCCGGCCGAGATGCGCGTCACGAGCGCGCCGGTCTCGGGCAGCATCCGCTCCATGAAGAAGCGGCCCGTCAAGAGCTTCGCGTCCATGCGGGCCGCGACCCCGTTGCCCTGCGCCTTCTTCTCGTTCGCGGCCTTGGCGATCCGCGCCCACATGTAGCCGAGCGCCACGAGGCCGAAGAGGTGCATGTATTCGTGCGCGCCGGCGCCCGCATTGTCGGGCTTCGCCATGGCGTTCTGCATGAACCACATGGTGGCCTGCTGGAGGTGGCCCGCCGCCTGCTGGAGGGGAACCACATAGGCTTTCAGGGTCTCGTCGCCCGCATTCTCCTGGCAGAAGGCGCCGACCTCGTTGAAGAAGGCCATGACGGCCCGGCCGCCCTCGCGGGGGAGCTTGCGACCCACGAGATCCATGGCCTGGATGCCGTTGGCGCCCTCGTAGATCATGGCGATGCGGGCATCGCGCACGAACTGGGACATGCCCCATTCCTCGACGTAGCCGTGGCCGCCGAACATCTGCTGGGCCTTCACGGCGTTGTCGAAGCCGAGGTCGGTCAGCACGCCCTTCAGCACGGGGGTCATGAGGCCCATGTGGTCGTCGGCGCTCTTGCGCTCGCCTTCGTCCTCGGAGCGGTGGGCGATGTCCGATTTCAGCGCCGTCCAGAGCACGAGGGCCCGGGCGGCCTCGTTGAAGGCCCTGATCGACAGGAGGGTCCGGCGAACATCCGGATGCACGATGATGGGATCGGCCGCTTTCTCGGGGTGCTTGGCGCCGGTGAGCGCCCGGCCCTGCAGCCGGTCCTTCGCATAGGCCGCCGCGTTCTGGTAGGCGACCTCCGATTGGGAGAGGCCCTGGATCGCGACGCCGAGACGGGCCTCGTTCATCATCACGAACATGGCGTTCAGCCCGCGGTTCGCCTCACCCACGAGCCAGCCCTGGGCGCCGTCGTAGTTCATCACGCAGGTGGCGTTGCCGTGGATGCCCATCTTGTGCTCGATGGAGCCGCAGGAAACGCCGTTGCGTGCGCCCACCGAGCCGTCCGGGTTGATGGCGTTGCGCGGCACCACGAAGAGCGAGATGCCCTTCACGCCCTCCGGCGCCCCCTCGATGCGGGCCAGCACCAGGTGAATGATATTCTCGGTGATGTCCTGTTCGCCGGCCGAGATGAAGATCTTGGTGCCCGTGATCGCGTAGGAACCGTCGCCGTTCGGCACGGCCTTGGCCTTGATGAGCCCGAGATCCGTGCCGCAATGGGGCTCGGTCAGGTTCATGGTGCCGGACCAGCGGCCCTCGACCATCTTGGGGATATAGGTGGACTTCTGATCATCCGTGCCGTGCACCAGGAGAGCCGCAATGGCCCCCAGAGTCAGGCCCGGATACATCGAGAAGGCCATGTTGGCGGCGGACGAGAACTCGTTCATCACCACCTGGAGGGTGTAGGGCAGACCCTGGCCGCCGTATTCCGGAGGAACCGCCAGGCCCATCCAACCGCCTTGGGAATAGGCCTCGTGGGCCTCCTTGAAGCCGCGCGGCGTCGTCACGGTGCCGTCCGGGTTGCGCTTGCAGCCCTCCTGATCGCCCACCCGGTTGAGCGGTTGGAGCACCTCCTCGCAGAGCTTCGCGCCCTCCTCCAGGATGGCCTGAATGGTGTCGGGGGTCGCGTCCGCGAAGCCCGGAAGGTTGTTGTAGCGCTCGATCTGGAACACGTCGTTGAGGAGGAACATCACGTCCTCCACGGGGGCCTTGTAGCTCGGCATCGGCTCCTCCCCAGCCGTTTCGGCTGGCTTCTCGTTGGCGGTGATCCTGCAAGCCGGGGGAGCCCCTCGCAAGGGGGTGTCGGCCAGATAGTTCATATGTAAACTATCTGGCCGCTTTATGGAAGGGGGCTGCGCCGAAATCGCCATGTCGAGATTGGGATGTCGAAATCGTCAAAGCGAAATCCCCACATCAGCGTCGCCAAGCCGAACGCGAAACGGCCGCCCAATGGGGCGGCCGTGAAGGGATTCCGGGAGGCGCTTTGAAGAGCGGCGGTCCCTTTACGCGGCGACCAGAGTCCCGCGATAGGCCTTCAGCTCGACGAGAGCCTGCTCGATCTCGACCTTCTGCTGCTCGAGATGAGTGATCTGGTCGTCGACCTGAGCGAGGGAGAGCTTGAGGTTCGCGCCAGGCGTTTCGCCGGCGCGCTCCTCGGCCACCATGGCCCGGATCTCGGTCAGGGTGAAGCCGAGCTGCTTGCCCTTCAGGATGACGGACAGGCGGGAACGGTCGCGGGCGTCGTAGATCCGGGCCGTGCCCTCGCGACGGGGCGAGAGGAGGCCGCGATCCTCGTAGAAGCGAAGCGTGCGTAGGGTGACGTTGAACTCGCGGGCGAGGTCGCCGATCGTAAAGGTCTTGGGCCGATCCGCGCGGCGGACGGCGTCTTCGACGGTTTGGAGTTGCTCTGCTGTGTTGTTGTTCATTGTGCCCACCATTTTTGTAGGCCAGGCCGAAGCCGGGCCGTTGTTCTCTGGTTAACCGACCGGCGTTGGCTCGCCGGGTATCCTGGCGTCGCTGCGACGTTAGCGACGTTCCCGAAGGTTATCGCCGATTCGTTGCCGTAACGAGAGTAACATAGGTTGTTAAGGCATGTTACTAACCGTAAACTAGCCCCCTGATCGGTAGGTTTTCGGCCTAGTCCCCATTTGGCCCTTAAACTTTCGTTTACCTTGAGGCCTCATCGTCCAGCTTGCCCGGGATTCGGTCCGAGCCCCTCGGTAGCCCGAGCCCGCTCGATTGGCGGGCTCCGACGGACCCGGAGGCATCGGACTGCCGGCGCTGTGCGAGCGTGGCCATGAGACGAAACGTCGTGACGAGCCCGGAAACCTTCGACCTGGCGGCATGGGATGCCATGCTGCAAGCGGCGGATCGGTCGGGCATGAGCATCGACGACTGGATCCAGAACACCCTGAAAACCGAGACCCGGAGGGAGAGCAGGCCTTCTGCCGGCCGAAACGCGGCAGGTCCCGCTTCGGCGGGGCTGCAGCCGTCCGGGGCCGGCCCCGGTCCGAGCCACGGCTCCTCATGGAGGCAGGGACCGATTTCGCAATCGTCTCGTGGGTCGGCCACGACCCCGGTCACCGAGGCCCTGGCCGCGCTCCAGCACCGCCTCGACAGCCTCGATCTCGACAATCTGCCGACAGCCAGCCGCTTGCCGTCGCTCGCCTCGAGACCACCGACCGGACGAGGGGATGCGCTGCCGTCGCGCCATTCGCCTCCAGCCCTCATGCGGCCCGGTCCGGGGCGCCGCTACGATCCCCAGGAGGACGCGAGCCTGACGGCTCTCCGGGCCGACATCCATTCCCTGCGAGCGAGCCTCGACGGCGTTGCGAGCCGGACCGACCTTTCCGCTCTGGAGGCTATGATCCGGGACCTGGCCGCTTCCCTCGGCGCCCCGCACGGCCCCGAGGATCTGTCCGGCCTCCTCGAGATTCTGACGGCCCTTCAAGGCGAGGTCACTCGGCTCATCGAGCACCTCCACCCCGGCCTGCACCGTCAGGTGGCCGACGTTCTCGATCGGTTGGCCCTGAGGCTCGACCAGGCCGCCACGAACGGGAGCGATCCGGCGGCGCTCCAGGATCTCTCGGACGACCTCGACGACCTGCGCCAGATTGTGGCGGATCTCGCGGATCCGCAGGCGGTCGATCACGTCGCCCGAGAGGTCGCGCGGCTCGGCCAAGAGATTGCCGAACGCGGTAACCGCCGGCTCGATCCTCGCCCAGCCAAGGGGCCGGGCCGGTCCTCGAGGATCGACGAGGTGGCGGCCCTTCGCCAAGCTCTCGACGCCCTCCAGGTCGAGCCCGAGGCTGAGCAGCCCCTCGCCTCCGGATATGCTGCCGATTGGGAGGGTCTGAGCCGGCGCCTCGATGCGCTCCTCGCGGAGCCGCGCCCGAGCCTTGAGCCCGTCAACGAACGCCTCGCCGCCATCGCCGGCCATCTGGCCGAGCTCCGGAGTTCGGACGAGCCATCAGCTCTGGCCGCCGTCCTCGAGAGCCGCCTCGACCACCTCGAGGAGCTGCTCGGCCAGCTTTCCGACCAAGTGGCGCAGAGCCTCGACACAGGCCCGCTCGAAAGCCTGCTGCAGGATCTTTCCCGCAATGTGGAGGCCATCCAGGCTCCCCAGGGCCCGCTCACGGCCCTCGAAGCGCAGGTCGCCGCCCTCGTGGCTCGCTTGGAGCGCGATGATGCAGCCGGCATCCGGGAAGCGCTCCGGGAGATCAGGGCCATTCTATCGGGAGGACATCCCGCCGCCGGCCGATCCGTTCTCGACCAGCTGAACCACATCGGGGTCCAGGTCGAGGCCTTCGCGGCTCAGACCCCGCCAGGCGTCGACCACATCCAAGGACAGCTTGCGGCGATCGCGAGCCAACTCGATCGTCTGGGGGAGGCCGGCAATGGGACCGGCGTCGCTGAACAGCTCGACGGGATCGCGAGCCGCCTCGATGCGCTCGGAGCCGGCGCGCCCGCTCATGATTGGTGGAACGACCGCTTCGATCGCGTCGAAGACACCCTTCGGCAGGTCGCTCAGGTAGCCGACAGCGCCCCGGTCGAGCTGATGCTGCGCGGCATCGCGGGCAAGATCGACGAGGTGCAGACCTCCCAGCAGCATTTCGGGGTCATCGAACAGCAGATCGAAGCCCTTCAGGCCCGCCTCGACGGCCTTGCCCTCGAGATCCCCGCTTCCGGCGATACTTCGGCCCCGATCGCCGAGCAGGTGGCCCGCCTCGTCCTCCAGGAACTTCAGGCCTCGGAACTCCATTCCTCGAACCAAGTCCCGGCGGCCCTCACGCGAGGCCTCGACGAGCTTCGGGCGCTCAACGCGAGTCTGGACGAGCGAACCCGGCGGACCCTCGCGGCCATCCAGGCCAATGTGGACGACCTCGTCGAGCGCCTGCCCGCTCTCGCCGCGGAGGCCACATCGGTGGCCCGGCTCAAGGACGCGGTGCGCAAGCTCCAGGCACCCGCCGCGGACATGGAGGCCACTCCGCCGGTCCCGCACGAGAACTCGCCATCGGAGCAGCATGGCGAATCCGCCACGTCGCCTCAGCCGATCGAGCGGGTGCCGGCGGCGCTCACCCAAGGGGTCGCCCTCACCTCGCCCGAGGGCGCCGACCCGGCAACCCTCCGGGCAGCCCTCATCGCCGCAGCGCGGCGGGGCGGCCAGGCTTCTCCAGCGGCCGCGGGCCCGGAGCCCCTGCCCGCTCCCGAGGTCGCGCTCGATTCCGCAGCCGCAACCCCGGGCTTCGCCGGCCGCCTGCGCCGGAGCCTCCTCGGGCGACGTTCCACGCTCCTGACCCTTGCAGCCGCGTTCCTGACCATCGGCGTCGGGCAGATCGCTTCCACCTTTTGAGACGAGCGAGGCGGCAACGGCCGAGGCCAGCCCTTCGGCCGCCTCGGCCAAGGCGGAGAGAGCGGGCGCTAGCGTCCAGCGGGCGCTCATCGAGAGCCCCGATGGCAATGCCGGGCCGAACCGGCGGCGATCACGCGAAAGTGCCTGCGCTGTGCGCTGCCGCAATTCCCCGGAAAGGTTTCAGGTGTTGTTATAAGAGGCGGCGTTCCGCCGGGGGTCGACCTCGGCCGACCCCTCTCCTCCCCACGCCCCCGCATCCCGGGCGGCGATCATCCTGAGGCCATAAAGGCCGCCGAGGAAGCCGGCGTGCAAGTGTACCTCCCCATTGCCGAAATGTCGGTGAGCATTCTCCTCATCCTGGGGATGGGTGCGGCCGTGGGCTTCATCTCGGGCCTGTTCGGCATCGGCGGCGGCTTCCTGATGACCCCGCTCCTCATCTTCCTCGGCGTGCCGCCGGCGGTCGCCGTGGCGACGCAATCGGCCCAGATCGTCGCCTCTTCGACCACGAGCGCGCTCAACGCGTTCCGGCGCAGGGCCCTCGACCAGAAGCTCGGCATCGTCCTCATCATCGGCGGCTTCGTCGGCTCGGCCCTCGGCGTCTGGTTCTTCGCCGCCGCCCGCCGGGCCGGCCAGCTCGATCTCGTGATCGTCGTCTCCTACGTGACGCTCTTCACCGTCGTGGGCTCCCTGATGATGAAGGAGAGCATCCGCGAGTTCTGGTCGAGCCGGCGCGGCGGCATGGTGCGCCCCCGCCGGCGCGGGGGCGAGCATGCGCCCTATCTCGGCTGGCCGTTCCGGATGCGCTTCCCGCGCTCGAAGCTCTACGCGAGCGTGATCCCGATCTTAGGGCTCGCGCTCTTCGTGGGCTTCGCCGGAGCGCTGCTCGGGATCGGCGGCGGCTTCATCATGGTGCCGGCACTCCTCTATCTCTTCCGCGTCCCAACGGCCGTCGTGATCGGCACGTCGCAGTTCCAGATCCTGTTCACGACGCTCGTGGCGCTGATCCTCCACGCGGTGGCGAACCAGGCGGTCGACATCGTGCTCGCCATCCTCCTCATCGTCGGCGGCGTGTTCGGGGCGCAGTTCGGGGCGCGGGCCGGACGCAACCTGAAGGCCGAGCTCTTCCGCTTCCTGCTCGCGATCCTGCTGCTGGCCGTCGGGGTGCGCTTCGCGATCGAGCTCGTCGTGCGTCCGAACGAACCGTTCTCGATCACGATTCAGGAGACGCGGGTATGACGAGCCGCGTTCCAAGTCTTCTGCTCACGCTTGCCGCGGCACTTCTCGCCGGCCCGGCCGCGGCCGAGACCCTCGTGACCTCGCTCTCGACCCACCGGGTGCTGATCAACTCGAACTACACGGGCGCGCAGATCGCGGTCTTCGGGGCGCTCGAGCGGGATTCGCAAACGATCCCGCGCTCGGGGGCCTACGACATCGTGATCACCGTGCGCGGTCCACCCCAGACCCTCGTGGTGCGCGAGAAGGAGCCCGCCGGCCCTTTGTGGATCAACCAGCAACAGCAGCTGTTCCCCGAGGCGCCCTCCTATCTCGGCGTTCTCGCCACCCGCCCGATCGAGGAGATCACCGGCGACGCGATCCGCCTGCGGCAGCGGGTCGGCCTGTCCGCGATTCTCGCGGACCCGAACCTGACGAATGACCGGGGCAGCGCCGACGAGCCCTTCCGAGAGGCGCTGCTGCGCCTCAAGCGGGCCGAGGCCCTCTACCTGGAGGACGACCGCGCCGTCACCTTCCTGAATCCCACTCTGTTCCGCGCCAGCGTGCCGATCCCGGCGACGGCACCGCCCGGCAATTACGATGTGGACGTGAAGCTCTTTGCCGACACCGTCATCCTCAACCGCACCCAGACGAGTTTCGAGCTCGTGAAGGTCGGCTTCGAGCAGCAGGTCGGGGAAGTCGCCCGCGACTGGTCCGCCCTCTACGGCCTCGCGACTGCTGCGGTCGCGATCCTCTTCGGATGGATCGCCAACATGATCTTCAGGCGAGATTGACCCTACGCTGCTCCGAGTTCGTCCGACCCATTGAGGACCCCTCGGCATCGCCATAAATGCCGCTCATGCGATCCGACGATCCCCACATGCCGCTCGTGCCCCTCGCCCTCGGAGCCGGCGGCCTCATCCCTTTCGTGGCACTCGCCGGCATCGAGGCCGCGGGGCTCGCGCCGTTCGGGCTCTCCCCGGACTTCATCCATGCGTCTCTCGCCACCTATGGGGCGCTCATCGTGTCGTTTCTCGGCGGGATCCGATGGGGGCTGGCGGTCGGGATGGAGGATCAGCGCGCCGCGCGGATCGAGTACGTGCTCTCGGTGGTGCCGCAGCTCCTCGCCTGGCTCAGCCTTGCGTTCCCCGCCCCCTGGGATCTCCGGGCGCTCGCGGGGATCGTGATCGCGCTCGGCTTCATCGACTACGCGCTCGTTCTCAACGGCAAGGCCCCGACCTGGTTCGGCCGCCTCAGGCTCGGCCTCTCGGCGGGGGCCGGCTTTTCGCTGCTGCTGGCAGGAACCTGAGATCATCGTCCCGAAAGACGCGCGACATCTCCCTCTCCCCGCCTGCGGGGAGAGGGCCGGGGTGAGGGGCGGGTCGGTGAGGCGAGTGGTCTCCTCGTGCACTGAGGCCAGAGCCTCTCACCGGATATATCGCGTTCTTCCGACCCGCCCCTCACCCTAACCCTCTCCCCGCCAGCGGGGAGAGGGAATGATAAGGTGGCTTGTCAGTCCCGGCACAGCATCGACTTGGCGATCGCGAAGATCCGCTCCGTGCCGATGAGGTAGGCCGTGAAACCGTTCGGAAAGAGCGGCTTGAAGGCCGCGTCGCAGGCATTGAGGCCGCCGGCATAGGCCCCGAAGGCCGGCATCACGCAGCGCTCCCCGTCCGTGAGGAAGCAGCGCCGCCGGGTCGAGCGGCCCCGCATCACGACCTTGCCGACCGGGTGAAGGTGGCCCGCCACCTCCCGGACCGCCTGCCGCGCCCCGCCCGCGACGGGCTCGTGGCGAAGCGTCAGGGACCCGAGCGTCATCTCCGGCACCACCTCGCCGCCGAGCGTATGGGGCAAAACCCGGTCGTGGTTGCCCGTGACCCAGATCCAGTCGCGCCCGGCCTGGATCGCCGCGAGGCACGCTCGCTCGTCTTCGCCGAGCCGCTCCGGCCCGCCCACGTCGTGGAAGGAATCCCCGAGTGCGATCACGGTGCGGGGATCGAGGCGCTCCACCACCTCGGCGAGCGCGGCCAGCGTCTCCCGGGTGTCGTAGGGCGGCAGGAACATTCCGCTCCGCGCGAAGGACGACCCCTTCTCGAGGTGCAGGTCGGCCACCAGAAGCGCGCCCACCTCCGGCAGCAGCAGCGCCCCCGAAATGTCGGGAACGGCCGTCATGCCCGCGAGCTGCAGCCCAGGCGTTTCTTGTTTGTTCTTCAACGGGCCGATATTCGGAAAAGCGCTCAAGGTTTCTCGTCCTCTGCCAGAAGGGGCCCGCGGACGAAAGGCTCAGGCCAAAGCTTCCTCGAATAGCGCCGCCTCGGCCTCGGCGAGGATCTCGTCGGCGCCTTCGCCGTAGACCCTCTCGCGGCCGATCTCGAGCATGACGGACACGCTCAAGGGAGACACCCGATCGAGCGGCTTGTGGATGATTCGCCCCCGGATGCGCTTTAGCATCATGCCGAGGCGCTTCACGTCGAGGAGTCCGGTTGCCGCATCGGCCCGGGCGGCCCGGAGCAGCACATGATCGGGCTCGTGCTTGCGAAGCACGTCGTAGACGAGGTCCGTCGACACCGTGACCTGACGCTTGGTCTTCTCCTGGCCCGGAAAGCGGCGCTCGATGAGGCCCGCGATGACCGCGCAGGCCCTGAAAGTTCGCTTCATCATGAAGGATTCCGCGAGCCAGTCTTCCAGGTCGTCCCCGAGCATATCCTCGTCGAAGAGCGCCTCGATGAAGCCGGACTCGCGGCCGACCCGCGCGGTGATGTCGCCGCTGCCCCAGATCGCGAGGCCGTAATCGTTCGCCACGAAGCCGAGGGGTTTGAGACGCGCCCGCTCGAGGCGGCGGGTGAGAAGCATGCCGAGCGTCTGGTGAGCGAGCCGGCCCTCGAAGGGAAAGCAGGTCAGGTAATGCCGTCCGCTCCGCGGGAAGGTCTCGACGAGGAGGTCCCGGGGGCCCGGGACCACGGATTTCCGCCGCTGCCAGAGGAGCCAGTCCGTCACCTGGGCGGGCAGCCGGTCCCATTCGAACGGGTCGGCCAGGATCTGGCGCACCCGGTCGGCGAGAAAGGTCGAGAGGGGGAACTTACCCCCCGCATAGGCCGGGATCTTGGGATCCGTGCCCGCGGCCGCGCGGGTCACGAGCACCTCGTCCTCCTGCATGCCCTCGAAGCGCAGCACCTCGCCGGCGAACAGGAAGGTATCGCCGGCGGTCAGCGTCTCGGCGAAATCCTCCTCGACCTCGCCGAGCACCCTGCCGCCCTTGGGCAGCACCTGGCCCGGCCTCGTCCGGTTCGCGCGGGCGAGCCGCACCTTCACCTTGGTGGCCTCCACGATGGTGCCGACGTTGAGCCGGTATTGCTGGGCCACGCGCCCGTCGCGGACGCGCCAGAGCCCGTCCTTGCCGCGCACGATCTTGGCGAAGCGCTCATAGGCGCGAAGGGCGTAGCCCCCCGTCGCCACGAACGCCACGGCGGCCTCGAAATCCTCGTAAGCGAGGTCGCGGTAGGGCGCGGCGCTGCGCACCTCATCGTAGAGCTCCTCGAGCCGGAAGCCGTCCGCGCAGGCCATGCCGAGGATGTGCTGGCAGAGCACGTCGAGGGCTCCTGTCCGGGCATCGGGCGTATCCTGGGCCGCGGCCTCGACCGCATCGAGGGCCGCGCGGCATTCGAGGATCTCGAACCGGTTCGCGGGCACCAGATAGGCCCGGGAGGGCTCGTCCATGCGGTGGTTGGAGCGCCCGATCCGCTGCATGATCCGCGACGCGCCCTTGGGCGCCCCGACATTGACGACGAGGTCCACGTCGCCCCAGTCGATCCCGAGATCGAGGGTCGCGGTGCAGACGACAGCACGCAGCGATCCCTCCACCATCGCGGCCTCCACTCGCCGGCGCTGGCTCGCGTCCAGCGAGCCGTGATGGAGGGCGATCGGCAGGCCGTCCTCGTTGAGGGTCCAGAGGGCCTGAAACACATATTCGGCCTGAAGCCGGGTGTTCACGAAGACGAGCGTGGTCTTGTGCTCCCGGATGAGGTCGTAGATCGCCGGCATGGCGAGCGCCGCGGTGTGGCCCGCGAGCGGCAGGCGGGCGTCGAGGTCGAGCATGCGGATGTCGGGCTTCGCGCCGCCCTCGACCACGATGAGATCAGCGAGGCTGGATCTGCCCTCTCCCCCCTTGTGGGGGAGAGTTGGAGAGGGGGGTATGGGGATGTGAGCCTGGGGGACAGAACAGGTCGCTTCGCGAGCGTCCCTTTCGGGACGCAGACCCCCCTCCCTACCCTCCCCCACAAGGGGGGAGGGGTGCTCGTCGAGAGACGCGCATTCAAGAACGGCCGCACGTTGCGGCACGAGATAGCGCCTCAGATCGTCGGGCTCCCGCACGGTCGCGGAAAGCCCCACGGCCGCCAGCTCCGGCGCGATGGCGTGGAGCCGGGCGAGGCCGAGGCTCAGGAGATCGCCGCGTTTCGAGGTCACGAGCGAGTGGAGTTCGTCGAGCACCACGCGTTTGAGATTCTTGAAAAGCTCCGCGGCCTCCCGGTGGGCGAGCAGCAGCGCAAGCTGCTCCGGCGTCGTGAGGAGGATGTCGGGCGGGCGCTCGATCTGCCGGGCGCGCTTATGGGCCGGCGTGTCGCCGGTGCGGGTCTCGACCCGGATCGGCAGTGCCATCTCGGCGACGGGTGCCTCGAGGTTGCGCGCGATATCGACCGCGAGCGCCTTCAGGGGCGAGATGTAGAGGGTATGGATGCTGCCCTTCGTGCCCCTTTTCGGATCTTTGGGGCGCAGCCCCGCGAGATCGACGAGTGAGGGCAGGAACCCGGCGAGCGTCTTGCCCGCACCCGTGGGCGCAACAAGAAGCACGGAGCGGCCTGCCCGAGCCTTGGCGAGGAGTTCGAGCTGATGCGCGCGGGGCTCCCAGCCGCGGCTCGCGAACCAGTTGCGGAAGATTTCGGGGAGCAGAGACGCATCGGACACGGGGGGCATCTAGGGTGCGGCCCAGCCGGCGCCACGTTGAAACGCCGTCCCTCTCCCCGGATCTCGGGTTTACCCGAGATCCGTCTTGTGGAGGTGCAAGTCGGGAACACCCGACTTGCGTGGGGAGAGGGCGGGCACTTGACATATGTTCCTATGATGTGCATGTATGTTGATGTCCGGTCCAGCTGGGGCGCGCTCATGAGGCGTCGTGGTGCGGGAGCGGATGCGGTGCCGGTTCTTCAGGGGTGACGTGCTCCTGGGAGACCGGGCGATCTGCCCGGACTCCTCCGACTGAGAGGGGGACGTCGCGGGGCTCGCTCCTCTGCAGAGGGGAGCCGTGCCGGAGAGCACCTTAAGGGGTAACCTCGTGAACCCTCGGGTTCGCTGATGGAAACCTCGGAGCGCCCCGCCGGATCGCCTTCAACACCGCGGAGCGGGAGGCGGTGGCCTGCGCTTGAGCAGGTTACCCTTTCTTCCTACCGGCCCCTGCTCGGGGGCGGTGCCACAGGCCTCCCGCTCTCCCCACAGGAGATCAGGGTTCACGACGAACCGCACCTCGCACCGAAAGGCGCGAGGGCAAAGGCGCTGCCGCGGGAACCGCAGGAAGCGAGGGGGGATCACCGCTCCAGAACCCAGAGCAGCCCCGGTACGTCCGCGCCCCTGTCCTGCCGGGTCGAAACGGGATCCGCGACCACGACGGCAAAGCCCGTCTCCGCCGCAAGGCGCCGCAGATAACCCTCCCCGTGCGCGTAACGCGCATCCTCGCCCAGCACGACGCCCTCGCCGCCATGGGCCTGCACCGTGAAGGCGAAGAAGCCGCGGGGTTTCAGAACCCGGCGCGCCTCCCGGAACGGGGCTTCGAGAGACGCCATATAGACGAACACATCGGCCGCCACGACGAGATCGGCGCAATCTCCCTCGCGGGCCGCGAGAAAGGCCGCGAGATCGCCCTCGTGAAGCCCCGCATAGAGCCCCGTTCGCGCGGCCCGAGCGAGCATTCCGGGCGAGAGATCGACCCCCTCGACCGCGTCGAACCGGCCCTCGAGCGCCCGCGCCATGAGACCCGTACCGCAGCCGAGATCGATCATCCGGTCGAAGTGAAACAGCCGCCGCCGCATCGTGCAGGCGCGAAAGAGCGCCTCGGCGATCAGTTCCGGGCCCCGGTAGCGCAGCTTAACCACGAGATGCCGGTCGAAGCTGCCCGCATAGCCGTCGAAGAGGGCACGCACGTACGAATCCGTCATGGCGCCCTCGGCCGGGAGGGCACCGAGGTTCGCGAGATCGATGCGCACGCCGAGCTCGTCGGCGGGCTCCAGCTCCAGGGCCCGGCGCAGGGTCGCGACGGCCTCGGCCTCCCGCCCGAGCCTGACGAGGGAGCGCCCCAACAGCGCGTGAGCCGCCGCGAAGTCGGAGGCGAGTTCCAGGGCTTGGCCCGCGAGATCCGCGGCCGCCGCCCAATCGCCCTCCTCGAAGGCGCCCTGCGCGTAGTCGTAGCGCCGGTCCGCGAGAAGGTTGCCGGAGGAGCGGAAATGGGTAAGGGCCATGGGGGCGGGATGCGAGACGGGATGCGGCCTGTCAATCCGGCGGGAAGCTCCCGCTCTGGGAGTGCACCCTGAAGACGCGGCGGCCCGGCGTCGCGAGGACTCGTCCCGCCCCGGACCGCCCTATAATCCGGGATCGATGGCGCTGCGTTCGACCGATATCCTCACTCAGACCCCGCAGGGACTCTATTGTCCCTTGGGCGACTTCCACATCGATCCCGTCCGCCCGGTGAAGCGGGCCCTCATCACCCACGGCCATTCCGACCACGCCCGGGCGGGCCACCGCCACGTGATGGCGACCCGCGAGACGCTCCTCATCATGGGCGTGCGCTACGGGGAGGATTTCGCCGGATCGACGCAGGTCGCGATTTTGCGCGAATCCATGCGGCTCGGGGATTGCACGGTGCGGTTCACGCCCGCGGGCCATGTGCTGGGCTCGGCGCAGATCGCGATCGAGGCCGGCGGCACCCGCGTGGTGGTGTCGGGCGATTACAAGCGCGCCGAGGACCCGACCTGCCTGCCCTACGAGGTCGTGCCCTGCGACGTGTTCATCACCGAGGCGACCTTCGGCCTGCCCGTGTTCCGCCATCCCGACACCCGAGGCGAAGTCCGCAAGCTCCTCGACTCGGTCGCCCTGTTCCCGGAGCGCGCCCATATCGTCGGGGCCTATGCCCTCGGCAAGGCGCAGCGCGTGATGGCGCTCCTCAGGGAGGAGGGCTACGGCGAGCCGATCTACATCCACGGCGCGCTCGAAAAGCTCACGGCCTTCTACAAGAGCGAGGGCATCCCCTTGGGCGAGACCCCGAAGGTGGTCGCGACCGAGCGGGGCAAGCTCGCGGGCGCCGTGGTGCTCTGTCCGCCCTCGGCCATGCAGGACTTGTGGTCCCGCCGCTTCCCCGACCCCGTGACCTGCTTCGCCTCGGGCTGGATGCGGGTGCGGGCGAGGGCGCGGCAGAAGGGTGTCGAGTTGCCCCTCGTGGTGTCCGACCATTCAGATTGGGACGATCTCTGCCGCACGATCCTCGACACGGGCGCGGGCGAGGTCTGGGTCACCCACGGCCAGGAGGACGCGCTCGTGCATTGGTGCCTCTCGAACGGCATCCAGGCCCGGCCCCTGCACATGCTGGGTTACGGTGACGAGGGCGAGGTCGAGCCCTCGTCCAACGAGCCCCTGCCAAAGGAGACGGACGCCGAGCCCTCGTCCAACGAGCCGCTGAAGGAGACGGAATCCGAGCCGAAGGCCGCGGGGGCTCCATGAACCGCTTCGCAGCCCTCCTCGACCAGGTGCCGCGACGGCGTGCTGCCGTCGTTCTCGGTGAGGCCCCATGAACCGCTTCGCAGCCCTCCTCGACCGGCTCATGTACGAGCCGCGCCGCAACGCGAAGCTCAGGCTCCTCGTCGATTACTTCCGCCACACGCCGGATCCCGACCGGGGCTGGGCGCTCGCCGCCATGACCGACGTGCTGATGTTCAAGGAGGCGAAGCCGAACGTCATCCGCGGCCTCGTGGAGGAGCGGGTCGATCCGGTGCTGTTTCGCATGTCCTACCATTATGTGGGCGATCTCGCGGAATCGGTGGCGCTGATCTGGCCTGGGCCGAAGGACGGGCCGGGCGACGAGATCGGCCCCGGCCACAACCGCCCTCCCCCGCATGTGCCCTCGATCACGGAGGTGATCGAGGCGCTGGCGACCACGAGTAAGAGCGACCTGCCCGCCCGCATGGCGGAATGGCTCGACGCCCTCGACGAGACCGGGCGCTGGGCGCTCCTGAAGCTCATCACCCGAGAGCTGCGCGTCGGCGCCTCGGCGCGTCTCGCCAAGACCGCGGTCGCGCAGCTCGGCGGGCTGGAGGCGGACGATGTCGAGCTCATCTGGCACGGGCTCGAACCGCCCTACGAAGACCTGTTCGCCTGGGTGGAGGGCCGCGGGCCGAAGCCGGAATCGGGCAACCCCGCGCCCTTTCGTCCACCCATGCTCTCGCATCCGTTGGAGGACGAGGATTTCGCGAAGCTCGATGCGCCCTCCTTCCTGGCCGAATGGAAATGGGACGGCATCCGCCTTCAGGCCGTCGCGGGCCGCGCCTCGGATGGACGCCTCGTGCGGCGGATCTTTTCCCGCACGGGGGAAGACGCCTCGAAGGCCTTCCCCGATCTCGTCGAAGCCCTCCAGGTCGAAGGCGCCATCGATGGCGAGCTCCTCATCGTGCGCGAGGGCCGGGTGCAGAGCTTCAACGTGCTGCAGCAGCGGCTCAACCGCAAAGCCGTGACCCCGAAGCTCGTGGCCGAATTCCCGGCGCATCTGCGGGTCTACGACATCCTCGCGGAAGGCGGGGAGGACTTGAGCGCCCTGCCCTTCGCGGAGCGGCGCAAGCGCCTGGAGGCCTTCGTGGCGAAGCTCGACGACCCGCGCATCGACCTCTCGCCCATGGTGCCGTTCACGACGTGGGAGGATCTCGCCGCTGCCCGCGCCAACCCCGCCTCGGTGGGCGCAGGGCCGGATGCGGATGCCATCGAGGGCGTGATGGTGAAGCGGGCCGACAGTCCGTATCTGCCCGGACGGCCAAAGGGCTACTGGTACAAGTGGAAGCGCGAGCCCTACCTCGTCGATACCGTCATGATGTACGGTCAGCGCGGGCACGGTAAGCGCTCGTCATTCTACTCCGACTACACGTTCGGGGTCTGGCGCGAGGGGCCCGACGGGGACGAGCTCGTGCCCGTGGGCAAGGCCTATCACGGCTTCACGGACGAGGAGCTCGTGAAGCTCGATCGCTATGTCCGCAACCACACCGTCAACCGCTTCGGGCCCGTGCGCGAGGTGGAATACGGCAAGGCCAAGGGCCTCGTGCTGGAGATCGCCTTCGAGGGGCTGCAGCGCTCGACGCGGCATAAATCCGGCGTCGCGATGCGCTTTCCCCGGGTCCACCGCATCCGCTGGGACAAGCCGCCGGCGGAAGCCGACCGGCTCGAAACTCTGGAAAAGATCCTCGAACGGGGCGAGCAGGAGGTCTATCCCCTCGAAGGGGGCGGGGCGTGAACGGACCGGAGGTCGAAACCGTCGCCGAGGGTGCTGTCGCGCGCCAGGCCTCGGGGCGCCTCGTCATCGAAACCCGTGGCCAGGGCTTCACGGAGATCACCGAACCCGTCCGCCGCTGGGTTGCGGGCACCGGCATCCGGCACGGCCTCCTCACGGCTTTCTGCCGGCACACATCGGCGTCGCTGCTGGTTCAGGAAAACGCGGATCCGGACGTGCGCCGGGATCTGCTCACCGCGCTCGACCGGCTCGCGCCGCGAAATGCGGGCTATGTCCACACCCTGGAGGGGCCGGACGACATGCCGGGCCATATCCGCACGATGATCACGGATGTCGCCGTCACCGTGCCGGTGGTGGAGGGAATGCCGGTACTCGGCACCTCGCAGGGGCTCTATCTCGCCGAGCACCGGGACCGGCCCCACCGCCGCGAGATCGTCCTGCACATCCTGGGCGCCTGAAAGAGAAAAGCCCCGCCGGGTGGCGGGGCTTTCCTGATCGTGGCCTTTCGAGACGCGTTAGCGGGCGTGCTCGTAGGTCGTGATATCGCGATCCTTGGTCTCCCGGACGAACAGGAGGCCGATCACGAAGGTCATGAGCGCGAAGCCGATCGGGTACCACAGGCCGAAGTAGATATCCCCCGTCGATGCCACCATCGCAAACGACGTCGCCGGCAGAAGACCGCCAAACCAGC
>JAESFL010000269.1_pt1 | contig 43898 bp, 31 predicted proteins | sample 9269401 | NCBI WGS metagenome assembly JAESFL01 (sample SAMN14506025, study PRJNA617098) | algae metagenome | isolation source: Gloeocapsa sp. UFS-A4-WI-NPMV-4B04 and co-occurring heterotrophs from desert... | place: USA: Utah | collected 2006-10-01 | reverse complement strand
ACTACCGTAATTGCATTTCCATTTAATGCTTTTTTGATTTTGGTCAATCTGCGGCTCTTCAATTCATTTACTGACCAGTCTGAATTTGCGATAAAATGGTGTAATGATTGGGCTGAGTTTATACTTATCACTGACAATTTGTATTAAAATTTTTGATGTTGGTGGGAAGACTCCCCCAAATCGGCATCAGTTAGCCGTAGAAATGTTTTTCATTCTTAAAGGTGAAGGACGAGTAACTTGTAATGGTAAGACAGTGCAAATTCGCGCAGGAGATAGTCTTTTAGTGCCTCCTACTGGTATTCATTTAATTGAGAATACTGGTAGCCGCTTGTATGCCTTATGTATTATGGTTCCAAATGAAAACTTTGCGGAGCTAATTCGTAGTGGAATCCCAGCAGAATTAGACAAAGAAGATAATCTGATTTTGCGTGACTTTTCCGCGCCGTTTTCTACCAAAATTGAGTTTTAAATAGACAGTTTTAGTAAATTAAATAATTGTAAATTCTGCTGCAATCAACGCTTGTGCCTTCTCACCATCTAATGGTTTAGAGAAGAAATATCCTTGCCCAAACTGACATTTTAGTGCTTTAAGTTGAGCCATTTGGTTCTGAGTTTCCACTCCTTCGGCAACTACATCCATACCCAAATTCCAGGCAAGTGCAATCACTGTGCGGATAATTTCTATCTTTTCAATGTCAATATCAACAATATTAATAAAAGAGCGATCAATTTTTAAAGTATCAATCGGAAAGCGATGTAGATAACTTAAGGATGAGTAGCCTGTACCGAAGTCATCCATAGACAGGCGAATGCCCAAAGCTTGGAGTTTTACAAGCATAGCAGCAGCAGATTTAGCATTCTCCATCAGTACACTTTCGGTAATTTCCAACTTCAAACTACAAGGATCAAGATTAGTCTCAACCAAAATTTGTTCTATATGCTTAATTAAATTAGGTTGAGAAAACTGTTTACCGGATATATTTACACTGATTGTTAAAGGTGAGCGAGGAAATTGCAAATGCCAGACACGCATCTGACGGCAAGCCTCCCGCAATACCCACCAGCCAATTGGGATAATTAGTCCCGTTTCCTCTGCTATAGGAATAAACTCTACTGGGGAAACAAGCCCACGAAGCGGGTGTTGCCAGCGTAAGAGTGCTTCAAAGCCAGTAATTTTGCCAGTTTGCAGCGACACAATCGGCTGGTAGTACAACTGAAATTCATCGCGTTCAACTGCCCGCCGCAAATCAGTTTCTAATTGTAAAAGTGTCACTGCGCGAACGTGCATGGCAGTGTCAAATACCTGATAACGTAACGTTGTGCTTCGAGCCTTGGCATGATACATAGCTGTATCAGCATCGCGGAGAAGGTTTTGTGCTTGTTCATCACCTGTTGTACTCATGGCGATACCAATACTGACACTAGCGAAAACCTCATTCCCACTCAAATTGAAAGGCAGCATCAGTTCTTTTTCGATTCGTTCAGAAACGTATGTTGCGTAGCTTTCATCTTTGATATTTTCGAGGAGAATTGCAAATTCGTCTCCGCCAAGACGCGCTATTGTATCCTCAGTGCGCAGGCAAGTTTTTAGTCTGCGAGTAATAGCGATTAGTAATTGATCGCCAATTATATGTCCGAGGCTATCGTTGATTACCTTAAACCGATCTAAGTCTAAAAAGAGGACAGCGAATAAATAGTTCTTGCGTTGTTTTCTAAGCGCGATCGCATTCTCCAGGCGTTCCATCAACAAAACTCGGTTTGGTAAACCTGTTAGCCCATCGTGAAAAGCATCATAAATTAACTGTTCTTCAACTCGTTTACGCTCAGTAATATCACGGCAAACAACAACACCACCTTTGATTACTCCATCTTTATCTTTTAGTGGTCTACCAGTAACCATTACCCAAATACTCTTTGCTTCACTTGGATGATGCACAAACATTTCGACGTTGTTTACATCTTCACCTCTAATTGAACGTACCAAAGGTAGATCATTTTTTACAAAAGGTGTAATTTTATCAGGTAAGTAGAGATTACATTGCTGAGGGCATTTATTAGCACTTGAATCTAATTGATTTCCAAACACTCTTTCGGCAGCAGGGTTAAAAACTAAAAAATTATTGTTTTCATCTGCAACAATTACAGCATCACCCATACTGTCAAGAATTGATTTCAAACTTGCCGAAATTTCTGTTTGCTTGAGCAATTCTTCTTCTATCTGTTTACGTTGGGCAAATAGACCAAGTTTGATGCCAATATCAACCATTAGCTCAAATAAACTATCATCATGCTGATAGGTTTTATTGCTGAAAAACTCAATTATTCCGACTACTTGAGTTCCTCTTTTGATTGGAAAACCAAAAGCACCATGCAAGCCTGCTTCAGCTGCGTGTAACCTCCGCAGAGAATTATTATCGGTCGTCATATCTGCCATCCAGGCAGGCTCACCTGTTTGCCACACACGCCCTGGTAAGCCCACACCTAGCGCAAAAGTGAGCATTCGAGTAATTGATTCAAACGAAGTAAATTGGCTCTCAGACGCTTTCCAGACTTCCTGACAATGTAATAAATTAGTGTTTTCGTCTACATTCCACAGCGCTCCTATCTGCCAGTCTAAAGCTTCACAAATAGCTGCAAGAATTTTCACACTAGCCTCGCTAAATGTCGAAGCCTCTGCCAAAATGTGAGTTACAGCGTACTGCGCGGTCAGTTTTCGATTTGCTTTACGTAATGCGGTACGCTGCTTAGTTAGTTCATTTGTTAGCTTTTTGGTATCCGATAAAGCGGTATTCTGAGCTTGTAGTAAAAATAGAAAGTCAACTATAGGGTCGTGAACAGGAAAGTCATTTAGAGTAAGCCCAATAGACTTCAGAGTTGCAACTTCAGTAATCCAAGGAGAACCGAGAAATAGCATCACCTCAGACTGTTCAACATACACCATTTGTCCTTTCAGCTGCATGGCATTGTCCAGCGATTCTAGTAAAAACAGAGATTTAGACTGTTCTTGAATTCTGTCAAACTCAATGCTGATATCTGGACGAATAATTTGAAAATGTTGATTAAGCTGACTCCCCACAGATAAGTTGGGACATATACGCTGCAATACATCTCCGACTTGTAGCACTTCTGTATTGCGGTTGAATACTAAATGAAACGGAAAAATTTTTGCAAACAGGTGCGGCGGTAGACTGAACTGGGGAGGTACGGCACTATTATTGTGCTTTGTATTTAATTGAGAATTCATCATGTTCAGCGCCTTTGTCCCGACTGCTTATTTGTGTGATGTTGATCTCGGTCTTAAATCTCTCTCCTAGCCCTTTTATAAGTCCTATCACCATAGGGGCTAGCCCAGCTCTATTAGACTGATAGTGTAGGTGTAAGGCATCCTCATGCCTATGTGTGCATTGAAATGAAGGTGGCTTGAGGTGCTGAAAGCTAAGACCTACACGGGCGTGGAGATTATCGAGGTTTTGGAGAAACTCAGGCAGGTTATCGCCTGCCATTTCAAGCATCTCGCCATAGCCTTCTTTCGCTGTATACAGCACCCAGTATTCACCAAAGGCTGTTAACAGTTCTTCAGCAGACAGTCCCAGCACTCCACTAGCTGCACGCACAAGTTTATGAGTAACATCATCAGGATAAGCATCCATGCTGATGAAGACATCAATGTCTAAATCAGCCTTTTGTTTAATTTCCTCCCAAGTGTCTTCACCGAAGCGGCTACACACCATCTCTTCAATTGCTTTGTTCACCAAACCGTACATAAAATCCCCCTCGCACCTATCTTGTTCACTACTTGTTTATGTCTATTGAATTAGTTACTGCTTCTTTTAGGTAGTAGTTTTTATCACTAAAGATAAGTATCTACGCGGTTTTAAATTGACAAATTATCAACTTTCACGACATAATTTATACCTTTAAATCGTCGCGATCGCACTTTTGGTATCAGCTATTCAATTACCATTTGCTACCATTCTTTCTCGCCTATTTTTGCTGGATAAATCTCAGTAATGTTGAGATAACTAAATTTATTTCTGTGTTTTAGATTACATTTTTGATTTTGCGTACATTTAATCATTTTAGATTTGAGATTGTAGCTACAGACGGTATAACATGAAACCCTAATGTTTTGTTAGTAAGACTAATTCGCTATTGCTAAAGTTATTTATCATTTCTTGTGCTTCCTCTTATTACTGTAAATACACTAAATCTGTTTTAACAAATTTTTTTGATTTATATACTGTAGAAATTACGGTAATTGAGAAAAAATGTATAAAGCTAGCATGAAGAACTTGATAATTTTATAGGTTTGATTCAGTAGGTAAAAAACAATAAAGATTAAATAGGCAAGTATTACAGTTACAACACAAGAATGCGCCGTAATAACATAAGTGAGCTAAACACTGAGTAAAAATAATACTTGATTAATATTGAAAGCTGATGAAGTAAGTTAATAAAACTACTAAAATGGATTCCCCCTTATTAAAAAAGTTATAGGGGAGCTTATGTGTAACATTTTAGGTTTAATTAAGTCTAACTACTTATCAGTTGTCCCAAAATAAGTTAATCACAAATCCTGCCTAGAACTTAAAATTTAGGCTAATAGTGCTTATTTTATTACAATCGACTCAAAAGCATTCCTAGTCTTGCTCAGAAAAGCCCATTAAACCTTAGAGTTAAATTTATAGCTTGTTTATTTAAATAATATTAAGAATTTAGATATATAGGAATTATAATTAACAATTTTACGTCATAATTGATACCATTTCTATTTTGTTAAATAGTATTTTTTAACTAGCATTTATATAAACTAAAATTGCTTCTTTGTTTTATCTGTTAAAGCAATTAGCTGATCGTTTTTAGCTAGGGGCTTGAACCTTTATTCTGAAATTTTTGAGCAAGCTAAAACTACTTAACTTAATCAAGTTTGTAGGATTGTAGAGGCTGAGATTCATCTGTTTTCCCTTAAACTGATACCATCTGAATAACTGGTGGAATTCCAGCTAAATCGAGAATTTGGGGGATTAAGTCTTCGCGCTTCACCGCCATTACATGGACACCTTGGCAGAGTTGACGCGCTATCTGGACTTGTTCGGCTGCGATCGCGATTCCTTCTTGAAGTGGGTCTTGCGCTTTTTCTAGTCGGTCAATAGTATGTTGAGGGATATTTACACCAGGCACACAGCGATTAATAAACTGAGCATTTTTAGCAGATTTGAGCAGAAAAATTCCCGCTAAAATTGGCTTACCACTACCAGCAGCGAGTTTGTCCATAAACTTTTCTAGCCGCTCAAAATCAGTAATTAGCTGACTTTGGAAAAACTGCGCCCCAGCATCTAATTTACGCTCAAATCTGCTCTGTAAGCCTGACCAACTAGATAATTGTGGATCAATAGCGGCTCCCGGAAATAAATCTGTAGCACCATCATTGAGTGGTTGATCATTGCAATCAAAACCGTGATTCAGTTTGCGGATTAATTGCAGCAATCGCACTGATTCGAGATCAAATACGCTTTTGGCATCAACATGATCGCCTGCTTTTACAGGATCGCCAGTCAGAGCTAAAATATTGCGGATACCCAAAGCATGAGCGCCCATCAAATCAGCCTGTAATCCAATTCGGTTGCGATCGCGGCAGGCAACTTGACAAATCGGCTCTATCCCATTTTGCAGCAAAATTGCCGAACCCACCAAAGAACACATCCGCAGCACTGCCCGACTACCATCGGTAATATTGACAGCGTGAACTCTGCCTTTGAGCGTTTGCGCCATTTTTATCATCTGTATTGGATCTCCTCCCTTGGGAGGTGCTACTTCGGCTGTAATCAAAAACTCACTTTTTTGGACAGCAGTACGTAAGGAGGTCAAAATTGTTGGGGATATATTGAGCATGGGGATTTAAGTTTTGAATAGATAGTACCAAACGTTTTTACAAAGGTACTGAGTACCCTAGAGCGGCTTTTACTTGACTAAGAGTAAGATTTGCGATCGCTTCTGCTTTTTGCCTGCCATCACGTAATACTGACTCTAAATAGCCTTTGTCATCCATTACGGCTTGATACTTTTCTTGAATCGGTTTAAGAGCCGCTATCGCTGTTTCTGCTAGTAAGGGCTTAAATTGCCCCCAACCCATATCTTGACACTCTGTTGCGACTTCTTGCTTGGTCTTACCCGCAAGCAGCATATATAGAGTTAATAAATTATGACTCTCAGGGCGCTCTCCATCGTCAAACGTTAAACCACGAATTGGATCTGTTTTGCAGCGTTTAATCTTTTGTTGAATTTGCTCTGGTGAGTCTAGTAAGTTGATCCGGCTCATCTCTGAGGGATCAGACTTAGACATTTTGCGAGTTCCATCCGTCAGACTCATCACTCGCGCACCTTCCTTGCGAATGAGTGGTTCTGGCAACTTCAAAACTGGCTTCTGTTTACCAAATTGGTGGTTAAACCGCGCTGCAATATCGCGTGTAAGTTCTAAGTGTTGCTTTTGGTCTTCGCCTACAGGTACTTTATCAGCTTGATACAGCAAAATATCTGCCGCCATCAGCACTGGATAGTCCAGTAAGCCAACATTGACATTTTCACCTTGCTTTACTGCTTTTTCTTTAAACTGGATCATGTCTTCTAGCCAGTTGAGGGGCGTAATGCAATTAAGCAGCCAAGTTAGTTCACTGTGAGCAGAGACATGAGATTGGACGAAAATGTTGGAGGATTGTAAGTCAATTCCACAGGCAAGATAAAGAGCGGCAATTGTGTAGGTATCGATCGCCAGTGTTTTTGGATTGTGCGGTGCTGTAATTGCGTGTAAATCTACTACACAGAAGAAATTGTCATACTGGCTTTGTCCTTCTACCCAGTTACGAATTGCTCCTAAATAGTTGCCTAAATGTAAATTACCAGTCGGTTGAATCCCAGAGAGAACGCGCTGCTTGCCCATTGATTTTGGTTAAAATTTGTACAGGGAATACCCCAAAAATTATATTGTCGTCCTTTTGTCAATCAGTTTTCCAATTATGACTCAATATTCTCCCGATCAGATTGCCCAACTACGTAAATGTATATCGTTAGCACAAGAAGTCGCAAATCATCCCCAGGCAAATCAGGCATTTGAGCAATTACGAGACAGTGTAGCTACCGAAAATCCCCAAGCAGCTGAACTAATGGAGTTGTTGTGGAAAGAAGCGATCGCCGCTCGCCGATCCGCAGAATTTTGGCGCGATATGAGCAACGTTGAAAAAGACCTTTCTAATCGCATGATGGAAAATATGTCGCAATTACGCCAAAACTACTTACGCTTAATGCAAGAAATGTAAGGATAGCGATCGCGCATCCAGACTCAATCGCAGCAGAATAGTTTGAGCGATCGCCCTATCATTTACTTTCCCAAAACACGAAATACTAGACAAAAATCTTTGTTTGTACTTCATAGTATGGTTAAAATGTCAACACTTTCAACACTTACGAAAAAGGAAAAACTAGATCATGCGTGACTTCCGATAATCAAAAATGAAATTTATCGGAATTGATTTAGGTTGGAGATCAGGGGCGAGTGGTTTATGTTGCTTAGAATGGATAAATGGGCAGTTACAAATACTAGATATAAATCACAAAAAAGCAATTGAGGACATTCTCACTTGGCTCGATAACTGGGTATCTGAAGAACCAGCAATTATCGCTGTAGATGCACCTACGCTGATCCCCAATGCTACTGGAACACGACTACCCGATAAACTCACTCACAAGCACTTCGGCAAATATCACGCCGGATGCTATCCAGCAAATCTCAGCCTCCCATTTGCCCAACGTACAGTAAGCTTTGGCTTACAACTAGAAGCGCGTGGTTTTACCCATGCACCAATCATAGAACCGCAACAACTAGGACGATATCAAATTGAAGTATTCCCCCATCCAGCGATCGTACATTTATTTGATTTAAACCGGATTCTTAAATATAAAAAAGGTCGTCTCTTAGAACGGCAATTAGAGCTAGGAAAACTCCGCAACTTAATTTTTGAAAACTTACCCGCCCGTCAACCAAGCCTTAATTTATCGTCCTCACCTAAGTATCTAAAAAACTTATTTTTTGCAGAAATCCCCAGCACTGGTGCAGCACTCAAAGCAGTTGAAGATCAGCTAGATAGCCTTATTTGTGCTTATGTGGGGGCGCACTGGTGGTACTGGGGGAAGGAGCGTAACTTAGTATTAGGTGAACAGGCAACGGGATACATTATTGTTCCCAATTCTGCCAAAGATATAACTATTGAGTTCTAAGTTAAAAAAGTTATCTTAACTCAAAACTCAATCGGCAAAATTATTATTTTGCCCAGAGAATTAATCTTGGCTCATAGGAACTAGCAAGGTTTTCGTGTTTCGGTAACACGCGCAAAGACAAGCCCTGCAATCCAGATGTAGTGTAGGTAATGTTAGCTGTGTAAATGCTATGGTTTTGTTGATCTTGACCTTGGTGAGTCATGACAACCGGAACACCATTGACAATATCTCCATTGTCATCAATGGAACCTTGATAAAGTTCTACTTGGAGATCATCTGGAGTTAGAGTTGCCAAATCAATGCTTGCTTTAACATCAATTGTTTGGTTTACCTGAAGTTCTGCTGGCTCAGAGATATCAACATTGGCAATTTTGATATTGAACCAGTGATCGAGCAGATTCTGTTTCCAATGAGCTAACTCTTTAGCTGGGGCGTAATGGTTTGCAGTTAGGGTGGTGTAGCGATCGCTTGCCGGAAAATAAGCCCGCAATGCATATTCCCGCACCATCCGTTCGGTATTAAAAAACGGACAATTTAACTGAATAGCATCCTTCATTTTGGCAACCCAAGAACGAGGCAACCCATCATTATCCCGTTCATAGAACAAAGGCGCTACCTCTTGCTCGATCAAATCGTACAGGGCATTCGCCTCTACCTCATCCTGGTAAGTGGGGTCATCATAATTTTCACCATGCCCAATTGCCCATCCAGTACGGACATAATCAGCCTCATCCCACCAGCCATCAAGGACGCTGAGATTTGGTAATCCATTCATAGCTGCTTTCATGCCGCTTGTACCAGACGCTTCGCGGGGACGGCGGGGCGTATTTAGCCAGATATCACAACCAGCGACAAGCAATCGAGCAACGTGAATGTCGTAATTAGGGACAAACACAACTTGCTTTTCACATTTTTGTTCGCGGATAAACCGATTGATATCGCGGATCAGTTCCTTACCAGGAATGTCTTTTGGATGCGCTTTACCAGCGATTACGAATTGCACTTTGCGGCCTTTATTGCCACTTAAAATCTGCTTGATCCGGTCTAAATCGCGCATCCATAGTGTTGCCCGCTTGTAGGTAGCAAAGCGACGGGCAAAGCCAATGGTTAAGACGGAAGGATCGAGGACTTCTTGAGCTTTACCGATTTCAGATGCCGCAGCACCGCGATCGCGTAAATGCTTCACCAGATGCTCGCGCACATACACAATCATGTCTAGGCGGCAGCGCTCGTGATTGCGCCACAATTCCTCATCGGGAATCGTCTCTAGTCGTTCCCACAATGGGTTATTTACAGGTGCTGATGACCAATTTGGGCCGAGGTAGCGATCATATAACTCTTGAGTTGATTTAGCAACACAGCTACGTGCATGGACACCATTCGTAATTGCTGTAATCGGCACTTCAGGTATGGGTAGATCGCGCCACAAACTCTGAAACATCTCCCGCGACACTACGCCATGAAGTTGAGCAACACCATTTGCAAACGTCGCCATTTTGAGCGCCAAAATCGCCATACTAAAAGGCGAGGCCAAATCACCTGTGTTTTCACGTCCTAGACCCAAAAATTGATCTTTTCCTAAGCCAAAGACATCGGCATAATATCCCAGGTAATACAACATTTTATCTGGGGGGAACAAATCAATTCCAGCTGGTACTGGGGTGTGAGTCGTAAAAATATTAGTCGAAGCGACTACTTGTTTAGCGTCAGCATAACTCAGACCCTCTTCCTGAATTAATATGCGGATGCGCTCTAGGGCCGAAAATGCCGCGTGTCCTTCGTTCATGTGGTATGCAGTTACCCGCAGTCCCAACGCCTTCAGCATCTGCACTCCACCAATGCCCAGCATAATTTCTTGGTGGATACGCATATCCATATCGCCACCATATAGCTGATCTGTGATGTTTTGGTCGTAAGTATTGTTGGGTTCAACGTTACTGTCCATGAGGTACAGTGGCACTGTTCCCACTTGGACTCGCCAAACTCTAGCGTACACAGTACGACCTGGATAGTTTACGGCAATCCGCAACTCAGAACCGTCAGGATTACGTTCCAAGTGCAGGGGCATATTGTAAAAATCGTTGGTTAGGTAGCGTTCCTGCTGCCAGCCATCAGCATTGAGATATTGGGCAAAGTAGCCTTGTTGATAAAGTAAGCCTACTCCCACAAGCGGTAAACCCAAGTCGCTAGCAGATTTGAGGTGATCGCCTGCCAATACGCCTAAGCCTCCAGAATAAACTGGCAAGCAATCTACCAGCCCAAATTCAGCCGAAAAATAGGCATAGCATTCAGCAGAAGGCGAGAGGCTAGATCCTTCTAACCCCTGATCCCTGATCCCTGATCCCTGATCCCTATTCTTGCGATACCATGTGCGTTCTTGGAGATAATCTTCTAACTGGCGGGCTGCCCTGTCCATTTGGGCTAAGAAACCTTCGTCTTCCGCAGCTTCAGTGAGCCGCGCTTGACTAATTGTGCCTAGCATCAAGACAGGGTTATGGTGGCTGGATTCCCAAAGGTCAATATCCAGTCGGCGAAATAAGTCTTTTGTTTCGACATTCCAATCCCAGTGCAAGTTATAAGCTAGCTGTCTCAATTTTTCAAGTCGTGACGGCAAGGAAGGAGAAATGTTAAATGTGCGAATTGGCTGCATTGGTGGACAGGACCTCTTAGTTTAGCTATCGCTATTGTTTACCTAGTTATGCCTTTAATTGGCAACAGTTAATACCGTTTTGTGTAATAAAGCGATCGCTTCAGGCTGCCTTGAACAGCTATTAACGCACTTCGCTTACACAATCTTGAAAGCCAGTTTAAACTAACCTCGCCTTCTAAGCACTTTAAGGTTACTAATAACTTTAATCAGATCGATGTTAATCTAACGCAGTGAATTGTAGTTAAAATTAAGTAGTGAGTAGTCAAGAGTGAGTGGTGTTACCTCATGATTAAAGTTAGGAATTAGAACAAGGACGGTTCATATCTTGTACTTAATAACGCCAGAAATTTTTTCTGCTGTTCACGCCTTTAGGCTGGGGCGCTACTACCAGTATCTTTGAGGCAGTTTTTTCACTACTCATTTCTCTTCACTCATTGCACTCAAAGGAGCTTGGTGAATCAAAGTCCACATTTAGGTATTATAAGGAAGCTGTCTGTAAAAATTAGCAGATAACATCAGCTTTTTATACTGCTTGGAGATATCCTGATGCTGACCCTTAAGATCGTTGTTTATGTCGTTGTCGGCCTCTTTGTTACTATATTTTTGGTCGGATTTAATTCAAACGATCCAACCCGTAACCCTGGACGGCGGGATCTTGAATAATTAACCCTAAAATTATGTCTGTTACCGGAAGGCGGAACCAAAATTCGATGTGTTGCGTCTTCTATTTTTTAAAAGCTGAAAGTGGCGCGATTGCATCTCGTGGCACGTCGCCATAATGACTCGCTTATGACTCAAGTTTTCAAAAGAGAAGCGGCTTCCAGTACGGTTGAGGTCATTTGTCCGGCTGCTTGTTCGCTTACTTTTGCTGAAATATGACTCATCCAGTCCCGCCGCCTGAACCGCCTCCAATTATCCAAACCTTACCGCCTGCAAATATTCGTTTAGCGTCGCATACTGTTTCTGCGCCCTTATCTTCAAATAATTCCTCTACGGTAAATTCTGAATTTGAGCGGAGTACGGGGGAAATTCAATTGCCCACAGCTACCTCTACGCCAACTCCTGAACCTTCTCAACCAAGCGCGACTTCGAGTGCTGCATCTTTGGGTTCGCTCGTTTCAGTAGGCTATAACGTTAAGCGGGTTGAAACAATAGATCCTCCGGCGGAAAGCACTGTTAGTAATGTTGCTGCACGTTCAATTCAACCGTTGCCAGTTAATCGTGACAGTAGCAGCGCGATCGTTAAACTCAAAAAAATTACGGCAAATTCCTCTAACGACACTGCGCATGATGTTGATACATCGCGTTCAATTCAACCGTTGCCAGTTAATCGTGACAGTAGCAGCGCGATCACCAAACTCAAAAAACTTACTGCACCAACTATTGCCCAGACTACTTCTGATTCCTCAATCGAAGCACAAGCAGCGCCACAAGTAGAAGCTGATCCTAACTCCAGCAATGTCTTAGAGTCGCCTACTCAGCCAGGAGAATTAAATTTCCAAGCGCCAGTAGGAGAACCGACAACAGCGCCTACTCCCGCCTCTGATCAAACACAGCCAGTAGGAGAACCGACAACAGCGCCTATTCCCGACTATGATCAAACACAGCCAGCAGGAGAACCCGCACCCGCACTTCCAGCGCCAATCCCTAATACCACACCTCAGATCGAAAGTCAACCAATTGAGCCAAGTTCGCCCACCAGCACCCCAGAAGATAGAAGAGTTCTTGAATTGAATTCAGATCGCCAGGAGTACGACGAACAGCGCGAAGTTGTTACTGCTGATGGCAACGTGCTGCTGAGATTTGATGGCGGAGTGCTTGATGCTGATAGCTTGCGCGTGAATTTACAGAACTTGATCGCAGTTGGCGAGGGAAATGTTGCTTTTACGCGGGGACAACAAGTGCTACGCGGTGAGCGATTGACGTATAACTTTCTGCAAAATACTGGGGAATTTACAAATGGTAGTGGGGAGATTTTTATTCCCACAGCTGGCGCAGATTTTTCTCCGACTTTACCCACTGATGTTACAGCAGGCGGAGTATTGCCGCGACCACCCAGCGATCGCATTACAGCGAATCAACCCCAGCAACAAATTACAAATACAGGCGGCATTCAAATTACGGGGGGTAGTAGTGGACTACCGCAACCAGCAGGCGCAGTCAACCGAGTCCGATTTCAAGCCGAGCAGATTCAATTTTATCCCCAAGGTTGGCAAGCAAACAATGTCCGCTTTACTAACGATCCATTTTCGCCGCCAGAACTAGAAGTAAGAGCAGATACAGTAACCCTGACGCGGGAAACACCGTATCTTGATCGCATTCGGACAACTCGACAACGTTTAGTGTTTGATCAAGGACTATCTTTGCCAATTCCGCGCAATCAGGTAGTAATTGATCGTCGTCAGCGTGACGTTAGCCCTGCAATTGCCCAAGTCGGCTATGATGGCGAAGATCGCGGCGGTTTATTTGTTGAGCGCGCCTTCAATCCTATTGATACAGAGCGAGTGCGATTTAGGGTGACACCTCAATTTTTTGCTCAAGAAGCTTTTTTAGAAAACGGTGGTAATATATTTGATCCAGCGCTTTATGGACTAAAGAGCAGGCTTGATGCCACTTTGGGGCCACGTACTAGCCTGACAGGCTCGGCAACATTCACCAGTTTAGATTTAAGTGAAGCTGAAGATAATCTGCGGGCAAGTTTGCAGTTAAATTCTGTAATCGGCACTCGTCTACCCCACCAAGTTGCTTTAGATTATAGCTACCGCGATCGCATCTACAATGGCTCCCTCGGTTATCGCACAGTGCAGCGCTCTTTTGGGGCTACTTTAGCTTCGCCCGTGATTCCTTTGGGTACAACTGGCATTAGTTTAAGCTACCAAGCAGGCGCTCAAAATATCAAAGCCGATACCGATCGCATAGACTTACTAGAACCAATTAGGGTAAACAACCGCATCACCTTAAACCGTTTCCAAGGCAGTGCTGCGCTAAATCGTGGCTTTTTGTTATGGCAAGGAAAACCCTTACCTGCTACAGCGACAGAAGGCTTAAGATATACACCAGCACCCGTAGTTCCTTACATTCAAGCGTTCGTTGGAGTAACCGGAACTAGCAGTCTTTATAGTAGTGGTGATAACCAAACAACACTAACAGGTACTGTGGGACTGCAAGGACAGTTTGGTCATTTTTCCCGAAAATTTTTGGACTATACCAACTTTAATATCAGTTACTCCCAAAGCATAATCAACGGTCTATCACCATTTCTATTTGATCGCGTTGCTGATACCAGAGTCCTTTCAGCTGGAGTGACGCAGCAAATCTACGGCCCATTTCGGCTTGGATTGCAAGCGGTAGTCAACTTAGACACAGGCGAAAACATTAGCACCGATTACATTTTGGAATATAGCCGTCGTACCTATGGCATTACTCTACGCTACAACCCAGAGTTAGAATTGGGTGCTCTTAGCCTCCGCATTAGTGATTTCAACTGGGTTGGTGGTAGCGATGCATTCTCTGACTCTGAGATTAAACCTGTTGTCAACGGGGTACGCCAATTAAATGAATAACTACTGTTTTTCCAGAATAAGATTACCGATGTCTGTTAATTATTCTCTCTTCTAGAGAAAGCAGTGCGGACAAAATCAGCAAAATTGCATAGCTAACAGCACTATTTTCCTTGCCATAATCGCCCTAGAACTCTGACTAACATTTCTTCTAGCCACAGGATGACATGATCGAGCCATTCAAGTATTTTTTCTAATGGGTGCTTGACATAACCTATAGCCGTTGCGTTGGTTTCGATCCAATCTGGTTTCGCCTCAACTTGAGTGTTTTGAGTAGAACTCTGATTAGAAATTTGACTAGCACGAGGATAACCAGCCGATTTTGGCGACAATTGCTTATCTGCTTCCCTGCGTCTGCTTTTAGTGGTTTTTTGCCCTAGTACCCGCCCAGATACTTGCTTTGATGGGGGCAATTGCAATAGGCGATCGCGCAGATTTCCCAAAGAATGCTTAGTTGAGTTAGAGGGGATTAAATTGGTGTTTCCAGTTAATTGCGTCAAAGTTGAAGCATTTTGTTGCTCAAGGGTTGATTTACCTAGTAACTCTGATTCACCAAACAAATCATCAAGCGTTAACCAGGGATCTCGATTCACTGGCGCGGCTGTTGGCAACTTAAAAGTACGCTGATTCCGTAGCTTTGGTTGTGTCGAGTTAGTGTTTGATGAAGCGATCGCTTGTTTGGTGTTGTGACTACCAAAAAAGTAATTAATTGCTGCAAAAATCAAGGTTTGAAGTCTAAATTTATAACTTTCAAAACCATTGACTGTAATTCCATCGTTAAGAGTTGCGATCGCTGGTGTTTTGCTACCAACTGGCTGCCCAAACAAGGATACAGTTATTTTTTGCATTTGCTGGACAAGTTCCCAACCACGTTTAGACAAATTAGCACTCAACGTAGACACTTCGTTTCTTGCCACAGGTGCTAAACGCTTTGATTCAAGACGGGCAACTGTGCGGTCTACAATTGCTAGTAATCTAAAAGGATAAATTCTTTCTTCCCCCTCTAGCCTCTGCTCCCCTGCTCCTCTGCTCCTCTGCTCCTCTGCTCCTCTCGCCTCTCGCCTCTTTATTGAATGCGCTAGTCGCTGGTAACGCCAATAGCTAGCAACTTCATCAATAATTCGCTCTTCTAATCTTTTTTGCTGCTGAGAATTAAAAATATCCAGAATTTGATTTTGGGCTGTAATCAGTACCAAAGTACGGCTTGATAGCTGTGTGGCTATTCCCTGAATATTCAGGTGATTATAAGTGAGTGATGGGCTAGGCTCAGGCTGAGTCAGACTAGATGGGTAAGGGCTATTTGAAAAGAATTTGAGCCGCCACGAAGCGAAGAACGGCAATAAATTTGCTGGTGTTTTGTTTTCTGAGGTAGTTACAATAGCGTACTTAGATGGCAAATTGTTGACTGCTAACAGAACTCGCTGAATTGGTGTATCAGTGCTTGGCGGATCGAGGTAATCAAGATTATTTGCTGGCAATTGGGGTAAGCTTTGTTCCACAGCTTGATTCATCTGTCTAGCAACTGAGCTAGTTGACTGAAACAATGCGTAAAGCGGATATAGTCCTACAGTTGCTACCCAAGTAGCGGCGACTCGGAGATTTCCCAAAGCGCGATCGCTCTGCTGTTTCAAGTGCCGAGATTGGCGGTGGAAAAAATTGAACAGTCTGCTTTGATAACGGCCAGAGGAAGCGGAAGACATTGTAATGAGTTGTTATTTGTTAGTTACTAATTGTTATCACGCTAACAACTCAAAATTAGCAACTAATGTAGATGCCCTGATTTTATCGGAAATATGATTTCAACGTCTCAGCCAGATAGCAATATCTCTAACGCAATTGAAAAACTGCGCTTTTGTACTCAAGTCAACATCCAGGCGAGCTGGCGTTGCTGTGAGCATGACATCTCAATTGCCGAAATAACTCAATTTAAGTTGAATTACCCCATAGCTCAACTAAATGCTAGAGAACACATTGCTTGGCCAGCAGGAAAAAAAGTGCTATGGCTGGCTCAAAAATTAATCATTCCCCAAAATTTACAGAGTTATTCTATCCAAGGATTATGTCTACGTTTAGCACTAACTTGGTGGGCAGAAGCAGCCCAAATTTATGTCAATGGCTGTCTAATTCAAGAGGGAGATTTATTTGATTGCTCAACTAGAGTGCTACTTAGTTCATCTGTAGCGCCGGGTGAAGAAATCACAGTAGCTTTGCGGTTAGTAAGTCCCAGCCATGATCGCGGTGCATTAGTGCGATCGCTGTGTATCTATGAATCAACCACAAATGACCACCTAGAACCCGGTTTCATTGCTGATGAATTAGCAGTTTTACAGCGCTATCTAGATTTTGCACCCGAAAAATTGCCTATTCTCGTAGCAGCAGTTGAAAATATTGATTGGTCAGCACTACCGAACCTTGAAAAGTTTGAGGAATCGCTGTTACAAGTGCGTTCCTCCCTCCAATTCCTTAGCGACGAACTCAAGCAAAGGTGTATTCATTTAGTAGGTCATGCTCATCTCGATTTAGCCTGGCTATGGTCAATAAGTGAAACCTGGGATGTTGCTCAACGCACATTTGACTCTGTTCTCAATCTCCAACAAGAGTTTCCCGAACTTATTTTCTGTCATTCTACCCCCGCCCTTTATGCCTGGATTGAACAGCATCGCCCTGATTTATTCGCAGCTATTCAACAACAAGTAGCAAATGGACGCTGGGAAGTTGTTGGCGGTTTGTGGGTTGAACCAGAACTCAACTTAATTGCTGGGGAATCAATTGTGCGCCATCTGCTGTACGGACAGCGCTATGTTCTAGAGAAATTTGGCAAAGTTTCAACTGTCGCTTGGCTACCAGATAGCTTTGGCTTTTGCGCTACTCTGCCGCAGTTTTTGAAACTTGGGGGAATTGAATATTTTGTTACTCAAAAATTGCGCTGGAATGATACTACCCAATTTCCCTACGGTGCTTTTTGGTGGCGATCGCCCGATGGTAGTGAGTTATTTAGCTTTATGTCTCCTCTGATTGGTGAAGGCATTGATCCTGTCAAAATGGCGGCTTATGCCTGTGATTGGGAAACGCAGACAAATTGTCCAGAATCTCTCTGGCTTCCCGGTGTCGGCGATCACGGCGGTGGCCCTACCCGCGATATGTTAGAACTTGCCCAACGTTGGCAAAACTCCCCTTTCTTCCCCCGTCTGGAATTTTCTACTGTTGAGAGGTATTTGCAGCAAATTGAGGCAAGAGGAGCAGGGGAGCAGGGGAGCAGGGGAGCAGAGGAGCAGGGGAGCAGGGGAGCAGGAAATAACATCACGCCTTCGTCATTTCCTATTTGGAATGATGAACTGTATCTAGAATTTCATCGTGGTTGCTACACTACTCATGCAGACCAAAAGCGTTGGAATCGTGATTCTGAAGGATTGTTGTACCAAGCAGAACTGTATGCTTCTTTGGCAACTCTCAGTGCTGGCGTACCTTATCCTAAAGAGCAGTTAGAAGCTGCGTGGAAAAAGGTGCTGTTTAACCAATTTCACGATATTTTACCAGGTTCATCAATTCCTGAAGTCTATGTAGACGCGAACTCTGCTTGGCAAGAGGTGGCGCAAGTTGGCGCAGAAATATTGCAGCAGTCTTTAAGTGCGATCGCCTCTCAAATCTCCTTACCTCTCCCGCCGCAAGTCAACTCTATACCAATCCTCGTTTTTAACTCGCTCAACTGGCAGCGTTCTGAAGTAGTATCAGTTGCTCTACCAAAGTCGGGACATTGGGCAATTTATGACATAGAGGGAATTCAGCTACCCTGTCAGATCACTGATGCGTCCACACTACTATTTTGTGCAGCCGATATTCCTGCTGTTGGTTATCGTGTTTTTTGGCTGTCTGAAATTGTGTCAATTGCCGCTACAGGCAATAGTATGGGCAACTATACAAGTAGTGTAGCATCAAGTGATTCATTCTCTGACGAGAAAAAATACTTTGCTCAAAAAGATTGGGTTTTAGAAAATGAATTACTGCGAGTAATTGTTAATTCTGAAACTGGTAATTTATCGAGTGTTTTTGACAAAATTCACAACAAAGAAATTCTCAAGGAAGGCGAGGGAAATCAACTCCAAGCGTTCCGAGACAGTGGGCAATATTGGGATGCTTGGAACATTGATCCGAACTATGCTCAACATCCTTTACCTTCAACTAAATTGAAATCTATCCAGTGGTTAGAGCGCGGTGCAGTTCAAACGAGAGTGCGAGTAGTGCGGCAGGTGGGTGAATCTGAGTTTTGCCAGGATTACATTTTGCAAATGCGATCGCCAATTCTCAAAATTACTACTAATGTTGACTGGCAAGAACGTCAAGTATTAGTAAAAGCTGCTTTTCCTGTAAATTTAGAGGCAGACTACGCCACTTATGAAATTCCTTGTGGCGTTATGAAGCGATCAACTCAACCCCAAACACCAGCAGAGCAAGCAAAGTGGGAAGTTCCCGCCTTGCGTTGGGCAGATTTGAGTACAGATGGCTACGGCGTAAGTTTGCTAAATGATTGCAAATATGGCTATGATTGCCAGCCAAATCAATTACGCTTAACTCTGTTACGAAGTTCTAGTTGGCCTAATCCAGAAGCAGACAAAGGCTTGCACGAATTTACTTATGCCTTATATCCTCATAGTGGCAGTTGGCAAGAAGCCCACACAGTTAGACGCGGATATGAGCTAAATTTACCAATGCAAGTAATGTTGCTTCCTGCAATTTGTGACTCTGAATTAGGTCAATTGCCAGTTGTTAGTAGTTTGTTAGATTTATCAGCAGAAAATTTAATTCTGATGGCATTCAAGCAATCAGAAGATGATCCCGATCAATGGATTATGCGATGTTATGAATGCCACGGAGAAACAGCACAGCTAGCTTTGCAGAGTGACTTAGAGTTGAATTTACAAGAGGCACAAGATTTGTTGGAGCGATCGCTTTCTACTGCTGTTCCATCCACCGAGCAAACCTTGACGCTAAAGCCTTGGAAAATTGCTACTTTCAAAGTAACAACCACTTCGCCTAATGCTTAAACGTACTTGCGTAATTACTCAATTTATGCAGGCGTAATTCAGTTGCTAGCCTAAAGAGTAGTAAGTGAAGACTGAGTTGTCATATATTTTCTACTCACTACTCACTACTCACTCTTCACTACTCACCCTCTTTCATACTTAATCTTCATGATCGTCAAACGGATCGCTCAATTGCTTGGAAGGAGGACCGAAAGACGTATAAATAGCTAGACCAGTGATTGCGACTACAATGGCAGCTATTGAAATGCTAAGAACTGTTGCGGGTTCCATGAGCTATATAGATTATGAGTGCTATTCCTATAGAATATTACAGAACATTAAAAAATGCTGTTGCAACTCATCATAGGTGAATTATGACACAACGGACTTGGTTGGGAGATATTCTCAAGCCCCTAAATTCTGAGTATGGTAAGGTAGCTAGGGGTTGGGGTACAACACCAGTAATGGCAGTTTTTATCGGGCTATTTTTCGTCTTCTTGTTGATTATTCTCCAAGTCTACAACTCGTCACTCCTGATTGAGCGACCCGATATAACTCCTGACTGGAACAGCTTAGGCGGTTAATTGCCTTTAATAACGAAATATTAAATAATATCTCATTTTCCCGGAACCCAACCGGGTTTTTTATTGAGCAGGAATAGAAAGCATTTTTATACCCATTAGCCAGTCTCCCAATGTTTAACCGCGTCTATACTAAAATTGGGCGCTTTTAAGATAAATTGTAGGAGTAAGTGAAGTGAACATTTTTGGAATTGGTCTGCCTGAGATGGCTGTGATCATGACGGTGGCTCTTTTAATCTTTGGTCCCAAAAAGCTGCCAGAGATTGGGCGGAGTATGGGTAAGGCGATTCGTAGCTTTCAAGAAGCTTCTAAGGAGTTTGAAAACGAGTTTAAGAGCGAAGCAGCTCAAATAGAGCAAACAGTAAAAACAACTGCTGAACTTGAACCCAAGCAAATAGCAGCAGCAGAAAAGACAGAGGAGAATTTTTCTGCTCCGCAAGTTGCCAAGATTGACGCGGAACCTGCTACGACTACATCGGAACAAAACTAAGTTGCGTCGTCAAAATCAGAATTTGGACATGGTACGGATTAACTATCCAATAATAGCTAGCACTGGGGAATGATAAAGGATTAATTCTGCCTTTTAGCTTCCACTCGTACCTAGAATTATTTGTAGACACAATGACAGAAGTTATATCACCAAAATTGGTGATTCCTCAATTAATAGTAGGTCTTGGAAATCCAGAACCTAAGTACGATCAAACACGCCATAACATCGGCTTTGCGGCTATTGATACTTTGGCGCGTTCGTGGCAAATTTCGCTATCAGAAAATCGCAAGTTTCAATCAATGTTTGGAGAAGGTTTGGGGTCACGAACGAATAAAATTCGTTTGCTAAAGCCACTTACTTATATGAATCGCTCTGGACAAGCAATTCGAGCAGCAATTGATTGGTATAAACTACCGCCAGAGTCTGTACTGGTGATTTATGACGATATGGATTTACCGCTAGGAAAGATGCGCTTGCGTCTGTCTGGTTCTGCTGGGGGACACAATGGGATGAAAAGCACAATTTCCCATCTTAGCACCCAAAACTTTCCTCGCTTGCGAATTGGCATTGGTAAACCACAGACAGCCACAACTGATGATTCAACTGTTTCTCATGTGTTAGGGCGATTTTCCGCAGCAGAAACCAAGCTGATGTCTGAAGTTCTCCAACTTGTGGTTGAGTGCGTAGAACTAAGCATCAAACAGGGAGTAGAAAAGGCAATGAATAGTTGTAATAGCCGATTTCAATCGCTGAAAGAAAGTAACTAATTTTGAGCGTATTTCTGGCAACTTATAAGTTTTTTCCTACAAGTTAATCTCAGTAGCAATTTTTAAGATTTTCTGGATACAAAACAAAAGCGGACTGTATTCAATTACCAAGTCCGCCGTCGCTACTTTATATTAAGAAATAATTATGACATTTGGTACATTAGTTACGGTGTATCGTATTCAACCAATACAGGCAACTAATACTACTAGCGAAAACGCTTTTTGCGTCGAGCTGCAACTGCCTTCCGTTTGCGCTTTTCGTGCGGTGTTTCAAAGTGCCGATGATACTTAACATCAGCTAAAATACCTGCTTTAGATACTTGACGTTTAAACCGACGTAGAGCTGAATCAATCCCTTCATTTTCACCTAGAAGCACTTGAGTCATTTTTACTTGTTCCTCAAAAGATTTAAATAAATTATAAAACCGCCTCTGCTTTTACTAACGTACCCGTACTTTGAAGCGAGGTGAAGCCATTTTGTAGAGGGGTATTTACTTGCTTATAGAAACCGACAAATTGATGTTTTGCGCACCGATTACTTAATAGCTATCACGAGAGAATCTATCATTACCACCACCCCGATTTCCACCGCCAGAAGGACGACCACCGCCACCACTTCTATCTTCACGTGGCTTTGCCTTATTAACTTTCAGGCTACGACCCATCCACTCTGCACCATCTAAAGCATCAATGGCGGCTGTTTCTTCAGCTTCGGTTTCCATTTCCACAAAACAAAAACCACGTGGACGACCAGTTTCACGATCAGTAGGTACTTGAACTCGCTTAACGTTGCCGTATTCTTTAAAGACGGCACTAATATCGTCTTCTGAGACTTGGTAAGATAAATTACCTACGTAAATCGACATTGATATCTCCAAAAATGATTATGTAAAGCCCCAGTTTCGGAGATATGCCCGTCGGCACAGAAAAAAAGGTTCTGTAGCAAATAACAAAGCCTTCAACCGAATCTGAATTACGGCTGATACTCTAGCATAAAATTGTTGCTTTTGGCGGCAATTGTGCGTAGGGGGTCAGGGAAGACAGGGATCAGGGGTCGGGGATCAGAGGTCAGGGAAGAAAGAGAGCAGGAGGTAGAGAGCGATTCGATAGGGGTATCAAAGATTGGGAAAGCTGTTGATCAGATAAAAAATGCTGTATATCTAAGGATTAATTTTGGTTGTGCCTGTCATACTCCACTTTGCCGTAATCCAGCTTGATTAATCGGTCTGCTAGATGGAAATAGCGGTCATCGTGAGTGATGACTAATACCGTTTTGCCCCGTTGTTTTAGGTCTGGTAATAGCTGTTTATAGAAAATATCCCGAAAAAATGGGTCTTGGTCAGATGCCCATTCATCGAACAGATAAAACGGGCGGTCTTCCAAATAGGCTGTTAATAGGGCAAGGCGCTTACGCTGACCTTGAGACAGCGCAATGGTAGACAGTACACCGTCTTTGACCTGAACTTTATGCTCCAAATGCAACTGCTGGAGATACTTCTGTGCTTGGGTATTGAGGTCATCACTTGAAAGACCTAAGAGCCGCTCAAACAAGTAAAAATCTGAGAAAACTGCTGAGAAATACTGGCGATACCACTCTAGATTCTGCCCTGTAATCGACTTACCATTTAGTCTAATTTCTCCAGTTTCAGGAATGTAAAGCCCAGTAATGAGTTTAGCAAAGGTGGACTTGCCACTACCGTTTCCGCCAACGATAAAGATTAATTCCCTGGGATGAAACGTCAAAGAAAGCGCCCCCAAAACAAAACGATCTTCTTGTTCACCTCGGTAGGTATGGGTAACTTGGTTCAGTTCTAGTGAAGACCAGTTGGGCGTTGGCGCAGATTGAGTTGTTGTTGTCTCTGCTTGACTTGCGAGAGTTAGTCCCATTCGTTCGACCTTCTGTACAGCAATACTAGCGCTGAATAGCGTTGGTAGCCTGCGGATCATGTTCTCAAATGGACCTAACAAATAAGTAATGGTCAGAATATAGGCAGCTAATACAGGCGTGGTTACAGACACCAAGCGAGGTAGACCAAACAGCAGCAAGCCCACAATGGTAAAAAATAGTAGTTGTCCCCATCCAGTTGCGATCGCAGCAATTTTTAGTGCTGATGTTCGATAGTGACGAGACGCAGCAGCGCTTACGTGCAACTCTTCGTTTAAAAATACCTGACGGCGCTCTTGGTGCAACTTAAGTTCCTTAATTCCCTCAGTGATGCTGCGAAAATGTTTGAACAATCGATCGTCTTCCTCACGCGCAGATGCCAGTAAGCGATAAGCTTTGGCAATCAGCAGTTGCACAGTAGCGATCGCCAACCCAATGAGCGCCACTACAATTAAAAACACAATTCCTGAAAGCGAACTTAGGTAGATTAGGCATCCTGTAATTATGGCAAGATCGATGCAAATGAAGGGAATTTCAAATACACTCCTAGAAATAGCTTGCACGTCTTCTGTCAGAGTTGCTAATAATCGGTTAGCTCCCAAATCTTCTAGCTGCCGTAGGGGAGCTGATAAAATTCTTTGACTCAAGCGTAGCCTCAGTTTATAAACTGCCTCCTGAGCCAGATCAATCAGCAAAAATTGGGAAATCACACCCGTAAGCAGCGCAATGAGGGCAAGTGCAACGAAATACCACACCAGATTATTAGTTGAGTTACCGCTTATTGCACGATTAATCAGCGCAATTAGGCTGGCGCTACATCCACCACTGACTAAACCTGTAACGACAGCGATCGCTACGTTCAACCAAGAAGCCTGCAACAGAAACCAGATGATATTCATGTCTGATCCCTTTTATTTTAAAAAGGCGGTAGCTCTTCAAGAATGGTAAACCGAATGTGATTGAGTGAGAGATCGCCGATGGAAATATCTGCTAACGGTAGCCCATTGCTTCTCAAGGTTTCAAATGAAATGCCTTTACCAATTTCAATGTGATACCAGGCTAATCCCATAAAAAACCGTGATGGATACGGGCCTTGATCTATGACATCATCAGGATTTGACTCCATTGGTAGCCACAAGTTTAACCCAGGCACATAAAACTCTAGCCAAACATGATTAAAGTCTGGTTGCAGTGGTAGCCTTTGTTGGTCAGCATATGGTGGGCATTTATAGCGTCCAATGGTGCGACAAGCAATTCCATTTAAACGGGATAAAGCAAGTAAAGCACCTACATACTCACCACAGGAACCAATACCTCGTTCTAGCACGACATCCGGCGCATCAATATGAGGTTTGATGCCGTAAGAAAGTTGATCGTAAACATAGTTGCGGATTTTAAACATTTTCCGCAGCAGATTAGTTTCACTCCCGATCGCTTCTTTGGCGGCGCGTTGGACAATAGGAGTATCCATCGCTAATTCATCGTCATCGACTAGATAGCGTGTCTGGAATTCTGGTGAAAGATCAGGAATCTTCTCTACATCTTTTGGTGTAAAGCGGTATTTAATGCCGCGGACTTCGATTAGTGCTTTCCAGCCAAAGATGTGGCGATCGCTTGATTTAAGTGTGTCAAATTTAAATAATGCTACACGCTGTCCGTCGATTATTTCTTCTGTAAAAGGTAGACCAATATATTCAATCTGTCTTACTTTTTGGCGATCTGTCTCAGTTGGTAGGGCGATGCGCCACTCTACTTGCTCTAAAGAAACTTCGTCTAAGGGTGAAAGTTCTTCGACGTAGGACATCTCAATTAGGTAGCCATTGGATAAAGCATAGCGTCCAGCCGAGTTGTAGTCAAAGTGAAGCGGATGAATAAAAGTGCGATCGCGGTATGTTAGTTCGTGACACGGTGAAGCATTCGGATTATCCCGAATATAAGGTTCCTCACTTGCATAAGCAACATAAAGTGTTTCCTGCTTTGTTTGCGGATTTAAATATATTGCTATCCCAGTTGGACACTCAAATGGTGTCAGAACGCTAAATTTAATTGCCCCTGTAGCGCGTTCAAGACAATAAACACTTTGTTCAGTAGTATCGCAAACCCAGAGTTGCTCTCCACTTACTGTAATGTTTTCTACCCCAACTCCAGGCGCATGAAACTTAGTAATTTGGCGACCACTATTGCGGTCATAAATTAGAATGTAGCCGTACTTTTGGCTAGTAACGTAAATTGTTGAACCCCAAACAGCAACGCCATTAGCACGATAGGGTAGAGTAACAAAAGGTTTGAGGATGAACTCGCCTATTTTGCAAAAATAGACAGTATTTTCCCGCGTACACCAGAGAGTGTCTTCCCACAAAGCTAAACCTGTCACGTCTACAAATGACACTGTATCGGAATTTAAAATTGTGGTGTTGTCAGTACCAGGATCAATTTGAAGGAGATACCCTTTAACTGAATCAATAGCGATTAGCTTATTGTCTAAAAATGCTATTCCGTGCAGCGCGGAAACGGCAATTGGGCGGATTGTCTGCCGCAGAGATTGGTGGATAGATGGCATCGGTGGAGCAAAAGTCATAGAAAAACCTAATATATTTTTAGTCGTCCGCACGTCAGAATTAACTCAATTAACTTGACTTTGAGCAGACATGGAATCGGTACTTGTCAACGCTTAACAAAAACCCGGACTTATAAAGCGTTATCAAAGCTTTCGGGGTGAGTCAAGCAGCAAGCCTGCAATAGCCTTAAACAAAACTGAGTTTAATCCTAAAACTGTTTCAGAACTTTTTACTGTTTAAAATGAACAGCGCTACTGCCTATTGCCTCAACAAAGCGAGTTACATTGCTATTTATCATTGGCAAAATTGGCTGATGTGTTAAAAATCGCCTCTAAAAGCGGATTTTGTAAACAGATAGCTTTAAACTATTAGCTAATTTATTATTAAGTTCTATAAGTATTCCCGGACGCTATTCATGTCTGCAAATTCTTTGCCAAACCAAACCGCCGTCTGGCACTCATTAGAAGTTGATAAGGCTGTACAACTATTAGACAGCGATCGCGAAGCTGGCTTAAGCTCTCAACAATTTCAACAACGCTTACGACAATACGGCCCTAACGAACTAGAAGAAAGTGGTGGGCGTAGTCCCTGGGAAATTCTGCTCGATCAGTTCAAAAACATTATGTTATTGATGCTGATCGCGGTAGCAGTAGTTTCTGCGATTTTAGATTTGCGGGGCAACAACTTTCCCAAAGATGCGATCGCTATTTCTTTAATCGTCATCCTCAACGGTATCCTGGGCTATCTCCAAGAAAGTCGCGCTGAAAAAGCATTAGCAGCCCTGAAACGTCTGTCTTCCCCAAGGGTGAGAGTGCTACGCGATAACAGACTGCTGGAGGTAGATGCCAAAGAATTAGTACCAGGAGATGTAATGTTGCTGGAAGCTGGAGTACAGCTAGCGGCAGATGGGCGCTTGATTGAAGAGCAAAATTTGCAAGTGCGGGAATCGTCGCTGACGGGTGAAGCCCAAGCAGTTAATAAAGATGCAGTAATTCAATTACCTGAAGAAACATCATTAGGCGATCGCATCAATCTAGTATTTCAAGGAACCGAAGTCGTCCAAGGACGAGCCAAGGTTATCGTTACAGGAACCGGAATGCAGACAGAACTGGGGCGAATTGCTACCATGCTTCAGTCTGTTGAAAGTGAGCCTACACCTTTGCAGAAAAGAATGTCTCAGCTAGGTAATGTCCTAGTCACGGGTTCTCTGATTTTAGTAGCGATCGTAGTTATAGGCGGCATCCTCCGTGCTGGAGTGGGCGCATTTGAAGAACTTTTAGAAGTATCTCTGAGTATGGCAGTTGCCGTAGTACCAGAGGGATTGCCAGCTGTAATCACTGTTACTCTGGCATTAGGAACACAACGCATGGTGCGTCGTAATGCCTTGATTCGTAAATTGCCAGCCGTAGAAACTCTTGGAAGTGTAACTACGATTTGCTCGGATAAAACAGGGACACTGACGCAAAATAAAATGGTGGTGCAAGGAGCTTACACTAATGACCACTTAATTCGCGTGACGGGAGAAGGTTATGCACCTGTTGGTCAATTTCAGCTAGACAATCAAAAAATTGATGCAGAAGGTTATCCAGAACTTCAAGCTTTACTAATCGCTTGTGCGCTGTGTAATGATTCTGTTTTGCAAGAGGAAAAAGGGCAGTGGACGATCCTTGGAGATCCTACAGAAGGTGCACTATTATCCCTAGCGGGTAAAGCAGGTATTGAGAAAGATCAGTGGTCTAGCCGTTTGCCGCGTATTGGTGAGTTTCCGTTTTCCTCAGAACGTAAGCGGATGAGCGTGATTTGTAACGTGCAGCGCTCAACAGTAGCAGATCAGCTAGTGGAAAGCGGGCTAGTGAAATCTGAAAGTTACTTAATGTTCACCAAAGGTTCGCCAGAGTTGACTTTGGAGCGTTGCAATCGTATTCATATCGGCGATCGCTCTGCTGCTATAACCGATGCTCAACGGACGCAAATTCTGGCGCAAAATGAACAAATGGCAAGTAATGGTTTACGGGTACTGGGTTTTGCCTACAAACCGTTGCCAGAACTACCGCCGGAAGGTTCGGAGGAGACATCAGAGCGAGAATTAGTCTGGCTGGGATTAGTGGCAATGCTGGATGCACCACGCCCAGAGGTACGCGACGCTGTAGCTAGGTGTAGACAAGCGGGAATTCGGCCAGTGATGATTACTGGAGATCACCAATTAACTGCAAAAGCGATCGCGATAGATTTAGGCATTGCCCAACAAGGCGATCGCGTTTTGGCCGGTCAAGAATTAGAGCGGATGAGTCAGCAGGAACTTGAACAACAAGTTGACCTTGTTAGTATCTACGCTAGAGTCTCCCCAGAACACAAACTGAGAATCGTCCGAGCGCTCCAAGACCGAGGCAGATTTGTCGCTATGACCGGGGATGGTGTCAACGATGCCCCAGCGCTCAAACAAGCTGATATTGGCATTGCAATGGGCATTACCGGAACAGATGTCAGTAAAGAAGCAAGCGACATGGTACTGCTGGACGACAACTTCGCAACTATCGTTGCGGCAACAGAAGAAGGCAGAGTTGTTTATACCAATATCCGCCGCTTTATCAAATACATTCTGGGTAGTAATATTGGGGAAGTCTTGACTATTGCCGCCGCACCTATACTTGGACTGGGCGGTGTTCCTCTTAGCCCATTACAAATTCTGTGGATGAACTTAGTTACAGACGGTTTACCTGCTCTTGCTTTGGCAGTAGAACCACCGGAACCAGATGTAATGAAGCGTCCTCCGTTTAGTTCTCGCGAGAGTATTTTCGCAAGAGGACTGGGGTCTTACATGATCCGGATTGGCATTGTCTTTGCGATTATTACGATCGCCTTGATGATGTGGGCTTACAATTATACCCATGCAGATGGGTATCCGCGCGATCCAAACACTTGGAAGACAATGGTGTTTACTACCTTATGTCTCGCGCAAATGGGTCATGCTTTAGCGGTTCGCTCGAATACGCGACTAACAATTGAGCTAAATCCTTTTTCCAATCCTTATTTACTCGGAGCCGTTGTCGTAACGACGATTTTACAACTGCTGCTAGTCTACGTCCCGCCACTGCAAGCTTTCTTTGGTACTTACTATCTATCTCCTCTTGAACTTGCAATTTGCTTCGGCTTTAGTGCCTTAATGTTTGTGTGGATTGAAATGGAGAAGCTGTATATTCGTTGGTTTGGGAAGAAAAGGAATTGAGCAGACAGGAGTCAGGATTAAAATTATCCTCTTGCCTCTCGCCTCTAAATTATGTACCTTAAAAAGCTACATCTGCGGCAGTTTCGGAACTACCAGGATCAGCGAGTTGACTTTATAGCTCCGAAAACGATTTTGGTGGGTAATAATGCTCAAGGAAAATCGAATTTGTTGGAGGCTGTCGAGTTACTGGCGACATTGCGATCGCACCGAGGCTCGCGTGATCGCGATTTAGTTCAAGAAGCAGACGCGATCGCCCAAATTACTGCCACTTTAGAGCGCCAAAATGGGATCAGTGACTTATCCTTAACCCTACGCCGCAATGGTCGCCGCACTGTTGCCCTTAATAGTGAGTCCCTACGGCGACAGCTAGATTTTCTAGGCGTACTAAATGCGGTGCAGTTTTCTAGCCTAGATTTGGAATTGGTGCGAGGAGGGCCAGAGCAACGCCGTAGTTGGATTGATACGTTGTTAATTCAGCTTGAACCGATTTATGCCTATATTTTGCAGCAATATAACCAGGTGTTGCGACAGCGTAATGCATTTTTGAAAAGAAGACAGGAGACAGAAGACAGAAGACAGGAGTTAGAAGAATTAGCTGTTTGGGATGCACAGTTAGTGACAACGGGGGTGCGGGTGATTAGAAGGCGATCGCGTGCTATCGAGCGGTTAGCGCCTATTGCTGCTGCATGGCACGCGAGTATTAGTGGGAGTACAGAAGTTTTGCAAGTGAAGTATGCGCCTAATGTTCCTTTAGAACAAAATCATCCAGAAGATGTCCAACAAGCTTTTTTAGAGAAACTTGAGCAGAGAGCAGTTGCTGAACAGCATCAAGGCACTACCCTTGTGGGGCCACACCGAGACGAAATTGAGTTAACAATCAATGAAACACCTGCAAGATCCTACGGTTCTCAAGGTCAACAGCGCACGTTAGTATTGGCGCTCAAACTGGCAGAACTAAAACTGATTGAAGAAGTTGTAGGAGAGCCACCGTTACTATTACTAGATGACGTATTAGCGGAGCTAGATCCCAATCGCCAAAATCAATTATTAGAGGCAATTCAAGATCGCTTTCAGACTTTGATTACTACTACTCATCTGGGTTCCTTTGATTCCCAGTGGTTGAAAGCATCGCAGATTTTGGCAGTTCACGCGGGAAAGCTATTACCTCAAACTTAAGAATGCAGGGGTGCAGGGGTGCAGAGGAGCAGGGGAGCATTCTTAGCAGGGGAGAAAACTGTACCTTTGTAATTCTGTAAGAACACTAGGTATTTGATGTAAATAAACAAAGCTGTGATTAGAATTTCAGTTCAGATAAGCCTAAGTAGCGAATACCTGTTGGGGTAATTTCAAAGCGACAAGGTAAAACTTCTAAGCCTAGAGGAATCGCCTCTCGCAGTAATTGACCATAAACGCGATCGCGGCTATCTCCAGGAGCAAAGGAAGTGCAATCGCCATGATTAATAAAGTAAAGCATCACAGCACGAGCTTGAGGAATTAGCGCCATTAGTTCTCGTAAGTGCTTTTGTCCTCGTGTCGTTTCTGTATCTGGAAACAAAGCAAGTCGCTCTTGCGCCCAAGTCGTACTTTTAACTTCTACATAAATAGGACGCTCTGCATCACTGCTACTCAATAGAAAATCAACGCGGCTTTTCTTATCTTGTCCGTAAGGTACTTCAAAGCGAATTTGGCTGTAGCTGCCTAATTGTGGAAATAGGAATTTTTCTAGGGCTAACTTGATCACTCGGTTAGGCAAAGCAGTATTGACACCTACCCATGTTGGCTCATTGTCAGATACCTGAATCATCTCCCAGGTGTAAGCTAGTTTACGACTAGGATTATCGCTATAAGACACCTGAACTGGGCTACCAGGAGTACAAATTCCTGTCATTGGCCCTGTATTCGGACAATGGGCTGTGACTACTTCTCCTGTACTCAATTGAATGTCAGCAAAAAAGCGTTTGTAGCGCTTGAGTAATACACCAGAAGATAAGGGCGGATAGTAGTAGAGCCAATCAAGCATTAAGGAGTCATTTTAGTTATGCCCTGTTAATAATAATTGATTAATTGAGTAAGCAATTTAATTTCTAGCTTGCAAAGGCAGGATTTATTTTTGCAGCACCAGCTGTAGTTGTTATGCTCTTTAGTTCTTCCTCTGAGGAAGTTGTGTTCAGTTGTGCCAGGATTGCTTCAACTGCCGTAATGTCATAGGGAAAAGGACGCTTCCAGGGTAAGTAATCCCGTTCTTGAACAGGCTTATGACGTAATACGGCATTTACTAACACACATGGTTCTGAATCAAGATTAATCGCTCCGTGTAATACTCCTGGCGGAATTTTAACCAGTAGAGGACGGCGATCGCTTAAAGGAATGTACTCATACTGCCGATTAATTAAAGTAACGAGGACGAAACGACCTTTGACTACCAGGATCTGGTCTGTTTGCGATTTATGTACAAACAAATCATCAATCGTTTGTGGTGGAATTTGTACCACCATCGTCTCGTGACTAGACTGCGGCGTGTAAAATTCAGTCATTCCGCCCTTTACAGAAGTCAGGGGATGGACTTCAATTCCTTTAACTGAACTCATAGCGGCATCCTTAGACTTGAAGTATATTCAGTCTAAGCCGCTAATTTATAAAAGATTGTTGCAAATGAACAATATGTACCAAAGTATGGTATGTAGTTCTAAATCTATCAAATGGCAGATACAGTTAAATTGCTAGGTTCCCCCAGGTCACCGTGCAAGACTACACCGCGTTGGTTGGCATGGAGATGACGCAAAATTTTGTAAATTGCCTCAATTTGATCACTTACTCCGGCTTTTTGCGCTAAATCTGTAAGAGAGATTTTACCTTCGTCGTGAATTACCTGCAAAATTCGTTTTTGTAAGTCCAAAACAGCCGCCGCCGCTTTTTTGCCTGCTTCTACCCCTGGCTGATGGTAGGCATTAACGTTGACTAGGGAACCATAAAAACCGACAGCGCGTTCATAAAGAGCAATTAACGCTCCCACTGTGCGAGGATTTACTTGGGGAATTGTTACTGTAACCGAATCGCGAGCATTTTCGTAGAGGGCTTGTCTAGTGCCTTGAAGTAAACCAGATAGATAGTCTCCTGATGTCACACCCGGTTCTAATTCTGGGGATGCACCTTGTCTATCCGCTAAAACTTCAATAAATGTCATAAAGAAATTTAGTACACCCTCACGTAGTTGCTGTACGTAAGCGTGTTGATCTGTTGATCCTTTATTGCCATAAACTGCAATACCTTGATGGACAATATTACCGTCTAGGTCTTTTTCTTTGCCCAGCGATTCCATTACTAGCTGTTGCAAGTAGCGACTAAATAGCAGCAGACTATCTTTGTACGGCAGCACTACCATGTCTTTTTCACCGCGTCCATTGCCAGCATAGTACCAAGACAATGCTAATAAAGCAGCTGGGTTTTCTTTTAGCTGAGGTATGCGTGTGGCAGCATCCATTTCTTTCGCACCGTCAAGCATGGCGCGAATGTCTATGCTCTGTAAAGACGCTGGCAAGAGCCCTACGGCGGATAGTTCTGAGGTGCGTCCGCCTACCCAGTCGTACATTGGAAAAGTTGTTAACCAATTTTCAGATTTTGCTTGTTGATCTAATTGGCTATCTTTGGTAGTGATCGCTACTGCATATTGGCTAAAATCCAAATTCTGACCAGCGTAGGCTTTTTTAACTTCAATCATGCCGTTACGCGGTTCTGGCGTTCCTCCAGATTTTGAAATCACTAATACCAAGGTACTAGCAAGTTTATTTCTGAGCCGCGTCAGGATGCGATCAATGCCAGCTGGATCGATGTTGTCGATAAAGTGAATTCCGAGAGGTGGGAAGTCTGGGGCTAAAGCTTCAGCAACAAATTGAGGGCCAAGGGCTGAACCACCAATACCAATCGAAAGAATATCTGTGAATCGAGGTGCTTGGGGCGGATGAATTGTGCCACTATGAATTTTTTTGGAAAAAGCTTCAATTTGCTCTATGGTTTGGATAATTTCTTGTTTGATTTCTGGCGTTGGTGCTAAATCGGGATTACGCAGCCAGTAGTGACCAACCATGCGGTTTTCATCAGGGTTAGCTAAAGCGCCACCTTCCAAAGCTGCCATATCCTCAAAAGCCTTCTCCAACTTCGGCTGCAACGCCTCTACAAAAGCATCATCAAACCTCATTCGACTGATATCTAAATAAAATCCTAATCCCTTGTGGTAATAAAGCCAGTCTTGGTAGCGTTGCCAAAGTGTTGCAGCATCCATAAAAAAATCTCAACTTAATAGTTTTACACCACACAAGTTTAATTTAAGCCTTGAGCATCAACTTACAGTCTTAGAGAGTTTTAAGAAGATAAGAGCAAACGAGGACTAGAAAATACACATACCCCATTACCCCATCTTCTTATCTGATCATCAGTTGTGGTTGATACTGACTTATCCTTGCACTACGGTACAATCTAATCGCTCTGCATACCATAACAAAAGCTTTGTTCTGAGGCTGTTAGCTGTTTGGCAATTCTATGTTCGACAATTTATCTGGTTGGGTTGGGTATCTAGTTTTCCTGGCAATTTCTACAGCGATTTTTGCTTTGTTTGGTCTAGGACTAAACTTGCAGTGGGGGTTCACAGGACTAATTAATTTTGGTCATGTGGCGTTCATGACGGTGGGTGCATACACAACGGTATTGTTGAGCTTGCAGGGAGTTCCCCTGATTGTAGCCGGATTCGTTGGGGCAGGAGTAGCTGCACTGTTGGGGCTGTTGATTGGGATATCGACGCTGCGGTTACGGGAAGATTATCTAGCGATTGTCACTATTGGTGTTTCTGAATTAATCCGCTTGGTGGTGAATAATCAAGATTTACCTACAGGCAACACATTTACACCCGGGGCGTTTGGATTGCAAGGGTATCCACTACCGCTATCAAATTTTGCCCCAAATCTGGTGGTTAGGCTGGGGATGATCGGGCTGCTAACGCTTGTTACAGGTTTGTGTTACTGGCAACTGTGGCGATGGGCTAGAAAGGGTTACAAGGGCAAGAAAATCTCTCGACTTGTAGTCGGAATTGTGGCAGCGCTTTTGGGTTTAGCGCTTTATGGTGCTTTAGTTGTGGCGCTGTATGACTACGCTAATCATGAAAAGGCAGGATTGATGCTGTTGTCAGTGGTGGTGTTAGCGATAGTGTTCTGGCGGTTGGAATCTTTGGTGCGATCGCCTTGGGGTCGAGTTTTAAAAGCAATTCGTGAAGATGAAGAAGTAGCTAAAGCGCTGGGTAAGAATGTTTTTTGGTATAAGTTGCAGTCATTAATGCTAGGAGGTGCGATCGCTGGTATATCTGGTGCTTTATATGCATGGCAGCTAACTACAATTTACCCTGATAATTTTCAGCCGCAGATTACCTTTGACGCTTGGACAATGGTCATTTTAGGTGGCGCGAGTAACAATGTAGGTACATTGCTGGGCGCTGTAATTTATTTTGCTTACGATGCCATAACTCGCTTTGTCTTACCTGCAATTATTCCTCTTGATGAAGCGCGTTTGGGTGCATTTCGGATTATGGTGATTGGTCTGATCCTAATGTTACTAATGGTCTGGCGACCTCAAGGTATCTTAGGCAAAAAAGCAGAATTAACTCTTGGTAGATAATTTGTACTACTAATGTGAGTTAAGCGGTTGAGCTAGATACAATAGTCATCAAGTCCTGGACACAGTTTGAGTGATGACACCTCCAATAGAAGTTGATCAAAACGTACTTCAGCAAGATTTAGATGCCGATATCCCATCGACAACATTTGACGAAGATGAACATTTCGATGAAATTCCCGATGAAGTCGAAATGTCACTATTTGACCACCTTGAGGAGTTGCGGCAGCGAATTTTCTATGCCCTGATTGCTGTCGTTGTGGGTGTTATTGGCTGTTTCTTTGCAATTAAACCGATTGTCCAACTGCTAGAAGTTCCAGCACAGGGAGTGAAATTTCTTCAACTCGCTCCTGGAGAATACTTTTTTGTCTCGATCAAAGTTGCTGGTTACAGTGGCTTAGTGCTTGCTAGTCCGTTTGTACTCTACCAAATTATTCAGTTTGTCTTACCCGGACTAACCCGCCGCGAACGCCGCTTGATTGGCCCAGTAGTTTTGGGTTCTACTTTCTTATTTGCAGCAGGATTAATATTTGCCTACTTACTACTGATTCCAGCTGCGCTCAACTTTTTCATCAATTATGGTGAAGGTGTTGTAGAACAATTGTGGTCTATTGACCGCTATTTTGAATTTGTTTTACTGCTTTTATTCAGCACTGGACTAGCGTTTCAAATCCCAATTATCCAAGTTTTACTTGGCTCTTTAGGAATTGTTTCTTCAGCGCAAATGCTTTCTGGTTGGCGTTATGTGATCTTGGCGGCAGTTGTTTTAGGAGCGGTTTTAACACCTTCAACAGATCCCCTAACTCAAAGTCTCCTTGCAGGCGCTGTACTGGGGCTTTACTTTGGTGGTCTTGGGCTGGTCAAGTTATTAGGAAAATGACATTGATTACTTATGATGAATTTAAGCAAGTAGAAATTCGCGTCGGACAAGTTATTAAAGTTGAAGATTTTACCAAAACGCGAAAACTAGCATATAAACTTTGGATTGACTTTGGTGAATTTGGGATCAAAAAATCTAGCGCTCAAATCACTAAACTTTATGCCCAAGAAGATTTAGTAGGCAAGCAGATTTTAGCAGTAACTAACTTTCCCCCGCGCCAAATTGCCAACTTTATGTCAGAAGTTCTCGTCTTGGGTGTAGTTCTTGATAACGACGAGGTAGTGTTAGTTAAACCAGACAAAAAAGTGATTTTAGGTAAAATAATTTTGTAAAAAGCTGTGAGTAATTTAATGCAAAGTGTAGTTTGGCTTACAGCTATTATTGACTAGTTGTTGATATATTTGCGGTAAGTTCTAGGGAACTTGTACAGAGTTTGAACTACTGATAAAGCAAAAGCAGTTTGTTGCCGCTATTGGAATCACTGATAGGTGTTCATGCGATCGCGGCAACACATGGGAGCTATTATTTTTGGAGAACTCAGCTACTTCCAGAAGCTATTGAGTAGCTGGGTTCTAATTGCTCTAAGCTCTTAGTCACAGCATCCGATTATTTTCGATTACGTTGTTGCGTGTAATCCAGGCAATACCTTTGGCAATTTCAGCCCGGTTTGTATTTACTCGTTTTGAGTCCTTGACTATAATCTGGCTTTTGTTGGCTGAGAGTGTATTGTTATAGGCTTGGACACTTGAAGTATCAGCAATCATAATTCCACAAGGACTATTACTGATTGTATTGCCACTAACAATCGCTTTGTGTGAAAGCTCTAACATCACACCTATCTGCTCGTTATTCCGAATAGTATTATTTTGAATCGTAAAGTTGTAGCTAGATCCGTCAGTCCATATTCCGTTACCGATATTGTGTTCAAAAAGATTATTCCGCCAGACTGCACCCTCAGTGGCGATAACTTTCATTCCTCCTGCCGTGTAGTCTTTACGGAAATGCTCAACATTGTTGTAACTGAACGTATTACCTTCCAACAAGATTCGGTTTGCATGTGCTCCCCGAATTCCGTTTGCTCCGTTAAAGCTGAAGGTATTGCCACGCACAACGCCATCAGTTGACTGTCGGAAATGAGCCCCACGTAACCCATTCCATACAAAAGTATTATTTTCTAGAGTGACATTATGTGTGTTCCATATTCCAATTGCATCTTCGGCATAATGGGCAAACCCTAAACCACGTATAACTGTACCAGATGCCTTGCCTTGGGAGGTTGATGACAGACTAAAAGCATTTTCCTCTGTTGTTGCTTCTACTGTTTTACTTCCTGGGTTAGTACCGATGTAGAGTTTATTGTTAGCCCTATCTACGTAAAATTTGCCAGGTCCTACGTTAGCTTTGCTTCCTACTTGTTTGAGTGATTCACCATCGACATAGACCATATCTGTATGTCCTGCCAACGGGTAATCTGGGTCAATAGTTATATCCTTCATCGAATTTAGGCGTAACGATTCACTCCAGCCATCTTTGCGCCAAGTGGAACCGTCAGCAACCCAACCTTCAACTACAACGCTGCCTTTGAGCAAGGCTTTTGCATCCGGATGTGCCTGCAAGGTTAATTTTTTATTGATTCTGGTATTAACGTTGCGGTAAGTACCATTTAGGAAAACAATTGTTCCTCCGTTTGGCGCTAATGCTACTGCTTTTTCAACTGGCAAAGGTGAATTCGCTGATTTACCAGAATTGTTGCTATCTGCGTTTGGAGAAACGAAATAGGCATTATCAGGAACTGAGTAGTTAGTATCCTTAATAATAACAGCAGCAGCAGCTATTTCAGGAGTAAGCAGAGGAAGTATAAACATACTCTGCATCAATAGAAATAACTTCAACTGTTTTGAGTTAATTTTGCTAGGCATTGTGTCGAGCTCCATTAGTGTAATACAAGCGATCCGAGGGCTATTTTGTCAATCTAAGGTTTCAAGATTTTTTCATGCTCATGGAAGAATTTGCTGAACCTTTTATACTTAATCTGAACAAGGTTCAAGCGTTACAATTAGGCTAGCTAGGGCTAGATTTGATACTACTCAATGGCAAATTATTAAGTCAAAAACTTTAGAGTAGATTGGTTTCCTATGACTGAGCATGATCATCAAAAAAGGGAAACCTATGCTTAAACAATTACCTGTAGTCGCTACTCTTTTGAAAGTGCAACAGATGTCAATAACCTATAAGGATTAATTTATTTTGTCAACTTAATTTTAATTTTATACATGAATAATTATCAATGCAAGTTTAATATATAAGTAATTGTTAATTGTTAAGCTGGCGTTATCGCGATGATAAGACAGTTGAAGTGCTTAGTTTCAGGGCTTTTTTAGTTAGTAATTTTATGATTTTAATTTGAGTAAGACAAACTTAATTTTTGAGCAGATTTAATATTTTTTTGTTTGTATAACTATGCAGTAATACTACGGTGAAGCTAAGAAACATAAATTACGTATATCCAGTGTGTGGAAGTACGAAAGTTCGCCAGAACTATTAGGTGAAAAAAACAATGAAGCTTCCTAGCTCTCTTAAATTGAGATAGACAATCTTACTAAGAGTTATCAGTTGAAGTGCTTTTGTGTGATTAAATCAGGTTCATAAGTGACTAAAGATAGTAAGTAGTGAGTGTAACAACGTAAATAGGGAAGAATAGATTTTACTACTTATTGTAGCTTTTGGGTACTTGACCTTAAAATAAAATAATTTTATAAAAAACTGGGCATTAATCAAGGTTATACTAATACACTATTTCAACTCAAATTCATCAAACTTGATCGTTTTTGATTCTGGCTGTTGCGTATCAAAGCGATAGCTACTCACCTTACCATCTGCCGTGTCAAAAATGCTGAAAACAGTAATATCATTACTCGCAACATAAGGCAAAGGCTCTCCATCATTACTGTTCAGAGGTTTAATTGTCGGCATGACTGGTTGCAATTTATTAGGATTACCTGTTACAGCATAATTTTCTTGATTTCCAGGTGGTACTTCTCTGTTTTGGTCGCCAACATCTGCTCCATAAGAGTTGCCGACATTAGAAGTCTCTAGAAAATGCATTCCTTGATCGCTAATAAAGCGGTTCCACAAATGCGAATGTCCGTAGAACACAAGCTGCACATTCGCTGCCGCCAACAGTGGGACAACATCACGGATAATGTAGTCTGCTGCTTTGGGATACTCATAACGTACTGCCTTAATAGTGCTATCCTGATTACGGTCAATTATTTGTACTGGATTGGTATATGCAGGAACAATATTGCCACCAAGAGAATGGGGTGGATGATGTAACATTACGACTTTGTACTTAGCGTGGCGAAACTCAGCGCTGTTGAGTTCTTGATTCAACCACTTGTACTGAGGGCTACCAAAACTAATCGCTTCAAAGATATGCTGTCCATAACCCCACTGTTCTGGATTACTTAAGTCTTGCGATCGCTCTTGATACTTACCTTTAGTAGTTGAATTGATACTTGGAGGCCGCCACATATTTGTTGCATAAAGTACAACCAAGCGCACATCGCCGAAGCTAACGGCGTAGTAAGTTTTTCCACCTTGACGGCTTTCCGGTAAAGTGAAAATTTCCTCGTAGGTATCAGTATTGAAAGAATTATCCTTCAGCCAGCGATCGCCTAAATCATCAGCATTATTTGATTGATAAATTTCCTGGGCCACGGCGCGGGGAATAGAATCATAAAATTCGTCATTCAAGCTGTTACTTTTGCCAAAGCGGCCCATTACTTCATGATTACCAATTGCAGTAAATAAAGGAGCGTGTTGGATAATTTCGCCGCCTTTGTAAATAGTCTTGACACCATTTTTCTCTAATTCATAGTTAGCACGACCTTGGAGACACGGAAAAAAAGCGCCGCCACGATTGTCGTCAAACCATTCTGAAGCGCGATCGCTAACATTGACTAAATCACCGACAAAAAAGACTGCATCCACTCTTCCAACGGTTTCGACTACTTTTTGCAAATTAGCAGCCGTCATTGGTTTTAGCTGGTGATCGGAAGTTAGCAGAATTTTGAGGTGAGTACCCGGCTTCGGCTTGGCAGCTAAAGTAAAGCGATCGCTAGTTACACTTTTGCCATCTTCTCGCACACTCGTTACTTGATAAGGTATACGAATGCCAGAAGTTAGTCCTGTTACTTCTGCTTCGTGTCGCCAGATGTGGCGTAGTGTTGGTTGTTTGTACACCTGTCCTTTTTTAATTTGGTTACTTACTCTAGAATCTTGATCTTCTCTGGTGCGGTTAAGTTTTGTAGTAGTTGCGATCTGCTTGCAGCAGCGCTTCGCTATCGCAGAAAAATTAAGATCTTCACCATAGGCGACTGTATGCTGAGAACCAGCAAATTCGGTAAACCAAATAACTCTTACTGAAGTTTCTGTCGGAAGTTGTAGAAATGGAACAGTTAGCAGAGAGGGCGAAGTCATAAATGTTTGCCCAGTTGAACGAACACTTATTAGAGTAAGGGAAATAACAATTAAAAACCCAACAGCGATCAATTGGGTGTAGCTGCTTAGGTGTTTAAGTGTTTTGTAAGAATTAAATCTTTGAAAGTAATTCACAAGCGTTCTTAGCGCACCTAAATTACAACTGACATTAACAGCAATACGGTTATTTTCAATGCTGAATCACGTTATCTGTAACTGTATCTTGCTCAGATCCTGGCTCTAAGCTAACGGTATCCTTAGCAAGAGGATTGTGGAAGAACGAGCCAGTTTGGGGCGGTAGCATCGGATCAACAACAATTTCCGCTAAACTTTTTACAACACCCGTGAGGGGAATTGCCAGAATTACTCCTAGCAAGCCTCCTAATTGCCCTCCCAAAATCAGGGAGACAAAGATAATCACTGGCGATAAACCTGTCAAATTGCCCATAATTCGCGGCGCGATTAAATTGTCTTTTACCTGCTGAATTAAAATTGCTACTGCCAATACTTGCAGCGCCAGCCACCAGTCGATAAATGCTACGACGATCGCTACTGTCGCAATTCCTAATGTCGCGCCTACAAAAGGGATTACTTCCATCAAACCGATAAATAGAGCAAATAGCAGAAAAAAGGGAACTCGTAAAATCCAGAAAGCTAGTGTCAAGGTAATAGCCATAAATAGACCTAACAATAGCTGTCCAGAGACAAAGCGCTGGAGATTGCGTTGCAGTGATTGAGTCAAGCCGTCCCTGATTTTGGGCGTAAAGATACTTGTTATACCTTGCCAAACGCGATCGCCGTCGATCAGCATATAAAACGAGATCACCACAATCAAGATTAAGTCTAAGAACCAGTTAAATGTACCTACTACCAAGCCTAAACCTCTAGTTGCGATCGCCTCGACCTGAGTTTGCACTTGCGTTAACAATTGTGATGCCAAAGTTCGGACATCAAATGGCAGATTGCGTTCTATACTCCAGGCTTGGAAAGCGGTTAGTTGCTCTTGTGCAGAGTCGACAAGCGACGGTAAATTTGTTACAAAAAGCCGCGCTTGGTTAAATACTGGGGGTACGACCGTTATGCCAATGAGCGCAATAACGAAGCCTGTTAATAAATACACAAGGACTGCTGCTACATTTCGAGGTAGAAAAGGTCGCAAAGCAGCAACGGCATAATTGAGTAGAAATGCGATTAATCCTGCCGTAATTAAAATGCTGAGAAGCTCTCCTATATATCTAAGTGCAGTTAGCGTTGCCCAACCTGTTACTAAGAGCAGTAGCCAAGTGAGCAAGAACTGTTGGAGAGGTGAAAATACACGATTCATTAAGACTTTATTGTTTAACAAAATAATTAGTTATTGTAAAAAATGTTACTAAAACGTATTTTCAATTTGGTTGCATAAAATCAAAATAACGCTAAACTATACTGGCATTTTTTGGTTAATTTAAGATGTTTTGATACATTCAATTCATTTTATTACTTGAAAAGCTTTAAATACTCTGTATAAATTCATCTAATTTGATTTGACAATTAACAGTAATTTATTTAAATACAGTACATCAAAGGTGAGTTAATGAGTAAAAAATCTGAGCTTACCAATAATTCAAAATTACCTAACCATCAAAGTTCATCACCTGAGTTACAACCAGCTAGCTTGGAGGGAAGAATAGCAAGATTCTTTAAGTTTGAGCAGAATCAGACGAACCTTCGCCAAGAAATGCTGGCAGGAGTGACTACTTTCATGGCGATGGCTTATATTTTGGCGGTCAATCCCAGTATTTTATCCAATGCAATTTTTCTCCAACAGCCAAAAGATTTATTTGGTCAACTAGCGATCGCTACAGCATTATCAGCTACCATCGCTACCTCAATTATGGGTCTCGTCGCTAATTATCCGTTTGCTCTAGCTCCAGCTATGGGGTTAAACGCCTATTTTACATTTTCTGTAGTTCTGGGGTTAGGAATTAGCTGGCGAGTAGCACTAACCGCCGTATTTGTTGAAGGTCTGATTATCCTTGTTCTCACCCTCTCGAATATTCGCAACCAAATAATTATGGCAATTCCAGAATGCCTCAAACGAGCCACAGCCACAGGAATTGGTTTATTTATTGCTTATATTGGTTTGTCGGGAAACCCAGCTACTGGAGGCGCTGGTTTAATTGTCGCTAACGAAACTACTAAAACTGCCTTGGGCGCTTTCAACAATCCGGCTACTTTAATGGCAAGCTTTGGAATTTTTGTCACAGCTGCATTAGTCGCGCGTCGGCTCAAAGGCGCATTACTATATGGTATTTTGGCAACTGCATTACTAGGATGGATTCTAGGCATAGCGCCTTGGCCAAAAGCGATCGTCGCCTTACCACCGTGGCCGGGGGATTTGTTAGGTCAGGCAATTTTCGGGCTTGCTCAAGTATCCCAAACCAATATTGGGGATTTTCTATCAATACTGGTTGTTTTTCTATTTGTCGATATATTTGACACAATTGGGACTTTGACTGGACTCGGTATGCAAGCGGGATACATCAATGAAAAAGGTACACTACCTCGTGCTGGTAGAGCTTTGATGGCAGATGCAGTAGGTATTCCTGTCGGTGCTGCGCTCGGTACTTCGACTGTATCAACGTATATTGAGTCAGCAGCTGGCATAGCTGAGGGAGGACGTACAGGATTTACATCTGTTGTCGTTGCTGCCTTATTTGCAATGTCGATATTTTTTATTCCTCTACTAGCCGCTATTCCTGGTTTTGCTACAGCACCCGCGCTAGTAATTGTCGGAGTTTTAATGGCAGAAAGTCTTGGTGGAATTCGGTGGAGTGATCCGGCGGAGTCGATTCCTTCATTTTTAACAATTTTGATGATGCCTTTGACTTACTCGATTGCCGAAGGGTTAGCAATTGGCTTTATTACTTACCCCCTTCTGAAAACGTTTCAAGGTAAGTCACATGAACTCACTCTACCTATGTGGCTTTTGGCTGGAGTGTTTGTGCTGAGATTTGTCCAACTAGGTTTGCAGGCAGGTCATTGAACGGGTAAGCGAATGGTGAAAGTGCTGCCTTTACCCAATTCACTTTGTACTTGCAAGCTACCCGCGTGTGCTTGAACAATTACAGCCGCGATCGCAAGTCCCAATCCAGATCCGCCTGAATGTCGGGAGCGATCGCTATCCACGCGGTAGAAGCGCTCAAAAATCCGGCTTTGCTCCGACTTAGCAGTATCTTGAATCGAAATCACAGCATGATAATCGCTTTGATCTAGAATCACAGTTACTTGACCACCTGTAGGAGTGTATTGAATAGCATTGACAATCAAGTTAGAAATCAGGCGATAAAGCTGCTCTTCATTGCCTACAACAATTAATGGTTTATCTACATTAATGTCAGCAGTTAACTCCACACTTGCGCCGAGTGCCAATGTTGCCAATTCTTCTACCAAATCGCTGACAATATCATTCAAGCAACACTGTTGCCGTATCGGTAATGGTTGCCGTTCCATGCGAGCCAGCAGCAGTAAGTCAGCAACTAGCTCACTCAGCCGCTTATTCTGACGCTCTATAGCGTGTAAGATATCCTGTGTTTCTGGTTCAACTGAGTTAAACCTCAACGCTGATTCAACGGTCGCTTGTGTAGCAGCTAAAGGTGTCCGCAATTCATGGGCAACATCCGCAGTAAATTGTTGAATTTGTCTATAAGATTGGTAAATCGGTTGCATCGCTAACCCAGATAGCCACCAGCTAGAACCGCCTACTAGTAGGCTAAGGCGTAAATTGATATACCATTGAGTCAAGCAGAACGAATGGAGAGAAAGGCTTGCCCCGACTTGCACCAAAACCTCTAAAGTTAGAAGCCGATGAGCGTGAGGAACTACAACAC
>JAESFL010000268.1_pt1 | contig 43955 bp, 39 predicted proteins | sample 9269401 | NCBI WGS metagenome assembly JAESFL01 (sample SAMN14506025, study PRJNA617098) | algae metagenome | isolation source: Gloeocapsa sp. UFS-A4-WI-NPMV-4B04 and co-occurring heterotrophs from desert... | place: USA: Utah | collected 2006-10-01 | reverse complement strand
GGGCCGCACGGTCACCGTGACCAGCCCGGGCGTCGTGCTCGTCAGCGGTGGCCAGCAGGTCCGCGACACCGAGTTCGCCGTCGTCCGCGCCGGCCTGAACTACAAGTTCGGCTCGTACTAAGATCCGGATCTCCGGCGGTCCCTCATCGGACCGCCGGGCCTCCCCGAAAAAGCCCGGCCGCGCGCCGGGCTTTTTCGCGTTGGATGCCTCGCCTCAGGCGGAGGCTGTCGTTAAGGTCTTGTTGACCATACCGGCGGATCCTGCACGGCCCTCCCGACGCGAGGACCGGCGCCCGCAACCGCCACGGCGAGACCCGCGCATCCGCATGACAACCGGCATGAGATCGGACCGCACGGCCGGACGCGCCGCGCGGAGACGAGATTCGGCACGTCCCTCGCCATGGGCGCGGTGGAGCGCGGTCCGTGGTGCGGCCCTCCTGGGGATCCTCTGCGGTTCGATCGCCGTTGCGCGGGCGCAGGAGCCGCTCTACCTGCGGATCCGCGCAAACCCGGAAGCCCGTCTCGACGGAGCGGCCGCCGCCGGACCGACGGGCGGTCCGCTGGCCGCAGGACGCGCGCGCGGTGAATCCGCCTGGGAGCGCAGCGACCGGCGCGCCCGGATCGCGATCGCCTCGGTCTGCACCGGATGCATGGTGGGACGTTCCGCTCTGCAGGCGTTCATGCCGTCCTCCGTGACGGAGGCGCGGGGCTCCGACATGCCTTCGCCGCTTTCGTCGCCTTCTCCCTCTCCCTCTCCGTTGCCCTTTGCAGCGACCGCAGGTGACCCATGACCCAGGCCCACCCGACCACCGGCGCGACCGTCGATCCGGAATGCCCGGTCTCGCTCGAACTGCTCGGCGAGGTCTACCGCGCCGACGAGTACGATCTGCCCTACATCCTGGAGACGATCCCGGCGCTGACGCGGGCCAAGCTCGCCGCCTATCTGTACGGCAAGAGCCACATGCATCAGCTCGGCCTGAAGGTGGCCCGCGCCTGCGAGCGCGAGGACCTGATCCGGGCCGTGGGCGAGATCGGTTCGGTGATCTACGGTCAGTCCCGGCTGAAGCCGACCCAGGCGGCGCCGGAGATCGAGGTGCCGGCCGGTCGCGGTCGCGGCGCCCCGGCGGCCCAACCGAAGAAGGTCAAGATCAGCCTCGGCGGCTCCGCCGCGAAGGGCCGCAGCTTCGATTGAGCGCCCGCCTCGTCCGGCCGCGCCGACGAACGGTGGCGGCCCACGAGGCTCTCGATAAGACAGCGCTCGCTGTTATGTCTTTGCGTCGTTTCCAAGCGCGGCCATGCACGGCCGTGGCTTGCTTTGACCGTTCGGCACGGGGCCGCGTGGTGACCGGAGGATCAATTCGATGTTCGCGACGTGGTGGAAGCTCGGCCTCGACACGACCCTTCTGGCCTTCGAGGCCCAGTCGGTGATCGCTCTGCGGATGGCCAAGCTCGCCGGCGGCGGCAGCGCGGCCCAGGCGGAGGCGCAGCGCATGGTGAGCGAGAAGGTGTTCGCGGCCGGTGAGGCGGCGATGCAGCTCGCCACGGGCGGGTCCCACGGCGCGGTGGTGGCTGGCTACCGCCGCAAGGTGCGGGCGAACCACCGCCGGCTCTCCCGCGCTGCGACACGCGATTAACCGTCCCTTAACCATGAACTTCCATCGTTCGACCTCACGTCGGACGATTTCGGGAGAGCGTCATGGTGCTGTGCGAGAACAGCGTGCGCGAGCGCGCCTACTACATCTGGGAAGGCGAGGGCCGGGTGTTCGGCCGGGCCGAAGCCCACTGGCTGCAGGCCGAGGCCGAACTGCGGCAGAGCGTGACGACGGTCGAGGCCGCAGTGGTCGCCGCTCCGGCCAAGGTCGCCAAGCCTCGCGCCAGCCGCGCCAAGGTTGCCGAGACGCCCGCCGCGGCGCTGGCAGGCGTCGCCAAGGCGGCCAAGACCAAGGTTGCCAAGGCGCCCGCTGCCACCGTCGCCAAAGCCGCCGAGAAGCCCGCCGCCAAGGCGGTCAAGGCCGCCCCCAAGGCCAAGCCGGCCGCCAGCCGGGCCAAGTCCCGCGCCGGTGCCGAGGCGGTCGTTCTCCACTGAGCCCAGCGAACAGAACCGGGTTCGAGAGCCCGCCGTCCTCCGGGGATGGCGGGCTTCGCTTTTTTCAGGGCTCGGCGTCGGGGCCGGGACGCATGGCAAGGACAGGCAAGGGTATGGAACGTGAGTCGGGATTGGCCGTTTCCCCTTGCGCTCCACAGGCGGGGCGGGCTCCGGTGACCCGACGTTCGAGGAGGGACAAGCGATGCGCGTGCTGATGGGACGAGGAGCTTTGGTCGCCCTTCTCGGCACGATGCTGGCCTCCGCCGCCGAGGCGGGTCCGATGCGAGCGGGAGAGGCGTTCTACACCGGTCCCGCCGTGCCGACGGTAAGTGGCCGGGCGCCATGGAACGCGCCGTGGGAATACGACTCGGGCAGCGGCCAGGACCGGCGCCCCGAGCTGCCCTATTACCAGCAGGGCCGTGGCCAGCAGACCGGTGGGCCGGCCCGCAACCTGCTGCCCGACGACGGTCTTCACCTCTTCCCACGCTGAGAGCGGTTCGTTTGCATGAGCCCTCGCATCCAGGCCGTCGTGTTCGACATCGACGGTACGCTGCTCGACAGCGTTGACCTGCACGCCCGCGCCTGGGTCGAGGCCTTCGCGCATTTCGGAATCGAAGCGAAGGAAGCAGAGGTCCGCCGCCAGATCGGCAAGGGGGGCGACCAGTTGCTGCCGGTCTTCGTGGATGCGGAGCGGCTCGCCCGTGAGGGCGAAGCGATCGAATCCTACCGCTCCGATCTGTTCAAGCGCTCCTATCTCGCGCAGGCTAAGCCCTTCCCCGCGGTGCAGGCCCTGCTCAGCCATGTCCGCGATGCAGGCCAGACCGTCGCACTCGCCTCCTCCGGCAAGGCGGACGAGGTTGAGAACTATCAGCGGATCCTCGGCATCACCGATCTCGTGGATGTGGTCACGACCTCCGACGATGCCGAGCGCTCCAAGCCCCATCCCGACATCTTCGAGGCGGTGCTGGGCAAGCTCCCCGGCGTGCCGAAACAGGCGGTGATGGTGGTCGGCGACACGCCCTACGACGCGCAAGCCTCTGCCCGTGCTGGACTTTCGACGATCGGCGTTCTGTGCGGCGGCTTCCCCGAGGCCGAGCTCTCAGAGGCTGGCTGCGTCGCGATCTACCGCGATCCCCAGGATCTGCTCGACGGCTACGCATGCTCGCCCCTCGCCTGATGCGTCACGGCTGGTGAGCCGGTGTCAAAAAGCTGTGAGCGACGGAGGGAGCCCCCAAGGAAGCGCTAACTGCGAGCCGGCAAACCTATGGCCATGCGATTTGGAACCGTTTAAGAGCCCGCCCCGCGGGGGGCGAGCCCGCTTCCGGATGCGACTCATGCAGACCACGGCCGAGACGTTCATGACGACCTCGAAATCTCTCCAGCAGCAGGTCGCCGAGGCCATCGAGGACCGGGCTCTGCCGATCAGCCGGCTCCTGCGTCTGATGTGGGCGCTCGATGCCGACCGCAGCGCCGCCAACCAGAATCTGCGGGCCCAGCTCCGCGCCCGAATCGGCGCCCCGCTGAGCGCCTGATTTTTTCGGGGTCCTGCCGCGCAGCTTGAAGTGGCGCGTGAGCGGGCTGCCCTAACGTCCGGGAATCATTGGCCTTCCGGTGCTTAGTTGGTGCCGGAAGGCCTTGTTTTTTCAGGCCCCTTGCGCCTGGGCCGGCGCCTCGATCCGGCCGGCGCGCAGGCGCACGGTGCGGTCGCACAGCCGGGCGAGGCCGGGATCGTGCGTCACCAGAACCAGGGTCGCACCGCGGTCGCGCTTCAATCCGAACAGCAGCTCCACGATCTGCTGCCCCGTCGCCTCGTCGAGGTTGCCGGTCGGCTCGTCGGCGACCAGGATCGCCGGATCGGGGGCGAGTGCGCGGGCGATCGCCACCCGCTGCTGCTCGCCGCCGGAGAGCTGCGCCGGGTAGTGCCGCAGCCGGTGACCGAGCCCCACCGCCTCCAGTTCCGCCGCCGCCCGTCCGTGCGGATCGGGCGCGCCCGCGAGTTCGAGGGGCAGCGCCACGTTCTCCTGCGCGGTCATGGTCGGCACGAGGTGGAAGGCCTGGAACACGATGCCGATGTTGCGGCCGCGGAAGCGCGCGAGCCCGTCCTCGTCGAGACCGCTCAGATCGGTGCCGGCGATGGTGACGCGGCCGGTATCGGGCCGTTCCAGACCGGCCATTACGGTGAGCAGGGTGGACTTGCCCGAGCCCGAGGGCCCGACGAGCCCGACCGCCTCGCCGCGCTCGACATCGAGCGAGATGCCGCGCAGGACATGCACCCGCGCGGGACCGCGGCCGAGGCTCAGCTCGATCTGCGACAGGGAGACGGCCTTGTTCGACATCAGGCACCGACCGATCTGGACTGAGGGCTTGAGAGCCGCACGGGCAGGTTCGAGCGAAAGGACACGGTCTTGCACCACGCGAACGAGGCGAAAGCCGGATCCGGCGGGTTTGTGGCCCGCCTTGTGTCACGCGCGGGCGCCCGGCGCGAGGCGGACGGACCCGATGTGGGGCCTCCCCGTCCCGAGCGCAGGGCCGCGCTGATGCTCCTCTTCGCCGCAGTCACGCTCGCCGCCGCTGGCCTGCGGCCCGGCACCGTGCGGGCCGAACAGCCGCCCCTCAAGCTCGTGGCCCTGGGCGACAGCCTCACCGCGGGCTACCGCCTTCCCGCCGAGGCCGCCTTTCCCGCGGTGCTGGAGCGGGTGCTGAAGGCCAAGGGGTACAGGGTCGAGATCGCCAATGCCGGGGTCTCGGGCGACACCAGCACCGGCGGGCTCGACCGGCTCGATTGGTCGGTGCCGGACGGCACGCAAGGGGTGATCCTCGAACTCGGCGCCAACGATATGCTGCGCGGCACCGATCCGGCCGTGACACGCAAGGCGCTGGAGACGATCATCGTGCGATTGAAGGAGCGGGGCATCCCGGTGCTGCTCACCGGCATGCTGGCGGCGCCCAATCTCGGCATCGAGTACCGCACCCGCTTCGACGCGATCTATCCCGACCTCGCGCGGGCGCACGACCTCGTGCTCTACCCGTTCTTCCTCGACGGCGTGGCGGGCCAGCGCGCCAACACCATGGATGACGGGCTGCACCCGACCGCCCAGGGCGTCGAACGGGTCGTCGCGGGCATCCTCCCCACCGTCGAGACCTTCCTCGGCCGCCTGGGCCAGACGCCGGAGCAGAAGGGCCAGTAGCGATGCCGCGCCTGTTCACCGGGCTGGAGATCCCGCCGGACATCGCCGAGCGGCTGTCGTTCTTCCGCGGCGGCCTGCCCGGCGCGCGCTGGGTCGAGCCGTCGGATTACCACATCACCCTGCGCTTCCTCGGCGAGATCGACGAAATCGTCGCCGCCGATCTCGATGCGGGCTTGGCGGAAGCGCGGGCGCGCCCGGCCTTCACCGTGGCCCTCGACGGGCTGGCGAGCTTCGGCGGCGACCGGCCCCGCGCCCTCTACGCCTCGGTCGTGCCGAGCCCGGAATTGACCGAGCTGCAGGAGGAGCACGAGCGCATCGCCCGCCGGGCCGGCGCCGCGCCGGAGCGGCGCAAGTTCACGCCCCACGTGACGCTGGCCCGCCTCAACCGCGAGGCCACGCCGGAGGCGGTGGCGCGCACGCTGACCCAAGCGGGCGTGTTCCCGCGCCTCACCTTCACGGCGCGCCGCGCCGCCCTGTACTCGGCCCGCACCTCGCGCGGCGGCGGCCCCTACCTCGTCGAGGCGGCCTATCCGTTCGGGGGCGGGCCCTTCGAGCCGGACGAAGGGGCGGACGGGTCGTAGTTCGAGCCCGCTCACGTTCCGCCCTTGCGTTGCGCCGCCGCTTGCGGCATGACGCGAGCCGCGCCGCGCGCGCCGTAGGAGTGTAGCTCAACTGGTCAGAGCACCGGTCTCCAAAACCGGGGGTTGGGGGTTCGAGTCCCTCCACTCCTGCCACGGCGCATCCGGCCCGGCCTTCGCCTCGCCGCACATCCTTTCCTCCCCATCGACAAGTCGGATCACTTGCGCTAGAGCGGGCGCATTCCGAGATCCTCAGATGCTGTCGGTGTGGGACAAACGTCCTCGCACCGCGATCGGCGGTTCCCGGAGCCCTGTCCGGTTTCAGTTGCGCCATGGCATCGAACGAAGCGACCAAGAAAGCCGACGCGGCGCGCGGACCCAATCGCGGCGCGGCGCCCCTCCCGCCCCAGCGCGCGACCCCGCCGGTGCGCCCGGCGCCGAAGCGCGTCGGCCCGGCGGAGTTCCTGGGGCAGGTGCGCGACGAGGCCCGCAAGGTCACGTGGCCGACCCGCAAGGAGACCACCGTCACCACGATGATGGTGTTCATCATGGTGGTGGCCGCGAGCCTGTTCTTCGTCGCCGTCGATCAGGTGCTGCGTTTCGGCGTCGGCTTGATCCTCGGGATCGGCGCCTAAGGATTTTCGGGCGTCCCTGCGACGCCGAGGAGTTGAGAAGACCCGTGTCGAAGCGCTGGTACATCGTCCACGCCTACTCGAACTTCGAGAACAAGGTCGCCCAGTCCATCAAGGACCAGGCGGCCCAGCGCGGGCTGACCGAGCTGTTCGACGAGGTCATGGTGCCGACCGAGAAGGTCACCGAAGTCCGCCGCGGCCGCAAAGTCGACGCCGAGCGGAAATTCTTCCCCGGCTACGTGCTTGTGAAGTGCGACCTGACCGACGAGGTCTACCACCTCATCAAGAACACCCCGAAAGTCACCGGCTTCCTCGGTGCCGACAAGGCCAAGCCGGTGCCGATCCCGGACGCCGAGGCCGAGCGCATCAAGGGGCAGGTGCAGGAGGGCGTTGACCGCCCGAAGCACACGGTCTCCTTCGAGATCGGCGAGACGGTCCGCGTTTCCGACGGCCCCTTCGCCTCCTTCAACGGCACCGTCGAGGAAATCGACGATGCCCGCTCGCGCCTCAAGGTGGCGGTGTCGATCTTCGGCCGCGCCACTCCGGTCGAGCTGGAATACGGTCAGGTCGAGAAGGTCTGATTTTCTTCGGATTTCGCGATCGATCGGCCTCGACCGACTGATCCTCGATGTTCCCGGCCGGCGGCCCAGCCGCGGCCCGGAAACGGCGATGCTTTCCTGAGAGCACCGCCACAACCCCGCGGGAGATCCGCCCGGCTTCGCCTCCGGGACCCACGGATCGCACCGCGACCTGCAACCGCCCGTCCGTCCGTGCCTCGGCAGCCCGGCGACGCGCAACTTTTGGGAGCAGTCCCATGGCGAAGAAGATCACGGGCTACGTGAAGCTTCAGGTCCCGGCCGGCGCCGCCAACCCGTCGCCGCCGATCGGCCCCGCGCTCGGTCAGCGCGGCCTCAACATCATGGAATTCTGCAAGGCCTTCAACGCGAAGACCGCGCAGATGGAGAAGGGCACCCCGATCCCGGTGATCATCACCGCGTATCAGGATCGCTCCTTCACCTTCGAGATGAAGCAGCCCCCGGTCACCTTCTTCCTGAAGAAGGCTGTCGGCCTGAAGATCGGCAAGAAGCCGGCTTCCGGCTCGAAGACCCCGGGCAAGGGCCCGACCGTCGGCAAGATCACCGAAGCCCAGCTTCGCGAGATCGCCGAGAAGAAGATGCCCGACCTCAACTGCGACTCCGTCGATGCGGCGGTCGCGATGATCCGTGGCTCCGCGCGAGCCATGGGCCTCGAAGTCGTCGCGTAAGGGAGGGCGATATGGCACGCGAAGGAAAGCGCATCCGCGCCGCCCGCGAGGGTCTGGAGCCGACCAAGCTCTACGCCATCGACGAGGCGATCAAGCTGGTGAAGTCGAAGGCTTCGGCCAAGTTCGATGAGACCGTCGAGATCTCGATGAATCTCGGCGTCGACCCGCGCCACGCCGACCAGATGGTCCGCGGCGTCTGCAACCTGCCGAACGGCTCCGGCCGGACGGTCCGCGTGGCGGTCTTCGCTCGCGGCGCCAAGGCGGACGACGCCAAGGCGGCGGGTGCCGACATCGTCGGCGCCGAGGATCTCCTTGAGATCGTCCAGGGCGGCAAGATCGAGTTCGATCGCTGCATCGCGACCCCGGACCTGATGCCGCTGGTCGGCCGTCTCGGTAAGGTGCTGGGCCCGCGCGGCCTGATGCCGAACCCGAAGGTCGGCACGGTCACCATGGACGTGAAGGGCGCCGTCGCCGCCGCCAAGGGCGGCGCGGTCGAGTTCCGCGTCGAGAAGGCCGGCATCATCCACGCCGGCGTCGGCAAGGTGTCCTTCGATGAGCAGAAGCTCGTTGAGAACATCAAGGCCTTCGCCGATGCGGTCGCCAAGGCGAAGCCCGCCGGCGCCAAGGGCACCTACATCCAGCGCATCGCCGTCACCTCGACGATGGGTCCGGGTGTGAAGGTCGAGCCCTCCACGGTGCTGACCGCGTAAGACGCGTTCCGCAGGGACGTTTCAGGAAAGCGCCCGGCCGAAAGGCCGGGCGCTTTTCGTTTGGCTGGTGACCGTCATCGCGAGGCGAAGCCGAAGCGATCCAGCGGCGCGACCTTTTCGGAGAGGGCAGTGCCCTGGACTGCTTCGCTCCGCTCGCCGTGACGGCCGGCGATCACCCCTCCGTCACGTCCTCCAGCGCCAGCTTCAGGTGCCGCGGCCCGCGCAGCGAAGCACCGGGCCGGTAGGGCGGCGGGTCCTCGACTAGGGACGCGCCCTTCAAGCGCCGCACGAGGCTGACCAAAGCCACCTCCGCCTCGATCCGCGCCAAGGGCGCGCCGACGCAGTAATGCAGCCCGCCACCGAAGCCGAGATGGCGGTTGTCGGGCCGGTCGGGATCGAAGCGGTCGGGATCGGGAAAGCGGGCCGGATCGCGGTTGGCCGCCGCCAGCAGAAAGATCACCGGCGCGTCCTTCGGGATGGTGATCCCGCCGACCGTGATGTCGGTCAGTGCCAGCCGGGTCCGGTACTGGACCGGCGGCTCGTAGCGCAGAAGCTCCTCGATCAGCCGCGGCGCGATCCCGGGCTCGGCGCGCAGGCGCTCCCAATGCTCGGGGAAGCGCAGCAGCGTCAGCATACCGTTGGTGATCAGGTTCACCGTGGTCTCGTGACCCGCCACCAGGAGCAGCACGGCGGTGGCGATCAGGTCGAAATCGTTCATCCCGTCGCTGTCTTTCGCCAGATCCGAGAGGATGTCCTCCTGGCGGTCCTTGCGCTTCGCCTTGATCAGCCCCTGGAGGTAGTCGGCGATCTCGGTGAAGCAGACCTCGTTCTTGGCCCTCGTCTCTTCGTCGTCGCGCCGGTTCGGCTCGAGCGCGGTCGCGAGCTGCGTCGCCCAGCCGTGGAACTGCGCCTCATCCTCCGGCGGCACGCCGAGCAATTCGCAGATTACCGTGACGGGCAGCGGATACGAGAAGTCATCGACAAGATCGATGCAGGTCTTGCCCCGCATCTTGCCGATCAGGTCGTCGGTGATCTCTTGCGTCTTCGCGCGCATGCCGCGCACCCGCTCAGGGGTGAAACAGCGCATCACTTGGCCCCGCAGGCGGTCGTGGTCGGGCGGGTCGCGGAAGATGAAGGGGCGGTGGCGCTTGCGGATCTCGGCCCGCACCGGCCGCACCAGCAGGTCGGTGACCGGGTTGCCGGTCCAGCGGAACTTTTGCGGGTCGGGCAGGTCGTCCGAGCTGATCCGCGGGTCGGAGATCAGCCGCGCCAGCTCGGCATGGGTGCTGACGACGTAAGTGCCGTCCTCCTGCCGCGCGACGGGCACCTTCCGCATCTCCGCGTAGAGCGGGTAGGGGTTCGCCCGGTGGGCGGGGTCGAGGATCTGTTCGAACAGCGTGCTTCCGCTCACGGGATTAGGGCTCCTGCACACGGATGCGAGGCTGATCGACGGCGTCGGTGATCGGCGGGAAGGACGCGCGCTCGCGGATCGCGGCCTTGTAGGCGGGCAGCCAGCGGGCGCTGTCGATCGAGGCGGCGGCGATGGTGCGGCCGTCCCGGCCGAAGGCGGCCAGGAAGCGGCGCTCTTCGAGCGCGCCGTGCATCACGGCGAAGCTGTCTGCACCGGCCGCGAGGCCGACGAGCTTGATCGTCAGACCGAATTGCTGCGACCAGAAATCGGGCAGGTGGTCGTGGCGGCGCATCGCCGAGGCGTCGCCCGCCAGCATGTTGGCGGCCGCGGTCTCGGCCTGCGCCCGCGCATTGCCCCAGTGCTCGACCGCCACCAGGGCGTCGTCGTCGTGCGGATTCGGCCAACGGGCGACGTCGCCCGCGGCGAACACGCCCTCGGCGACACGGCCGTCCGCGCGTAAGGTGCGGCAGAAGGCGTCGCAGCGCAGGCCCTTGGCATCGGCTTCCACGCCGGAGCCTTCCAGCCACTCGACGTTGCGCAGCGTCCCGATCGCCGCGAGGAGGCAGTCGGTCTCGATCCGCTCGCCGTCCTTCAGGACGACGGCTGCGAGACGCCCGTCCTGCGCCTCCATCCGCTCGATCTCGGATTCGAGGCGTAGGTCGACGCCTCGCTCGCGCGCCACGTCGCCGATCAGGCCGCCGAGGCGGGGGCCCAAAGCCGCGGCGAGCGGCACCGCATCGCGCACCAAGAGCGTGACCGGGAGGTCGAGATCGCGGCAGGTCGAGGCGACCTCGAAGCCGATGAAGCCGCCGCCGGCGAGGACGACGCGGTGCGGCTTGGCGCGCAGGCGCTCCCCGAGCCGCTCGGCATCGTCGCGGCCGCGCAGGGTGAAGACGCCGGCCAACGCCGCTTCCTCGGGGTTGGGCCAGGGCCGCGCGCGGGTGCCGGTGGCGATCAGCAGGCGGTCGTAGGGCAGGCGGGTGCCGTCGCCGAGTTCGACGACGCGCTCGGACAGGTCGAGCCGGGTCGCCGGCCGGCCGAGGCGCAAGTCCGCGCCTAGATCGGGCGGGCAGGGCAGGGTGGTGTCGGCGGAATAGAGCCCGCGCAGGACCTGCTTGGAGAGCGGCGGCCGGTCGTAGGGCGGGTGCGGCTCGTCGCCGACCAGGGTGAGGGCGCCGGTGAAGCCCCGCTCACGCAGGGCGTGCGCCGCGGTCAGGCCCGCCAACGAGGCGCCGACGATGACGATGCGTTCGGGCGGGGTCGTCACGCCGCCTCTCCGGCGCTGGTGTCGTCGGGAGAGGCGGTGATGGCCCGCACCGGGCAGGCGTGGACCGCCCGCTGGATCTCGGCCCGCGCGGACTCGTCGGGGGAGGGGTCGTAGACCAGCGCTTCGCGCCCGTGCAGGGCGAAGTGGCCCGGCGCGGCGTAGAGGCACTGCGCGTACGCCTGGCAACGGTTGAGATCCACGACGACCTTCATGAGGAGGATTTCGCTCCGCCTGACTAGACAAGGGTTGCGCGGCCGGAGGGCGGCCGACGTGGGCGGTCGAGCGAGGAAATCCGCTCACCACGGCGGCCCGACGCCCCCATCCCGACGGCCGCACCCTGGTCCGCGGAGCGGGAAACGCTCCAGGCCGCGATTGGGATCAATCCTGCGTCAAGAGGGCGTCGTCAGGGGGCGGCGGGTTCGATGGTGCCGAGCGTCCGGCGCCCGAGCGCCCGCGCCTTCAGGCGCAGGGCCGGCTTCTCGATCGTGTACCAGGAGAGCGCCGCGACGAGCCCCGCGAGGCCGAGGGCGGGCGGCAGCAGCGCGACGGCCGAGGCGGCGGGAAACAGCGCGTGTAGGCTCTGCTGGATCGGCCAGCCGTAGAGATAGACGCCGTAGGAGAGATCGGCCGGTGGATCGAGGGCTGGGCGGGCCAGCGCCGGAAGGAAGGCGAGCCAGATCGCCGCGTAGCTCTCGGAGAGGAACAGCAGCGTCCGGGCGGGGGCGTGGCCCTGGAGCAGCAAGGCGGCGGCGAGGCCGAGCAGCGGCCAAGCGGCGAGACGCACGTGATCGCGCCACAGGTAGAGGCAGGCGCCGAAGGCGAAGATCAGCGGGAGCCGCAGGGCGGTCTCGGTCCCCTTCGACATATCCGGCCGGACGGCTTCCAGCCCCGCCAGGGTCAGGGCCAGTGCGGCGGTGAGCGCCGGCACGGCCCAGCGCCGCCGCAGCAGGCCGCACAATCCGATGACGAGGACGCCGACATAGCAGATCGTCTCGTATTTGAGGGTCCAGACCGTGCCGAGCGGGCTGCGCAGCGGATTCGCCTCGAACACGCCGGGCAGGCTGGCATTGCTCTTGAAGGACAGGAGCGTACCGCGCACGAAGCGCCACAGCTCGGGTGAGGCGAGGTACTCGGCGAGCGGCAGCCGGGTGAGGGCGCCGCCGAGCAGCAGCGACACCGCCAGCGTCGCGGCCACCAGCCCCGGTAGGATTCGCAAGGAGCGGGCGATGGCGTAGTCGCGCCAGCCGCGCCGGTCGTAGCTCATGGTGACGAGGAAGCCCGAGACGGCGAAGAAGCCGTTCACCGCGTGCTCGCCGAGCGAGAAGCCGGTGGACCGGGCCAGCGGCTCGTCGGCCCCGTGACCGGAGACGACGCTGAAGGCGTGCGAGACCACCACCATCAGGGCGAGCGCCAGCCGCAACGCGGAGAAGCCGTTATGCGGGCGCGCCAGCGCCTCGGCGACGGTCGGACCGGCGAACGGGCGGATCACGGTGACAATCCCTCGCGCGCCAGTGCGCTCTGCCCGCGCAGGGCGGCGAGCGCGCCGGCCGCCGAGCCGCCGTAGCGCTCCAGCCCCGAGCGCCGGAAGGCGAGGGCGGACAAAGCCGCCTTCGGCGCGTTGGTGGCGAGCATGCCGGGGCTCGGATCGGGCAGGCCGTATTTTTTCGAGACATAGGCCCGCGACCACGCTTGGTGCCAGCGGGTGCGAAACACCCGGCCCGGCGCCGGGGCCGAGGAACGCCCGCGCCCGTGAAGCGCTACCGCGCCGTGGACGTGGATGAGCGCGCGGCCCGCATCGGCCACCCGGCGGCAGAGGTCGTCGTCCTCGTAGAATAGGAAGATGTTCTCGTCGAAGCCGCCGAGTTCGAGGAAGAGGGCGCGCTCGATCATCAGGCAGGCGCCGGACAGGAACGGGGCGCAGGCATCGCCCTCGGGGAGCGCCAGCCGGCCCTTCGGGTTGGTGAGGTAGGGCGCGAGCAGCGAGCGCGGCTGGTAGAAGAAGCGCCCGTCCGGCTCGTGGATGCGCGGCGCCAGCAAGCCGGCCTCGGGCCAGGCTTGCGCCGCAGCGAGCAGCGCGGCGGCGGCGCCCGGCTGCAGCACGAGGTCGGGGTTGAGGATGAGGACGTGGCGTGCCCCGTCCGCGGCGCGCACGCCGATGTTGTTGGCCCGCCCGTAGCCCTCGTTGCGGGGGTTTGCGATCACGCGCGCGCCGTGGGTCCGCGCCACCGCGACCGAGCCGTCGCGGCTGGCATTGTCGACGACGATCGCCGGAACGCCTTCGCGCGCGAGCGCCGCGAGGCAGGCGGGCAGGGCGTCCGCGCTGTCGTGGGCCACGACGATGGCGGAGAGAGCCTCCATCCCGCTCCCCTCCCCCGCAGAGGGGGGAGGGTTGGTCGGCTGCCTCACCCCTTCTTCTCGGGCAGGTTGAGGCGGATGTGCAGCTCGCGGAGCTGCTTGGCCGTCGCCTCGGCGGGGGCGCCCATCATCAGATCCTCGGCGCGCTGGTTCATCGGGAACAGCACGACCTCGCGGATGTTCGGCTCCTCGCACAGCAGCATGACGATGCGGTCGACCCCCGGCGCGATGCCGCCGTGCGGCGGGGCGCCGAGGCGGAGCGCATTCAGCATGCCGCCGAACTTCTCCTCCAGCACGTCCCGGCCGTAGCCGGCGATGGCGAACGCCTTCTCCATCACGTCGGGGCGATGGTTCCGGATCGCGCCGGACGACAGCTCGATGCCGTTGCAGACGATGTCGTACTGGAACGCCTTGATCCCGAGGATTTTTTCCGAATCTCCGTCGCCCAGCGCGAGGAAGTCCTCGCGATCATAGTTCGGCATCGAGAACGGGTTGTGGGAGAAGTCGATCTTCTTGTCTTCTTCGTTCCACTCGTACATCGGGAAGTCGACGACCCAGCAGAAGGCGAACTGGTCGGTGTCGGAGAGCTTCAGCTCGTCGCCGATGCGGATGCGCGCCTTGCCGGCGAGCGCGGCCGCCTTCGCCTCGGTGCCGGCGGCGAAGAACACCGCGTCGCCCGCCTTGGCGCCGGCCTTCTCGGCGATCCGGGCCTGGATCTCAGGCGGAATGAACTTGGCGATCGGCCCCTTGCCGGTGAGCGCCCCGCCCTCCTCCTCGAACACGATGTAGCCGAGCCCCGGCGCGCCTTCCGAGCGGGCCCAGTCGTTCAGCTTGTCGAAGAACGAGCGCGGCTGGCCGGCCGCCCCGGTGGCGGGGATGGCGCGCACCACGCCGCCCGACTTGATGACGCCCTTGAACGCCTTGAACTCCACCGCGTCGTCGGCGAACGCGTCGGTGACGTCGGCGATGATCAGCGGGTTGCGCAGGTCCGGCTTGTCGACGCCGTATTTCAGCATCGCGTCGGCGTAGGTGATGCGCGGGAACTCCTTCGTCACGCGCTTGCCGCCGGCGAACTCCTCGAACACGCCGCGCAGCACGGGTTCCACCGCCTGGAACACGTCTTCTTGCGTGACGAAGCTCATCTCGATGTCGAGCTGGTAGAACTCGCCCGGGCTGCGGTCGGCGCGGGCGTCCTCATCGCGGAAGCAGGGCGCGATCTGGAAGTAGCGGTCGAAGCCCGCGATCATCGTCAGCTGCTTGAACTGCTGCGGCGCCTGCGGCAGCGCGTAGAACTTTCCGGGGTGCACGCGGGACGGCACGAGGTAGTCGCGCGCGCCCTCCGGCGAGGAGGCGGTCAGGATCGGCGTCTGGAACTCGAAGAACCCGCCCTCGCGCATGCGGCGGCGGAGCGAATCCACGATCGCGCCGCGCTTCATGATGTTGGCGTGCAGCTTCTCCCGGCGCAGATCGAGGAAGCGGTACTTGAGCCGGGTCTCCTCCGGGTATTCCTGGTCGCCGAAGACGGGCAGCGGCAGCTCGCCCGCGGGGCCCAGCACTTCGAGGTCGTCGATATAGACCTCGACCGCGCCGGTCGGCAGCTCGGCGTTCTCGGTGCCCGCGGGCCGGGTGCGCACCCGGCCGTCGATGCGGATCACCCACTCGGAGCGCGCGGTCTCGGCCGCCTTGAAGGCGGGCGAGTCGGAATCGATCACGCACTGCGTCAGGCCGTAATGGTCGCGCAGGTCGATGAAGAGCACGCCACCGTGGTCGCGAATGCGGTGGCACCAGCCGGACAGGCGGACGGTCTGCCCGACATCGGACGGGCGGAGCGCCCCACAGGTATGGGAACGGTAACGGTGCATGGCGGGCTCTTTTGAGTGAGCCGGCACCATTCACGGGAGGCGGGTGAAGTCAAGGTAGAGGGGCTTGCGGCCCCTCCAGCCTACTCCGCGGCGGCCAGCGTCACCTCGGGCACCGGCACGCCGATGTCGCGCAGCAGCTCGGCGTCGGCATCGGCCTCGTTGTTGGCGGTGGTGAGCAGGCGCTCGCCGTAGAAGATCGAGTTGGCCCCGGCCAGGAAGCAGAGGATCTGCGCCTCGCGCGTCAGGCTCTTGCGCCCGGCGCTGAGGCGCACGCGGGCCTTGGGCATGACGATGCGGGCGGTGGCGCACATCCGCACGAGGTCGAGCGGATCGATCGGCGGGCGGTCTTCCAGCGGCGTGCCCTCGACGGCGACCAGCGCGTTGATCGGCACGCTCTCCGGGTGAGGGGCGTGGTTGGCGAGCACCAAGAGCATCTCGGCCCGGTCGCGCACCCGCTCGCCCATGCCGACGATGCCGCCGCAGCAGACGCCGATGCCGGCCTGCCGCACATGTTCCAGGGTCTGGAGCCGGTCATCGTAGGTGCGGGTCGAAATGATGTCGCCGTAGAAGTCCGGGCCCGTGTCGAGGTTGTGGTTGTAGGAGGTGAGGCCCGCTTCCGCGAGGCGCTGCGCCTGGGATTGGGTCAGCATGCCGAGGGTGACGCAGGCCTCCATGCCGAGCCCGCGCACGCCGCGCACCATCTCCAGCACCGCGTCGAAGTCCGGCCCGTCCTTGGGTTTGCGCCACGCCGCACCCATGCAGAAGCGGTGCGCGCCGTTGGCCTTGGCGGCAGCGGCCTCCTTCAGCACGGCCTCGACCGGCATCAGCCGTTCGCGGGGGAGGTTCGCGCCCTTGTGATGCGCCGATTGCGGGCAATAGGCGCAATCCTCAGGGCAGCCGCCGGTCTTGATCGACAGGAGCGCCGCCCGCTGGATGTCGGCAGGATCGTTATGCGCCCGATGCACGACGCCCGCCCGATGGACGAGATCGAGCAGCGGCATGTCGTGGATCGCCTGGATCTCGGCGAGCGTCCAATCGTGCCGGATCGCGGCGTCGGGTGCCGAGGAGGAGGCGAGGGAGACCACGGTATCGCTCATGCGCTTCTTTGAGAGGGAAGGCGGGGAAAAAATCAAGCCTGGCTAATCGAACGGGACGCCGGCCCGCCGCATCCCCTCGACGAACCGCTCCTTCCCGGCCGACGGTCGGTAGAGGCGCATGGCGCGGGCGATCCGGTAGCTCGGCTCCAGTTCCATGAAGCGGACGGCGGCAGCGTGGGCCTCCGCCTGCCGGCCGAGCCAGGCGAGGCTTGCGGCGCGGACGCGGTGGGTGCTGGTCCAGGTCGGGTCCTCCGCCATCGCGCGGTCGAGCCAGAGCAGCGCCTCCTCGTGCGCGCCGGCCATGCACAGGGCGAGTCCGAGGCCGGAATCGAAGCGGAAGGTGGTGGGGTCGAGCGGGCTCTGCCGCTTGGCCGCCCGGAAATGGGCGGCGGCCCAATCCGGCTCGCCGACGTAGCAGCGCACCCAGCCGCTGCGCTCGTAGGCGGCGGCGCTGTTCGGGTTGAGGGCCAGCGAGCGGTCGAGCAGGCCGAGCGCCGTGTCGTAGTCCTGCGCCAGGAAGGCCAGGGTGTGGCCCGCCATCATCAGCACCGCCGGGTCGCCGGCGTCCCGCTCCAGGGCGAGGCGGGCGAGCCGCGCGCCCTCCGCACAATCGGCCGCCGCATCCGCGCTCCAGCCCTGCACCACGAGGTTGGTGTAGCACTGCGCCAGCAGCGCGTAGGGCAGGGGATGCTCCGGCACGAGGCGGCGCACCGCCTCGATCGAGGCGATGCGCAGGCGCACGCTCTCGGCGCTCGGCATGGCGTGGTTCGAGTAGGCGGACAGGAACGGCGCGTAGACGCCGACATCGAGCGGCGGCCCTGCCCGCTCCGGCCCGGCGTCATGGGCGAGGCCGGGCGCCATCGCCGCCACCGCGCCGGCGACGATGCGGCTGCGCAGGGCGTGGAGGGCCCCCTCGTCCGCGTCGAGTTCCTGGGTCCAGACCGGCCGCTCGGTCGCCATGCGGTGCAGCCGGGCCTCGCCCCGCAGGCGCGTGCCCGCCCGCGACAGGGTTCCCGTGAGGATATGCGCAACGCCGAGCCGACCGGCCGCCTCATCCGGGGGAACGGCGCGGCCCTTGAAGGTGAAGGCGGAGTTGCGCGCGCTCACGAACAGGCCGGGCGTGCAGGCCAGCGCGTCCGTGACATGCTCCGACAGGCCGTCGGCGAGCGCCTGGGTATCGAAATCGCCCTCGGGATCGGCGAAGGGCAGCACGGCGACCGAGGGCCGGTCCGGCAGCGGCAGGGAGGAGAGCGCCATGGCGTGAGGCTAGATCACGCCCCGCCGGCGCAGGATGGCTTCGAGGCCGCTCACATCCTCGAGGAAGCCGAAATGGCCGCCGGGCAAGGTGGCGACATCGAAGCCCGTCAGGTCGCCGCCGTGAGCCGCGTAGAGATCGTGCGAAAACACGTCGGCCTCGCCGAAGACGAGGGTGAGGCGGTCCGCCTGCGCTGCCACGATCCCGCGCTGGTCGTAGTCGCCGAGGCTCATCGAGACGCCGTGATAGACCGGCGGGACCAGAGCGAGGTCGAGCGCCGGCAGATCGCTCTCCCGGCCGCAATAGGCCGGCAAAAGGATCGCCATCACGGAGCTGCCGGCCTCCGGATCGGTGCGTGCCATCAGCGGCGCCGCCCGGCCCATCGCTTCGGGCGAGAGCCGGGCGAATAGGGCGGCCACGCCCGCGTCGAGCCCGGCGCGGGTCGGCGGGGCCGGGTGGAGCAGCACGGCACGGGCGAACCTGTCCGGTGGCAGGCGATCGAGCAGGGCGAGCGCAAGCCACGCCCCCCAGGAATGGGCGACGAGGGTCACCGGCCCCTCCCCCGCGCGCTCGGTCACGAAGCGGGCAGCGGCGTCGAGCACGCTGTCCGCGGTGACGGGTTCCGACCCGCCGCCGCATCCGGGCTGCTCGAAGAAGGCCCAGTCCCGCGCAAAACCCGCGCGCCGCAGCGGATCCGCGGCGTAGGCGACGTCGAGGCCGGGGCCGCCGCCGAGGAAGACGACCGGGCCGGGCCGGTCCTGCGGGGATGCGGTCATCTTCGTCCGGCTGTCAGTTCGTCGGCTCGCCGGCGGCGACCTTGGCGGTCCAGTCGTCGAAGGCGACCACCCGCTGGCGCTGCTCGCCGAGGCCGTCGATGCGCAGCACCATCTCGTCGTCGCTCCGGAGATAGCGCGGCGGCTTCATGCCGAGGCCGACGCCGGGCGGGGTGCCGGTGGTGATGACGTCGCCGGGCTCCAGCATCATGAAGTGCGAGACGTAGGCCACGAGCTGGGCGACATCGAAGATCATCGTCGCCGTCGAGCCCGTCTGCATCCGCTTCCCGTTGAGGTCGAGGCTCATCGAGAGGTTCTTCAGGTCCGGGATCTCGTCGAGGGTGACGAGCCAGGGGCCGAGCGGGCCGAAGGTCGGGCAGCCCTTGCCCTTGGTCCAGGTGCCGCCGCGCTCCATCTGGAATTCGCGCTCGGACAGGTCGTTGCAGATGCACACGCCCGCCACGTAGCGCAGGGCCTCGTTGGCGTGGACGTAAGAGGCGCGGGCACCGATCACCACGGCGAGCTCCACCTCCCAGTCGGTCTTGGCCGAGGCCTTGGGCAGGATCACCGTGTCGTTGGGGCCGACGATGCAGGAGGGCGCCTTGTTGAAGACGATGGGCTCGGAGGGGATCGCCGCGCCCGTCTCGGCGGCGTGGTCGGCGTAGTTCAGGCCGATCGCCACGAAGTTGCGGGTGCCGCCGACGCAGGGGCCGAGGCGGGTGCCGGGCGGCAGCAGCGGCAGACTCGTCGGATCGATCCGCGCGAGCCGGTCGAGCGATTCCCGCGAGAGGCCCGGTCCGGCGATGTCGCGCAGGGTTCCCGACAGGTCGCGCAAGCCCCCCTTCGCGTCCACGAGGCCGGGCCTCTCCTCACCGCTCGCTCCGTGTCGGATCAACTTCATCGTCGGCGACTCCGTCCTGATCGAGGCTCGCCCATCGGCGGCGAGACCATGGCCGCGACCGATCCTGGGTGCAAGCGGCGCCCTCAAGGCCGCGCCTGTCGGTCGTGCGGTTCATACAGGCGCAGGGGCGCCTCGGTTCCGTGACATAAACTCCTCATTTGATCGATAATTCAATTTTCGGATTTCTTCCTCTGGACCGGATGCGCGCGATCCTCTTCCATCACGGATGGGACTTGGGTCTGCAAAAAGACGCTTCGGAGAATAAGAATGACGGGGGGGACGATCCGCGCGCTCGGGCTCGCGGGAGCTGTCGCGGCCGCCTCAATGGCGGGCACGACAGCGGGGCAGGCCGGTGCCTTCGGCTTGCGCGAGCAGAGCGCACAAGGCTTGGGCGTCGTGTTCGCGGGCGCGGCCTCGGGCGGGGCGGGCGTCTCGTCGATCTTCTGGAACCCGGCGACGGTGACCATGCGGCCGGGCTTTGCCAGCGAGCAGAGCCTCAGCTTCATCAATCTGTCGGGTGAGATCACGCCGACGGTGGGCACCGCGCCGGGCCTGCTGCCCTTCGGCTCCTCCGGCGAGGTCGGGCAGGGCGCCGTAGTGCCCTCGGGCGCGACCTCCTACCAGCTCACCGACCGGCTCTGGGTCGGCATCCAGACCGGGGCGCCCTACGGCCTCGTCACCAAGCCGCGCCAGGATTGGGCCGGCTCGGCCTATGCCCGCTCCTCGCGGATCTTCTCGCTGGCCTTCAACCCGGTGGTCGGCTTCAAGGTCAACGACTGGCTCTCCGTCGCCGCGGGGCCGAACATCGAATATTTCCGCCTGACCCTGCGCGCGGCCGTGCCGGTCCCCGGCGTCTTCCCGGGTTTCTATCCGTCGGGCTTCATCAAGGGCGAGTCCTGGGGCGTGGGCTTCACCGCCGGTGTCCTGGTCACCCCCGCCGCCGGGACGTCGATCGGCGTCGGCTACCGCTCCTCGGTCCATCACGACATCGAGGGCTCGATCGGCTTCCCCGACCCGCGTCAGGCCATCGCCCTGGGGCAGGTGCGGGCGAACCTCAACACGCCCGAGAAGGTCAGCGTCGGCCTGACCCAGGCGATCAACCCGGTCACCCGGATCCAGCTCGGCTTCGAGTGGGACAACTGGTCGAGGCTCGGCGATGTCGGCATCGTCTCGAAGGCGCTCGGCGTGACGGTGAATCACCTGCCGCTCAACTTCAAGGACTCGTTCTTCTACTCGATCGGCGCCGAGTACGACTGGTCGCCGAACCTGACCCTGCGGGCCGGCTTCGGCTACGACAACGTGCCGATCGACTTCACGAACCGCTCGGCGCGCCTGCCCGACAGCGACCGTTACGTCGTCTCGATCGGCGGCAGCTATCGCTGGAGCGAGAAGGTGCTGCTGACGGCCAGCTACGCGCACGCCTTCTTCGACCGCGGGCTTCTCCTGGCGGGTCCGGGCCGCGACTACAACATCGGCAACATCCCGCTCGCGGCGTCCACCGACGTCAGCGCCGACGTCGTGTCGGTCGGCTTCCGCTATCAGTGGGACACGCCCGCCGCCGTCGCCCCGACGCCGCTGGTGCGCAAGTACTGATCGCCTGATCGGCCGCGACACGCCCCGCGCCGGACCTGCAACGGGCTCCTGCGCGGGGCGTATCGATTCTCAAGAGGCGAGCCGCGCCGGTTCCGCGTGAACCGCCTGCCTGGCCAGTTCGGCGTCGAGCTGGCCGGCCAGGGCGAAGAAGCGCTGCCGCACCGGCGCCGCGTACGGATTGGCGCGCTCGATGGCGTGGAACACGTCCGGTGCGTCGTGCCGCACCATGCCGACCGCCTGCATCAGCAGGTCGAAGCTGCGCGTGGTCATCCGCGTCGGCAGCGGCTCCATCGCCACCAGCACCTTGGCGATGAGGTGGGTCAGCCCCTGAACCGAGGCCATCGCCCGGTCATGCGCCTCCGGCGTCGTCACGATGACGTCGAGGCCGAGCACGCGCCGCAGGAAGGCGGCCGCCCGCAAGCCGCACCGTCCGCGGATCGGGCAGACGGCGACCTTCAGGCCCCGGATGCCGTCTCCTGCGCCGTCCCTTGCGCCAACTCTCGCGCTTTGCGGCCCGAACAGCGGATGGGTCGCGAGGATCTCGACATCGGCCGGCAATTCCTCCTGCAGGATCGCGGCGGGTCCCATCTTCACCGAGCCGACATCGACCACCAGCGTGCCCGGCCGCAGATGCGGGGCCAGCGCGCGTGCCGCCTCGGCGAGGCTCGCCACCGGCGTGGCGAGGATCACCACGGGGCAGGCCGCCACGCTCGGAAGGTCGGCCGCGATCGCCTCCGGTCCCGCATCTGCGGCGAGATGCGCCGCGAGCGTCCCGGCTGGCAGGTACGGGTCGTGGATCCTCAGCGCGGCGTGCGGCGCGAGGTGGCGGGCGATCAGGCGGCCGAAGGCGCCGAAGCCGACGAGACCCACCGACTGGCGGTGGGCGAGGGGAGGAAGCAGAGGATGCAGGGCAGACACGGTGTGACCTCGGGATAGAGCGAGGCCGGCGGTCCGTTGCGGGATGCTTTTCCACGATCCTCAAGCCGCCGACGACGCAGCGGCTGAAGACATGACGAGTCCAGGGCCGCTTAGGGGAGCGGCGCGCGATACGACCCGGAGAGGAGGATGCCCGTCATGATGATGCGCCGATAGACAGGGATGGCCGCACCGTCAAGGTCCGGCGGGCGACCTGCCGGGTGTTCGCGCTGAGTGTCTCTTATGAAACTCCCGCCGCGCCGTCATGGCCAGAGTGACAACGGTCGGGGACCGGGAGTTTTGTGAAGCACGCTGAGGCGTACCCGGCCTGATGGCATCAGGCTGGCGTCCCTTGGCCGGCATTTTGACGCGCATCCTTGAAATGAACCGCTAACCACTTCGTCGAACTGCGCTCAGGGCTTGGCGATTTCAGAAATCGCCCCGAAATTGACTTTCCGGGCATATCGTAGCGCAGAAATTGTGTTCAAGAATACAAAAGATCAGAACAGCTGCAAAACATAACTTAGGTTTGTTTGAGATATTAACGATCACGTGAATGAGAAGACTAAGAAGAAGCGCAGCAACGGCGCCTTAAGAGACGAAGCCTAAGCCCGCTGTAGGTCGTCGGGCTCTCCATTCATCATGCTCAAAATCGTCGCCTGCGTCGTGCAACAGCACGATCTCGGCCTTGTCGCGATCTCGGCGGGCATCTGCATGCTCGGCTGCTTCTCGACCGTGATCCTGATGGCCGAGGCCGTGCAGGCCGAGCGCAGGCTCCTCTTCCCCTGGCTGACCGCGGCGGCGGCGGTGTTCGGCTGCAGCGTCTGGTCGCTCCACTTCGTCGCGATGCTCGCCTTCCTGCCCGGCGAGCAGGCGGCCTACGATCTCCTGCCCACGGCGGTCTCGATCGCGATCGCGGTGGCCGGAGCCTTCGTCGCCCTCCTGATCTGGGCTCGCACACGTCACGACCCGCTCGGGCTGGCCGCGGCCGGCCTGGCGCTGGCGGCGGCCATTGCGGGGATGCACTACGCGGGTGTGGGCGCGATGGCGGCGAGCAACCTGCTCGTGTTCGAGGGGGCCTATGTCTTCGGCTCGCTCGGCCTCTGCGCCACCCTGGCGATGATCGCCCTCGCCCGGGCCGGCGACCTCACCGGCCCCGGCCGCCGGATCGAGGTGACGGTCTGGCTGGCGCTGGCGATCTGCGGCCTGCACTTCACCGGCATGACGGCGCTCACCGTCGCACCCGTCGCCCCGCAGGAGGACGGCGGTTCCGCGCTGGGCTCGACGCAGCTCGGCCTCGTGGTGGGGCTCGTGAGCCTCATCGTCCTCGCCGCCGGCCTCGCGGCCCTGCTGATGCAGCGCCATCTCATGCGCCGCCGCATGGACGAACTGAGCCGCATGCGCCTGCTCGGCAACCTCGCCCACGAGGTGCTGCTGATCCACCGCGGCGGCCGGGTGGTGGAGATCAACCAGGCGGGCCTGCGCCTGTTCGAGACCACGGCGGGGGAGATCGTCGGCCGCCCGGTGCTGGACCTGTTCAGCGAGGCCGACGCGCCGGCGGTGATGCGGCGCAGCCGCTGCCGCCCGGAGGATCTGCGGCCGGAGGAATTCGAGATCCGCACGGCGAGCGGCACCCTGGTGCCGGTGGAGCTCTCCTGCCGCCCGATCGAGTATCTCGGCCGGCCGGCGACCGCGGTGGCCCTGCGCGATCTCAGCCAGCGCCGCCGCGACGAGGCGCGCATCCGCCACCTTGCCCTGCACGACGCCCTGACCGACCTGCCCAACCGCACCCTTCTCGAGGAGCGTCTCGGGCTGGCCCTGGAGAATGCGGCCGAGAACGGGACGAGTGTGGCGCTGGTCTATCTCGACCTCGACCGCTTCAAGCCCGTCAACGACTTCCACGGCCACGCCGCGGGCGACGCCCTGCTGGTGCAGGCGGCCAAGCGGATGCTGGCCGAGCTGCGCCCGACCGACACGCTCGCCCGGATCGGCGGCGACGAATTCGTGGTCGTCCTGGCCCATACCCGCACCCTCGCGCAGGTCGCCGAGACGGCGGAGCGGCTGGTCGCGGCGCTCGGCCGCCCGTTCCAGATCGAGGGCGAGAACCGGAGCGAAGCCCTGCGCGTCGAGATCGGCGCCTCGGCGGGCATCGCCCTCTATCCCAGCGACGGCAGCACGGCCGACAGCCTGAAGCGCGCCGCCGACACCGCCCTGTACCGGGTCAAGGACGAGGGGCGCGGCACGGTGCGCTTCTTCGAGGCGGCGATGGACGAGCAGCTCCAGGCGCGCCGCCGGATCGAGCACGAGCTCAGCGGCGCGATCCCGCGTGGCGAACTGCAACTCTACTACCAGCCGATCGTCAATGGCCGCACCGGCGAGATCGAGACCTTCGAGGCGCTGATCCGCTGGCACCATCCGGAGCGCGGCTGCGTGCCCCCGGTCGAGTTCATCCCGCTCGCCGAGCAGACCGACCAGATCGGGCGGATCGGCGCCTGGGTGCTCGATACCGCCTGCGCCACGGCGGTCGCATGGGCGCATCCCTGGCGGGTCTCGGTCAACGTCTCGCCCAAGCAGTTCCGCCAGCCGGGCTTCGCGGCCGGCGTGGCGGCGGTGCTCGGCCGCCACGGACTCCCGCCGGGACGGCTGGTGCTGGAGATCACCGAGGGGGTGTTCATCCAGGACGCGGCGATGGCGGTGGAGGTGCTGACCGCCTTGCGCACCCTCGGCGTGCGCCTCGCGCTCGACGATTTCGGAACGGGCTACTCGTCCCTGAGCTACCTGCAGCGGTTCAAGTTCGACAAGATCAAGGTCGACCAGTCCTTCGTGCGCCGTCTCGGGCAGCACGCGGACTCCCTGACGATCGTGCGCGCGATCACCCATCTCGGGCACAATCTCGGCCTTCAGGTCACGGTCGAGGGGGTGGAGACGCAGGAGCAGCTCGCCGTGCTGCGCGAACTCGGCTGCGATCAGATGCAGGGCTACCTGTTCGCCCGGCCGACGCCGATGACCGGACCGATGATGGCGCCGATCTCGGGCTCCCCGGATCTGGAGCGGGCGCGGCTGCGCTCCCTGTTCGCCGAGCCGCCGGCCAAGGCCTACGCCTGAGGGCGCGACGGGCGGAGGTCCGTCCGCCCGTCTCCGGCGTCCGGTCCTCTGCGAATCCCGGCCGGGTCAGGCCGCCTCGCGCTCCGGTGCGATGCGGCGGCGGGCATTCTCCCACCAGCTGCGCTGGCGCTGCGCCTCGGCCTCGGCCGCCTTGGCGGCGTAGAACGAGGCGTTGTGCTCGCCCCGCAGCGCCTCGCGGGTGAAGCGGATCAGGTGGTGGGCGACGAAGCCCATGTTGAACACCGCCTCGATCTGCCCGCGCTTCAGCGCGTGGCCCGCCGCCCGCCAGAACGGCCGGCGGTAGTCGGAGAAGAGGCCGACACGGGTGATGATGTTGAAGCCGAGGATCAGGCCGCGGCGCAGGTTGGTCTTCGTCAGCTTGCCCTTCGTCGGCGTGACGATGCGGTTGCCGTAGGTCACGTCGCACTGATGCTTGAAGCGCTCGAACAGGTGCTCGGGGGCGTAGGCGTGGGCGATGGCCCGGCGCCAGGAATTCACCACCGTGTCGTGGGGACGCTTGAACAGCACGTTCGATTCGAGGCTGGCATCGTGCAGCAGCCGGCCCTCGCGCTCCAGCCGGTCCCAGAGCGGCGTCTTCGGCAACGCCTGGAGCAGGTTGATCGTCAGCACCGGGATGGCGGAGCGGTCGATGAAGTCGATCAGGTTCTGCTCGGAGGTGTCGGTATCGGAATCGAGCCCGAGGATGATGCCCGAGGTCACCTCGAGCCCGTAGGAATTGAGCGTCTCGATCGCCTCGTACATCGGCACGGCGGCGTTGTGGGTCTTGTCGATGCCCTTGAGCGCGTCGGCCTCCGGGGTCTCGATGCCGACGAACACCGTCATGAAGTTGGCCTGCCGCATCAGCTCGAGGATCTCGGGCTGCTTGGCCATGTTCAGCGTCGCCTCGCAGGCAAACTGGAGCGGGTAGTCGTTCTTCTTCTGCCACGCGACGAGATGCGGCAGCATCTCGCGGGTCGCCTTGCGGTTGGCGATGAAGTTGTCATCGACGAAGTACACCACCGCCGGGTGGCCCGGCTGGCTGATGATCGCGTCGAGCTCGGCGCACATCTGCTCCGGGCTCTTCAGCCGAGGCTGGCGGCCATAAAGCTGCGGGATGTCGCAGAACTCGCAGCGATAGGGGCAGCCCGACGAGAATTGCAGCGAGCCGATCAGGTAGCGCTTGAGCGGCACCGCCTCGTAGGCCGGCGCCGGAAAGTCGGCCAGCGCCAGCCGGTCCTTGGTGTCGAGCACGACCTGAGCCGCCGGCCGCGACAGGTCGCGGTCGAGGATCTCGATCAGCCGGTCGGTGGCGTCGCCAATCTCGCCGACATGGAGATAGTCGAAATCCGGGTATTTCTCCGGCGCGCCCGAGACCGAGGGGCCGCCGAGCACCGCGACCTTGCCGGCCTCGTGCGCCCGCCGGCCGATGTCGTGGATCTGGCCTTCCTGGATGTGCATGCCCGACACGAACACCGCGTCGGCCCAGGCGAAATCCTGGGGCGAGGCCGGCCGGATGTTCTCATCGATGAACCGGCACTCCCAGGTCTCGGGCATGTAGGCCGCGATCACCAGGAGCCCCTGGGGCGGCATGAATGCCTTCACCCCGCCCATCAGTGGGTAGGCATGGGAGAACGTGCCGAAGGACGGCGTGTAGGCGGGGAAGACGCACAGGATGCGCCGGCGGGACGAGATGGGGAGGGGGCATCGCATGGCTCCCAATCTAGCACAGCGCCGCGCTTTGGCGTCCCCCCTGCTCCTCTCTTTGACGTGACATCGTGCTTCGGCAAATCCGGCGGCTCCGCCCGGTCGGTGCGGCCGTGCGGACACACCGGGCGACCGAGCGCGAATTGGCGGTGGCGGCATGCGGCAGGTGCATGGGACTCAGCGCCGTCCGGAGGCCCCGGACCGGGTCGCGGCCGTGTGGGGGACAGGATTTTCCGGGTCCGACAGGCCGACCGTGTCCCCGAACAACAAGAATGAGCCTTGATCAAAGCGATCAATAAAGCATCTTCAGGCGTCACTTTTATGACGAAATAAACTTCAAGATCGTGCGGATTAAGTTATGCGGTAACGCGTTAATGCAATAATGAGCTGGTTTAGTCCTCAGTAAATACCTTGATTTGCTTCCAATGACTTTGCGGCGATGCTATCGCCGCATCGCGGAAGCAAGGCTCATCGGGTCGCTAAACGACTGAGCCACCGAACAAGTTCGCCGGCCGGTATCCGGTCGAACGTCGTTCCGGCGGCACCCGAAGTCATCCTGCTCCCGCTGATCCGCAGCCCGTGGCTGCGAACGTCCCGGCACAACACGGCACGCGTCATCGCCGGCCTGGGGCGCGAGGGGAATTCGAGCGATGAAACAACGTCTTCTGACTGCACTGCTCCTCTCGGGCGCCCTGGTGCTCCCCTCCGTTCGGGCCCAGGCTCAGACGGTCGCGGAGTTGCAGCGCCAGATCAATGAGCTCAAGGCGATGATCAAGGCGCAGGCGCAGGCGCAGGCTGAGGGAAGGGGGGGGCGGCGTGCGGCCCCGGTCGCCGTGCGGCCCGCCGGTGTCCGCACCACCGATGCCGGCACCGTCCCGGCCGCCGGCCGTCCGATCGAATCCGCGGTGGCGCAGCCGGCCGCGTCCGGCCCGGTGCCGCACCGCTTCGCCCTCGACGAGCCGGACACGTGGTACGACGCGCTGGTGCCGCCCGCGCCGCAATTGCTCGCGGACGATCCCGGGCGCGTGGCGCGGCCCAAGACCTGGTTCGAGCGCCTGTCCCTGCGCGGCTACACGCAGTTGCGCGGCAACGAGTTCCTGTCCGGCGACGACACCGCCCCGGCCGGCCGCGCGCGGCTGCGCTCCGTCCACGACAGCGGCATCACCGACCGCAACAACTTCACCTTCCGCCGGGTGCGCCTGGTCCTGCAGGGCGACATCCACGAGCGGGTGTTCATCTACCTGCAGCCCGACTTCGCGGTGAACGTCTCGAACCAGGCCGGCAGCGAGGGGCGCCAGCACTACACCCAACTGCGCGACGCCTTTGCCGACGTGTTCCTCGACGACGAGCGCCGCACCCGCCTGCGCTTCGGCCAGCAGAAGGTGCCCTACGGCTGGGAGAACCTGCAATCGTCGCAGAACCGCCTGACGCTCGACCGCTCCGACGCGATCAACAGCGCCGTGCCCGGCGAGCGCGATATCGGCATCTCCTTCTACTACACGCCCTGGCACGTGCAGCGCATCTGGGACCGTCTGGCCAAGGGCGGCCAGAAGCTGTTCGGCAATTACGGTGCCTTCGGCGTCGGCATCTATAACGGCCAGACCATCAACCGGATCGAGGCCAACAACGATCTGATGACGGCGATGATGGTGACTTGGCCGTTCGAACTCGACGGCCTCGGCGAGGCCTTCCGCGGGCAGGTGCTGGAAGTCGGCGGCTCGGCCTACCGCAACCGCTTCCGGCCCGAGGCCACTTTCGGCGCCTCGACGGCCCTGGGCAACACCTACGACGACGAGCGCGTCGGCTTGCACGCGATCCTGTACCCGCAGCCCTTCGGCCTCCAGGCCGAGTGGAACTGGGGCCGCGGTCCCGAATACGATCCGGTCGCCCGCACCATCCTGACCAAGCCGCTCCAGGGCGGTTACGTCCAGGCGATGATGAGGGTCGATCACTCGCCCGTGGGGCCGTTCATGCCCTACATCCGCTGGCAGACCTATGACGGCGGCTGGAAGGTGGCGACGAATGCGCCGCGCCTCGATACCGACGAACTCGAACTCGGCGTCGAGTTCCAGCCGATCAAGTCGGTCGAGCTCACCCTGGCCTATGCCAGCATGAAGCGCCGCGAGGCCAATATCGGCCGCTTCGGACGGGCCGAGGGCGACCTGTTCCGCGGGCAACTTCAGATTAACTACTGACTCCGAGCGACCTCGCGCGGAGGAGGGCGGAGGCGGCCGGTCCGGGGTTCAGGCCTCGGACCGCTTCGACAGAAGCGAGGCGCGGCCCGTGCCCTTGCCGCCCTCGGCATCCGGGTTGCGCAGCTCGCGCATCCCAGGCAGGTGACCGTCCAGGACGAAGACGAGCACCACCAGAGCCAACAACACCTTCGAGGCCATCGCCCGAACCATCCCCGCTTTTGTGCGCTGCGGTGTAAGGCCGCTGCGGCGCGGTTCGGGATGCGCTGGCACACATGAGACGTGCCCCCCGGCGGGAAGGGCGGGCGCAGAGTCAATGCCGGGTTAAGGCCGGGCCAAAGCGGACCTTCCCGTCTTCCGCCCCTCCGCCGGTGCCTTTCCCCTTGCTTCCCCCTTGCCTGCGACGGAAAAGTCGCGTCGCGGGACTTGGCAGGGAGCTTGCACGCCGCTATAGACCGCGCTCCACGAATTCACCCATTGGAAGGGATCGGCCGATCGGTCGGTTTCCATTCGAGATGCCGCCCGGGCGACCGGGTGGTGATGGCCGGAAAGGACTTGGGGCAGCCGCTCCGAGCGCCATTTCCGGCTATGTCCTGTCCGAGACTGCAGGCGCCGGGCGACCGGCTTAATCGGCGACAGCCTGCACAGACGGGGAAGACCGAATTTTTCACACCTCGCTTCGGGGCCGGCAGGCACCGGGGGGAGGTATCGGTTTGAACCAATCTCACCCGCGGGGGCCTCACGGCGCTTCAAGGGGACAGGGCCGTGAGACGTCGCCCGGGCGACGGTTCCGGCTTCTCAGCCGAGTTCCGTTCCGGGCGGCAAGTGCAACCGGCGGACCTGCCTCAGGTTCCGCCAACCGGAGAGAGCACAGTGGACCGGACAGCTAAAGCTGATCTCGTCTCGACGCTCAACGGCGTGTTCACCACGAACGCCGTCGTCGTCGTGGCCCACTACAAGGGCCTCACGGTCGCCGACATGCAGAAGCTGCGCTCGCAGATGAAGCAGGCCGGTGCCACCGTGAAGGTCGCCAAGAACCGGCTCGCCAGCATCGCTCTCGATGGCACGGACGTCGCCTCCATCAAGCCCCTCCTGAAGGGCCCGACCCTGCTCGCCTATTCGAGCGATCCGGTCGCGGCCGCCAAGGTTGCGGTGGAATTCGCCAAGACGAACGACAAGCTCGTGATTCTTGGCGGCGCCATGGGAACGACTGCCCTGAACCCGGACGGCGTGAAGGCACTCGCCACGCTCCCGTCCCTCGACGAACTGCGCGCCAAGCTCGTGGGCCTCATCCAGGCTCCCGCGACCAAGGTTGCCCAGGTCGTCAACGCGCCGGCGGCCAAGCTCGCCCGCGTGTTCGGGGCCTATGCCAAGAAGGACGAAGCGGCCTGAGCCGTTCGCCCCTAGCGAAACCATCCGTTCAAACCGATATACGCAAAGGACATTCACATGGCTGATCTCGCCAAGATCGTCGACGACCTCTCCTCGCTGACCGTTCTCGAGGCCGCCGAGCTCGCCAAGCTCCTCGAAGAGAAGTGGGGCGTCTCGGCCGCTGCTGCCGTCGCCGTTGCCGGCCCGGCCGCCGGCGGTGGCGCCGCTGCCTCGGCTGCCGAGGAGCAGACCGAGTTCACCGTTGTCCTGGCCTCGGCCGGCGACAAGAAGATCGAGGTCATCAAGGAGGTCCGCGCGATCACCGGCCTCGGCCTCAAGGAAGCCAAGGACCTCGTCGAGGGCGCCCCGAAGCCGGTCAAGGAGTCGGTGGCCAAGGACGAGGCCGAGAAGCTCAAGGCCCAGCTCGAGAAGGCCGGCGCCAAGGTCGAGCTCAAGTAATCCGTCGATGGGCCGATCCGGCCCATCGCATCCGGCGCACTCCGCTTAAGGGGTGTGCCGGCCTTCACGCCCGCGGGCTCCGGCTCGCGGGCTAACGCCGCTTCGGGCGGCCGTCGTTCCCCGGAAGTGGGAATGCGCGGCGAACAGAAGACGAATTCGGTTCGGGTGGGCTGATCGTCCGGCGGGGCGGCCCTTCTTGGTCCGGTGACGGGAGGTGTTTCGCCTTCCCCGGGCACCCTACGCTGAGGTGGTGGAGCGAGGTCTCATGGCCAATACGCTGGTCGGTCGCAAGCGCATTCGCAAGTTCTTCGGGAAGATCCGGGAAGTCGCCGAGATGCCGAACCTCATCGAGGTTCAAAAGGCGTCCTACGACCAGTTCCTGATGGTGGACGAGCCGGAAGGCGGGCGCGCCGACGAGGGCCTGCAGAGCGTCTTCAAGTCGGTCTTCCCGATCTCCGATTTCGCCTCGACGGCGCTCCTCGAATTCGTGCGCTACACCTTCGAGCAGCCGAAATACGACGTCGACGAGTGCCGCCAGCGCGGCATCACCTTCGCAGCTCCGCTCAAGGTGACGCTGCGCCTGATCGTGTTCGATGTGGACCCGGATACCGGCGCCAAGTCGGTTAAGGACATCAAGGAGCAGGATGTCTACATGGGCGACATGCCGCTCATGACGGATAACGGCACCTTCATCGTCAACGGCACCGAGCGCGTCATCGTCTCGCAGATGCACCGCTCGCCGGGCGTGTTCTTCGACCACGACAAGGGCAAGACGCACTCCTCGGGCAAGCTGCTGTTTGCCGCCCGCATCATCCCCTACCGGGGCTCCTGGCTCGACGTCGAGTTCGACGCCAAGGACATCGTGCACGTGCGCATCGACCGCAAGCGCAAGCTGCCGGTCACCTCGCTGCTGTTCGCGCTCGGCCTCGACGGCGAGGAAATCCTCTCGACCTTCTACAACCGTGTCTCCTACGAGCGGGACGGGGCGGACTGGCGCGTGCCGTTCGACGCCGAGCGTCTGAAGGGCTTCAAGGCGTCCGTCGACCTCATCGACGCCGATTCCGGCGAGGTGGTGCTGGAGGCCGGCAAGAAGCTCAACGCCCGCAACGCGCGCCTCATCGGCGAGAAGGGTACCAAGTTCCTCAAGGCCACCGATGAGGATCTCGTCGGCCAGTACATCGCCGAGGATCTGGTCAACGCGAAGACCGGTGAGATCTGGGCCGAGGCCGGCGACGAGATCTCCGAGAAGCTCCTGAAGCTTCTCGACGAGGTCGGCGTCACCGAGATCCCGGTGCTCGACATCGACCACGTCAATGTGGGCCCCTACATCCGCAACACCCTGGCCGTGGACAAGAATTCTGGCCGCGAGGGCGCGCTGTTCGACATCTACCGCGTCATGCGTCCCGGCGAGCCGCCGACGCTCGACACCGCCGAGGCGATGTTCCACTCGCTGTTCTTCGACGCCGAGCGCTACGACCTCTCCGCGGTCGGCCGCGTGAAGATGAACATGCGCCTCGACCTCGACGCCGCCGACACCGTGCGCACGCTGCGCCGCGAGGACATGCTCGCGGTGGTCAAGGCGCTCGTGGACCTGCGCGACGGCAAGGGCGAGATCGACGACATCGACCACCTCGGCAACCGCCGCGTCCGCTCTGTCGGCGAGCTGATGGAGAACCAGTACCGTCTGGGCCTCCTGCGGATGGAGCGCGCCATCAAGGAGCGCATGTCCTCGGTCGATATCGATACGGTGATGCCGCAGGATCTCATCAACGCGAAGCCGGCCGCCGCGGCCGTGCGCGAGTTCTTCGGCTCGTCGCAGCTCTCGCAGTTCATGGACCAGACCAACCCGCTCTCGGAAGTGACGCACAAGCGCCGCCTCTCGGCGCTCGGCCCGGGCGGTCTGACCCGCGAGCGCGCCGGCTTCGAGGTGCGCGACGTGCACCCGACGCACTATGGCCGCATCTGCCCGATCGAGACGCCGGAAGGCCCCAATATCGGCCTCATCAACTCGCTGGCGACCTTTGCCCGCGTGAACAAGTACGGCTTCATCGAGACACCGTTCCGTCGGGTGAAGGACGGCGTGGTGACCGACGAGGTCGCCTACCTCTCCGCCATGGAGGAGGCGAAGTACTACGTCGCCCAGGCCAATGCCGGCATGGACGAGGGCCGCAAGCTGACGGACGACCTCGTGGTCTGCCGCCGCGCGGGTGAGGTCATCGTGGTCGCCCCCGACCGCGTCGATCTCATGGACGTGTCCCCGAAGCAGCTCGTCTCGGTCGCCGCGGCGCTGATCCCGTTCCTCGAGAACGACGACGCCAACCGCGCGCTGATGGGCTCGAACATGCAGCGCCAGGCGGTGCCGCTGGTTCGCGCCGACGCGCCCTTCGTCGGCACGGGCATGGAGGCCGTGGTCGCCCGCGATTCCGGCGCCGCCATCGCGGCGCGGCGCTCCGGCATCGTCGATCAGGTGGACGCCACCCGTATCGTCATCCGTGCGACGGAGGAGACCGACCCGACCAAGCCCGGCGTGGACATCTACCGCCTTCAGAAATTCCAGCGCTCGAACCAGTCGACCTGCATCACGCAGAAGCCGCTGGTGCGCGTCGGCGAGCCGGTGAAGAAGGGCGAGATCATCGCCGACGGACCGTCCACCGAGTTCGGCGAGCTCGCGCTCGGCCGCAACGTGCTCGTCGCGTTCATGCCGTGGAACGGCTACAACTTCGAGGACTCGATCCTGCTCTCCGAGCGGATCGTGAAGGATGACGTGTTCACCTCGATCCACATCGAGGAATTCGAGGTGATGGCCCGCGACACCAAGCTGGGTCCGGAAGAAATCACCCGCGACATCCCGAACGTCTCGGAAGAGGCGCTCAAGAACCTCGACGAGGCCGGCATCGTCTATATCGGCGCCGAGGTGCATGCCGGCGACATCCTCGTCGGCAAGATCACGCCGAAGGGCGAGAGCCCGATGACGCCGGAGGAGAAGCTGCTCCGCGCCATCTTCGGCGAGAAGGCTTCCGACGTGCGCGACACGTCCCTGCGCGTGCCCCCCGGTGTCACGGGCACGATCGTCGAGGTCCGGGTGTTCAACCGCCACGGCGTCGACAAGGACGAGCGCGCGCAAGCCATCGAGCGCGAGGAGATCGAGCGTCTCGCCAAGGACCGCGACGACGAGCAGACCATCCTCGACCGCAACACCTACGCGCGTCTCGCCGAGGTGCTGATCGGCCAGTCGCCGATCGCCGGCCCGAAGGGCTTCCGCAAGGACACGACGCTGACCCGCGAGGGCATCAGCGAGTATCCCCGCTCGCAATGGTGGCAGTTCGCCGTCGTCGACGACCGTCTGATGACGGAGATCGAGGCGATGCAGAAGCAGTACGACGAGTCGAAGAAGCGCCTTGAGCAGCGCTTCCTCGACAAGGTCGAGAAGCTTCAGCGCGGCGACGAGCTGCCCCCCGGCGTCATGAAGATGGTCAAGGTCTTCGTGGCGGTGAAGCGCAAGATCCAGCCCGGCGACAAGATGGCCGGCCGCCACGGCAACAAGGGTGTCGTGTCGCGCATCGTGCCGATCGAGGACATGCCGTTCCTCGAGGACGGCACGCATGCCGACATCGTGCTCAACCCGCTCGGCGTGCCCTCGCGCATGAATGTCGGTCAGATCCTCGAGACCCACCTCGGCTGGGCGGCTGCGGGCTTGGGTCGCAAGGTCTCGAAGGCGGTCGATGCCTATCTGAAGACGCAGGACATCGGACCGCTGAAGGAGGAGATGAAGGCGATCTACTCCCCTGCCGAGCTGGAAGGCCTGTCGGACGAGGATCTGGCGGAGGCTGGCAACAACGTCCGCCGCGGCGTGCCGATGGCCACCCCGGTGTTCAACGGTGCCAAGGAAGCCGACATCGAGACGATGCTGGAGATGGCCGGGCTCGACCGCTCGGCGCAGTCGACGCTCTACGACGGGCGCACCGGCGAGCCCTTCGACCGCAAGGTCACCATGGGCTACATCTACATGCTGAAGCTGCACCACCTCGTGGACGACAAGATCCACGCGCGCTCGATCGGTCCGTACTCGCTCGTCACCCAGCAGCCGCTGGGCGGCAAGGCGCAGTTCGGCGGCCAGCGCTTCGGTGAGATGGAGGTCTGGGCGCTGGAGGCCTATGGCGCGGCCTACACGCTGCAGGAGATGCTGACGGTGAAGTCGGACGACGTGGCCGGCCGCACCAAGGTCTACGAGGCGATCGTCCGCGGCGACGACACCTTCGAGGCCGGCATCCCCGAATCCTTCAACGTGCTCGTCAAGGAGATGCGTTCGCTCGGCCTCAACGTCGAGCTGACCAACTCCAAGCAGCAGCAGGCGGCCAACGACCAGATCGAGCCGCCGCCGCGGTCGAGCGGGAAGGGGCGGGGCCTTCCGAGAGACGACGGCCAGCGGCGCTCCGGACGAGCGCGGCGCCATGAGGATCAAGCCGGGACGGCCCAGGCGCGGGGCAGCCGGCGAGCAAGGAGCGGATCATGAACCAAGAGGTCATGAACCTTTTCAATCAGCAGGCCCAGCCGCAGAGCTTCGACCAGATCAAGATCTCGATCTCGTCGCCGGAAAAGATCCTCTCGTGGTCCTACGGCGAGATCAAGAAGCCGGAGACGATCAACTACCGTACCTTCAAGCCTGAGCGCGACGGCCTGTTCTGCGCGCGCATCTTCGGGCCGATCAAGGATTGCGAGTGCTTGTGCGGCAAGTACAAGCGCATGAAGTACAAGGGCGTCATCTGCGAGAAGTGCGGCGTCGAGGTCACCCTCGCGCGCGTCCGTCGCGACCGCATGGGCCATATCGAGCTGGCCGCCCCCGTCGCCCACATCTGGTTCCTGAAGTCGCTGCCGAGCCGTATCGGCCTGCTGCTCGACATGGCGCTCAAGGACCTTGAGCGGATCCTGTACTTCGAATCCTACGTCGTCATCGAGCCGGGCCTCACCCCCCTCAAGGAGCGTCAGCTCCTGTCGGAGGAGGAGTACCTGCGCGCGCAGGAGGAGTACGGCGAGGATTCGTTCACGGCGATGATCGGCGCCGAGGCGATCCGGCGCATCCTCCAGGAACTCGACCTCGAAGGCATCGCGACCTCGCTCAAGGAGGAGATCGCGACGACGACCTCCGAGCTGAAGCCGAAGAAGCTGATGAAGCGCCTCAAGATCATCGAGGCGTTCCAGCTCTCGGGCAACAAGCCCGAGTGGATGATCCTGACGGTCGTGCCCGTCATCCCGCCGGACCTGCGCCCGCTGGTCCCGCTGGACGGCGGCCGCTTCGCTACGTCGGATCTCAACGACCTCTATCGCCGCGTCATCAACCGCAACAACCGCCTGAAGCGACTGATCGAGCTGCGCGCGCCGGACATCATCATCCGCAACGAGAAGCGCATGCTTCAGGAGGCGGTCGATGCACTGTTCGACAACGGCCGCCGCGGCCGTGTCATCACGGGCGCCAACAAGCGCCCGCTGAAGTCGCTCGCCGACATGCTGAAGGGCAAGCAGGGCCGCTTCCGCCAGAACCTGCTCGGCAAGCGCGTCGACTACTCGGGCCGCTCGGTCATCGTGGTCGGCCCCGAACTGAAGCTGCACCAGTGCGGTCTGCCGAAGAAGATGGCGCTGGAGCTGTTCAAGCCGTTCATCTACGCGCGCCTCGACGCCAAGGGATTCTCGGCTACCGTCAAGCAGGCCAAGAAGCTCGTCGAGAAGGAGAAGCCCGAAGTTTGGGACATCCTCGATGAGGTGATCCGCGAACACCCGGTGATGCTGAACCGCGCGCCGACGCTGCACCGGCTGGGCATCCAGGCCTTCGAGCCGAAGCTGATCGAGGGCAAGGCGATCCAGCTGCACCCGCTGGTCTGCGCCGCATTCAACGCCGACTTCGACGGCGACCAGATGGCCGTGCACGTCCCCCTGAGCCTTGAGGCTCAGCTGGAAGCGCGCGTCCTGATGATGTCGACCAACAACATCCTGCACCCGGCCAACGGTCAGCCGATCATCGTGCCGTCGCAGGACATCGTTCTCGGCCTCTACTATCTCTCGATCGTCGCCGACGGCGCGGTCGGCGAGCACAAGGCCGATGACAAGAACAACCCGATGCAGGGCGTGTTCGGCGATATCGGTCAGCTCGAGCACGCGCTCGCGGCCAAGTCCGTGTCGCTGCACTCGAAGATCAAGTGGCGCTGGCGCGGCCTCGGCCCCGACGGTGAGCCCGTGTCCCGGATCTACGACACCACTCCGGGCCGCGTGATCCTGTCCGGTGTGCTGCCGCTGCACCCGAAGGTGCCCTTCGACGTCGTCAACAAGCTGATGACCAAGAAGGAGATCTCGGCGATGATCGACACCGTCTACCGCCATTGCGGTCAGAAGGAGTCGGTGATCTTCTGCGACCGCATCATGGCGCTCGGCTTCAGCCACGCGTTCAAGGCCGGCATCTCGTTCGGCAAGGACGACATGGTCGTGCCGTCGAACAAGTGGTCAATCGTCGACGACACCCGCGCGCTCGTGAAGGAATTCGAGCAGCAGTATCAGGACGGCCTGATCACGCAGGGCGAGAAGTACAACAAGGTCGTCGATGCCTGGGGCAAGTGCTCGACCCGCCTCGCGGACGAGATGATGACCCAGATCTCGTCGGTCCAGAAGGACGAGAACGGCCGCGACAAGCAGCTCAACTCCGTCTACATGATGGCGAATTCCGGCGCCCGCGGCTCGCGTGAGCAGATGCGCCAGCTCGCCGCCATGCGCGGTCTGATGAGTAAGCCGTCGGGCGAGATCATCGAGACGCCGATCATCTCGAACTTCAAGGAAGGTCTCGACGTTCTCGAGTACTTCAACTCCACTCACGGCGCCCGTAAGGGCCTCGCGGACACGGCGCTGAAGACCGCGAACTCGGGCTATCTCACCCGCCGCCTCGTCGACGTGGCGCAGGATGCCGTCATCCGCGAGACGGATTGCGGCACCACCAACGGCATCAAGATGCGCGCCATCATCGATGCCGGCCAGGTCGTCGCCCCGCTCGCCATCCGCATCCTGGGCCGCGCCGCGGCCGAGGATCTGGTGGCGCAGGACGGCAGCGTCATCATCAAGAGCGGTGAGACGATCGAGGAGCGTCACCTGCCGGCGATCAACGCCGCCGGCATCCAGGAGGTGAAGATCCGCTCGGTGCTGGTCTGCCAGACCAAGAGCGGCGTCTGCGCCACCTGCTACGGGCGCGACCTCGCCCGCGGCACGCCCGTCAACATGGGCGAGGCCGTCGGCGTCATCGCGGCGCAGTCGATCGGCGAGCCGGGCACCCAGCTCACCATGCGCACCTTCCACATCGGCGGTGCGGCGCAGATCTCGGACACGTCCTTCATCGAGTCGAGCTTCGAGGGCACGGTCACGATCCGCAACCGGTCGCTGGCCAAGAACTCGGACGGCGACCTCATCGCCACCGGTCGTTCGGTTGCGGTGGTGATCATCGGGCCGGACGGGGCCGAGCGGGCGGTCCACCGTCTGCAATACGGCGCCAAGGTGCGCGTGGACGAGGGCGACACGATCAAGCGCGGGCAGCGGATCGCCGAGTGGGATCCCTACACCCGTCCGATCGTCGCCGAGGTGGACGGCATCGTCGGCTACGAGGATCTCTACGATGGCCAGTCCATCACCGAGACCACCGACGAGTCGACCGGCATCGCCAAGCGCGTTGTCATCGACTGGCGCGGTTCGTCCCGCACCTCCGACCTGAAGCCGGCGATGGTCGTCCTGGATCAGGACGGCAAGCCGGTGAAGCTGCCGCGCGGCTCGGATGCCCGCTACTTCCTCCCCGTCGATGCCATCATCGGCCTCGATCCGGGCGCGAAGATCAAGGCCGGCGACGTGCTGGCCCGCGTGGCGGCGGAATCGGCCAAGACCCGCGACATCACCGGCGGTCTGCCGCGGGTGGCGGAGCTGTTCGAGGCGCGTCGTCCGAAGGACGCGGCGATCATCGCCGAGAAGTCGGGCTCCATCGCCTTCGGCCGCGACTACAAGAACAAGCGGCGCCTGACGCTGACGCCGCATGACGGTTCCGAGGCGGTCGAGTACCTGATCCCGAAGGGCAAGCACATCCACTTGCAGGACGGGGACGTGGTGGAACTCGGCGACTACATCGTCGACGGCAACCCGGCGCCGCACGACATCCTGGCGATCAAGGGCGTGGAGGAGCTGGCTGCCTACCTCGTCAACGAGATCCAGGAGGTCTACCGGCTCCAGGGCGTGTCGATCAACGACAAGCACATCGAGGTCATCGTCCGGCAGATGCTGCAGAAGGTGGAAATCACCGATGGCGGCGATTCCGACATCCTGACGGGCGACCAGATCGACCGGACGGAGCTGGCCGAGTACAACGAGAAGCTTCTCGCGGAGGGCAAGAAGCCGATCCAGGGCGTTCCGGTCCTGCTCGGCATCACCAAGGCGAGCTTGCAGACGAAGTCGTTCATCTCGGCGGCCTCGTTCCAGGAGACGACTCGCGTCCTCACGGAAGCGGCCGTCAACGGCAAGGTCGACACCCTGGAAGGGCTCAAGGAGAACGTCATCGTCGGCTCGCTCATCCCGGCCGGCACCGGCTCGCTCGCGGCGGATATTCGCTCCATCGCGCGCCGCCGCGACAGCCTGATCCTGCAGCAGCGCTCCGCCGAGAACGCGGCCAACGCCGCCGAACTCAGCGAGCTGCCCCCGGCCGCGGCCGAGTAATCGGCAGCCCCTTTCTGGGATCAGCCATGAAAAAGGCCCCGGCTCTTACGAGCCGGGGCCTTTTTCGTTCAGTTAGAGCGCCGCTCCGGCGCCCCGTCAAAGGGATCACCTCTTGGGGATCCTCAGGCTGAGGCTGCGAGGGGGGTCAGCGCCCCGTGCGCACCCGCGTCCAGGCGCGCGTCACGAAGCGCTGGGTCGAGTCGTTCCAGGCGGTGTTGACCGAGAGCCGCTGCATGGTCGCATCGTCCGGGTAGATGCCGGGATTGTTGCGGATCTCCGGCTTCACGAATTTCTGCGAGGCGAGGTTGCCGTTGGCGTAGGCGACGAAGTTGGTGTTGGCCGCCGCCACCTCGGGACGCATCATGTAGTCGATGAAGGCGTGAGCCTCGGCCGGGTGAGCGGCGTCTTTCGGGATCGCGAAGGCATCGAACCACATCAGCGCGCCCTCCTTCGGGATGAAGTAGGCGACCTCGACGCCGTTCTTCGATTCCTCGGCACGCTTCTTCGCCTGCATCACGTCGCCGGAATAGCCGACCGCGAGGCAGACATCGCCGTTGGCGAGTCCGTTGACGTACTCCGATGAGTGGAACTTCCTCACCGAGCCGCGGACCTTGTAGAGCGCGTCGGTGACAGCCGTGATGTCGTCCCAGCGCTTCGAATCGGACTTGTAGCCGTAGAAGGGCAGGATCGAGGGGATCAGATCCTCGGGGGAATCGAGGAGCATGACACCGCAATCCTTGAGCTTCGCCATGAAGCCCGGATTGAGCACGAGGCTCCAGCTGTTGAGCGGCGCGTTCGCACCGAGTCGCTCACGCACGGCTGCCACGTTCACGCCGATGCCGGTGGTGCCCCACATGTAATCGACGGCGTAGGTGTTGCCGGGATCGTAGGCCTGGAGCCGGCCGGTGATCTCGGGCCAGGCATGCTTGAGATTCGGGATCTTCGCCTTGTCGAGGGGCAGGAAGATCCCGGCCTTGATCAGGCGTTGCAGGTAGGGGCCCGAGGGCACGACGACGTCGTAGCCGGACTTGCCGGCGAGAAGCTTCGTTTCGAGGATCTCGTTGTTGTCGTAGGTGTCGTAGACGACCTTGATCCCCGTCTCACGCGTGAAGTCGTCGAGCACCTTCGGGTCGATATAATCCGACCAGTTGTAGATGTTGACGACCCGCTCCTCGGCGCCCGCGCCGGCGGCGGCTGCCAGAAGAAGGGGGAGGGCGGCGAGCCCTCCGAGCAGACGCCGCCGGATCACGATTTGCCTCGCGCGGCGGTGACGGCGATCTCGACCCGGTATTCCGGTGCGACGAGCCGGGCTTCCACGGTGGCGCGGGCGGGCGGGTTCTCCCGGTCGACCCAGGCGTCCCAGGCGGCGTTCATCTCGGCGAAGCCGGCGATGTCGGCGAGGTAGATCGTCGCCGAAAGGATGCGGGACTTGTCGCTGCCCGCCGCCATCAGCAGCCGGTCGATCTGCTCCAGGATCTGCTGCGTCTGGGCGGTGACGCCGGTGCCGACCACGTCGGCGGCGACTTGGCCGGCGAGATACACGAGGTCGCCATGGGCAACCGCCTGGGACATGCGCGGGCCGGTCTCGTAGCGTTCGATGGTCATGATGGGATTGCCGGTCTCGGTTCGTGATAGAGGCGGACCCTTCTGCCGCCGCGAACGGTTCTCCGTAAAGGGGCTTTCGGCGGCGCGAGCGGCCCCGAAGACCGCGCCGGCACGCCGGGGTCGGATTTTTTGAAGGCCCCGCATGTCCCGAGGCAACCGCCATCGTTGTTCGCGCGTTTGTCCCACGAATACGGCCAAGTCTTCCGGCCAGATCTTCAGGTCGAAGACGCTTTTCGGGGTTGGAGCCAAATGGAAATTCTCTGGACCATCATCATCGGCTTCGTGGCCGGCGTCATCGCCAAGTTCATCATGCCCGGTGACAAGGAGCCCGCGGGCTTCATCATGACGACGATCCTCGGCATCGTCGGCGCTTTCGTTGCAACTTTCATCGGTCAGGCCGTCGGCTGGTACGGACCCAACGAGGGCGCCCGCTTCATCGGTTCGATCGTCGGTGCCTGCGTCGTGCTCGCGATTTACGGCTTCATCGCCGGCCGCACCAGCAGCCGCTCGCTCTGACGAACCGGCACCATCGTCCGACAGCAAAAGGGGCGCCCCGCGAGGGGCGCCCCTTTCTCTTTGTGCTTGCTGACTTTGGGCCCGATCCCTCGGCGATCGTCCGAGATCGCCGAGGAACGAGGCCTCCTGCGCCGGCGATCAGGCGGTGAGGTCGCGCCCGCCGCCCGCAGTGACCGCCTTGACGGCGCAGTGGCCGGTGGCGCCGCGCACGGCCAGCCCGACGCCGACCACCAGGGCGGCGAGGCTCAGGAGCTTGTTCGGCCGGGGCTGGGCCGCGGCGGCGGCGATGCCGAGACCGAGCGCGACGGAGACCGCCCGCTCGGTCATGCTCAGGTTCGTCTCGCCGGAGAAAATGTCCTCGATCATCTCGTTCACGGTCAACGCACTCCTTCTTGATGCCCGTGCAGTGTCGCGGGGCGAACGCGGGGCAGGCGGTGCCGTTCCGTGGAGAGGCGGCTACGCGGCGCTTCCGGCCTGTGCGAGCAGCCCGTCATCGATCTCTCGCGCCCGCACAGAGGCGGGCCGCGCGAGATGGCGCCCGGCATAGGCCTCGAAGGCCGGGCGCTTCGGGATCGTGCCGAACTGCATGCCCCAGCCGAGATGCGAGGCGACGTAGAGGTCGGCGGCGCTGAAGCGGTCGCCCGCCACGAATTCCACTCCGGAGACGGCGCCTTCGAGCGTGTCGAGGGCCGTCTCCAGGCTGCCGTAGCCGACCATGCCCTGGATCCGCGGGTCGTCGGGGACGCTCACCTTGAGCACGCCGTTCGTCACCGCCGCCTCAAGCGGGCCGGCGCAGAAGAACAGCCAGCGGTAATAGGGGCCGCGGTTGCGATGGTCCGGCGCGGGGGCAAGCCCGGCCTGCGGGAAGGCGTCGGCGAGATAGGCGAGGATCGCGGGGCACTCGGTCACCACCGTCTCGCCGTGGCGCAGGGCGGGAACCTTCCCCATCGGATTGATCGCCCGGTAGGGCGGCGCCTTCATGGAGGGGCCGTAGCCGAGGATCTCGGTGCGGTAGGGGGCACCGACCTCCTCCAGCATCCAGCGGACGATCCGGCCGCGGGACATCGGGTTGGTGTAGAAGACGAGATCGTCGGACATAGGGGCTCCGGGGCGAGGCACCCGCGCGGCGGGCGTCGCCCCGGTGTTAGAGCATCGTCCCGAAAGGTGGCCACCGGCTTTCGGAAAGAGACGATGCGGGAACAAAAGGATCGAGCATCGTTCCGAACGGTGGTCACCGGCTTTCGGATCGAGAGGGTGGGCGCATGCGAGGAAGCCTCGCACGCGCCTCGAGCCCCTGCGCTCAGAACCGCGCGATGAGCTGGAAGCGTACGGTCCGGGGTGCGCCGGGCAGGATGTTGTTGTTGTTGTGCGCGGAGATGACGTAGCGCCGGTCGAACAGGTTCTCGATATTGACCTGAGCGCGCACGCTCTCGCTGAACTGGTAGAAGACGCCGGCATCGAAGCGCGAGAAGCTCGGCAGCCGCACCGAGTTGTCGGACGAGGCGAAGCTGGCGTCCTGATAGAGGTAGCCCACGCCGACGGAGAAGCGGTCGCCGATGTCGAATTTGTTCCACAGGCTGAAGGTGTTGAGCGGAACGCCGCCGACAAGGTTGCCGGCCCGGATCACGTCGCCGTCGTCATCGAGGTCGGCGACGATGCGCGCCTCGGTATAGGCGTAGCCGCCGGAGATCTGCCACCAATCGGTGGCGTAGCCGGTCATCCCGATCTCGGAGCCCTTCGTGTTCGTCTTGCCCGGGCCGGCGGAGAAGCCGGCTTCGGTGGAGGACGGGATCGGCTGGTTGTCGCGATCGAGGTTGAACAAAGCGGCGGTGAGGATCAGAGCCGGCGTGATCTCGTATTTCACGCCGATCTCGGCGTTCTCGAACCGCTCCGGCGCGGACAAAGCGGTGGTCGGGTCCAGCACCCGGAACTGATCGCCCGCGCTCGGCAGGAAGGAGACCGAATAGCTGCCGTAGAAGGCGAGATTCGCCAGCGGCTTCACCACCACGCCGACCCGTGGCGAGACGAGATTGTCGATGCGGGCGTTCGGTTGGGCCGGGAGGCCGGTCGCGGCGTCGGGGCGACGGTCGCGCGACTGGAAGTCGAAGCGGTCGAAGCGGGCGCCGACGATGAACTGCAGGTGCTCGTCGATCTCGATCTGGTCCTGGGCGAAGGCGGAGAACACGCCGAGCCGGTAGGTGTTGTTTCGCCCCGAGGCGAGGTTGCGGAGGGTCGCGCCCTCGGTCGCCGTCGGCGCGAAGGGATTGACCGGGAGATTGCGGGTGCCGTTCGCGTTCCAGATGAAGTCGCGGCGGAAGTCGATCCCCTCCTGAAAGCCGAGTTCCAGGCCGGCCACCACGGTATGGGCGAGGGGGCCGGTGTTGAACTT
>JAESFL010000267.1_pt1 | contig 44046 bp, 42 predicted proteins | sample 9269401 | NCBI WGS metagenome assembly JAESFL01 (sample SAMN14506025, study PRJNA617098) | algae metagenome | isolation source: Gloeocapsa sp. UFS-A4-WI-NPMV-4B04 and co-occurring heterotrophs from desert... | place: USA: Utah | collected 2006-10-01 | reverse complement strand
GTAGAGCTGCTCGTAGGCCTTGACGACGCGCTTGGGCGTGTCGACCAGACCCTCGCGCCCGGGATCGTCCCCCGCCCACCGGATCAGAACCCGAACCGCAGCCTCCGCCTCCTCCCGAGACGGGCGTGGTTCGGCGACAGCACCTTCGGCCGGGAACAGGCCCGACAACAACGCAACTTTGTTCACGGGGCGCTCCTTGTCAGGCCGCGAGGCTGATCGGGGCAGGGACTTCCCCCCGGCGAATGCAACCCTCGATAGTCTCGGGGAAGCCGCGCTCGAACTCGACTTCCTCCAGGCTCGGGAACCGAGCGCGGAACAGCGTCCAGAGATCCTTGGTGATGTTCTCCGGCGAGGCGACGCCGGTCTCCGCGGTATGGTCGAGATTGGGGTAACCGATCCCCGCCCCGTGGCGTTCCTGGAATTCGGCAATGGACGCCTTGACTTCGTAGAGGTGCGCCGGCCAGCCGACCGCCGGGTCGCCGACCCCACCGAAAGTAAGTTTCGCTACGAAAGTATGATCATGGAGGCCTGAATAGGGCGGCACGGAGTGAGCGGCCTCAAATTTGAATTCACAATATGTCTTCATATAACCCACCACAACCACTGGTTATACTCTTCGGTTTCGAATCTCTGCTTGAGATGTTCTTCATAACCACTCTGTCTGGACTATCAAAGAAGTTCCGGCTGCAGTATTAGGCCAATTCGCCTAATCCCGCCCCCAGCCCCTTGACGATGTGCGGGACCGTTCCCAGGAAGCGAGGTCATCCACTGCCCGATTTGGGCCGCACCGAGGCACCGGGCGCCGGGTTGCCGCAGCAGCCTTGGCGGCCCTTTCCTGTTGCATGTCAGCCCTGCGCTCCGCGTGAGGATACGTGCTCGCATTCGGGCGTTAGCGTCCGGTGCCGGGCCCTCATGACACAGCCGCTGAGCCCGCTTCCGCAGAACCTCTCCGCAGGATCGCATGGACCGTCCTACCGTCGACGCTCTGGACCGCTCCGGCCTGCACCCGCCGATCCTGAGCGACCGGGAGATCCATTCGATCCTGGTGGGCATTCTGCTCGCCATGTTCCTGGCCGCCCTCGATCAGACCATTATCGCGACCGCGCTGCCGACGATCGGGCGCGATCTCGGGGACCTCGAGCACCTGCCCTGGATCGTCACGGTCTACCTCCTGACCTCCACGGCGGTCACGCCCCTCTACGGGAAGCTGAGCGACACCTACGGACGGCGGAGCGTCCTCCTCGTGGGCATCCTGATCTTCATTGTCGGGTCCGTGGCCTGCGCGCTCGCTCCGACCCTCATGGTCCTGGTGCTCGCCCGCGGGCTGCAGGGAATCGGCGGTGGCGGCCTCATCGCCCTCGGCCAGACCATCATAGCCGACCTCGTGCCGCCAAAGGAGAGGGCGAAATACCAAGTGTATTTTGCGGCCGTGTTCATGGGTTCGAGTCTGCTGGGTCCCGTACTCGGCGGCTTCATGGCCGAACACCTGCACTGGTCCTCGATCTTCTGGATCAACCTGCCTCTCGGGGGCCTCGCCTACTGGATCTCCAGCAGCGCCCTGAAGAAGCTCCCGCGTTTCGAGCGCCCCCATCGGCTCGATCTCCTCGGCGCGGCCCTGCTCGTTGCCGCCACCGTGACGGTTCTCTTGGCCCTCAGCTGGGGCGGGCTCACCTATCCCTGGTTCTCCGGGCCGATCTTCGCCCTCGTGGCGGGTTCGCTTGCCCTCTGGGTCGGCTTCGTCTGGCGGATGCGGCGAGCCCCCGAACCCCTCATCCCGCGGGGCGTGTTCAAGAACCCCGTGGTCCGCATGGGCACGCTGGCGGCAGGCTTCGGGATGGGCACCTATATCGGGCTCACGATCTACCTGCCGGTCTACCTCGAAACCGTGCGCGGGCTTTCGGCCAGCCTCTCGGGGCTCGCTCTCATGCCGCTGATGGTCGGCACTGTGGTGGGGGCCACGATCTCGGGTCGGGTCATGATCACCATGAAGCACTACCGCCGCCTGCCGGTGGTCGGCCTCACGGTCGCGATTGCGGCGACGGGACTTCTGGCGGCCTTCGCGGACCGGCTCTCGCTCCTCTGGGTCGAGGTTCTGCTCGCCACGCTCAGCATTGGCCTGGGCACGCTCCTGCCCGTCACGACGGTTGCGGTGCAAAACGCCGTGGAGCCCCACGAGATGGGCACCGCCACAAGTACCGTGAGCTTCTTCCGCTCTCTCGGAGGCGCATTCCTGGTCGCTATCTTCGGAGCGATCGTGCTCGGCGCCGCAGGTCTGAGCGGTCGGGCCTTGAGCTTCGAGACCATGGCCGCGGAGGCTGCCCGTAGCGGCGTCGAACTCTCGGACGTGTTCCGCTGGATGTTCCTTGCAGCCACGCTGGGCCTCGCACTCGCTCTCGCCTTCGTCTCGCGGATGGAGGAGAGGCCCCTCAAGGGTCGTGGGCCTCACAGGGCATCAGCAACCCCGGAGTAGCGAGTCGGCTTCTCCCGACGTTCCGCCCTCGCGCCGCGCAATAACCTCCGAGTAGCAAGTCGGCTTCTTCAGATGTTCCGCCCTCGCCCCGGGCGATGCGACATCGTCGCTGGGGATAGACCCGGCTTGCCTGTGGAACCCCGGGGAGCCGCACGGCCCGGGAAAGCGTTGCCGTGATAGGCAGGGCCCCGGCGCCGCCAAGGTCCATCGTGGCGTCTGGAGCATGCTCCCAAACTGGTCCCAAGGTTCGAAACGCGAAAAAACATGAAGGCCGGGATCGATATGGGGATGGCGCAAGGCGGAGCGCCGGCGTTGCTCGACCTCGAGGAACTTCTCGCCACGCGCCTTCTCGTCCAAGGGAATTCCGGCTCCGGCAAGTCGCATCTTCTCCGGCGCCTCCTGGAGCAGAGCGCACCCCTGGTACAGCAGGCCGTAATCGACCCGGAGGGCGATTTCGTGACCTTGAGCGACCGCTTCGGCCATGTGGTCGTGGATGCCGCGCGGGCCGAATCCGACCTTCAGCGCATCGCGGCGCGGGTGCGACAGCACCGGGTCTCGGTGGTGCTCAACCTCGAAGGCCTGGACGCCGAGGCGCAGATGCGTTGCGCGGCCGCCTTCCTGGGCGGCCTCTTCGATGCAGAGAGGGACCTCTGGTACCCGATGCTCGTGGTGGTCGACGAAGCGCAGCTCTTCGCGCCCGCCGCGGCCGGCGAGGTGTCGGACGAGGCCCGCAAGGTCTCGCTCGGGGCCATGACGAATCTCATGTGCCGAGGGCGAAAGCGCGGGCTTGCCGGAATCATCGCGACCCAGCGCCTCGCGAAGCTCGCCAAGAACGTGGCGGCCGAGGCCTCAAACTTCCTCATGGGCCGCACCTTCCTCGACATCGACATGGCCCGCGCCGCGGATCTTCTCGGCATGGAGCGGCGGCAAGCCGAGATGTTCCGGGATCTTGAGCGCGGCCATTTCGTGGCGCTCGGCCCCGCCCTCTCGCGCCGGCCGCTGCCGATCCGCATCGGGACGGTCGAGACCAATACCCGCGGGGGGAGCCCCAAGCTCCTGCCCCTCCCCGAGAAGCCGCTCGAGGACGCCCGCGACTTGATCCTTGCGCCCCTGGAGCCGGAGCCCGCACGGCCCATATTGCGCCGCACTGTTGCGCCCCCGCCGCCGAGCACCCACGACCTCCTCGCGCAGCTCGCCCGGCCCCGGCCGCAGGCCACGCAGCCCAACCCCCCGGAGGTCACGGAAGCCACGAAGGCCGAGCGGGAGGCGGCGCTCGATGCCATCCTGCGCGAGATCCTTGCCGACCCGGAGGCGGCGTTCCGGACCGTGGCGGTCCTCTATCAGGACTTTCACGTCCGCTGCCGGATCCGCCGGATCGCCGGCGAACCCCTCAACCTCGCGGCCTTCCGGCGCCGGCTCGCCGTGGTGCGGGCGGGCGTCGATACCGCTACCGCCGGAGGATCGGATTGGGACCGGGCCCTTTCCTTCGCGGGCGACCTCGCCGAGGACATCCAGGGCGTTTACCTGCTCCTTGCCCGGGCGGCCCTGAACCGGGACCCCTGCCCTTCGGACGGGGAGATCGCCCGCGCCTGCGGCAGCCGCTCCCCCGGCCGCGCCCGGCGTCTCGTCGCCTATCTCGAGGGCCGCAACCTCGTGGTCACCCGCAACGACCCGCGAGGCCTGCGCATCCTCGCCCTCCCGGATCTCGGTTGGGAGACCGCGCCCGGCGACCCGAACGCCTTCGAGGAGCCGTCGGCGGGCGGCAGCGGCGACCTCTTCGCCGCCGAGTGAGCAGGGATCGCTTCTCCGCGCCGCCAAGCTCCTGCCGCAGACTGCCCTACATCATGCTCAGCCCCCGGATCCCGAGGGGCCGCAGAACCGCATTCTCAGTAGAATCGCATCCCCAGGAGACAAGCCCGAGCCGGACAGCGCGGGCGATCACAGGGCGCCTTGATGTTCCGCTATTTCGAAACCCGCATCGACCCCACCGCCGAGCCGCCCGGTGCTGCGCCACCGGACTCCCTCGCCGGCTTCTACTGGCACTTCATCCGCCAGGCGAAGAGGCTCTTTCTGGCCCTGTTCGGCATCGGGTTCGTGCTCGCGGTCGTCGAGGCGCTGATCCCCTGGCTCATCGGGCGCCTCGTCACCGTTCTGTCGAGCACGCCCGCCGAACAGGTGTTCGAGGCCGCCGGTCCGGCGCTCCTCGCCATGGCCCTCGCCGTGCTCGTGGTGCGCCCCGTGGGGACGATCCTGTTCCGCCTCCTCGTGAACCACTCGATCGCCGTGTCCTTCACGACGATGATCCACTGGCAGAACTACTGGCACGTGGTGCGCCAGCCGATCGCCTTCTTCAACGAGGATTTCGCGGGGCGCATCGCAAACCGCGTCATCCAGACCGCGCGTCCCTTGCGCGAGAGCGTGCTCTCGGTTGCGCGTGCGGTGTGGCAGATCCTGATCTTCGGCATCGCCTCAATCGGGCTGCTCGGCACCCAGGACGGTCGCCTCGCGCTCCCGATGCTGGTGTGGTTCGTGTTGTATACCGGCCTCCTCGCCGTGAGCCTGCCGCGGATCCAGGTGCGCTCCCGCGACACCACGGAGGCCCGTTCGGCCATCACGGGCAAGGTGGTGGATTCCTTCACCAACATCCTCACCGTTAAGCTCTTCGGCAAGCGCACGCAGGAGGACGACTACATCCGCGAGGGCTATCTCCGGATGGATGCGGCGCTCATGCGTCAGCAGCGGCTCAACACCCTTTACGTGGTGGGCCTCACGATGCTGAACGCCCTCTTCCTCGTCTCCACGGGCGGGCTCGCCGTGTGGCTCTTCTCCCAGCGCAGCATCGATGCCGGCACCATGACGACGGCGCTCTTGCTCGCGACGCAGATCATCTCGATGTCGGGCTGGGTGGGCTACGAGGTGATGGGGATCTTCGAGAATGTGGGCTCCGTGCAGGAGGGCATGCGCACCATCGCGCGCCCCCTCACCCTGCAGGACTCAGCCGATGCCAAACCCCTCGTCGTCACGAGAGGCGAGATCCGCTTCGAACGGCTGCACTTCGCCTACGGGGAGGACGCGGATGCGGGCGTGCTGGAGGGCCTCGATCTCACCATCCGCCCCGGCGAGAAGGTCGGTCTCGTAGGTCGCTCGGGCGTCGGCAAGACCACGCTCACGAGCCTGCTCCTGCGCTTCTACGCGCCGAGCGAAGGCCGCATCCTCATCGACGGGCAGGATATCGCGCGGGTGACGCAGGAATCGCTTCGCGCGCAGATCTCCGTGGTCACGCAGGACACCTCGCTTCTGCACCGTTCCATCGCCGAGAACATCCTCTACGGCCGCCCCGAGGCCGGCGAGGAGGCGATGCGCGAGGCGGCCCGCCAGGCCCATGCGGATGCGTTCATCGCCCGGCTCAAGGACCACAAGGGCCGCGCGGGGTATGACGCTCATGTGGGCGAGCGCGGGGTGAAGCTGTCCGGGGGGCAGCGCCAGCGCATCGCGATCGCCCGCGTGATCCTGAAGGACGCGCCCATCCTCGTTCTCGACGAGGCGACCTCCGCGCTCGATTCCGAGGTCGAGGCCGCGATCCAGGAATCCCTTGCCGGGCTCATGCAGGGCAAGACCGTCATCGCCATCGCCCACCGCCTCTCGACCCTCCAACTCATGGACCGGCTGGTGGTGCTCGACGGCGGCCGCGTGTTCGAGGAGGGCTCGCATTCCGAACTCCTGCAACGGGGCGGGATCTATGCGGACCTCTGGGCGCGCCAATCCGGCGGCTTCATCACGCCTGCTCCGCGCCGGCGGCAGGAAGCCTTGGTCTGATCCGGATGCGGAACGCCGCCGGCTTCCGCCGGTTGTCGCGAGGGACATGTCAGGAGCCACCATGCCGCGCGAGGTGACGGATCAGGAGGGCATCGTGTGGACCTGCATTCAGGCCTTCGCGGGCCTGGGCAACGACCCCGAGAAGCGCGATGCCGCCCACGTCGAGGGAACGACCAATAACGTCCATGTGGTCTGCACGCCGAGCGGCGGCGCGCATTCGGTGCGCGTCGACTTGCCGGGCGATTGGGAGGCCGGGCTCCCGGACGAGGCGCTCGTCGAACGCATCCGCGCCGGGCTCGCGGACGACGCGTGAGGGCCGCGCCAGGTCTCCGCACTCACGGTCCGACCTACCTGCCGAAGGGTTCGTCGAGCCTTGAAGGTGCGACGGTAGGGGGGTTGCGACGGTCATTTCCAATGACGAAGCATTTGACGCATCGGATCTCTATTATAAGTTGCAAGACGCATCGAACCAGGGCGCCGCTGACGGAGCGCCCTTGCTCCAGCGAAGGCTGCTTCCATGTCGATGAGTCTGCTGATCGCCAAGATTGCGCCGCAGCTGCGGGACGAACTCGTGCGCGCCGGGCCCGAACTCGCCCACGCGCTGTTCTTCGGCAAGGGAAGCCATCCTGCTTTCGACTCCAAGAAGGATGTGGTGGATTGGTACGGCTACGGGGATCTCGCCTACTGGCTGGAGGAAGAGCCGGATCATCCCGCCAGCCTCCTCTTGAGCGGTAATGGCAGCCTCGGAAGCGTCCTGATCGAGGACTACGAATGGGCCTACAGCTATCCCACCTACCTCACTCCCGATGAGGTCGTGGCGGCCCACCGGGCCCTTCAGACCGCTGATTGGCCGTTCGACGACATGATGGATCTGTTCGAGCGGGCGATCGCCGAGGGCAAGGGCGTCGTATACGGCTTCTGCTGAGGACGGCACCGGCCACGCCGTTCAGGCCCAGGGACAGCAGCATGCTCTGGCCGGGAACGACGGGGGCTTTCCCCCGCGTTACAGGAGCGTGAACACCGTCTGAGGCTCCGGCACATCCCGCAGGTCATGTGTTCCGAGCGAGGGCAGCGCCTCGCCGACGCAATCCGCGAAGGCGCTCGAGATCGCCACCCTTTGCGAGAGGCTCTTGGCGAGTTCGAGGAGCCGGCTCGCCCGGTTCACGGCCGGTCCCATCACGGTGAAATCGAGCCGGCGCGGCGCCCCGACATTGCCGTAGGCGACCTCGCCGCAATGGAGCGCGAGGCCGTAGCTCAAGGCCGGGCGGGCGGCGGCGGCGCGCTCCAGGTTCGCCGCGTCGGTCCGCGCCGAGAATGCACGAGCGGCGTGGAGCGCGTCGCGGCAGGCCGCGCCCCGCCCCGGGCCTCCGTGACGGGAAAGACCGCCAGCACCGCATCGCCGATGAATTTCGACACCTCGCCGCCGCGCTCCTCGATCGCCTCCACCATGAGCGAGAACCAAGCATTCAGGCTCTCGAGCACCTCGTCGAGGGGCGTCTCCTCCGAGAAGCGGGTGAAGCCGCGCAGATCCGTGAACCACAGGGCCGCCTCGATGTGCTCCACCTGACCCCGCTCGATGCGCCCCTCGATGATTCGGCCGCCGGTGCGGGGGCCCACATAGGTGTCGAGGAGATCGATCGCGATCCGGCGCAGGACGTGGCGCTCCACGTACGGGCTCAGGAGCGCTGCCGCGAAGGCGAGGTCGTCGAGATCCCCGTCCGCGAAGCCCCCTTCCCGGCGCGTCGCGAAGGAGAGCGCGGCGGTGCGCGAGCGGTCGAGGAAGGGCAGGGGGAACATCACGTAATCGGTGGCGCCCTCCTCGCGTAGCTCTTCGAGCAGGGGCATTTCCGGGCAGGGCCGGTCGAGCCTGCGCCGGAAGGTCTCATTGGTGTCATCGACGATCTTGGTGGGGCTGTTGAGATAGGACGAGGACGTCGAGGCCGTGGCCCGGTCGGATTCCCGGATCGTGACGGTCTCGTCCGCCCACACGTGGAGCCAGCCGCTCACCTCGGGATGCAGAACCTCCAGGGCGAGAGAGCCGCGCCAGACCGGAAAGCCGCGGCGCACGAGTTCGCGGCAGAAGGTGGGAAAGAGCGCCTCGACGGTCTCGTGACGCGCGTCCGTCGTGATCCAGCGCGCGATGCCGTCGAGGCGGTTCGTGGAAGCCGGCGGGACGTGGTTCACCGCATTCACCGCGCAGGGCCGTCGGGACGCTTTGGAGAGGCCGACGACACGTGGTTCACCGCGAGGCCGTCGAGGCGATTCATGGAGCGATTCGGACGCGGTCAGACATCCAGATTCGCAACTGAGAGCGCGTTCTCCTGAATGAACTCGCGGCGGGGTTCCACCACGTCGCCCATGAGCTTCACGAAGAGATCGTCCGCGTCGGTGGCGTCCTTCACCCGCACCTGCAGGAGCGAACGCACGTCGCGGTCGAGAGTGGTCTCCCAGAGCTGCTGGGCCGTCATCTCGCCGAGGCCTTTGTAGCGCTGGAGCGTGAGGCCCTTGCGGCCCACCGCCATCACGGCCTGGAAGAGGCCGATCGGGCCGTCGATGGCGGTCTCGTCACCCTTGCGCACGAAAGCCGAAGGCTCTCCGTAGACGTCCTGCAGGGAGGCGGCGCGCTCGTCGAGCTTCTTGGCCTCCTGACTGGCGATCAGCGCCTGGTCGAGAACAGCGACCTGCTTCACGCCGCGTAACGTTCGCGAGAACACGTAGCCGCCCTCGCGCACCTCGCCCGTCCATCCGCGCTCGATGTCCTCCGCGATGGCGTCGAGGCGGCGCGCGATGGCGGCCGCCATGGCGGGTCCGCGCTCGGGGTCGGTTACGACGTCGTCGCGCAGGGCGCCCGCGATGGCGGCCTGCTCGATCACCGCCCGGTTGTAGCGCGAATGCAGACTCTGGATCACCTGCCGGACGAGGCGGGATTCGTCGATGAGCCCTCTGAGCTGATCGCCGCCGAACTCCGTGCCGGAGGCAAGCCGCAGCACCGCGCCTTCCGTGCCGGCGTCGATCAGGAAGTCCTCGAGCGCGCGCTCGTCCTTCAGGTAGATCGCCTGCTTGCCGCGGGTCGCCTTGTAGAGCGGCGGCTGGGCGATGTAGAGGTGCCCGCGATCGATCAGGTCCGGCATCTGCCGGAAAAAGAAGGTGAGAAGCAGGGTGCGAATATGCGCCCCGTCCACGTCCGCGTCGGTCATGATGATGATGCGGTGGTAGCGCAGCTTGTCGAGGTTGAAGCGCACGCCGCGCCCGTTCGAATCCTCGCCCTTCTCGCCGCCGATCTCGATGCCGACTCCGAGCGCGGTGATGAGCGTGCCGATCTGCTCGGAGGAGAGCATCCGCACGGGCTGCACGCGCTCGACGTTGAGGATCTTGCCGCGCAAGGGGAGCACCGCCTGGAAGGCGCGGTCGCGCCCCTGCTTCGCCGAACCGCCGGCGGAATCGCCCTCGACGAGGAGGAGCTCGCTTTTCGCGGGGTCCTTCTCCTGGCAGTCGGCGAGCTTGCCGGGGAGCGAAGTCACCCCGAGGGCGTCCTTGCGGATGGCGTCGCGCGCCTTGCGCGCCGCCTCGCGGGCCTGGGCCGCGCGCACCACCTTCTCGACGACCTTCTTGGCCTCGGCCGGGTTCTCCTCGAACCAGGTCGAAAGGCCGTCATTGACGAGGCTCTCGACGACGGGGCGAACCTCGGAGGAAACGAGCCGGTCCTTCGTCTGGGAGGAGAATTTCGGGTCCGGCACCTTCACGGATACGACGGCGGTGAGGCCCTCGCGGCAATCGTCGCCCGCAAGCGTCGCCTTCTCCTTCTTCAACAGGCCCGAGCCCTCCGCATAGCCCGTCACCTTGCGCGTGAGCGCGGCGCGGAAGCCCGTGAGATGCGAGCCGCCATCCCGCTGGGGGATGTTGTTGGTGAAGCAGAGCACCGTCTCGTGGTAGGAATCGTTCCACCAGAGCGCCACCTCGACGCCGATGCCGTCGCGCTCGGCGCGGATCATGATGGGCTTCTGGAGCTCGGCCGACTTGGAGCGGTCGAGATAGCGCACGAAGGCCTCGACGCCACCCTCGTAGAAGAGCTCCTCGCGCCGCTTCTCCGCATGGCGATCGTCCGCGAGCACGATGCGCACGCCCGAGTTCAGGAAGGCGAGCTCGCGCAGGCGGTGCTCCAGGGTGTCGAAGTCGAACTCCACCGTCGAGAATGTCTGCGGCGAGGGCAGGAAGGACACCTCCGTGCCGCGCTTGCCCGCCGCCTCGCCGGCCACCTTGAGGGGCGCCACGGCCACGCCGTGGTTGAATTCCATGAAGTGCTCCTGGCCGTCGCGCCAGATGCGCAGCCGCAGCCAGGTCGAGAGCGCGTTCACCACCGAGACGCCGACGCCGTGCAGGCCGCCCGAGACCTTGTAGGCGTTGCCGCTGTCGGAGGTGTTGTCGAACTTTCCTCCGGCGTGGAGCTGGGTCATGATGACCTCGGCCGCAGACACGCCTTCCGTGGGGTGAATGCCCGTCGGGATGCCGCGGCCGTTGTCGGAGACCGAGCAGGAGCCGTCGGCGTTGAGGGTGACGTTCACCTCCGTGGCATGGCCCGCGAGCGCCTCGTCGATGGCGTTGTCGACCACCTCGTAGACCATGTGATGGAGGCCCGACCCGTCATCGGTGTCGCCGATATACATGCCGGGCCGCTTGCGGACGGCATCGAGGCCCTTGAGGACCTTGATGGAGCCGGCATCGTAGGCATCGGCTTTCAGGGTGGAAGCAGACTCGGCCATAGAGATTCCTTTGGGTCCGGTGGGCGTCATCGCGGCTCGCACCGGCGCCATGGGGTCAGGGAGATGATTCGTCAGATCAATTATTTAGGGATGAATCCTTGAAATTTCATCCCCGCGCGCGTATGCGCGCGTGAAAAAGGCGCTTCTGGCCAGGCTCACCCCACCCGGCGGCGAAGCCGAATGGCCGCCCGGAGCGCGAGAGCGGCAAAGATCAGAGTCAGGCCGCCCCAGATCGGCCCGGCGGCACGGTCATCGTTCCAACGTCGGTGACGTAGCACCGTCCATCGTTCTCGTCGAAACACTCCCGCCAGATCCAGAACCGGTCGTAGAACGTCTTACCGCTGAGTACGGAGAATATGAACCAGAGGGCGCCCAGTGCCCACCTTCCGGGACTACGCCTCGTGAGGAGCGCGGTAACCTTGCTCGGTCCGAACAACAGCAGCCCAAAGAAGATCACCAAAGTCGCTAGAAGGATCAATTCCGCGCCGACTAGGCTTTGAACGACCTCGCTCACCGCAGCCACCAGCCGATGCCCTCTAGCAGAACAAGGGCGGATGCAGCCAGCAGAATGCCCCAGACCTCTCCGCTCTGGGCATGGTAGACCACGCCCTCGACCGGATCAAAGCAGCGGCCCTCCTCGTTGAAGCAGCCGCGCCAGCGCCAGTACATCTCGTAGAAGGCGAGGGCTGAGATTACGGAAGCGGCGGCTGCGAGGGCGAGAACCGACCCGCGCAGGAGACGCCCCGCCAAGCTTAGCCCCCTAGCGAGTGGCAATGGCCGCAGCCGCGCCGACCATTACGGCGCCAGTGCCTCGGTTGATCCGGCGCAGGGCCTTCGGGCTCGTGAACAGGCGCCGGGCCCGGGTCGCGAGGCCGATATAGCCCGCGAAGACGAGCCCGAGGACGGACAGGGTCACGAGAACGAGTTCCGCATAGCCCACCACCGTCATCCCGGCGATGTCGAGGAGGGACGGGAGGAGGGCGAGGTAGAACACCATGACCTTCGGGTTCCCCATGGTGACTGCAAGGCCGGCGAGGAACAGCTTCAGGGGATGCTCGCCCTGGGCCCCGGCCCCAGCCGCCGTCGGTTCCACGGGCGCGGTCCAGAGCCGGTATCCGAGATAGAGGAGGTAGGCGGCTCCGGCGTATTTAATAGCCAGAAAGACTCCATGGAACATCTGGGCGAGGGCCGAGAGGCCCACCACCGCGAGGGTCAGCCACACGACATCGCCCACGGCCACGCCCGTCGAAAACGCGAGCGCGCCTTGAGGCCCGCGGCCGAGCACCCGCGCCACGATGGCTGCGATGCCGGGACCTGGGGTGGCGGCCGCGATGAAAAGGGCCGTGCCGAAAACGAAGAGTGCTGTCAGGTCCATCGAGAGTGCCTTGGAGTTCGCCTGGTGCCTTGGAGGCGCCGCTAGCCCATCAGGGCGGCGAGGAAGGGTGGCGCCATCCAGAATACACCATGCGTCGCGGCATGCGCTACCATCGCGTGTTCGAGATTGCGGGTCCAATAGAGCCAGCCGTAGAGGGTGCCGAGAAGAGCATTGAGCCCGATCGTGCGGGCCAGGATCACGCCCTCGGGAGAGGCGGCCTGAGAGACGGCTGGGAGGTGGGCGGCCCCGAAGACGAGGGCGGAGAGGAGAATTGCGACCCAGAGGAGCGGCGGCGCCCGGCGACCGAGGACCCACACCCCGAGGGCCACGAGGGCGCTCATGAGGCCGAAGCGCATCATGAGTTCCTCGGTGATGCCGCCGTAGAGGGGGCCGGCCAGGCGGTTGGCCAGGGATCCTTCGCCCAATGGCGGCAGTGCTCCATAGGCGGCCGGGAAGCCGGCCCGCACGGCGAGATCCACGGCGACGACCACCGTGCTGACCGCGCCGGAGATCAGAAGGGTCGAGGGCAGGAGGCGCAGCCCGACGGCGGCCGGCTCGCCCCGGAGCCGCCGCAGGATCCAGGAGGCGAGGCCCGCCCGCTCCGCGAAGGCGACGCCGAGCGCGACGCCCACCAGCATCAGCAGGGTCGGCTGCACGAGAAGGAGCAGAACGAGTGCGGCCTCGGGCAGGTCCGGAACGCCCGGTACCTCCCGGATGCGGGCCGTAAGAGGTGTGAGGGTGGGGATCAGGGAGAGGATGCCCATGAGCCCGAGCGCCCCCATGATCAGGAACGGGCGCAGAAAGTGCCGTCTGGCTTCGCCGGTCGGCACAACGAGGAGGGTTCCGGTCATGAGGCCCATGTAGCCGGGCCTATCGGGCACGTCGACCGCGACAGACGCGCCACAGCCAAGCTTTCCGCGCCGGGATGCGCGGGGGCCCGTTCAGGCAACCGACGCCTGCGGACCCGATGTGGGCGGTGCGGCCGATGAGCCTTCCACCACAGAGGGGGATCTTTCGTATTGGATGGAAGGATCTCCCGGTCCGTGGCGAGCGCGTCGGCGCCTGAGCAGGACCAACCTTCCGGGGTTCGTCGCTCTAATCCGACCCGCCTCCGCCGGAATCGCTCCCACCGCTGTCGCCGCAGGAGCCCCCGGCATCCATGCTGGGTGAGGAGTGGTCGCCGGAAGTGCCGTCCATTCCGGATACGCGCGACGGCAGCAAGAAGTGAAGTAGGATGTGGCCCAGGCCAACGAGCCCGAGGACAACAACCAACAGCATAGGATCATTGCTCATCGACTCAGCTTACAGCTGCCGAGCATCCTCGACAAACCTCCGGCCTTGAGGCTTCAGGAATCCGCCATCCTCACCCGCCCGGGCTCGACTTGGAACAGATCGGCGCGGCCGGCGAGTTCCGCGAAGACCGCCGGGTCGGCCCCGGTCATCCAGACCTGGCTGCCCAAGCCCCCGAGGGTGTCGAACAGACCCGTGCGGCGGCGGGGATCGAGATGGGCCGCGACCTCGTCGAGGAGCACGAGGGGGGCCATGCCGCTCATGAGGCTGACGAGCCGGGCATGGGCGAGGACGAGCCCGATGAGAAGCGCCTTCTGCTCTCCGGTGGAGGCGGTGCCCGCGGGGATGTCCTTCGGGCCGTGTCGCACGAGGAGATCGGAGGCCTGGGGGCCGATGAGCGTGCGGCCGGCGGCCCGGTCACGGGGCCGGGCGTCTTTGAGAAGCGCCCGGTAGCGGTCCTCCGCATCGACGGCGGGCAGAGTCGCCACGAGGGTGTCGAGGTCGCCTTCGAGATGCAGGGTCGCGAAGGGAAAGGGCGAGGCGTCGGTGCGGGTCGCAAAGATGAGGGCGCCGAGGCGCTCCACGGTCTCGCGTCGCGCCGCCGAGACCGCGACGCCGAGTTCCGCGACCTCGCGCTCCAGGGCATCGAGCCAGAGGCGGTCGTCGGGGCTCTCCTCGAGCACCCGGTTGCGGGAGCGCAAGGCTCGTTCGAGCGCATTGACCCGCACGCCGTGCTCCGCGTCGACGGCGAGCACCAGCCGGTCGAGGAAACGGCGGCGATCCCCGGCCGGGCCGCGGAAGAGCTGGTCGAGGTCGGGAGTGAGCCAGATCACCCTCAGGTATTCCGAGAAGGCCGCGGGCGACGAAGCCGCCGCTCCATCGATCCGGCACAGGCGCGGGGCACGCCCCTCGCCCGGCGCCTCGATCCCGGTGCCGAGGCGATGCTCGCCAAAGGGGGCTTCGAGGGCGATCGATACCGCGAAGGCACCGGGGCCGCCGAGCCGCGCCATCTCGGCAAGCTCCGCCCGCCGCAGGCCCCGGCCCGGCATGAACAGCGAGAGAGCTTCGAGCAGGTTCGTCTTGCCGGCCCCGTTCTCCCCGACCAGCGCCACGAGGCGGCGGGTCACGGGAAGGTCGAGGGCCGTGTAGGTGCGGAAATCCTGGAGGACGAGGCGCGTGACGCTCGGCGCAAGAGAGGGAGAGGGCTCCACCGACCACCCGTGGATTCAGGGCCGGCGCAAGCCGGGAAAGATCCCGCCGACCAATCTTCGATTTCAGGCCGGGCGCGTGCGGGAGAGGAGCCTGCGCCCGTCAGCCATGGTTCCCTCCCGTCGGGGAGAGCACCGCGTCAAACCCGCAATGATCCTCCCATCGGGAGAGCACTGCGTCACACCCTCGATGGTGCTTCCCATCCGGGAGAGCGCCGCGTCACACCCGCATCGGCATCAGAACATAGAGCGCCGGTGCTCCGTCGCGATCCTGGATCACCGTCGGGGAGCCGGGGTCGGCGAGCTTGAAGAGGGCGGTGTCGCCGTCGAGCTGGCTCGTGATGTCGAGGAGGTAGCGGGCGTTGAAGCCGATATCGAGGGCAGCGGCGGCGTAATCGACCTCGAGCTCCTCGGTGGCGGAGCCCGAATCCGGGTTGTTGACCGAGAGCATGAGCCGGCCCTCGTTCAAAGCGAGCTTCACGGCCCGGCCGCGCTCGGAGGAGATCGTGGAGACGCGGTCGACGGCCTTCGCGAAATCGGCGCGCTCCACCACGAGCTGCTTGTCGTTGCCGGTCGGGATGACGCGCTGGTAATCCGGGAAGGTTCCATCGATGAGCTTGGAGGTGAGCACCACGCCCCCGACCGTGAGGCGGACCTTGGCGGAGGACAGCTCCACCTCGACATTCTCCTCGCCGGTTTCCACGAGCTTCTGGACCTCGGCTACCGCCTTGCGGGGCACGATCACCCCGGGCATGCCCTGAGACCCTTGAGGCGCAGGCATCTCGACCCGGGCAAGGCGGTGCCCGTCGGTCGCGACGGCGCGAAGCACCAGCCCGTTTCCGGCGTCCAGGGTGTGGAAGAAGATGCCGTTCAGATAATAGCGCGTCTCTTCCGTCGAGATCGCGAATTGCGTCTTGTCGATGAGGCGCTTCAAGTCCGCGGCGGGGAGCGTGAAGCGGTGGGGCAGGTCGCCCGCGGCGAGATCCGGGAAGTCGCCCTCGGGCAGGGCCTGGAGCATGAAGCGGGAGCGCCCCGAGCGGATCTGCATCGGCCCGCCGTCGCCGCCGATGTCCAGGGACACCTGCGCGCCCTCGGGGAGCTTGCGGACGATGTCGTAGATCACATGCGCGGGCACGGTCGTGGAGCCCGCCGTCGCGACGTCCGCCGGGATCGTCTCCGTGACCTCGATGTCGAGGTCCGTGGCCTTGAGCTGGAGCCCGCCGTCGGTGGCGCGCAGGAGTACGTTGGAGAGGATCGGAATCGTGGTCCGCCGCTCGACGACGCGATGCACATGCCCAAGCGACCGCAACAGGGCCGCCCGCTCAACCGTAACCTTCATCACCCGACCCGTCTGGTTTGATTTTCTGTTTGCCCGGCCGGCGAAACGCCGATCTTCAAAGGCGGGGGGAAGCACATTGGCGAAGGGCGGCCGGGATGACAAGGCCGCACCCCCGGTCTCCCTCTCAGAAAGCGGGGGATGAGCACGAACCCGCGCCCCAGGGGGCTCCGGCCCGTCACCCTCTGGCCCGAGGGGGCTCAAGCCTCTGCGGCATCCGCTCCGGGGTCCCGATGGGCCGCGCGGCCGATACCCCTGGAGGAGATCACGAGTCCACCAGCTCGCGCTCGGGGAACTCGACCTCCCGGTGCCCGGGCGAGAGACGCCCCGTCCGGGGGCCGGACCTATTCCTGCAGCATGCGCTTGAGGAGTTCGACCTCTTCGCTCAGGGTGGTGTCCTCGCCGATGGCCTTTTCGATCTTGCGCACGGCGTGAAGCACGGTGGTGTGGTCGCGCCCGCCGAAGCGGCGGCCGATCTCGGGCAGCGAGCGCAGAGTCAGGACCTTCGAGAGATACATGGCGATCTGACGCGGGCGCACCACGGCGGCGGTGCGGCGCTCCGAGAGGATGTCGGAGCGCGAGACGTTGTAGCGGGAAGCGACGAGCTTCTGGATCTCCTCGATCTTCACGCGCTTCGGCTCGCGGTTGCGCACCAGGTCGCGGATGGCGATTTCAGCGGTCTCGATGGTGATCGCCGAGCCCGTGAGCGTCGCGTGCGCCAGAAGCCGGTTCACGGCGCCTTCGAGATCGCGCCCGTTCGCCGTGATCGCGCGGGCCACATAGGCCGTGACCGCGGGGCTCACCTCGAAGGTGGGATGCAGCGCCTTGATGGAACTGATGCGGGAATTGAGGATCGAGATCCTGAGCGCCTCGTCGAGGGAGCCGACCTCCACGACGAGCCCGCCGGCAAGCCGAGAGCGCACCCGTTCGTCGAGTGCTTCCAGATCCGTCGGGGGACGGTCGGCCGCCACGACGATCTGGCGGCCCGCATCGATGAGAGAGTTGATGGTGTGGCCGAATTCCTGCTGGATCTGCTTGCCCTGGATGAACTGGACGTCATCGAGGATGAGGAGGTCGATGCCGCGCAGGCGCTCCTTGAAGGCGAGCGAGGTCTGCGCCTTGAGAGACGCCACGAAGCCGTACATGAAGCGATCGGCGGTGAGATAGATCACCCGGCGCCCATGGAGCCGCGCCTCGTGGCCGATGGCGTGGAGGAGATGGGTTTTTCCCAAACCCACCCCCGCATGGAGGAAGAGCGGGTTGTAGAGGGCTCCCCCGCTCTGGTGGCGCGCCACGCGGTCGGCGGCGGCATGAGCGAGCGCGTTGGACCGCCCGATGATGAAGCTCTCGAAGGTGAGGCGTGGATCGAGGGGCGCGCCGGCGATGTCCCCTTCGCCCCGCTCCTCGGCGGGCGCGGGAGGTTTCAGATCGCCGAGGTGAACGGTGGGGCGCGCCGCGGGAGCGCCGGGGCGCGGCGTCTCGGGGACGCGGCGGGCGGCGGCGCCAGGCTCGCGGCCGAGGCTCGAGCGGACGCCGATCGCGATGGCTTTCAGGGAGGGCACCTCGGCCCGGTACACGGCAAGGACGCGGTCGGCGTAGTTCGCCTCGATCCAGCTCTTGAGAAAGCGGGTCGGCACCGTGAGATGGGCCGTGTCGTCAGCCACCGTGTCGAGTTCGAGACGTCCGAACCAGCTCGTGAACACCTCCTCGCCGAGTTCCGCCCTGAGGCGCCGTTTCACCCTGGCAAAGCTGTCGTTCAATCCACCCTCCGCTTCGCCCGGCAGATCCCGTTGCTGAGCGCGATTTTCCTCGCTGCCGCGATACATCCAACCCTCCGACGGGCGCCCCACCCACGCGGCAGCGCCCCAATAGCCTACGCCACACACCAACCGGACAAACCTTTCCCTTCGAGGTGCTGCAAAGCACCCCGTGAGGCCGGCCCGGACATCGATGCCCCCGACGTATTGTTCAACTCTAACGGTTGAGATTTCTTACGATCTCAGGATCCGTACAGTCTTACTCAAAGTTCCTTTACGAACTCCATTGACTGCAGATCAGCGTCAGTCGCGTCGTTTCTTGTTCTATTCGTTCACACAACACGGCTCTTCCCCAGAAAAGAGGTGCCTAACGCTTGGATCGTTTTGGATAACTCCGGGGAAGGTCCGCCGGAGTAGCTTGACCTTACACAGCCCCCTGCAGGGCCGCAACCGAGCCGTCACCAGGATTCCAACCAAGCCCTCCCCAAAGCTCACAGGACTCCGTCCACAGCTTTCGCGCGGCCTTTCAAAACCGGAGACGATTCAACGGTTTCGGGGAGTCTAGGACGAGCGGGGCCGTGGTCGATCAGAGCCGCGAAAAAAGATTCGGCGCGGGTGCGATTCGGGGATTTGCGGGGGCTGAATCCAGGCCGTGTCTGCCCTTTGCCCGCTAAGCTCTTGGCAGAGCGTGGGTTTATCTGCGCGGTCTCGGACCCGTGGCCGGTTTCGACCACCCCCAAGCTCGGAGCAGCCGTCAAGCGGCCTTGTGGATGAAATGCGAGGTCCGAATCCAGGTGCCGGCGAGGCGCACCGCTTCCCGCCGGGGCTTCGCGTGTGATCTCGGGCCATATTCCCCGCGGACCCCGCCAAGCGCGCCCGATGAGGCTTTCGGACCAGAATCCCTCGAGCCCGACGCAGCGGACCGCTCGGCCCCTTGAAAGCCGCGGAGGCGATTGCGCCAACCATGATGGAATATGCCGCTCCGCCCTACGCCCTCAAGGCCGGACAAGCTTGACCCTGAGGCGGAGTGCTGGATGGCCGACTCGGGACCCTGCAGCCTGGGCCCCCGGAAACGACAAAGCCCGGCACGGGGCCGGGCGTTGCAGGATCGGTAGAGTATCGGGCGCGATCAGGCGCTGAGCGTCTTGATCCGGCTCGCCAGTCGCGAGACCTTCCGCGAGGCGGTGTTCTTGTGAACGATGCCCTTCTGGGCCGCCCGCATGATCTCGGGTTCGGCCGCACGCAGCGCCGCGGCGGCGTCGGTCTGGTTGCCGGAGGCGATCGCCTCCTCGACCTTGCGGAGGAAGGTCCGCATGCGGGAGCGGCGGTTGCGGTTGATCACGGTGCGCTTCGAGATCTTGCGGGTCATCTTCTTGGCCGACACGGTGTTGGCCATGGGCTCGTCCTCGTGGTTGAACCGACCCGCGAGCACGGCACCCCTGCGGGCCCGGCGGCGATCGGATGCTGTGTTGGAAACCATTGAGCCCGCGGATCGCGCGGGCTCATGTAGGCCGGCTTATAGACGGCGAGTCGAGAAAGGTCAACGCGGAAGGCGATGATCGGCCGCGACTCGGCCGCTCCCCTCGTGGCCGGGGAGGCCGGGCCTAGAACAGACCCCGCAGGCCCAGGCGGATCGGGTTCTCGGGATCGAGGAGGAGGCGCAGCGCCAGGGCGCAGCACACGAGGACGAGAAGCGGGCGGATCACCCGCGCCCCGTGACGGATCGCGAGCCGCGATCCCACCTGAGCCCCGAGGAACGCGCAGCCCGCCATCACGAGGCCGACGGGCCATAGGATGGCGCCCGTGGCGGCAAAGAGAAGAAGGCTGCCGAGATTGCTCGCACAATTGACGAGCTTCGTATGCGCGGTCGCCTTCACGACCTCGAAGCCGAGGAGCGTCACGAAGGCGAGCAAATAGAAGGAGCCGGCGCCCGGGCCGAAGATGCCGTCGTAGAACCCGACGGCCACCGGAACCGTGGCCGCGAAGAGCCCCCGCGAGATCCGCGCCCGCGCATCCTCGTCCCGCATCGCCGGCGAGAGGGCGAAATAGAGCGCGACCGCGATCAGCAGCAGCGGGATGAAGGCCTCAAGCCAGGTCCGCGGCAGGATGCGTACGCTGAGCGCACCCGCGATCGCGCTCACAAAGGCGATCGCGGCGAGCGGCAGGGCGGAGCGCCAACCGATGAGCCCGCGCCGGGCGAAGGCCGCGGCCGCGGATGCGGTCCCGAAGGTGCCCTGCAGCTTGTTGGTTGCAATCGCCTGGACGGGATCGAGCCCGGCGAGCAGCAGGGCCGGCACCGTGAGGAGCCCGCCCCCGCCCGCGATGGCGTCGATAAAGCCGGCAAGAAGCGCCACGCCCGCGAGCGCAACGAGAATCTCGGGCTCCAGGCCGGTCATCGGCGTCCACCCGGAAGTGCCATGCTCTTGCGCGCGACCAAAATCGCGGACTCCACGCCGATCGTCATCGTCCGCGCGGCCTAGGCGAGGTGCCGCGCCAGCGCCCGCGGGTCGACGTTGCCGCCGCTGATGACGATTCCGACGCGCCGCCCCGCCACCGGAATCTTGGCGTTAAGCGCCGCGGCGGCGGCAAGGCAGCCGGTGGGCTCCACCACGATCTTCATCCGCTCGACGAAAAAGCGGAGCGTCTCGACGAGCTCCGCGTCCGACACCGTGAGCATGTCGTCCGCGACCGCGCGGATGATCGGGAAGGTGATGGTCCCAAGCGAGGGCCCCTGGGCGCCGTCCGCGATCGTCTGCGGGATCGGGATGCGCACGAGCTTCCCTGAGCGGAAGGATTGCTGGCCGTCGTTGCCAGCCTCGGGCTCGACCCCATAGACATGGCATTCGGGCGCGAGCGCCCGGGCCGCAAGCCCGCAGCCCGAAAGCAGCCCGCCCCCGCCGACGCAGACCAGCAGGATGTCGAGGGGGCCCACCTCCTCGAGGAGCTCCTTCGCGGCGGTGCCCTGGCCTGCGATCACGTCCGGGTGGTCGTAAGGGGGGATGTAGGTGAGGCCTCGCTCCGCTCCGATGCGACCAGCAAGCGCCTCCCGGTCGTCGGTGTAGCGATTGTAATGCACGACTTCGGCGCCGTAGCCGCGGGTTGCGGTCACTTTGATGGCCGGCGTGTCCTCCGGCATCACGATGACCGCGGGCACGCCGAGCAGACGGCTCGCATACGCGATCCCTTGCGCATGATTGCCCGACGAGAAGGCGATCACGCCCCGCCGCCGCACCTCCTCGGGAAGCCGCGCGATGGCGTTGTAGGCGCCGCGAAACTTGAACGAGCCGGCCCGCTGCAGGTTCTCGGCCTTGAAGAAAAGCTGGGCTCCCGTGCGCTCGTCTGCCGTGCGGGAGGTGAGAACGGGCGTGCGATGCGCGACGCCTTGAAGGCGCTCGGCCGCCGCCGCCACATCGGCATAGCTCGGCGCGGGAGGAGTGTGGGGCTGCGCTTGAGCGCTCATGTTGTCACCTGATCCTTTGAGGCTGATCGGCGGTCGTTGCAGGCGGCGGGTTGCACGGAACGGGGCTCACCGGTTCTCGATCCCGGCCGGCTCTCTCGGAGATCGAGCCCTGGGGCCGATCAGCGGTTCTGGAAGCCCGCCGGCCGCTTCTCCACGAAGGCGCTCATGCCCTCCTTCTGGTCGGCGGTCGCGAACATGGCATGGAAGACGCGGCGCTCGAAGCGGATCCCCTCTTGGAGCGTGGTCTCGTAGGCGCGGTTCACGCTCTCCTTCGTCATCATCGCGATGGGTAGCGACATGGCCGCGATGGTCTCGGCTGCCTTGAGGGCCTCATTGAGTAGGTCCGCGGCCGGCACCACCCGGGAGACGAGGCCCGAGCGCTCCGCTTCGGCGGCATCCATCATGCGGCCCGTGAGGCACATCTCCATGGCTTTCGCCTTGCCGACGATGCGGGTGAGGCGCTGCGTGCCGCCGGCCCCCGGCATCACGCCGAGCTTGATCTCCGGCTGGCCAAATTTTGCCGTCTCGGCCGCGATGATGAAGTCGCACATCATGGCGAGCTCGCAGCCACCCCCGAGCGCGAAGCCGGCGACCGCCGCGACGATGGGCTTGCGCCGGTTCGCGACCCGGTCCCAGGACGTGATGAAATCGTCGAGATAGGTCGTGGGATAGGAGAGGCCCTGCATCTCCTTGATGTCGGCGCCCGCAGCAAAAGCGCGATCTGAGCCGGTGATCACCACGCAGCCGATCCCTGAATCCGATTCGAAGCCGTCCAGCGCCGCGTTCACCTCGGCCACAAGGGTCGAGTTCAGCGCATTCAGGGCCTGGGGGCGATTGAGGGTGATGAGCCCCACGCGGCCGCGGGTTTCGACGAGGATCGTTTCGTAAGCCATGAGGCCAGGCCTCCTTATCCGGGTGCGGCGCCATGGCTAGGGGAGAGGCCGGAGCAGGGCAAGAGGGGATTTCACACCGGCCCGCCCTATCCCTCAGGGGGAGGGGAGACGGCGCCTTGCCGTTCGGCCCCTTTGACGAACAGCAGGCTGGCAGGTCGGACAATAGAAGGTGGAGCGCCCCGACTGCACGAGACGTGCTACCGTGCCGCCGCAGCCCGGCGTCACGCAGGGCCCGCCCTCCCGGTCGTAGACCCGGAAGGCGTGCTGGAAATAGCCGAGCGAGCCGTCCACCTGGGCGTGGTCGCGGAGCGTGGACCCGCCGGCCTCCACGGCCTCCTGCAGCACCTCGCGGATGATGAGGGCGAGGTCGTGCGCCTTGGGTTTCGGGCCTCCTTTCGACGTCGTGAGCGTGCCCGCCGGCGCCTCCGGGTTCAGCCCCGCGCGAAACAATGCCTCGCACACATAGATATTGCCGAGCCCCGCGATGAGGCGCTGGTCGAGGAGGGCGGCCTTGAGGGGGGTGCGCTTGGCCCGGAAGAGCCGCGCGATCGTCTCGCCCGAGAGTTCGTTGCCCAAGGGTTCGATCCCCATCCCTGAGAAATGCCGGCAGGTCTCGATCTCGGTTCGGTGCACGAGGTCCATGAAGCCGAAGCGGCGGGCATCGTTGTAGACCACCCGCGCCCCGTTCGAGAGATGGAAGACCACATGGTCGTGGGCGCTCTCGCCCCCGTGCTCGTGGTGGAATTCCCCAACCATCCGGGTCGCGCCCTCCCGGCCCGTCCCCGGTGCTGGGTTGCCGGCATCAAGGTGGAATTCTCCCGGCATCCTGGCGGCGCCCCCTTGCGCGACGAGGAAGCGCCCGCTCATGCCGAGATGCATCACGAGCACTTCGCCGGACGACAGATCGGCGAGAAGGTATTTCGCCCGCCGCCCCAATCCGCACACCTCCTGGTCGACGAGACGCTCGGCGAAGCGCTCCGGGAAGGGAAAGCGCAGATCCGGCCGGCGCTGCTCCACGCGGGTGAACCGTGCGCCGACGAGGGCCGGTTCGAGACCCCTGCGGACGGTTTCGACTTCGGGCAGTTCAGGCATGAGGTCCTCGGCTTTGCGCGATGGCTTCCCTCCCCACGACCGGAGAGAAGGCCGTCATCTTACGAGGGGCGCGGCGGTCCATTCCAGACCGCCACATAGCCACGCGGGAACGCTTCCGCTATGAGCAGCGGCGAAACGCTCCAGTCGGGGTCACATCCCGGACAGGTCGCCGTGCCCCCGGCGGCGGGCGAAACGCATCACGAGGGCCGCATGGCGGACGAGACCACCCATTTCGGCTTCGAGACCGTGCCGCTTGGCGACAAGCAGGGCCGGGTCAACGACGTGTTCCACTCGGTTGCCCGCCGCTACGACCTCATGAACGACCTCATGTCGGCGGGGCTGCACCGGCTCTGGAAGGATGCCCTCGTCTCGGCCGTTCGGCCCCCTAGGACCCGTCCCTTTCGGCATCTCGATGTGGCCGGCGGCACCGGGGACGTGGCCTTCCGGATCCTCGATCAGGGCGGGCCGGGAACGCGCGTCACGGTGCTCGACATCAACGGCGACATGCTCCAGGTCGGGCGCGAACGGGCCAGCACGCGCTATGCCGGCCGCATCGATTTCGTGGAGGCCAACGCCGAGGCGCTGCCCCTGGAGGACCGGGGCTTCGACGCCTACACGATCGCCTTCGGGATCCGGAATGTGCCGCGCGTCGATGCGGCGCTGCGCGAGGCTCATCGGGTGCTCAAGCCCGGCGGCCATTTCCTGTGCCTCGAATTCTCGAAGGTCGATGTTCCGGGATTGGACACCCTCTACGACGCTTATTCCTTCAACGTCATCCCGCGTCTCGGGAGCCTGATCACGGGGGATGCGGAATCCTACCGCTATCTCGTGGAATCGATCCGCCGCTTCCCGGCGCCTGGCGCCTTCGCGCGCATGATCGAAGAGGCGGGCTTCAGGCGCGTCACCGCCCGCCCGCTGACCGGCGGCGTGGTCGCGATCCATTCGGGCTGGAAGATTTGAGCCCCCTCCCGTGATGCCCATCTCAGAGCCCGCCGCGTGATCGGCACCCTCGTTCATCTCGCCCGCAACCTGCGCGCCGGCTTCGTGCTGGCGCGCGAAGGAGCGCTGTCGCTCGTCGACGCCTCCGCCCTGCCGCCGGCCGCACGCCTGGGCTTGCGCCTCGCGCGGCTGGTCGAGCGCCCCGGCACCGCCGATGGCGCCGCTCGCCTCTCGGCCGCGCTCACGCGGCTTGGGCCCTCTTATGTGAAGTTCGGGCAGTTCCTGGCGACGCGCCCCGATCTCGTGGGTGTCCGCGTCGCGCGCGACCTCGAGAGCCTGCAGGACCGCATGGCGCCGTTCCCGCAAGCCGAGGCGGTCGCGGCCGTGGAGGCGGCGCTCGGGCGTCCGGTCGCGGAGCTGTTCCTCGATTTCAGCGAGCCCGTGGCCGCGGCCTCGATCGCGCAGGTCCACCGCGCGCGGCTCCGCACACCGGAAGGCGAGGCGGTCGTCGCCGTGAAGGTGATGCGCCCGGGCGTGCGCGAGCGCTTCCAGCGCGATCTCCAGGCAATGCGCGCAGCCGCTCGCCTCGTGGAGCGATTGTCCCCCGATGCCCGCCGCCTCAAGCCCCAGGAGGTGGTGGAGACGCTCGCCCGTTCCGTCACCATGGAGATGGATCTGCGCCTCGAAGCCGCGGCCGTCTCGGAATTGGCCGAGAACACGAAGGACGATCTGGGCTTTCGGGTCCCGAAACCCCATTGGGACCTCACCGCCCGGGACGTGCTCACCACGGAATGGATCGACGGTATCCGTCTCAACGATCTGCGCGCCATCGAGGTGGGCGGCCACGACCGGGTGGCGCTCGGGCAAACGGTGATCCAGACTTTCCTGCGCCATGCCATCCGCGACGGCTTCTTCCATGCCGACATGCATCCCGGCAACCTGTTCGTCGATGCCGAGAGCCGCCTCGTCGCGGTCGATTTCGGCATCATGGGGCGGCTCGGGCTGAAGGAACGCCGCTTCCTCGCCGAGATCCTGCTCGGCTTCATCCGCCGCGACTACCTGCGCGTCGCTCAGGTGCATTTCGAGGCCGGCTACGTGCCGCCCCATCACGCCGTGGAGGATTTCGCGCAGGCGATCCGCGCCATCGGAGAGCCGATCCACGACCGGCGCGCGGACGAGATCTCCATGGCGAAGCTCCTGACCCTCCTCTTCGAGGTGACGGGACTGTTCGACATGACCACGCGCACCGAACTCGTGATGCTCCAGAAGACCATGGTGGTGGTGGAGGGCGTCGCCCGCAACCTCGACCCGAAGCTCGACATGTGGACGACCGCCGAGCCCGTGGTGCGGGAATGGATCGAGCGGAACCTCGGCCCCATCGGCCGCATCGAGAATGCCGGCCGGGGCGTCTGGACGCTCGCCGGCGTCGTCGCCGACCTCCCCGAGCTGGCGCTTCGCGCCGAGCGGATTCTGGGCCAGCTCGAGGAGGTCACGGCGCGAGGCGTGCCGCTGCATCCGGCGAGCATCGCGGCGATCGGTCGGGCCGAGGCGCTCGGCAACCGCTGGGGCGTTGCGGCCTTGTGGATTCTAGCCGTGCTGCTGGTTATCGTGATCGTGAAAGCGGTTTGAGATGGCCCTCGCACCCACGCTGCCCGCCAAGCGCATCCTCCTCGTCATCGGGGGCGGAATCGCGGCCTATAAATCCCTCGACCTCATCCGGCGCTTGCGCGAGCGCGGGGCGTCGGTCCGCTGCATTCTCACCGCGGGCGCGCAGAACTTCATCACGCCGCTTGCGGCCTCGGCGATCTCCGGGCAGCGCACGCATACCGATCTCTTCGACCGGGAGGACGAGGCCGATATCGGGCACATCAAGCTCGCGCGCGATGCGGATTGCATTGTGGTGGCGCCCGCCACCGCGAATGTCATGGCCAAGATGGCCCACGGCCATGCGGACGATCTCGCCTCCACGGTGCTGCTCGCGACGACTCTCCCGATCCTGATCGCCCCCGCCATGAATGTGCGGATGTGGCTGCACCCGGCGACGCAGCGCAATCTCGCGACGCTCAGGGCCGACGGCGTCCGCGTGGTCGGCCCGAACGAGGGCGCGATGGCCGAGGCCGAGTTCGGGCCGGGGCGCCTCGCGGAGCCCCTCGAGATCGTGGCTGCCGTGGAAGCTTTGCTGGCGCCGTCCGGCGCGCTCGCGAGCAAGCGCGTCATCGTCACCTCCGGGCCGACCCACGAGGCGATCGACCCGGTGCGCTACATCGCGAACCGCTCCTCGGGCAAGCAGGGCCACGCGATCGCCCGGGCCGCCGCCGAGGCCGGCGCCGCGGTGACGCTCGTCTCCGGCCCCGTGCCGATTCCCGATCCTCCCGGCGTCATCACCGTGCATGTGGAGAGCGCCCGTGAGATGCTTTCCGCCGTCGAAGCGGCCCTGCCCGCCGATATCGGGATCTTTGCGGCAGCCGTCGCCGATTGGCGCAGCGCCGGAGAGGCCGGGCAGAAGATCAAGAAGGACGGGGGCGCCCTGCCGCCCCTGCAACTCGTCGAAAATCCCGACATCCTGGCCACAGTGGCACGGCGCAACGAGGGCCGACCGCCCCTCGTGGTGGGCTTTGCCGCCGAAACCCAGGATGTGGTCGCCTACGCGAAGGCCAAGCTCGCCCGCAAGGGCTGCGATCTCATCGTCGCCAACGACGTCTCCCCCGGCACCGGCGTGATGGGGGGCGACCGCAACAGCGTGCATCTTGTTTCCGCCGCGGGCGTCGAGACCTGGCCGACTTTGGCGAAGGACGAGGTCGCCCGCCGTCTCATCGCGCATCTCGCGGCCCTCGTGCCGGCTCCCGGCGGCTGACGGCGATGGACCTGCGCCCGATGGAGCCGCGCCCGCTGGATCTGCCGATCAAGCGCCTGCCCCATGGTGAGGGCCTGCCCCTGCCGGCCTACGAGACCGCAGGGGCTGCCGGGCTCGACCTCCTCGCGGCGGTGCCCGAGGGGGCGCCGCTGGTTCTGGCGCCCCTCGCCCGCGCCCTCGTGCCGACGGGGCTCGTTCTCGGCCTGCCTGCAGGCTACGAGGCTCAGGTCCGGCCGCGCTCCGGGCTGGCACTCAAGCATGGCATCACCGTGCTGAATGCGCCCGGCACCGTCGACGCGGATTACCGCGGCGAGGTTCAGGTCCTTCTCGTCAATCTCGGGAACGAGCCCTTCACGATCCCGCGCGGCGCGCGGATCGCACAGCTCGTCGTGGCGCCCGTCACCCGTGTGACCCCTCGGGAGACAGCGTGGCTCGACGCGACAAAGAGGGCGGCCGGGGGGTTCGGATCGACCGGAATCTGACCGGTTTCCCGGACCGTAAGCGCGACGTTGAATGGTCAGATCCACCGGGTACGTCTGTACGTATACGGCCCTGCTTACGCTCTGGCGTGGCTCCGTTCGTTCCTCCTCGAGGTAGTGATGCTTCTTCTGTCCCGTCGCTCCCTTCTCGCCATCGCCGCGGTCGTGGACGTAGCGCTCTATGCGCGCCCCCTGCCAGTCACCGCCAAGGCTCTGTCGGGCCGCCATAATCTACCCCCACGTCACCTCGAGACCGTTCTCCAGGCCCTCGTGCGGGAGGGCATCCTCAAAGGCCTGCGCGGTCCGCGCGGGGGATACGAGCTCGCCCGGGAGCGGCGGCGCATCACGGCGGCCGACGTCGTGCGTGCGGCCATGACGGCGACGGGCGAGGACGGCCTGCCACCCCTGCCGGAATCGAGGCTCGTCGACGCGGTGATCGAGCCCACCGTCAAGAAGGCCGCAGCGGCTTTCCTGGATGCGCTCGAAAACGTTACCATCGACGATCTCTGCCGCCGGGCGGAGGCGGAAGCAGCCATCGAGTCCGCTGTCGCCGCCGATTTCGCGATATAAAATGTAAATTACTATAATTATCGACGCCTGATGCGAAATACCCTAGGGTCACGGCCTATCCGGTCCCGTACAAGGCTTTGAGGATCCCATGGCTGAACCCGCCCGCAAGCTCGACCCCACCCCCGATGCCCGCAAGCCGGGTCGCGGCCGCGTCTACGATTCCATCACCGAGACCATTGGGGACACGCCCCTCGTGCGCTTGAAGCGTCTGCCGCAGGAGCGCGGGATCGACGCCGACATTCTGCTTAAGCTCGAATTCTTCAACCCGATCGCAAGCGTGAAGGACCGGATCGGCGTCAGCATGATCGACGCTATGGAGGCCTCCGGCGCAATCCGCTCGGGCTCCACCCTGATCGAGCCGACCTCGGGCAACACCGGCATCGCGTTGGCCTTCGTGGCGGCGGCCCGCGGATACCGGCTCATTCTCGTGATGCCGGAAACCATGTCCCTCGAGCGCCGCAAGATGCTGGCGTTTCTCGGAGCCGAGCTCGTCCTGACGCCGGGCCCCATGGGCATGAAGGGCGCCGTTGCGCGGGCCGAGGAGCTCCTGAACGAGATCCCGGGCTCGGTGATGCCGCAGCAGTTCAAGAACCCCGCGAACCCGGAGATCCACCGCCTCACCACAGCGGAGGAGATCTGGAACGATACGGATGGCCGGCTCGACGTGTTCGTGTCGGCGATCGGGACCGGGGGCACCATCACGGGCGTGGGCCAAGTGCTGAAGCCCCGTTTGCCGAACCTCCACATCGTGGCCGTTGAGCCCGAGGACTCGCCTGTGCTCTCCGGCGGCCAGCCCGGCCCCCACAAGATCCAGGGCATCGGCGCCGGGTTCGTGCCGGACGTGCTCGACCGCGCCGTGTTCGACGAGGTCGTGACGGTGGGCAACCAGACCGCCTTCGAGACCGCGCGCCAGCTCGCCAAGCTCGAGGGCATTCCCGGTGGTATCTCGACCGGCGCCAACGTCGCCGCTGCCCTCGAAATCGCGAGCCGCCCGCAGTTCAGGGGCAAGCGCATCGTTACGGTCGCGTGCTCGTTCGCTGAACGCTACATCTCGAGCGCCCTGTTCGAGGGGCTGTAAGCCTCGCCCTCTAACTGGTGTTAAGGAAGGGCGGCTTCGTCCGCCCTTCTGCTATTTCGAGCGAAATTCCTGAGCAGCGTGGCCGAAACCTCTCGGGAGGGCCGGTGTTCTCCTTGCACCATCGCGGCATGATCCCGAAGCGTCGGAGACTTTCGAACCGGGATCATGCGGTGAAACAACAGCTGACGGAGCCTCGTTCGATCCCATCGGAGCGAAAGAGGCTCGCGCAAGGAGCACCCCATGGCCGAGGATCGGCACGCCCCGCGTTCCCTGCGGGATCAAAACGCGGACCAGATCCGCAACGAGCAACGCGGCGGCGCCGGTAGCCCGGTCGATCCGGAGCGCCAGGAGACCCCCGAGGCCAACGCCACCCTCCGCCGCGTCTGGAGCGAGCCGGGCGGCGAGGCTCATGCCTATCGCAATGCCACGATCGCGGCCGGCACCAAGGCGGACGGGCACGAAGATCTGACCGCTGCCGAGACCCCGGAGGCGACGCGGCATCTCTCCGACGCCACCCTTGGCCCCAACGACCGCGATGCGACCGCAGAGGCCATCGCCCGCGCAACGGCCGTGAACGGCAAACAGGACGGCGAGTAACACGGTCGAGGCCAGAAAACCCGAGGAGCTCACCCATGAACCATCAAGGCGAACCCGGCGACCGCAAGCTCCCCGAGCGCGATGGCGCCGCCGTGCCGACCACGGACGCAGACGAAGCCGCCAACCATCTCGGCCAAGAGGATGCGGACATTCCGGAGGGCCAACAGAACGGCGGCGACCCCGCTTCCGACGAGCGTCCCCACAGTCCAAGCGGCCTGGCGAGCGGGCTCCAGAAAGGCGGAACGATACCCGGCATGAGCCCCGGCGCCACGGTGGGCTCGCTCGGGACCGGGGGCGGTTCGACCGCGAACCGCTCCACCGGCGCGGTCAAGAAAGGCTTGTGAGGCCGATATGACGGGCCAGCCTAAACGCGACAAAGACATGGACGCGCGGGCCCGCGCCTCGGTCGAGGGTAGCGATACCCCGACCGTGGAGCCGGGCGGAAGCCCCGATCGCGGTCCAAAGTCCTCGGAGGAGCAGCCGCTTGCCGGCAGCCACGCCAAGGCCGACCTCACGAACCCGGACTCCACCCCCGGTACCGGCGCACTAACGCCGCCGGGAGAGCACGACGACGTGGATTCCACGAGCGGCTGAAATGCGGCCGAACGAGCGCCGCCGGCACGACACGACGAGCTGGCGAGACGCGATCGACGAGCAAATGCGGCCCGCATGGACGAGCAGCCGCTCCCAGAAGGAGACGACACGATGGCGGATCAATCCCAAGGTCCACCCAAGGTCCCGACCGAACGGCCGGACCCGAAGGCGGCAACGCGCAAACCCCACGAGGGTGGCGAGGATCGTCCCGGCTTCGACCTCGGCGGCGCCTCGGGCGACAACGCGACGGGGGTGGGTTCGAGCACGATTCCCGGCGGGCCTCGCACGAGCCCCGGCACGGGCACGACCACGGGTCTCGGCGACGGCTACACCGACACGAGCGGTTCCCGCTCCTCCGGCAATCGGGGCGATGCGGGCTCGGACTCGGGCTCCGGTCCCCCGGACGGCTCCGGCGGGCCGAAATAGAGCTGTTCCCCGATGCGGGATCAGCTCTGGTTCTGTGGTGGTCGCCTTCTCTTCTCGTGACGGGACCCACTGCACAAGCTCAACGCTTTGGAGCGGGCGGCTTCGGGACGGATCGATCCCGCCCTGTCGGGTCTTTGGTTTGATGCATGATCTTGTTCCGAAAGGTTTCCAGCTTTTCGGAATCATGCGCTGGGAGATCAGCAATGACGGAACAGAAGAAGCCTGCCGGCCAGAGCCAGAAGGAGAACCTCGACGAGCTCTCCATCGACCGCCCCCGCCTCACCCCGCAGGGCCGCACCGACGACAGCCCGGATGGCGAGGATTCCACCAACCCTCTCGGGGAAGGCGCCAAGCAGGGACAAGGGTCGAAGGCGGAAGGCTGACAGGCTCGCGCCGACGCCTCGGTCCTTCGAAGACATCACCCTGACCTAACGCGCGGGCTCCAAGCGCTCCAGCGCCACGCAAGCCGAGCCGTGGTTGTTGCGGTAGAGGAGGTCCGTGATCCCCGGCAGGAAAATCGCGTCGTTCACATAGAGGAACAGCTCGCCGGACGTGCGAGCGACGATCTCGCTCGTGAAGAGGGTCGGCGGGTCGCCCTCGGCTCCACACGCGCAGCCGCAGCCCGGGGCCGACGCGCCGGCTCCCTGGGCTGCGGTTTCGCGCTGCTCCCGCGGCAGGGAGGGGTTCGGATCGAGGGCATAGTTGTCGCTTCCGACCGCGCCGATGCGGGCCATGGGCTTGAACCAGGTTTGCGTGAGGTGCCGGCGCAGCGGGACCCCGAGAGCCTGCCATTCCGCTCCGCTGGCATTCGAATCCGTGCCGTAGGGTCCCGCCGGCAGATGCCAGTCGCGCCAGCGATCGTTCGCCGGGACCGCAACCGTGATCCGATACGTGCCACCCTCTGCCAGGGTGTAGCCAGTGGGCTGGCAGAGCCGATGCGGGTTGAACCCGAAGGGTTGCGTGCGCGGGCCGACCGCAGCGAGCCTTTCGGAGGGCATGCAGAACGCGCCCGTGGTGTCGCGAAGCGCGAAGACCATTTGCGAGAGGATCGCGACTGCGCCGTAGATCACGACCACGAGGAAGCAGGCTGGAAGCAGGGTGTGGGTGAGAAAGCGGAATGCGCTTCGGTACCCCGCACTCAGACGCGCCTTCTGGATCCACAGTCCCACGGACCCGGCGGCCGACGGCTTCGGAAAGGCCATTCGGGTTTCCGGCTTCGTCCGTGACGCGCTGTACCAGACGAGACGCATTGCATCCGTGACCTTGGTGCCGAGCCTGCCCCCGAAGGTCACGAGGAGCACGACCGCGGCTGCGACCGCGGTGAAGACGTCGGGCCGTGACGAGAAGGTCTCGATCCAGGTCGCCGAGGCACCCGGAAGTATGGCGGCCAGGGGCGACAGGATCTCGGTCACGAAGCAGAGGCGCGATTGGCACGCGCCCTCCGCCTTCGGCGGCATGACGAGCGGCATCGCAACGAGGAACAGGGTCGCGGCCAGTGTCGCGAAATAGACGACGCGGCGCGCCCATACGAAGTTGAAGACGTGCTCGCGGGCAGAGCGATAGGCGACCGGATCGAACGGAAGGGTGGGTTGGGGAATGGGCGCCGGAGGGTTGTTGAGGTACTCGGTCTGGCTCACGGTCTCGCCGTCGATCTTCACGACCTGGAAGTTCGGCGGAATCACGATCGGAGCGTATCCGTCCTGCCCCACGCGGATCCGGCGAAGCACGCTCTCGTGGATCTTCACGCGCTCGATCTTGACCTCGTCGGTATCGATGAGCCGCTCGATGCGGCGGGGATTGTAGCGATAGTAGCTCGCCAAGCCACGGCGGGAATCGTTGATGGGCCCGTTTTCGTCGCTCAAGGAGCGATACTGCTCGAGGGTGGGTTCGAGGAAGCGAAGCCCGGCTCTCTCGGCCCCCTTCCGGATCCACTCGAAGGGCACATAGCTGACAGAATCGTCCGCGTAGCCGCCGCCCACATCGGAATGGGCCCCTGCGAACCAGACCTGCGAGAGACGCTCGGCGTCGATGTGCTCCTGGTTGTCGGCCCCGTTCGGGGGCTGGTTCTGCAGCGCTCCCGGGCCGGTGCTGGCCCGCGCGAGGCGCATCGAGCTTTCGGGCGGAGGACCCTCGTTCCAGAGTTGCGGATGAAAGGTGTGACGCTCGTCATCGAGGGCGAGCGCATGCATGGCCCGTCGAACGCGAGGGCTGAGGTCACGATCCGGCATCGACAGCGGCCAGATGTATTGGTCGACGGCTCGGGTCAGTTCGTCCACCGGCAGGCCATAGGCCGCAACGGTGTCCCAGACGCCGACGAACTCCACCTCGAGTTCATCGGGCTCGCCGAGCCGCCCGATGTTCCGAGCTTTGTCGTAGTCGGGCCTGCGGTTCAGCCTGTTCCAGCCGGCGATCACCCCATCGCGCAGCCGGCGCATCCCGCGCACGAAAGGGTTTCGGACGGCAAACCGCTCCCCCCGGTAGGCGCGGTAGGCGGCGCGCACGAGTCTGTTGAGTTCGGCCTCGTCGCCCCCGTAGGGCACGATCCCTTGGTTCATCAGGAGCCCGACGAGGACCCGTGCCGTAAAGGCGCCGCGGCTGAAGCCGAAGGCGTAGATCTTGTCGCCGGACCGGTAGGTTCGGCAAATGAAAGCGTAGAGCTCACGCACATTGCGGGCGAGGCCGATGCCGAACATGCCGCCGAGCAGCGCCAGAGGCCGGAAGGAAGAGGTCCCGACGCCGTTGTCGTAGAAGGCGAACTGGCGCGGAAGCTGGTAATTCTGCGGATCCACGAGATCGAGGGCGCGGTACATCTTCCAGACATTGGTCTGCGCGAGTTTGGCGGAACTGTTGCCGGTCCCGTCCGAGAAGACGACGATGTTGCGGTGCGGGGCACGGCCGGGCCCGGCATCACCCTCCGGGGACTGCTGCGCCAGCGGATCCGAGGTCGGCTGCGAGGTCATGATCCAGCTCCGGAGCGAGCGCCGCAGGGCGCCACTGATTACGCTACGGCAAAAAGGGTGACTGAGATAAGGATACTCTGGCCGATGCCTGTCATATCTTGGGTTTCCCGAGATGTGGTGGTCCCTTGCTGGGCGTCATGAGCGTCTTCGAGGTTGAGGCCGGCTGTCATCCATCGAACGGGTGATGCGGCCTCGATGGTCGATGGGGGACAACGGAGTTGCGTACCGTTGCGGCCGCCGGTCGCGAGGGGCCTGCCCCTTCGAAACCTGGCTGGTTCCGCGCGGTTCTTGCGTCGCGCTGCGTTCCGCGCTCCGAACCGAGGGGGATCCCACCATGAGAGCCGATCCGCGTTCCCGCTACACGGTGCTGACGGGCCGCTTCTGGGTCCATTATCCCGACAAGCCGAGCCAGGGGCCGGAGCCCGATGGCGATACGGTCCGCTTCGAGCCGGACGATCCGGAAATACTCGACCGTCTGCCCTGGTTCTCGGGGCGGCCGCCCGCGCTCAATGCACGGGGCAACATCGCGGTGCGCTACGAGGGGAACGACGCGCTCGAAACCCACTTCAAGGAGTCGCACCAGAACCTCGCGCTCGCGAACGCAGCCCGGGATCGGAACCTGGAGCTTCTCGGCTTCGAGGGGGTCCGCTTCTCCGACACCAACCCCAACAAGATCGCGGCCGTCGATGGCAATCCCGCCGAGGGTTACGTGATCGCGAACGGCATCGAGGCGAACGGCCGCCTCCTTGCTCTCGTCTATACGGGGCAGCCGGGGCAGCCGGACGGCACGAAGGTGTTCGTCGACGACGCCGTTCTCGACGCCAGCATCAATGTCCAACTCGTGCGCGAGGGCCTCGCCTATGTGGAGCCCTACGACACGATGCCGATCTCTCTCGTGCGCCACGCCCGGGATATCGTGCGTGGCGCCCGGGACACGGCAGCGGGGGTGTTCGGGGCGGAGGATGTTGGCGTCGGGCGGGGCGCGGAGATCCTCGATCTCGCCGCGCTCGAAGAACTCGTGATGTGGCCGAAGCTCTATCGGCGCCTCACGTCCTATTTCGCCGAAGGCCATTTGGGACTGGCCGGGTTCGATGCCTGGATACGGCGCGACCGGGTCCACCGGGACGACACCCTGCGCCTGCCCGACGGCGAGAAGGGAAACATGCACGATGCCTACCGGATCTCCGGCGACAGGATGGAGCTCGTCTTCCATCCCGAAGACCTGCTCATCGCCCCCGATCCGAGCCCGTGAGAGGCGCGATGGAACGCCGGGCGCGATTGCGCCGAGGCTTGCCTGAACGACAGCTTCGTCAATGATCGAAGCACCTTCAAGTGGCGTCCCACGCCCGCCGGCGTGGGGCGGCTCAGGAGCGAAAGGTGGGAGGGGCAGCACGATGAGTGGTCTCGTTCAATCGGCGTCAGGGGTCATCGGCTTTTTCGCCGGGGTGACGGCCCTGTTCATTTCAGGGATGAACGCGTGGTACTATCCCGAGGACCGACAGAATAAGGCCCGGCAGGAAAGCTTCGACAACCAGATCGGCATCGCGAAGGTCTACTTCGGCATGGTCGATGAGGGCTTCTGCAACAACCAGCAGGAGGCCACCCTGCTCGTCAAGATCGTCGAGCATGCGGCTAGCCGGAGCCAAGGCTCAAGCGACGATGGCCTTGCCAATCTCGCGCGCCTGATGGAAGCGAACTTTCAGGCGCACAGTTGCTCCGGAGATGCCCTGGTCGGCAATGCCGCGCCAGAGGACCAGGGAGTCGCGACGGTGCAGGAGGCCCAGCCGAACAGCACCTACGGCTTCAAGGAACAGGTTGCGGTAAACGCGTCCCGCACCGGGCAGAACCCGTCCTACAGGGTCTTCATCCAGTACCGGTCGCCGGGCGCGCTACAGCGCGCGAGACAGCTGCAGACGGAGGTGGATCGCGATGCGCGATATGTTGCGCCGGGACTCGACGCGGTCGATCAGGTCCCCTCGCAGGACGAGATCCGAATCTACAAGCTCACCGATCAGCCGGTCGCGACGGACCTGCGCAACCGGTTCCTGCCGGGCGCCCGCATCGTGAACCTCGAGAAGGCCTACCCGAATCTTCCCGCGCGCACGCTGGAGGTCTGGCTCAAGGAGTAGGGAGCCGCCGACGCTCCCGCCGTTCTCCCTTACGACGCCAGCGCCTCCCGCTGGCGCTCGGAGCGCTTGCGATCGTTGGGGTCGAGGATCGCCTTGCGCAGCCGGATCGACTTCGGGGTCACCTCGACGAGCTCGTCGTCCTGGATCCAGGCGAGGGCCTTTTCGAGCGTCATGCGGATCGGGGGCGTGAGGCGCACGGCCTCGTCCTTCGAGGTGGTGCGGATGTTGGTGAGCTTCTTGCCCTTGAGCACGTTCACTTCGAGATCGTTGTCCCGGTTGTGGATGCCCACGATCATGCCCTGGTAGACCTTCCAGCCGGGCTCGATCACCATCGGGCCGCGATCCTCCAGGTTCCAGAGCGCATAGGCCACCGCTTCGCCGGACTCGTTGGAGATGAGCACGCCGTTGATGCGCCCGGCGATTTCGCCCTTGTAGGGCTCGTAGGCCTTGAACAGGCGGTTCATGATCGCGGTGCCGCGGGTGTCCGTCATGAGCTCGCCCTGATAGCCGATGAGGCCGCGGGTGGGCGCATGGAAGACGAGGCGAAGGCGATTGCCGCCGGAGGGGCGCATCTCGACCATCTCGGCCTTGCGCTCCGACATCTTCTGCACGACGATTCCCGAATGCTCCTCGTCGACGTCGATCACGACCTCTTCGATGGGCTCGAGCAGATTGCCGGCATCATCCTTCGACATCACCACGCGCGGCCGCGACACGGCGATCTCGAAGCCCTCGCGGCGCATGGTCTCGATCAGGATCGCGAGCTGCAACTCGCCCCGGCCCGAGACGTAGAACGAATCCTTGTCGGCCGACTCCTCGATCTTGAGGGTCACGTTGCCCTCGGCCTCCTTGAGGAGGCGGTCGCGGATCATGCGGCTCGTGACCTTGTCGCCCTCGGTGCCGGCGAGCGGCGAATCGTTCACGATGAAGGACATCGTCACGGTCGGGGGATCGATCGGCTGCGCGGGCAGCGCCTCGGTCACGGAAGGGTCGCAGAAGGTGTCGGCGACCGATCCCTTTTCGAGCCCTGCGATGGAGACGATGTCGCCCGTCTCGCTGACGTCGATGGGCTGGCGCTCGATGCCCCGGAAGGCGAGGATCTTCGACACGCGACCGTTCTCGATGAGCTTGCCGGTATGGTCCAGAACCTTCACGGCCTGGTTCGGCTTCACGGTGCCGGCGGAGATGCGGCCCGTCACGATGCGGCCGAGGAAGGGATTGGCTTCGAGGATGGTGCCGAGCATCCGGAAGGCGCCCTCCTCCACATTGGGCTCGGGCACGTGCTGGAGCACGAGGTCGAAGAGGGGCGCGAGGGCCTGATCCTTCGGGCCCTCGGGCGAGACGTTCATCCAGCCGTCGCGGCCGGAGCCGTAGAGGATCGGGAAGTCGAGCTGCTCGTCGGTAGCGTCGAGCGCGGCAAAGAGGTCGAACACCTCGTTGATGACCTCCTGGGCGCGCGCGTCGGGGCGGTCCACCTTGTTGATCGCGACGATCGGGCGAAGGCCGAGCTTGAGGGCCTTCGAGACCACGAATTTCGTCTGCGGCATCGGGCCCTCGGCCGCGTCCACGAGCACGATGGCGCCGTCCACCATGTTGAGGATGCGCTCCACCTCGCCGCCGAAATCCGCGTGGCCGGGGGTGTCCACGATATTGATGCGGGTGTCCTTCCAGACCACCGAGGTAGCCTTGGCGAGGATGGTGATGCCGCGCTCCTTCTCGAGATCGTTCGAGTCCATCACGCGCTCGGCCACCCGCTGATTCTCGCGGAACGAGCCCGATTGCTGGAGGAGCTTGTCGACGAGGGTGGTCTTGCCGTGGTCGACGTGGGCGATGATCGCGATGTTGCGGAGCTTCATGGAGTGGCCTGAGCGAAAAAGGCCCGGCTCGACCCTGGCCGCGCTCTCAGGTGAGAACGCAGCGGGGATGAGATCGTGCCGGGGCGGAAATCTGTTGCACTGCGATATAGGAACAGGAAGGCGGCAGCAACAGGGCGGCGGAGCCAATCGTGAGTTGGGCTGCCTGGTTGGGAGCCGACAGGGCGTCGCGAACCGCACGGGGCCCGTGCCTCTCGGGCCGTCCGGGGGTGACACCAAGCCGCCGGATCGCGGAGTCCAGGCCGGCGTTGCGCCCCAATGGATGTCGCCGCACCTCTGACCTCCGGTTCGGACCGGCCCGCCGCAAAGCTCTGGCGACCGCGGCGGGTTCTCGTCACGCCCGCCGCCCTCGGGTGGGAGGAGGGGCGTGCCATGATGGAGCGGGCGGAGGCGCAGGGCATTGAGGTCGTACGGCTCAAGGCGAACCGCCTCACGGGTCTCACGGGCGAGGATGCGCGACGGGCCTATATCGATGCCAAGAACACCCTCGCGATCGTCACGGCTCCGCCGACCAAGCTTCGCCTGCAGCCGATCCCGCCCTCGGCGGACTGGCGCTTCGACCTCGCGGAGGGCTGCCCGGCCCATTGCCAGTATTGCTATCTCGCCGGCTCCTTGAGCGGTCCGCCTGTCACCCGCGCCTATGCCAACCTCCCGGAGATCCTTGGCAATTTAGCCGACTATCTCGGCCGCGGCGGCATCACCTCGCGCTCTCGCGACAGAGCGCATGAGGGCACCACCTTCGAGGCCTCCTGCTATACCGATCCGCTTGGAATCGAGCATCTCACGGGTGGGTTGAGCGCCGCGATCCGCCATTTCGGAGCCTGGGAAGCGGATGTGCAGCTGCGCTTCACCACGAAGTTCGACGCCGTGGAGCCACTTCTCGACCTGCCCCACAACCGCCGCACCCGCATCCGCCTCTCGGTAAATGCCCGTCCGGCCCTACGCTTCGAAGGCGGCACCGCCTCTCTCGACGCTCGCCTCAGAGCGATGCGGCGGATGGCGTTAGCCGGCTACCGGGTTGGCCTCACAGTTGCACCCATAATGCCGCTCGAGGGCTGGCGAGAGGCCTATGGCGACCTCCTCCAAGCCGCTGCGGACGCTCTCGCGGGCACGGAGGACCCGGACCTCACGGTCGAACTCATCACACATCGCTTCACGCCGGGCTCCAAGGAGGTCCTGCAGGGCTGGTATCCGGGCTCCAGCCTCGACATGGACGAGGAGGCGCGGGCGCGGAAGCGCACCAAGTTCGGCTCCCTAAAATTCGTCTACACCCCCGACGTGATGCGTGAGATACGAGCCTTCTTCGAGAAAGCCGTGCCGCGCCAGCTCCCCGGTGCCCGAATCCTCTACTGGACTTGAGGCGCCGTCCCTGGGGGCCAGACCCTCTACTGGATGTGATGCGTCGGGGCGCAATGATTGCGCCTTTAACCCCTGGGGCTCGCCTCGCCCGGAACCGAGCCCTATCCTGCAGCTTCATGAAACCGCTCCTCGATCACACCACCCGCCTTTGGCTTCGCCTTCGTCTGAACGAGTGGGGGCCGCTCCTGTCGCTCGCGGGCCTCAGCCTGTTCGGCTGGGCCTTCGTGGAACTCGCCGACGACATCACCGAGGGGGAGGCGCCCTTCTTCGATCGCGCCATCCTTCTCGCGCTTCGCAACCCCGCCGACCTCTCCGACCCCGTCGGCCCAAGCTGGTTCGAGGAATCGGCCCGCGACATGACCGGGCTCGGGGGCTACGCGATTCTCACGATCGTCACCCTGTCGGCGATCGTCTACCTCGTGATGGCCGGCAAGCGTCATGCGGCCGTTCTCGTCCTCGCGGCGATCGGGGGCGGGATGCTCCTCTCGACGGCCCTGAAGCTCGGCTTCGAGCGGCCGCGCCCGGACCTCGTGCCCCACGGCGCCCGCATCTACACGGCCAGCTTTCCGAGCGGCCACGCGATGCTCTCGGCCGTCACCTACCTGACCCTCGGTGCGCTCCTCGCCCGCGTGCAGCAGCGGCGCGGCGTGAGGGCCTTCCTGATGGGGCTTGCGGTCGGCCTTACCCTCGCGGTCGGGGCGAGTCGGGTGTATCTTGGGGTTCACTGGCCCTCCGACGTGCTCGCGGGCTGGTGCGTGGGCGCGGCCTGGGCCTCGCTCTGTTGGTTCATCGCCCTGCAGCTGCAACGGGGCGGGCGTGTCGAGCGCCCCGGCGAGATCACGCCGCCGGGCTCGGCCGTGTCCAGCCCTGCCAATGTGTGAACCATGGAAGACGAGGATCGCCCCGAGAGCCGCGCGCCAGAGGACGAAGAACACAGCAAGCCTCACGCTGGGGATCGGACATCATCGGACGGGGAGGACGCCAGGCCCCGTCACAGGTTAGCCCGAAGGTCGTCCGGAGAGGAGGGCGCCAGGGCCGCCCGCAAGCCTCCGCGCCCCGTGACGCCAGCCTATCTCGAGCGAGCGGCGCTCGCCTATCTCGAACGCTTCGCCTCCTCGTCCGAAAACCTGCGCCGGGTGCTGCGCCGGAAGGTCGAGAAGCGCTGCCGGCTACGGGGCGAGGACCCGGCCGAATTCCATGCGGCGGTCGACGACGTGGTGGCGCGCTCCCTCCGCTCGGGGCTCCTGGACGACACCCGCTACGCCGAGTCTCGCGTCGCCACCCTGCGCCGTCGCGGAGGATCCGCCCGCTCCATCGGGGCCAAGCTCGCCAGCAAGGGCGTGCCCCGGGAGGCGATCAGCGCGGCCCTCGAAGGCGAGCCCGAGGACGAACGTGCCGCAGCCCATGCGCTCGCCCGCCGCCGCAAGCTCGGCCCCTACCGCCCCGGCGACCGGGCGCCGTTCCGCGAACGGGATCTCGCCGCGCTCGCCCGCGCGGGTTTCTCCTACGGGATCGCTCGCGAGGTGATCGAAGGAGAAAAGCTGGAGAGCCGGGAAGTGGACCTCCCTTGAGGATCGGGAGGGGCGTGAGCCCCGAGAGAACCCTCTCGGACTTACCCGCAGAGGTGCCTCAGGCGCCGTCTGGTCTCCGCCCCGTCGTGCCCTAGGTGGGAGCTGTCGAGCGTCCCGAGCTGGGACGGCGGCAAGGCGGCACCGACCGGAGCGGTGCCGTCGAGGTCATGGTCTCGATCATCAGGAGGGCAGCATGGTCCGCAAGGCACGGGCGGTTTGGCGCGGCAACGGCAAGGACGGAACGGGGCAGCTCACCTCGGATTCGGGCGTCCTGCGCGATACACCCTACAGCTTCAAGACGCGCTTCGAATCGGAGCCCGGCACCAACCCCGAGGAGCTGATCGCCGCCGCCCATGCGGGCTGCTTCTCAATGGCGCTGGCCTTCCAGCTCCAGGGGGCCGGATTCACGCCGACCGAACTCGCCACCGATTGTGCGATCTCTTTGGCCCAGGAGGGCGGCGGCTTCAAGATCACGAAGTCCGCCCTGACGCTGAGCGCCACCGTGCCGGGGATCGATCGCGCCAAATTCGAGGAGCTCGCCCGCGCGGCCGAGAAGAATTGCCCGGTCTCCAAGGTTCTCAACGCCGAAATCACCATGGATTTTACGCTGGCTTGAGGGCAGGGCGGTCGGACGCCTGACGGACTACGCGGCCTAAGCCTACGTGGAGGCCGTACAGGTCCGTCGGGCGGCGCCTCGGGCTACAGCCCGCGAGGTCCGGAGCCGTCCTGCCTCCGGCTCAAGCGCCCAGCATCCATGACGCGGCTCCCCCGATTCGAGGAGGAGCACGCGCGGTCTGTCGGGCGGCATTGGGGTAACGGTTTCATGGGCGCCCATCCGGTCCCATTTCATATCGCTCTCGGGTCTTGACATCAGTGATCCAGGGCAAGGCCGAACGGCACCAGATCTGCGTTCGTGATACGAGTTCCCAACGCTGACGGATCGCTCCCACCCGGAGATTGTAGACCTTTAGTCCGTCATCCTCCGACGCCGAGTAGACCAGCGTCCCACGCTCGGGGCAGAACCATGCTACGGCCTCGCTCCGCTGCGTTCGATTTTGACGGAGTTCTTCACCTCACCCGAGAGCAGTGCGAAAGTTCCCTTTCGCGAGGGAGCGACAGCCCGGAAGGCAGATCCTGAGAGCGTTTGGCAATTCGTTCAGTGGCAAAACCACACCTTTCGGGATCGACCTCAGCCACAACGGTGATGGCACCACAGTGGCAGCGTCCATCGATCTTCATGGCACATCTCCCGATCCCCAGACGGCGATCCCATTCTCAATCCAAATTCATGACGCGCGACAGCGTCCGCGTAATTCGCAGAAGGCCATTCACGGAACAGCGCGTCCCAATTGCACGGAGGCGGCTTGAGGCGGCAGGATCGCACAGCGTGTATAGATGAGGACGATCTCGCTAGGAGCATCGCTGCCGAAGCTCCCACACCAATGCCCACCGCTCGTCTCACCGCTGTCGCCTGGAAGCGCACGATAATGAATCGTATGAGGTGATACGGCAAACCATTGTCTGTAGACGAACATCTCCACGCCACCGGGGCCGAAGCGGTAATGTGCAGGTCCGGCAGTCAGCATTGTTGCAACATGCCTCACCACGGTCATCGACGAGGTGCGAATAGATGTCGTGGGCCTGAGAAGGCTCTGCGCTGATCGCCAGCAGGCCGCCAGCGAGTAAGAGCTGCTTCACGGACATGTTACACACCCTGACCACCGAGTGGTTCTGGGGCGCTTCGCACCGGGGCGCTCAAGAAACCCGCGAGAGGGGTTGCGTCATCGCGGATTGGCGCAATCTTGCGCCTCATTGGCTCGGAGCACAAACGAGCAGCTGGAAGCACGGCGAAAGCTCCCTGCGGAATTTGCAGAGCTCTCCTTACCGAACCAGGAGCATTAGTCTGCTAGCGTCGAGGCAGGGGCTCGCAGGCCCAGCCGTCACGGTCTCGATCGTGGCTTTCGTAATACCCTGGTGAGCCTCGGAACGCCGGTGCAAGCCCAACGAGGCGGGCCATGCCGCAGTTTGGGAAGGCTGCCACATGCCTCAGTGTCGTGATTTGGTCCCAAGGGCTCAAGCGCATGAATGTTCCGTAGAGCGCCCCCGCGACAACGGCGGCCAGGATCGGCGGAGCTGCTTGACGCAGGAGGCAACGAGCCTTGACACCGCGCCAGTAGCGCCGATTGAGCGCCCGGTACTCGCGATGTTCCTGATAGTGATCGACATCCTGGACGCGCCAGTCCTTCTCCCGCCTGAGCCAACTGCGCCAAAGCGGCAGGGACAGCACCTTCGGCCGTCGCTTGCCCCACGGTCCGTCTGTGTGATCCACCCCCATAGGGTGCAGAATAGCGCCTGCTGGCCGCCAGCGATGTTCGTCCGTCCGGGTTAGACTGGCGCTCGCGCGCACGCGAAACACGCCCTGTCATTCGAAGAAGGTGCCTTACGGAATGCCCTTTGAGAGGTTCAGAGGGTATTCCGGCAGCTTTTACAGAAACCCCGGGTCGACCATGCCGTATAACCTGCCTCCGGAAAGGCCGAGTCGAGACCGCGAGCACTGAACACGACCAATGAGGGAGAACGCGCCATGATCACCCTTACCTGGGCGGATGTCGGGCATATCCAGGAGGCAGGAGAACAGGAAGTTGCCGGCATCACCGTCGCGGTCGGATGGGAGCATATCGCGAAGTGGAAGGAAGACCCGGAGGGGGTTTGGGAGGTCGAGAGGGGCGGTCCGACCGTGTCCGGGCTACGGCAGTTCTACACCCTGGATCATTGGCACCCCTCCAAGAAGAAAATCTGAGGCGGCGGTGACCCTGCGCCGCCTCACCCTCTTCCTCTCGCTCCGGCTTGATCTGCTCGCGTTCGGCATTCGCAAGCGGATTGCGTGTGGGCGCGAGGCGCAAGGCCGATGCTTACGCAGAGACGGTGATCGGCGAGATCCGCAAGTGACAGGCGAAGGGGATCACCACCTGTAAGGACCTCACCGATATGCTCACCGGCAAGATCAAGACCCGGCGTGGCGCGGAGCGATGGCCATCCACATGGGGTAATCGCGGGAGCGAGTCGCCCCTTTTGGCCCGACAGCGTCGGAGCCGGCTGCTCTTCCGATCATGATGGTACCGCGATGCAGTCGCGCGGTTGTGCGCTGGGACCGGAGGA
>JAESFL010000266.1_pt1 | contig 44059 bp, 37 predicted proteins | sample 9269401 | NCBI WGS metagenome assembly JAESFL01 (sample SAMN14506025, study PRJNA617098) | algae metagenome | isolation source: Gloeocapsa sp. UFS-A4-WI-NPMV-4B04 and co-occurring heterotrophs from desert... | place: USA: Utah | collected 2006-10-01 | reverse complement strand
GGGAATAGGGAATAGGGAATAGGGAATAGGGAATAGGGAATAGGGAATAGGGAATAGGGAATAGGGAATAGGGAATAGGGAATAGGGAATAGGGAATAGGGAATAGGGAATAGGGAATAGGGAATAGGGAATAGCGGAACAGGTCCGGATCAGACCAGGAGCTCGTCGACGGGGAGGCGGGGGCTGCGGGCGGCACCGCCGGGAGGAACACCGCCCACGCGGAGGACGTTGGCCAGGCGGCGATCCGCGGGAATGCCGTGCTCGCGGCCCAGGCGTTCGCGCGCTACGGGGGAGTCGGCCAGGGCGGACATGGGCACCATCCCCGCGCCGAGGGCCGCGGTCTCGAGCCACAGGCGGTAGAACAGCCGGCCGACGTCCAAGTCGCCCAGATCGCGGCGCGGGGTGAAGAGGAGGATGGCGGAGGCGCTGCGGATCTGCGCGGCTTCCGAGATCACGGCCCGCCCGGCGCCCAGGCGCTTCAGCACGCCGAACACGCGCGGGCGCAGGAGCACGGACGCGGCGGCGCGCTCCACGCCGGAAAGGGCCATGCACTCCGCGTTCAGCCCGTCGCGCGCCCAGTCCGGGTGCGCGGGGGAAAGCCGCATCCAGCGGTACAGCTCCGCGTGGTACGCCGGCTCGCGCACGAAGGACCAGCCGGCCTCGTCGTACAGCCGCGCCAGCTCCGGCAGCCGCGCGGCATCCGTCATCCACCGGACGTCCTCCCCGCCGATCGTCGTCAGCCGGCGCAGGACCTCGGCGGAGAGCGGGAGGAACGTGCCGCGGTAGCTGCGGCGGGCCTCCACCAGGTCCGCCAGCGGGTCCAGGGCCGCGCCTTCGGTCAATCGGGCCGAGGCGACGAGCATCCGCCCATCCTCCTCGTCCCCATCCCCCGCGAGATCCGGCTCCGACAACCCCAGGCCCCGGCGCGCCAGGGCGATGGACATCCCCTCCCACGCGGCCCCCAGGCTGACGCGCACGTCGTGGCCCGTGGGATCGGCGACGGGGAGGGCGCGGTCCACGGCGCGGTACAGGACCACGCGCCCCTCCGCCTCGAAGCGCCACCGCGCGGGCTGTACGTTGTGCACCGTGGGCGCGCGGGCGGCCTCGGCCACCAGCGCGCGCTGCGTTGCGCGGTCCGGCGCGGGCGGCGTCACGCGAGCGCCTTGCGGAACAGGTGCAGACGGTGGAGCGGACGGGCGCCCATCTTCTGCACCTGGCGCAGGCTGGCCTGGTTCACGTCCGCGATCCAGGTGATCCCCAGGTGCGTGTAGCCGGCGGACTTGAGCGCGGCCGTCACGCGGTGCAGCATGGCGGCGTTCAGGCCGCGCCCCTGCATCCGCCCCGCGACGGAGTAGAAGATGATGACGGCCCGCCGGCGGCGCAGGCGGTAGCGCAGATAGTGGAAGGGCGTGAGCAGGCCCATGCGCGAGCGGGTGGCGCGCAGCAGCGGGTTCAGGTCGGGGATGCAGACCACCGTCCCCACCGGGCCCTGCGCATCGTGCACCAGGGCGGTGATGCGCGGGTCCAGGATCATCGCCATGTCCTTGGCCTGGAACTCCATCTCCTCCGGCGTCAGGGGGACGAACATGGGGTTCTGGTCGAATCCGTCGTTCAGCACCCCGCGGATGTCCTGCAGGATGCGCCCGAAGTCCTTTGCCCGCAGCGTCTCCCACCGCAGCGCCGGGTCCGCCAAGCGCTCGCGGGCCTTGTCGCCCAGCAGCACGTCCGGGTCCAGCCGCCGCAGGTCCGCTTCCCACGTGGTCGCGGGGAACTCCGGCGCGTAGCCGTGCGCCCGCAGCAGCCGCGGGATGTGCGGCGGATTGTACTGCTGGTCCGTGTAGGGGACGGCATCGAACCCCTCCGTCACCACGCCCACCTGCTGCATGGCCGTAAGGTTGAAGTTCCCCATCACCTCGTCGCACCCCTGCGCGCGGGCGAACGCCTCCGCCTGGCCCAGCAGCAGGCCCGCCGTCTCCGAATCGTCCGCGCAGTCGAAGAAGCCGAAGTACCCGCGCCGCAACCCGTGCCGCTCGTTGCTGGCGTGGTGCACGTGCGCCACGATGCGCCCCACCGGCACGCCGTCGCGGTGGGCCGTCCACACGCGGCGCGCACCGGCGTGGATGAAGAGGGGATTGGTGTCCGCGCGAAGGAACCGCTCCACGTCCGCCTTCATGGGCGACACGTAGGGCGAGCCGCCGTATACGCGGAACGGCACCTCGAAAAAGGCGCCCAGGTCCTCCTCGCGCAGCTCAAGCACGGGCGGGTGCCGGCAGGGCCAGGCTCGCCTGGCGCTGGATGACCTCCAGCTCCAGCTCGGCGTCGCGGTTGCCGCCCATCTCCGGCAGGTTCACCAGCAGCAGGTGCAGCGGATGGGTGCTCAGCAGGCAGGCGTGCGTCATCTCGTAGCGTTCGAGGATGTCGGCCATCTGCTCCGCCGCGTCCTGCGCCGCGCGGGGGGCGTCCGGGCCAATCTGCCGGAACTGCGCGCCGGAGCAGGTGCGCGACGTGCCAAAGAGGGCCGCCAGGCTGTCCGCCCGGTAGGCGCCCAGCTCCTCCGGGCCCAGCAGCAGGTGCTGCTCCGTAAGCGGGTACCGCCGCAGCCACCCCCCCAGCGCCTCGCGCGAGCCGCTGGGGGCGTTCGCCAGCCAGCGCAGCAGCCGTTCCTGGCGCTGCACCGTGCCGGCGTTGCGCAGCCGCTCCCCGATGGCGAACAGCAGGACGAGGGCCCATGCCAGCGGCAGCGCGTGCCCCCACACCTCCAGGGGCCGCGGGGAAAGAAAGGCGCCCATCCCCGACAGCAGCAGCGCCTGCAGCGCCAGCCACCCCAGCTCCCGCAGCCGCCACCCCGCGTGCTCCGGCAGGCGCGCCAGGTGCACCAGCGTATAGACGAAGAGCAGCACGCCCACGGCCCCCCAGCGCTGCGGGGGAACACCCAGCTCCAGCCGAAAGTCGCTGGCGGCCATGGGCAGCCCCGCCAGGATGGCCAGCAGGCATCCCGACACCAGCCGGTTCTCGGCGGGAGACAGGGTGTCGCGGCGGCGGGCCAGGAGGAAGTATCCCAGCAGCGCCATGATCGCCAGGAGGACCGCGGGAAAGCCGTGGGGGAGCACGGCCTCCCGCCAGCGCGCCGGCGCCAGGTTCATCACGAAGAAGAAGGCGCTGCCTGCCGCCGCCAGCAGCTTGACGGGGCGGGGAAGGTGGCGCCGGAGCAGCCCCTCCACGAACAGCGCCATGGCCAGCGGGAGAAGGGTGGCCGCGGCGAAGGTCAGGCGGGTAAGCCGCAGGTCCGGCCCCAGCCACGAGAAGCCGCGGACGAGCAGCAGCACGGTGAGCACGCCCAGCAGCAGGACGGCCCGACGTTCCAGGGGGCTGCGGCTGGGGTTGCGGGCAATGTGCAGCAGGTAGCTGGCGGCGCCCAGCGCGCCGATCCACGTCACCAGGACGTCGATGGCCACCGCGTCAGCCGCCATTCGCCAGCTCCCGCAGCTTTCGCCGCACCACCTGCAGCCGCAGCCACGCCACGGGCGCGGGCTTCGGTCGCTCCACCTCCAGCGTCCATGGGTTGTAGAAGCAGCCGCGGAAGTCCACCCCCGACGGCTTGCCCAGCGCCAGCTTGACCGCCTCGTACGCCATCAGGTTCCCCGTCAGGATCACCATGGGCGCGAACGACGGGCGGCTGCGCTTTCCCGCCAGCATCTCCGCGGCAAAGCCCAGGTCGATGTGCTCGGCGCTGCTGGAGTGCACCATCACGTACGTCGCCTCCGCCATCTTGCACGCGTCCGCGTCCTTCGCCGAGAGCGCGTCCCAGGGCTTGCCCACGGTGGGAAAGCCCAGCCGCTCCTCCGGCCGCGGGTCTCCGGGGCGCACGAGCGTCACGGAGGGAAGGGGAGAGGTGTAGGCGTCGATGACGGTGGCGCCGTGCTCGCGCGCCTTGCGGTACAGGTGGATGCCGGCCGCCAGGTCGTCCATCCCGTTCACCACGACCTTGTACGTGGCCAGGATCTCGTCCAGCCGCCCGGTCCACTCCGGGCCAAAGGTGACGGGACGCAGGCCGGGGTTGATGGCGGCCAGGCGCTCCACGGTGGCCTCCACCTTTCCCTTGCCCACCGTGTGCAGGTCCGCGAACACCTGGCGGTTGAGGTTGGACACCTCGAACACGTCCATGTCGGCGATGGCCAGCCGCTCCATCCCCGCACGGGCCAGCGACTGCACGGCCGCGCCGCCCATCCCGCCCACGCCGCAGACGAAGACGGGCGTGGCCCGCAGGCGCGCCTGCTCGGCCTCGGTCACGAAGCCGGCGTTGCGGTGCGTCATCACCGCGTAGTCGAAGTCCGGCGTCACGCGCTCTGCTTCCATGGCCGCAGGTCACCCATCGGGCGGGAGGCGTCGAACCACTGGAGCAGGGGCGCCACCAGCGATTCCAGGAGAAGAAAGACGAAGCGCAGCGCCAGCCCCACCGGCGAAAGCTCCGCGCGAAAGCGGGTAAAGTGCTCGCGCGCGGCGCGCAGGGTGAACTGCGCCAGCTGAAGGAAGTCGTCGCCGCGGGTGTAGTCCAGCTCGCGCTCGCACATCTCGTTGTAGACGGGCGTGCGGTGCTTGGGCGCCTCGCCGAACGTCTTCTTGAGGTTGTCGCTGCCGCCCGTGTAGGCGTTGGTGATGACGAAGCGCTCCTCGTCGAACCCGGCGTCGGGCCCCACGCCAAAGACGTGGCGGTGGCGCGCCATGATCTGCCGCGCGAGCGACAGGTGGTCGAAGCTGCGGCGGCCGGCGGGGTCCGGCGTGGGGAACACCCGGTCGAACGCCTCGCTCACCATGCCGATGATGGCCGGCACCTGCGTCACGTTGCTGATCCACAGGGGCCGCATCTGCCGCCGCGCGAAGACCAGGAAGCTGGTAAGGCCGTACAGCACGCTGCTGAGCCCCTGCGAGCGGTAGCCGGGGTCCACCATCACCAGCCCCAGGTGCAGCACCTCCGCCGGCTTTCCCCGCAGCTCGCACTCCATGATGCTGAGCGCGTTGAACGCCACCGGGCGCCCGTCGTCGTGGGCGTAGACCACGGTGAGGATGGCCGCGTTCAGCCGGTCGGAATCGCCCGTCAGCACGCCGTAGTCCAGCGATTCCTTCGCCAGGGTGGTGGCGACCACCGTGCGCAGGTCCTCCACCAGCGCGGCGAGCGCGGCGGGGGCCATCCACCGCCCGGGGCGCTCCACGATGCGCACGCGGGCGCCGGAGCGCGTGGTGAACGAATGGTTCAGGTAGCGCCCGCTGAAGGCGGAGAGCAGGGACATGCGGGACGTGGACGGCGAAGAGGAGGGGCCGGGCGGCGGGCGCATGGTAACGGCGGCGCGCCCGCGGTGCAAGGAGATTGCGGCGATCCCACCCACCACGAGGGTACCGGGAACGCCCCCTCGTGGTAGACTTCCCGGGCGGCATCGTGTACGATCCCACGTGCGGCATGATTCTTCGCGAAACGTTCAACGCGGACCCGGCCTTCTCATGATCCATCGCTGCCTGCAAGCCCGGTGGCTCGGCGCGCTCGTCCTCGCGGGCGGATTGATGCTGTCCGCCGCGCCCGCCCTGGCGCAAAGCGGCGCGGTCTGGGCCGGTGTGCCGGCGCAGGTTCGCCCCGACGCGCGGTACGTGATCTACCTGCACGGGCGGATCGTGGAGGAAAAGGGCCGCCGCCCCACGGACGAGCGCTTCGGCATCTACGAGTATCAGCGGATCCTCGACACGCTGGCCGCTTCGGGAGCCGAGGTCATCTCGGAGCAGCGCCCGGGGGGGACGGACTTCCGTGCGTTCGGGGCCCACGTCGCGGACCAGGTTCGCGCGCTGCTCGCCGCGGGCGTGCCCGCCGAGCGGATCACGGTCGTCGGCTTCTCCAAGGGCGGCGGGATCGCGATGATCGCCTCGGCGCTGCTCAAGGATCCGCGCGTCACCTTCGTGCTTCTCGCCCCCTGTGGGGACTGGGTCAAGGGCCGCGACGACGTGGACGTGCGCGGGCGGATCCTCTCGGTCTACGAGGCCTCGGACGAGCTGGGGACCTCGTGCGAGCCCCTGTTCGCGCAGGCCAGCGACCCGGGCGAGCACCGCGAGATCCGCATCGACACGGGAGCCGGGCACGGCGCCTTCTTCCGCCCGCGCCCGGAGTGGCTCGATCCGCTGTTGCAGTGGATCGAGAGGCCCTGAACGTTCGCCGAGCTCATCATCGAATGCGATCACGCCGGCGATTTCTCCAGGATCTAACCACTGCGGCCGCAGCCCTGGCTCTCGACCCTCTCCGGGGCGTCTCGGCCTTTGCGAGCGAATACTCCAATGCCCGCCTCGGCTTGTCCGTCCGCCTGCCCAGGGACTGGGAGTTCAGCTCGATCGCGGACTTCGTTGCGCTGCGCGAGCGGCAGGTTCTCCAGGATGTACTCGATGGGCTCAGCGACGTGCCGCATCCGCTAAAGGATCCGGCCAACCTGCCGGTGTTCATTTTCGAGGACCCGCGTGACCGGGAGGGCGAATTCACGCCGTCGATCATCCTCTACGACGAGCCCCTCGACGAAACCGTACCCGCCGATGAACCCGCGGCTCACGCGTGGATGCTGCGGCAGCTCGGGTATTCGTACCGTGATCTCCAGGTGACGGAAGAGCCGCGCGAGATCAGCCTGCGCGGTGCACGGGCGAGCTGCTCTCGGTGCTCGTACGTCCATGAGATCGACTCGGGCGAGAGCCACCCTCTCGACGTGCGAACCCTGCTGGTGTTTCGCCCGCCACGCGTCCATACCTATTACATGGTGGACTCCGCGACCCGCCCGCGGATACACCCCGTTGTCTGGGACGACTTCATGTCCTCCGTCGAATACGCCAGATGAGGCCTTCGACAGCAATCATCCCATCCAGCTTCCCACGCTCGTGACGATACGCGACACGCGGCTCCAGGCGGCGATCGTGCGGGACGATCGCCTGCTGCTCGTGCTGTGCACCATGCCGGGCGAGCCGCCGTTCTGGGTGCTGCCCGGCGGCGGGCGCGAGGCGGGGGAGAGCGACGCCGAGGCGGTCGCACGCGAGGTGCGCGAGGAGCTGGGGGTGACGGTCGAGGTGGGCGCCGTGCTGGACGACGTGCCGGCCGACCCGCCGGACGGAACGTACACGCGCTGGCGGACGTTCGCGTGCCGCCTCATCGACGGCGAGCCGGTGGCTTGCGGGAACGATGGCGGGGCGGAGCTCACCGCCGTGCGCTGGCTGCCGCTCGGGCACCGTGACGAGTGGGATGCCGCGCTCCGGGGCGATGCGTTCCTGTATCCGCAGCTGGAGCGCATCCGCGCGGCGCTGGGGCTGGCCGGGACACGCGCGTGATCCGCGCCGGCTGACGGAGGGTCGCAGCTGATGTGCCGCGCATCACCCATGAACGTTCTTCGACTTCCTGGATCGTGGCCAGACGACTGACGCCGGAGCAGCGGAATGAGCTCGACGCGCTGTGCGAGAAGCACCGCGTCATGCTGCGCTTCTTCAACGAGGTCGAACCATCCCCGACCTGGAGCCAGTTCCTCGAGGCCGTGGAGCAACTCGCGGAGGCCGGGGACCTGCGAAGTGCGCGGGACCTCGATCAGGAATTCACCGAGATGCACCGGTTAGCATCGCGAGCAACCCAGGAGAGATTGTCGGCGCTGCTCCTGGATCAGCTTGGAATTGACACTCGGGAGATCTTCGCGAAAGAGCGTGCGCGGTTGTCCGCGTTGCTGAAACGGGGCCGCATCAGGACCCGGGCCGAGTACGATCGTATCATGGATAGGTTGAATGACGTGGAGGCGAGCAGCCTGACGGACGTGGAGCGGGAGATCGCGAACAGGATGATCGTGGGGTACGAAGAGAGAAGCATTCGACGGCCGGCTCGGTAGCTCACGGCCGTGCGCTGGCTCCCGCTGGCGGACATCGGCGCGTGGGACGCCGCGCTCCGGGGCGATGCGTTCCTGTATCCGCAGCTGGAGCGCATCCGCGCGACGCTGGCTGGACACGCCCGTGATCCGTCGCGGAATGGCGAGGCGTCGTAGCTGGCAAAGCCTCGAGCACGCGCGTTGGGTTGTACATGGGTACGGCGGACGGTCCTGGCGGGCGGCACGGCAGTGGGTGACGCCGGAACCAGAGACGTGGCGCGCGAGTAGCACGCACTTCGCCCGCCGCGTCACCCCCACCGCGACCTCCGTGCGCCCTCCGCTCAGGCGATCCATCCCGCCGGCCCGCGATCCGCGCTGGACGTACACGGCCCTGGGGATTTCCGCGGCCATCCACGGGGTGCTCGCGCTCGTCGTTGCCCTCGCGCTGCGCGGCCCGGAACGGCAGGCGCCGCTGGCCCGCTCGCGGCCCGCGGAGCACGTTGCGTACATGGAGCTTGGCGGGTGGCCGCAGGGCGTCGCGACTCGCGCTCCCGCGCCTGCGGGCACGATGCCCGCGAGCACCCCGTCAGTGTCGCCGGACGCGGACCCGGCCGGCGCGGCTCGTCCCGCGCGGGATGCGAACCGGCCGGTCCTGCCGGTGGACACCGCCGCCGGTGCCGCGGGCCCGGCGCCGGCCGGCGTACCCGGCGTGGAGGAGGCGGCGCTTCCAATTGCGGACGGCGCCGGCACGCGCACGAGGGCCGCGCGGCTGGGTGCGGAGTACGGCGACCCGCGCCTGGTGCCCGCGACGTCCCCGCGGGCCTCCTCGCCAGCGCCCCCGCCGGCCGACGTGGCGCGCTACGAGGCACAGTTTCGCGCCGCGTGGCGGGCGTTCGGCGACAGCATCGATCGCGGCATGGACCGGGAGCGGCTCGCGGCCAACTGGACGTGGAAAGATCCGAGTGGCCGCGCGTGGAACGTGCGCGACGGCGCGCTGTTCCTTGACGGCCGGCGGATCATGGCCATGGAGATGCAGGGCAACCGCGACCAGGAGCGCGCCGCGCGAGCGCAATCCACCGCCCGGCGCGAGATCGCCCGGCAGGCCGAGGACATCGAGCGGGACCGCTACATCCAGGAGCGAAGCCGCGCCATCCGCGCCCGCCGCGACCAGGAGCGCCGCGAGGCACGCCCGTGATCATGCCTGCCTCGCGGGGAGCCGGACGCGAGCACACGGCACGCCCCGGTGGATCTGATCGCGCGCGCCTGATCCAGCCACGGATCCGGCGCGCGGCCTTTTGGGGGCGCCCGCCGGCATCGGGGGGCCGGGCCTCCTTCCGCAACTCGCCGTGAGGGGGCAGATTGCCGTCGTTCGCCGCAGCCCCCCATCCCACTCCCGCATCCCTGGACCCGCGGTCATGTCCGAGCCCCAATCGCCTGCCTGGATGCAGGCCCTGCTGCCGTACGCCGAACGGACGGACTACCGGGTGCCGCTCAAGGTGCCCGTCCACATGCCCAGCGGCCGGATGATCAGCGACGTGGCCGGCGTGTACCTGCGCCTGCCACGCTGGGAGGGTCCACCGTTCGCGGACGACTTCGGCAAGAAGGCGGCGGGGATGGTGGAGCTGGACGGCGAGCACACGTTCGCCGAGATCGCCGTGCTGCGGCTGCTGGAGCGCGACGGATGGGCGGGGCGCTGGGTGAACACGTACAGCGCCAAGGGCGAGGTGTGGAAGTACCTCACCCGCTGGGACGACGTCCCCCGCGACGCGCAGCGGAACCGCGTGCTGGAGGAGGAGGATCCGCGCGTGGTGCTGGCCGGCGTCGCGCGGCGGGCCAAAAAGCGCTACGCCGGGTGCTGGGACGTGTTCGCCTGGCGCGGCGACGACTTCGCCTTTCTGCAGACCAAGCGCGGCGCGCCGACGGCAAAGATGGAGCTGGGCGCCGCCCAGGCGGAGTGGCTGCACAACGCCCTGCTCTTCGGCGACCAGCGGATCACGCTGGCGTCGTTCGCCATGGTGAGCTGGGACTACCGCTGAATCGCCGATGCGAGAGAGGGTGTGCCCCGGATGCGCCGGGGCTCGTCCGCGATGCGTCTCGAGCACTGGATGCAACGATGTTCTCGGTGCCGATCGGAAGTGAGCGGCTGGCGGCACCCGTCGCCCGGTTGCGCTACGTGGACCGGCTGCCGGGCTGGGCCTGCACCTGGCCGTACGGCGATCGTGAGATCGAGCTGCGGATCAGCGGAGACGAGGGATCGCCGGATGGACGGCTGCTCGTGCTGGCGGGTCTCGTCCTTCCCCACCTGGAGGCGCTGGAGCGGGTCGCGGATGCCTACCTGCGATCGTTCTTCACGCATCTGGATGCGTACGACGGGCCGTGGACGCTTCAGCTGCTGCGGCTGGGCATGCCAGGCCCCGCGGACCCCATCGCGACCGACTTCGACGTGGGGCTCGCGAACCGCGGTGACGACCATGGAGAGTGGCGTGTGGGATTTCGCCGGCACGCCATCCCCCAAAACCAGGTGACTGCCCGATTCTTCTCCCGGACGCAGTGGTAGCGTTCGCGGCGACGATCCGGCTCGCCGCGCCGTTGCGGCTGCCCGGCGGACCGGCTCTAGGCCGGGCGCGGCTTCGGCTGGAACAGCTCCACCAGGTTGCCGGCGGGGTCTTCCACCAGGATCTGGGCGCCGCCCTGGCCCTCCACGCGATCGCCGCGGAACCGGGCGCCCGCCTCGCGCAGGGTGCCCGTGAACGCATCCAGATCCTCCACTTCCAGCTGAAACCGGTTCCAGCCGCCCGGCTGGGGCATGCCCCCGGCCCGTCCGGCTCCCCCGGCGCCGGGCGCGTTCAGGTACAGCCGCAGGCCGCCGCGGGACAGCGCCGCGAAGCCCGGCGCCGGGTGCATCTCCACGGCAAATCCCAACAGATCCCGGTAGAACCCGACCGCGCGCTCCACGTCGTCGACGATGTAGCGGATGCCCACCATGAGAGATCCTCCCGCGCGGGTGACTTGTGAAACGCTACCGTTCTACATCCTAAGCGATACGCGAGCGTTTTACAAGTCCCGCGCGAGCGATTAGGTTGAGCGCCATGGATCCTCGCATTCGGCGCACCCGGGACGCGGTACTTCCAGCGGCGCTGTCCGTGCTGGCGGACGGCGGCTTCGCGAGCTTTACCATGGAAGGGGTGGCGGAGGCGGCGGGCGTCGCCAAGAGCACCGTCTACCGCTACTGGCCCACCCGGCTGGCCCTGCTGCGCGACGCCCTGGAAGGGCTCAACCGCCAGCCGGACGCCGAGCTGGAGGCAGGACCCGCCCGGGCGCGGATCCAACGGCTGCTGGAGCACCTTGCGGGGGCGCTGTCGGACGGCGTCTTTTCCGCGTGCATCCCCGCCCTCATCGAGGCCGCGGAGCGCCATCCCGAGGTCGCCGCGTTCCTGCACCAGTACAGCGACCGCCGCCGGGCCACCCTGACGGCCGCCATCCGCGCGGGCATCGAAGACGGGGAGCTGCCCGCGCACCTGGACCCGGAGCTCGCCGCGCTGGCGCTTTCGGGACCGATCTTCTACCGCCGGCTGATGACGGCGAGCCCGTTTCCGGTGAAGGACGTCCGCCCCCTGATGCGGCAGGTGCTGGGCCGCGCGTAGCCGCGCGCCGCCGAATCGCGCCGCATCCATCCTCCCGAAGGACACCCCATGGACCCGGACACCGAGGCGCAGGCCCTCCTCGACCAGCTCGCGAGCACGCGGCCCAACAACACCGGGCTCCGGACGATCGCCAAGGAGCTGGGGAAGAACGCCGGGCTTGCGGGGCAGCTGTGGCAGAGCGGCGGGTTCAGCGCCCGGATGCTGTCGCTGCTCATCCTGGACCTCAAGGCGGTCGACATCCCCTACGTCGAAGGGATGATCTCGGACATCGGCGCCGCGGACGGCCAGGACCAGTCGCAGCTGCTGGACTGGACGATCGCGAACGTGATCATGAAAAAGGCGGCGCTCAAGAACGAGACGGCGAAGTGGCGCGACGATCCCTCCACGCTCAAGCAGCGGGTGTTCTGGTCGGTGCAGGCCCGGTCCGTCCGCGCGGAGAACCACGCGCTCAACGAGCAGCTGCTGGAGCACATCGAGCAGGCGCTGCCCACGGCGGGCGACAAGGTGCAGTGGAACATGAACTGGTGCGCGGCCCAGATCGGCATCGCGGATGAACGGCTGCGCGGCCGGTGCATCGCGCTGGGGGAGCGGCTGGGGCTGTACCGCGACTACCCCGTCTCCAAGGGGTGCACTTCGCCGTTCCTGCCCCTGTGGATCGGGTCCGTCGTGGGCAAGCAGGCATCCGCGTGACGTTCGCGGCTTACCGGCCGCGAACCCCGTGCTGACAAAGGAGGGCGGCCGCACGCGCGGCCGCCCTCCTGTTTTCGTGCGTCGCGCCGTCCGCCGCGTCAGCGCTCCTGCATCAGAATGGTCACGTCTTTCGAGTAGCCCGTCGCGGTGAGCCGCAGCGGCGCGCTGATCCCGCCGACCGTGGTGTAGCTCCCCGCGAACGTGCCCTGGACGGCGCGGCCCTCGAACGTCATCCCGCTGATGGTGATGGAAAGCTGCGGACGGTCGAATGTGCCGGTCACGGTGACGGGCACCGTGCCGGCGGCCGCCGCCTCCTTCATGGTGCCGCTCCCCGAGACGGTGTTGCCCGCGCCCTCCTGGAGCTGGAGGTCCAGCGTGAGCGTCGCCGAGGTCCCGGTCCACGGCCCGGCGACCGAGCGCAGCTCCCGCTCCAGCTCGTTGTCGATGTCCTCTCCGGTGGGGCCGCCGCAGGCTCCGGCGGCCAGCGTGAGGGCGAGCAGCCAGAAGAATCGGGGAAGACGCATCGAGTACCTCCAAAATGTGAGACGGGCAGCATCGTACGTTCACCACGCACGGTAGCCGTGCGGGTGCGTCCGGACAAGCAACACGTGCGTAGACGGCCGCCGCCGCACGGACGTCACGGAGCCCGGCGGCGCCCGGTCCGCTCAGCAGGGGCCGGCGGGGCGAACGCCAGTAATCCGCCCTGGTACACCTCGTGGACCTCGGCGATGGGACGGTTGTCGCGGCCCAGCACCAGGGCGCGGTGCTCGAACAGCGCACCGGGGATGGCCAGCGGGCCGGAGCTCCGGCACGGCGGCACGCTGTCCAGCGAGCGCTCCCAGCCCTCCGGCAGCGGCGACCAGAGCAGCCGCGCCGCAAACGTCTGCCGATACGGCTCCAGCGGCGCCACCACGCGCCCGAACGGCGTGTCGGTGGTCTCCAGCACGCGGTTCATCTCCGGCGTCAGCCGGCCGGGGAGGTACCAGTTCTCCGCCTCGGACAGGACGTGCTCGCCGCAGCGAAGGCGCACGCGGCGATATCCCACCACCTCGGCGGAATCCGCCCGCAGCCGCAGGCGCTGCTCCGCGTCGGGCGCGCGCGGCTCGCCGCCTACCCGCTCCGCCACCACCCGCGGCTCCGGCGCCAGGGCGTGGTCCCGGCACCACTTCTCCAGCGTGGCCGTGGCGCTGCGGCTGGCCAGGATCTCGGCGTTCAGCCCCTGCACCAGGGCCAGGGCCTGCGTGCGGGTGAGCAGCGCATCCGGCCACGCGGGCGCGTGCTGGGCGTGCACGGGCGCCGCGACGAGCACGGCGGCCAGGGCCAGCGCGCGCCATCTCCGCGCAACCGGCCGGGGCAGATCGAAAGGGATCAGGCGCACGCGTTCAGCAGTCCGGTTCGTGGGGGGTGAAGAGCGAGGACGGACGAAGAGTAGATCGTCCGCACGATCGAGGGAAGCAGGGAGGGCAAGCGGGCGGCCATACGCGGCGGCGGTGGATGGGAAGCCGAAAGGCGCGCTGCCAGTGCGCCCGAGCCTACCGTCGCACCGTGCGGTAGCCATGCGGGCGCGCCCGGAGAGGCAGCACGGGATTCGAGGGCCGCCGGTGCAACGGAAACGGCCGCCCCCGCGGGGAGGGCGGCCGTTCATCCGTGATCCGTCAGGCCCGGGACGGCTTCGCTGGCGCCGGCCCGGGGCGAACTGAGGTCAGTAGCTGACCTTCAGCTGGTAGGTGGTGCGCGTGGCGTCGTAGCGGTAGACGAGGACGTCGACGTTCACCGCCGACGCGCCGCCGTTGGTCCAGGACGCCTGGTCCGCGCTCGCGCCGCCGTTTTCGGAGCTCGCCACCTGGTTCCCGGCTGCGTCGTACAGGTAGAGGTCGTAATCCACCGAGAGGCCGTTGAGCAGCGCCGTCACCGTCTTGCCCGCCGGCACGCTCAGCCGGAAGTAGTCGTTCTGCTGCGTCGTGGCGTCGTTCAGGAACGTCCCCGAGACCTGGCTGCAGCTCCCCGAGAGCACCTGCGCCCCGGCCCGCGTGTCGTTGGGCTCCGCGTCCGAGAGGGAGGTGCAGGTCTGGTAGCTCCCCACGAGCGTGGCGCCGGAATACGCGCCGTAGCCCTGCACCATCACGTGCCAGGTCCCCGCCGCCGGGGACGCGAAGGAGCAGGTCTCGTTGTTGTCGCTGGTGACCGGCCCGCAGTCGTAGGTCGACATGGTGGGCGCCGAGCCGAACCGCACGTACAGGTCGGCGTCGCCCGTGCCGCCCGAGGTCTGGAACTGCAGGTTCGTCGCGCCCGCCGGCACGGTCATCGTCCAGAACCGCTCGCTTCCGGTCGCGCCCGAGAGCCCCGACACCGGCACGCCGTTCTGCAGCACGCTGGACGAGGGCGGCGGCTGGGTGCCCGTGGACGGCTCCGGCTTGATCGCCAGCGCCAGCGTCCAGCCCGGGTTCACGCCGCTTCCCGAGTAGGCGCCCCGATAGGTGGCGACCCGCACGCGTCCGTTGAAGTCGCGGTCCCCGTCCATCTGCCCGGCGGAGGGGGAGTAGTCGATGGCGGTGCCCTGGAGCTGGCCCGTCTTGGGGTACAGGTCCAGCCCCGATCCCAGCGCCGCCATGGGATTGTTGAGGTAGGTCGAGGCCGCGGCGTAGGTCCCCGTCACGTTGTTGCTCTGCTGGCCGCCGACCAGGGGCGTGGGGGCGAAGACGGCGTTGCCCACGACGCGCTGCGTGTAGGCGGCGTCCGCGCCCGCGATGCGGATGCCGTTGCCGCTGCCCACGACCACGGTGTTGTTGTAGATGTCGATCCGCCGGGGCACGCTGTTGTGGGGCTGGATGTTGATCCCGTAGCTCGTGCGGTTCAGCAGCAGGTTGTCGTGGAAGGCCAGGTTGCCCTCCCCTTGGAACAGGCCCTCGTGGGGGTTCTGGTCGAAGAAGTTCCCGTAGATCTGGTACATGTCCGTGGAGCCCGCGCCCGAGAGCGGCCAGTGGCCCACGAGGAGGTTCGGCCCGTTCTGGACGCCGCCCGCGGGGGAGCCCGCCTTGCTGAAGGTGTTGTGGCGGATGATGGTCGTTCCCGACGACGGCATGCCGATGGAGGTGTTGCGGCTGAGCTGGTGCTTGAACTGGACGTTGTAGTCGAGCGTGTTCTGGACGAGGTTGTGCTCCACCAGGAAGTTGGCCGTCTCGGCCGCGCCGTTGGAGTTGCCGAAGTACATCCCCGTGCCCGTGCTGGTGATGGTGTTGTCGCGCACGACCCAGTTCCACGCCGGGCACTTGGTGCTGATGCCCACGCTCAGGTAGCTCTGGTTGAAGTTCTTGAAGCTCAGCCCCTCGATCAGGACGTGGTGAACGGACACGGCGGTCGCCTCGGCCTTTACGCCGTCGCCCGCCTTGTTCAGGCCGTCCAGCGACAGGTTGCGCACGGCGATGTAGCTCGCGTCCTTGAGGCTCACGATGTTCCAGCTGTCGCTCCCCGTGAACAGGGCGGGCGAGCCGCTGGCGGGCCCCTCGACGACGATGCACTTGCCGGGCTCCCCGTGCTTGTTGTGAAGGGGGAGGCCCTGCGTGTAGGTGCCCGCGGCCAGCAGGAGCCGGTCGCCGGGGAGCAGCCCCGCGATCAGCGAGCGGTAGTTGGAGGGGGTCGCCTGGATGGTGCGCAGGGGCGCCGCGCCGTTGCAGCCGCTCAGGGTCTGCGCGAGGCTCCCGGCCTGGCTCGCCGCATACGAGGCCCCCAGGTCCGGCGCCGGGGCCGGGGCGACCGGATCGCCCGCGTCGCTGCACGCGCCGATGGACAGGAGGGTGAGTGCCAGGAGAACGTGCCGCGTCCGGAACCGGGTCGTGATGCCGGAGGACCGGGCCGGCAGGGTGGAGCCGCTGCCGGTGCTGAAGCCAGGGGAGCGCATCGTGTCACCTCCATCAAAGGGAAAGCGGACGGGTTGCGGGCAGCAATCGCCGAGTCGCCACGGACCGAAGGGCACGCTCCCGTAGCACCGCATCTTCCGGCGCGTAGTGGAGGGCTCTGTGGGCGCATGGGGCTCCATTGCTCATCAAAATCCAACGCATAATACGTGCAAGTACTTAAGCAATAACGCGATACTCTGTGAACGTTTGAGTGTCACCGGGATCGTCTGCTTCGATTCTCACGGCGTAAAATGAACATTCGGGAGACGAGCCCGGGTGAGGCCGGGTGAACCTTGCGTGTATCTACTTTATAATGTAAAGTACTTCACGATCGTGAAGGGTGAGAGATCCACGTGCATGGGAGGTCGTGTGAGGAAGTTGCCGAGACGAATCCGCGGCGCGGCCGGGGTGGGGCTGACCTGGGCGATGGGGACGTTCGTGGATGCGGACGCGTCCACGCACCGCGGGAACTGTGGCCGGACCGCTGCAGTGCCGGGAGCAGGCCGATGAGCGCGCGCGTGGACGTGCTGGTCGTCGGCGCGGGGCTGGCGGGGCTGGAGTGCGCGCGCCGGCTGGGTGAGGCGGGCGCCCGCGTGCTGCTGGCCGACCGCAAGCCCACGGTGGACCACGCGGTGCACACCACCGGCATCTTCGTCCGCCGCTCGCTGGAAAGCTTCGACCTGCCGGACGACTGCCTGGGGCCGCCCGTGCGGCGCGTGGAGCTCTACTCGCCGCGCGGACGGTCCATGGTGCTGGAGAGCTCCCACGACGAGTACCGCGTGGGCCGCATGGGTCCGCTGTACCTCCGCGGCCTGGACGCATGCCTGGGCGCCGGGGTGGAGTGGGCGCCGTCCACGAGCCTGGCCGCGCTGGAGCCGGACGGGGCGGGGTCCGTGGCGGTGCTGGAGCGCGGCGGAACGCGGGAGCGGCTGCCGGTGCGCTTCGTGGTGGGCGCGGACGGCGCGGTGTCGCGGGTGGCCCCCGCGCTGGGGCTGGACGAGAACCGCGAGTGGATCGTGGGGGTGGAGGAGGTGTTCCGCGGCGTGGGCACGGGCCACGCGCCCGCCTTCCACTGCTGGATCGACCCCCAGGTGGCGCCCGGCTACATCGCCTGGGTGGTGGACGACGGCGAGGAGGTGCACGTGGGCGTGGGCGGATACGCATCCCGCTTCAAGCCGGCGGAAGCGCTGCGCCGCTTTCACGCCCGGGTGGCGCCGCGCTTCGGGCTGGCGGGCGCGGTGCCGTGCGAGCGGCGGGGCGGGCGCATCCCCGTGGGCGGGGTGCTTCGGCGCATCGCCTGCGGGCGCGGGCTGCTGACGGGCGACGCGGCCGGCGCGGTATCGCCGCTTACGGCGGGCGGGCTGGACCCGTGCCTGCGCCTTTCGGCCCTGGCCGCGGAGGTGACGACGGCGCTGCTGGCCACGGGCAAGGCGTCCGCGCTGGCCCCGTACGACGGCGCCGGCCTGCGCGCCCGCTTTCGCACGCGCCTGCTCATCCGCCGGGTGCTGGCGGCCGTGCGCTCGCCCCTGGCGGCGGAGCTGGCGTGCGCGGCGCTGCGCCTTCCCCTGGGCCGGGCCGCGGCGCAGCACGTGTTCTTTGGCCGCGGATCGTTCCCCGACGTGGCGCGCCGGGGCTGAGGCGGGTGCTGCCAGACTCGAAATCCGCGAGGTGTCATCCTGAGGGAGCCGCCGCGGAAACCTTGCCGGTGCACGATCTATGGCGGCGACCGAAGGATCTTGCGTGCAAAGCGAGAAGCCGGTCCCCGTGCACAGAGGCTGAGTCCAGGTGGCGCGGGCAAGATCCTTCGGTCGCGCCCAACGATCCGTGCGCATTCAGGTCAGGTGCGGGCGCTCCCTCAGGATGACGATTCTCTGACGCGCGCAGGGCAGGTTCAGCAACACGTTCCGAGGCGGGGCAGGGGCCCCCAGCTTCCTTTTCACTCTGCACGACGAGCGGAGACCTGCAGGGCGGGATGGACGGAGGCGGCTCGCAAGGGCAGGATGAGGGGACCCTTGCGGATAGTAACTTTGTAATATAAAGTACTTCACAGAGCGTGCGCCGATGCGCTCGGAGCTTGGAACCGCGGGATCAACAGGAGCAGATCATGGATACCGAAAACCTCTTCAAACGCCTGCGCGCCGCGGCGGGGACCGCCGTGGTCTGGGGCGCCGGCTGGGCCGCCTTGGGCTTCGCGGCGTTCGCCGCGCTCAAGGTCACCGGCAACCTTTCCGACTCGGCGCTGTGGATCGATTCCATCCTGGTCGCCGCGCGGTTCGGGTTCATGGGCGGCATCGTGGGCGGCGCCTTCTCGGCGTTCATCGGACTGCTGTACCGGGGGCGGCGCCTTTCGCAGATCCGTCCGGCGCGCTTCGGCATCGGTGGGGGGATCATGGCGGGGCTGTTCGTGCCGGTGTTCCTCCAGACGATGAACCTCCTTTCCGGCGGCGGCCTCGTGCCCATGCAGTACGTCCTGGACGACGGCCTGATGGCGGCCGTGTTCGGCGCCGTGGCGGCCGGCGGCTCGCTGATGCTGGCGCAGCGCGCGCAGGGCATGCTTCCCGGCGGGATCCAGGCCCGGCCCGGCCTCCTGCACGGCGGGGATCGCCTGGCGGGGGATGGATGGGATGCCCGGCGCGGCGCCGCTCCCGCCTGGCGCAGCGCCGAGGACTGACCGCGCGCGGCTTCTCGCCCCGGCCGTCACCCGGCACGATCCGCCCGTACGCCGTTGAAGACGGTGCACGGGCGGATTTTTGTGCACGGGGCGGGGTAGCGCCGAGTCCGCCCGCCGCCGGAATCCGCGGCCGCGGGGGATGATCCAGCGCCTCCACGGCCCCCGTTCGGCGGAAGCCTTGCGCAGGACGATCTGCAACTTTATTATACAAAGTACTTCGCAGCGGTCTCGTGGTCGACACAAGGGAGATGGCAATGAAGAAGTGGCTGACGGGCGCACCGGGCATGGTCCTGATGATCCTCACGTGGACCGTTGGATGGGGCCTGGGCTTCGGCGGGATCATGGAGCTGTACGATCCCCACGGGAAGATCGAGGACGTCTGGCCGATGGTGCTGGGGATCGTGGGCCTGTTCGCCGGCATCGTGTTCTCGGTGCTGTTCCGGATCGCGGAGAGCGGCCGCAGCCTGGACGAGGTGCCGCTCGCCCGCTACGCCACCTGGGGCGTGGTGACGGGGCTCGCGCTCGGCGTCGTCGCGGTCGCCCTGGGCGTGGGGAGCGACGCGCCGGGGTCCATCGCCACGATGATCGGCGTGCTGACGGGCCTGTGCACGGTGGCCGCCGTCGGATCAGCCGTGGGCTTCCGGCTCCTCGCGCGGTTCCAGCCCCACTCGCTCGCAGGGCGGATGGGCTGACCCTCGCGCCGGCGGCTGAATCCAGCGACCACGGGACAGGACGGCTCGCCGGGGCTGGGACCGAGACGGATCGATAAGCGCGAGGCGCGGAGAGGATTTCTCTCCGCGCCTCGCGTCGTTTCCGGGTTCGGCGATGGTGGGAGCCGGGCCTCGATCGTCCCTATCGAACGCCTCCCGACGCGCGCAGGCGCCCGTGGGCGACCGCGTGCAGCTCGGCGTTGGACGATGCGCTGGCGGCGGCCATCCGGTACTCCCGCTCGATTACGGGGAGCGGCAGGCCGGCCCAGGGCGCGTCCGGCGGCACTTCGATCAGGAACGGGTCGCGCCGCCCGAACCGCGCTCGCAGGTACTCCACCTCCTCCGCGCTGACGGGCTGGGAGATCGCCACGGCCACCCCGCCTTCGGGGTAGCGGCGCGGCTCACCCAGGCGCTTGAGCCGCCAGCCCGTGCTGGCCGCGTAAATGGCCATCTGCTCATCGGGACAGCTGATGGCCTGTGTCACGCCGCGCGAGAGCAGGTATTCGATCATTCCGATCCGGATCTCCTGGCCCGTCACCCATCCCTCCCGGTTGATCCAGCGGGCGATCTCCCACAGCGCGGGATCGGTCCGCAGCGCCTGCGCATCCCCATCGACCCAATCCGCCATGTGGTCGATCAGGTACGAGAAGTCGTCCGCGGGCCGGATCCGAATGCTGCTGCGGCACTTTCCCGCCGGGTTGAGCGCGAGCAGGTAGACCGCCCGCTCGTCGTCTCCCTCGTCGTACTCGCCGCCGTCACGAACCTGGAGATTCCATCCCTGCCCGAGCACGAACAACTCGTATCGCTGCCGGTGCATCTGCTGGAGTTGAGGACGATAAAGATGCCGGTTTGCGCCCGTAACCACATGAAGCATGTCCGATTCTCCGCGAAATTGCAGGACGATCCAACCTGGATAAATGCAGAAACGGCAGCGCTCCAGGACCACGTTGCCGGGCTGGGGCTCAAGTCGCACAGTCCATTACAAGCCAATAGTAAATGCGAATCGAAGGTTCGTGCAAGAAAACGTGTGTTCGGCCAAAAAAATCACGCGGAGGACGCGGAGGAAGGGAGAGAGGACGCGGAGAACCCCATTTTCTCCACGTCCTCATCTTTTTGTCTCCGCGTCCTCCGCGTGATCCATCCTGACCTGGAATGCGCGTGGAAGCCCGGATTTCTGAGGATGGACTCCGCTCACCGAAATCCATCCAGAAAGATTTTTGTTGACACGGGGGAGACAGTGTATTATTCTCGTGTCGAGAATGGTATCGACTTGAGAATGTTCTTGGGGCATCCACCGGAACGGGAGGCAGGAGATCATGCGCATCACCACGGACCCCGCGACGGCGTTCACGGCTGCCGGCCTGCTCGCGATCCCCGCCTCCCGCCCGGAGAAGCTGTTCAGCGGCGACGCGGACGCGGACCGCCGGCTCTACCGCACGCTGGCGATGGAATTCCACCCGGACCGCCATCCCACCTACGGCGAGGTGTTCAAGCACCTGGCCGGGCTCAAGGCCGCGCGCGACCGGCAGATGGACGAGGGCACGTGGTGCGGGGCGGGGCGGCAGGCGCTCGCGCTGGGCGGCGGGCGGCGCCTGGACCTCCGCTTCCTTCGCCGCTACCCGTTCGAGCTGGGGACGCTGCTGATCGGCGCGCGGACCATCACCTGGCTGTTCCGGGACGAGCACCGGGCGCTGTACGAGCAGGGCGTGCGCACCCTGAAGGAGCTGCGCTATGCCAACGAGGCGATGCGCAACGAGATGGCCCGCGTGCTCCCGCGCGTCGAGCTGCAGGCGGAGACGAGCGAGGGTCCCGTGCTGGTGATGGCCAAGGGGCCGGACGTGGTGCGGCTGACCGACGTGCTGGACCACCTGGGCGGCAGGATGGACCCGCGCCACGTCGCGTGGATCCTGGGCACGCTGCACAACCTGGGTGCCTACCTGCACTGGGCCGGGCTCACGCACAACGCCATCGGCCTGGACACGTACTTCATCTCCCCCCGCGACCACGCGGGCCTGCTGCTGGGCGGCTGGTGGTACGCGCGGCCGGCGGGGGCCGCCATGACCTACCTGCCGGGGCCCAGCGCGGACGTGTGGCGGACGATCCTTCCGCCGCACGTGGCCGCCGCGCGACGTGCCACGCCCGCGCTGGACCGCGAGCTCATCCGCCGGGTGGCGCGGACGCTCCTGGGCGACCCGGGGGGCACGCGCCTGCTGCGGGACCCCGGCGTTCCCGCCCCGCTGGGCCGGTGGGTCACGACGCCGGGGGACGACGACGGGATCGAGGACTACGCGAACTGGGCCCGGGCGCGCGACGCCGCGTTCGGCCCGCGCCGGTTCGTGACGATGGACCTGACGCCGCGGGAGATCTACGGCGGAGCGCAGTAGCACCATCATCCACATCTACCCGAAAAGAGGGAACCATGGGAGCCAGCCGATTCAGCGCCGACGAGTGGAGCACCTTCGCGACCCGCTCGTTCGCCGGAAAGACCAAGGACCAGGTCCTCAACACGCGCGGGATGGTCTCCGCCAACGACCCCGCGCTCTTCAAGAACGGCGTGCGCGAGTCGCGGGACAGCGCCGTGAACCCCCGCTCCACGCCCATCGTCATCGCCGGGGACGTCACGGGCTCCATGGACGAGCTCGCGTACCGGCTGCTCAAGGAGTCGCTGCCGGCCATCGCCCTGGAGATCTACGAGCGCGAGCCGGTGACCGACCCGCACATCCTGGTGGCCGCCGTGGGCGACGTGGCGTGCGGCGACCGCGCGCCGTTCCAGGCCACGCAGTTCGAGGCCGGCGCCACGGCGCTGGGGACGCAGACCCAGTCGCTGTTCGTGGAAAAGGGCGGCGGCGGCAACAGCAGCGAGAGCTACCACCTGCCGTGGTACTTCGCCGCCATGCACACGAGCACGGACGCGTTCGAGAAGCGCGGGGAGAAGGGCATCCTCTTCACTTACGGCGACGAGGGCGTGCCGCCGGTGCTCACGCGGCAGCACATCCAGCGCGTCTTTGGCACGGACGCCGAACGCGACTACACGACGGCGGAGCTGCTGGCCATGGCCCGCCGCACCTGGGACGTGTACCACCTGGTCATCATGCAGGGGAGCCACGCGCGCAGCCATCCGGGCGTCGTGGACGAGTGGCGCGCCCTGCTGGGGGAGCACGCCATCCCCGTGTACGACTACCAGGTGCTGGGCGAGATCATCGTGAGCATCCTGCAGGTGCGGCAGGGCGTGGACACGGACACCGTCGCGGCCTCGTGGAGCGGCGACACGTCGCTCGTGGTCCGCAAGGCCATCGACGGCCTTACCGCGGGCACGGCTGCCGGCGCGGGGAGCGGCCTCGTCGCCCTGTAGCATCGCGCGGAAGGCGGTGATCCCGTGACGGAGGGCGCCGGGGCGAGCTCCATCCCGGCCCGGCGCCCGTCCGCGATCTAGACGATGGCTCTTCATCCAGCGAGGCGGATCATGAAACAGGCACGCGTGGTCATCGGCGCCAACTTCGGCGACGAGGGGAAGGGGCTGATGACGGACTACTTCGCCCGCCCGCAGGGCGGCCGGGGGACGCTCGTGGCCCGCTTCAACGGGGGGGCGCAGGCGGGGCACACGGTGGTGGACGACGCGGGCCTCCGCCACGTGTTCAGCCACGCCGGCGCGGGGACGCTGGCGGGGGCGGACACCCTGCTCACGCGGCACTTCATCGCGAACCCCATGGTCTTCGGGCGGGAGCATGGGGTGCTCGTGCGGCTGGGGATGCGCCCCCGCGTGTGCATCGACCCGCGGGCGCTGGTCACCACGCCCTACGACATGCTCATCAACGAGATGGTGGAAACGGCGCGCGGCGCGGGCCGGCACGGGAGCGTGGGCCTGGGCATCAACGAGACGGTGACGCGGAGCGAGACGGCGGATTTCCACCTCTGCATCGGCACGGCCGTGCGGGACCCCGCGGCCGCGCGCGCGGTGCTCGGGCGCATCCTGCACGAGTGGGTGCCGCGGCGCGTGGCCGCGCTGGGAATCGGGGAGGAGTACGCGCGGCGCAGGGCCATCATCCACAGCGAAACGCTCGCGGAGAACTGGCTGCTGGTGCTCGGCGAGTTCCTGCGGGACGTGCAGGTGCGCGCGGACGTGGACGTGCTCCGCGAGCACGAGCGCGTCGTGTTCGAGGGTGCGCAGGGGCTCGCGCTGGACCAGGCGCGCGGCACGTTTCCGCACGTGACCCGCTCCCACACGGGCGTGCGCAACGTCGTGGAGCTGATGAACGAGCTTCCCGCGGCCGAGCTGTCCGTCACCTACGCCACGCGGGCGTACATGACCCGCCACGGCGCGGGGCCGCTGGAGGGGGAGCTGGATGACAAGCCGTTCCCCGGCGTGTACGACCTGACCAACGTGCCGCACGATTTCCAGGGGCGGCTGCGGTACGCGCTGCTGGACGTGGATGCGCTTCACCGGCGGATCGCGGACGACTGGGCGGATGCCGATCTCCTGGAGCGGTCGCACGGCGCGCGGATGGGCGTGGCGGTCACGTGCCTGGACCAGCTGCCGGAGACCGCCGCGTGGACGCAGGCGGGCGCCATCGTCCAGGGCTCGCGCGAGGCGCTGGTGGATGTCGTCGCGGCGAACCTGCATCCCTCGATGGGAGGCGCGGCGGAGGTGTTCGCCGCGTACGGGCCCCGTGCGAGCGACGTGATGGCCGGCGTCCCGGTCTGATCGCCCGATCGTTACCGGGGCGAGCGGCAGAGTGCATCAGGCCCTTGGTAGCGAGGCCGCTGCCGGCGAGGGGACGGGATCCGCGTTTTTTCGAAGAGGCAGGATGGCGGCGGGGGAGGTGGAGGTCAGCCGTGGCACATCATCCACCCGATCGCGAGCAGTAAAAGCCTGCCCCCGCCGGGGAGTCGGATAAGAGGCGAAGAATCGGTCGTTTCGGGGGTGCACGGATCCGCCCGTACACGGCCTTTTACGGCCCACGGGCGAGTCGGTGCCGGGTGGCGGCCAGATTCTTCGGTCGCGCTGCAACGTCTTGTGAGCGATCAAGCTACCGGCGGGCGCTCCCTCAGAATGACGTCACGGGTGAGGAACTGCGCCCCGCTGCAGCGGGCGAGACGCGCCGAATCGTTCTCCTTGACAGCTTAGGAGAGCGCGTGTACTCTCTTCCTAACCCGCTTAGGAGAGAGAGAGCGTACGATGGGCGACACCGCCGAGCTGCTTCCCGGAACGCTGGACCTGCTGATCCTCAAGGCCGTATCGCTGGGCCGGCTGCACGGCTACGGCGTGCTGCTGCGCATCGAGCAGATCTCCGGCGGCGCGCTGCAGATCCAGCAGGGCGCGCTCTATCCCGCGCTCTACCGCCTGGAGCACCGCGGGCTCATCGAGAGCGAGTGGGGGGTGTCGGACAACAACCGCCGCGCCAAGTACTACCGGCTGACCACGGCCGGCCGGCAGCGGCTGGGCGAAGAGGTGGCGAGCTGGAACCGGCTGGCCTCCGCCATCGCCCTGGCGCTGGGCACCACGCCGCAGGAGGTGTGAGATGAACCCCCTTGCCGCGCGCGTGCGGTCGTTCTGGCGCGGGCTCCGCCGCCCCGACCAGCTGGAGGCGGAGATGGACGAGGAGATGCGCTTTCACCTGGAGATGGAGGCGGACCGGCTCGTCCGCGAGCGGGGGCTGGACCCCGCCGAGGCGCGGCGGCAGGCGGCGGTCGCGTTCGGCGGCGTGGACAAGCACAAGGAGCAGGGGCGCGACGTCCGCGGATTGACGTGGATCCTGGGCCTGTCGCTGGACTTCAAGCTCGGCGCCCGCATGCTCTACAAGTACCCCGGCCTCACCTTCGTGGGCGGGCTCTCCATGGCCGTGGCCATCGCGGCCGGCGCGGCCACGTTCGAGCTGGTGACCCAGGCGGTGCACCCCCGGCTCCCGCTGGAGGAGGGCCACCGCGTCGTGGGCATCCGGCTGTGGGACGCGGCGGCCAACCGCGTGGAGCCGCAGGCGCTGCGCGACTTCGCGGACTGGCGCGGCGAGCTGCGCACCGTGCGGGAGCTGGGCGCGTTCCGCACGGTCACGCGCAACCTGATCGCCGCGGACGGCACGGCCGAGCCGGTGAGCCTGGCGGAGATGACGGCCTCGGGCTTTCAGGTCGCCCGCGCCACGCCGCTGCTGGGGCGCATGCTGGTGGACGACGACGAGCGGCCGGGGGCGGCGCCCGTAGTCGTCATTGGCCACGACGTGTGGAAGCGCCGGTTCGGGGGCGATCCCGGCGTGCTGGGGCGCACGGTGCGCCTGGGCCGGGCGGAGGCCACGGTGGTGGGGGTGATGCGGGAGGGATTCGCCTTTCCCGTGAGCCACGCCGTGTGGATGCCGCTGCAGGCCAACGCGCTGGACCACCCGCGGCGCGGCGGGCCGGGGATCTCGGTCTTCGGGCGGCTGGCGCCGGACGCGTCGCTGGACGCGGCGCGGGTGGAGCTGGCCACGCTGGGCCGGCGCGCGGCGGCGGACTTTCCGGAGACGCACGCGAGCCTGCGTCCCGAAGTGATGCCGTACGTCAAGGCATGGTCGCCCTTTCCCACCCAGGGCATTCCGTGGGGGACGGTGACGGCGGCGGGGCACTCCGTCAACGCGTCGCTGATGATGTTCCTGCTGCTGGTGTGCGCCAACGTGGCCACGCTGGTGTTCGCGCGGACGGCCACCCGCGAGAGCGAGATCGCCGTGCGCAGCGCCCTGGGGGCCAGCCGCGGCCGCATCGCCATGCAGCTGTTCGCCGAGGCGCTGGTGCTGGGCGGGGTCGCGGCGCTGCTGGGGCTGGCGGCCGCGGGTGCCGGGCTGCGCTGGGGGCTGGGCGTGTTCGAGACGGTGACGGGGGAGCTGCCGTTCTGGATCGGCGCGCGGATCTCGGGGCGGACGATCGTCTACGCGGCCCTGCTCACGGTGATCGGCGCGTTCGTGGCGGGGGTGGTGCCGGCGCTCAAGGTGACGGGGCGGGGGATGCCGGTGGGCCTGCGCCACGCCGCCGCGGGCGCGGGGGGCGGCGGAACGCGCTTCGGACGGCTGTGGACGGGGATCATCGTCGTCCAGGTGGCGCTGACGGTGGCGTTCGTGCCCATCGTCGTCGTGACGGGGCTGGACACGCGGCAGATCCGCGACGCGGAGGTGGGGTTCCCCGCGGAGCGCTACCTGGCGGCGCGGGTGGAGATGGACCGCGAGCCGCCCCCGGGCGCCCCGGCGGACACCACCCGCGCGGCGCACCAGGCCCGGTTCCGCGCGTCGTACGAGGCGCTGGAGCGGCGGCTGAAGGCGGAGCCGGAGGTGGCCGGGGTCACGTTCGGGAGCTCGCTGCCGGGCGTGTTCCACCCGCGGCTGGACGTGGAGGTGGAAGGCGGCGCGGCCCTCGCCCCCTCCGGCTCCCCGCACCGCGTGCAGACGGCGGCCGTGGATCCCGGGTTCTTCGACGCGTTCGGGGTGCCGGTGCTGGCGGGGCGCCCGCTCATCCCCACCGACGCGGTGGTGGAGGGCGGGCCCGTGGTGGTGAACGAGGCGTTCGTCCAGGAGGTGCTGGGGGGCGCCAGCGCCATCGGCCGGCGGGTGCGCTATCCGGACCCGGACCGCGATTCCGACGAGGACGTGCCCGGCCCCTGGCACGAGATCGTGGGGGTGGTGCGGCAGGTGGGGATGACCATCGACCCGGACCTGCCCCACGCGGCGGGGATCTACCACGCGGCGGTGCCCGGCGGCGCGGCGGCCAACGGAGAGGGCGGCGGAGCGGCTCCGCACTACGTGGCCATCCACATGCGCGGCGACGCGGAGGCGTTCGTGCCGCGGCTGCGTTCCCTGGCCGCCGTGGTGGACCCGGCGCTGCGGCTGTACGAGGTGGAGCCCCTGGACCACGCGCAGCGGGACCTGTTCCTGACCTACTCCTTCTGGATCGGGGTCGCGGCCCTGGCGGCGTGCATCGTCCTGCTGCTTTCCACCACGGGCATCTACTCGCTCATGTCGTTCACCGTGGCGCGGCGCACGCGGGAGATCGGCATTCGCGTGGCGCTGGGGGCGGACCGGCGCCGCATCGTGTGGGGGATCTTTTCGCGGGCGTTCCTGCAGGTGGGGATGGGGATCGTCCTGGGCGCGGCCCTGCTGTTCGCGGCGGCGGGCGGTATCCAGTCGCTGCGCGAAGCCGGCCTGCTGCTGGCGTGCGTCACGCTGATGACGGCCGTCTGCATGCTGGCCTGCATCGTCCCCACGCGGCGTGCCCTGCGCGTGGAGCCCACCGTGGCCATGCGCGCCGAGGTGTAGCGCGGGCGTCGAGACGCGAGCCGGGGGCGGCCCGCCTCCAGAACGCTGGTGCTGCGAGCGGAATGAACAAGAAGGCCCACTTCGATTTCGTGTGAAGTCAAAGTGGGCCAATTCTATCCCGGCATCCTAATGAAATCCAATCCAATCCTCGAAAGGTGCTGGCCGACCAACTGGAGGACCTTCGTCGCGTACGCGGGACGCAGTTGTCCGACGACCACGTACTCGTCGAAGGCAAGGCGTGTTTCTCCTTCTCCCCCCTCATCAGGAGCAACCAATGCGATTCTCGCGCTTCTGAAGAACTTCCGCCCTGTATCGTCATCCTGAACTCGGGCTGCGTTCTGGACGAAGAACATCTCAAAGCTCGGCTGGTGCCCAGGCCCGTGACCTATGGAGAATGCCAGATTGGGTTCCCCGCGCAGAAAGACATGCCGCCCAGTCGGCGCGGTATTCAAAACCGAAGCATGTCCCTCCTCCACCTTCAGCAGAGCAGCGACCATAGGACGTAGCGGGTGCATCGCGTGTGTCCAATGCTGGTCCGGTGCAGGGGCCCGCGGGACCATATCACATGCCGGTGAGGCACAAACCCAGTACTCACCTGCTGGGGTGCGGAAAATCGTGCCGGTGGTAAGATGATCCCTGCGGAACGGCTCCGTGGAGAGAAAGCTGTTCAATGCGAAGAGAGCATCGTTCTTGGTCGGCGGCTCTCCCGATGGACGAGCGACCTTCTCTGCGGCCTTGTAGACTTTGGCCAACAGTTCGTTCTCTCGTGGCGCTTCTAGCGGCCATCCCTGTTCGGTGAGTTCCTCTACAAGCAGTGTGCTTGCAAGTGCCCCCAAGTCGGCGTCGGAACCGATCCTGTGGCGTAGCGTCTCCACGAGCTTGTCGATGAGAGTGGAGAGCGGCGCCTTGAAGTGCTCACGTGCGTCCGGAGCGCGCGCGCTCTTCACCGCGTCCAGCAGGTAATAGGAAAGACCGACCTGCGTGGCCGAATCACGGAACTCTGCTTGGGCGGTAGCTAGGGCATCCAGCTCTAGAATGTTCTGGATCTCGGAGATCAGGACTTGGAGGATATTTGGCTGCCACGCCACGAACGCCTCGTCCAAGCATCGCAACACCCGGTCGGCCTGCGCCGGGTGAACATCATCACCATCTTCCTCCTGCTTACCGAGGATCACCACAAAGCAGTTCTGTGATTGGACCCACTTCGGACCGTTCACGTCGAAGCCAGCCACGACCACCTGTTGCTGACCATCGAATACATACTCGTCGCCCTGAAACCGCTCCCGCACGGCGCGGTGAATTAAGGCGGTCACGACAGACGGGACATCCGACGCTTCGAAGCCGGACCCGATCAGCTGGTTACGCAACGCCGGTATGTGTTTCAACTGCTCTTTGATCGTCGCGCCGCGTGCGTATGCAATGATCATTTCGTCGGCCGGATGATCCTGGGGCAATTTCTCTTCGTCCGACAGTCTCTCCCAAGTCTTGAGTGCTGTACCGTCCAGCAGTCCAGTGGGCTCCACCCAGCCCCGTCGGAGACCTAAGACCAAGCTGCTCCAGATCCCGTAGTGGTCACGCTCTCGGGTATAAAGGACCACGGTGTTGAAGTGCTTGGTTCCGGCAAGGCCTCTGATGATGTCAATCGATTGGGTGGTGTCTTGGGAGCCCGGCGTCAGGTGGTAGTCGAGAACGATGAGGTCGCTCTTGCGAACACGATCGATGCTGAGCTCCGCGGCCTCGTTCTCCACGTCACAAGGCATGTGGTTGTCGTGGAACAACGAATACAGAGCTTTGGCCTCTTCCGGCTCCCCGAACCTCCGGAGTTCATCCTCGGAGAGTTCCAGAAGATTTTTGTACGTAGGAAATTGATCGTCGATGATGAGAACCGTACGAAGGGCGCGTGAGCGAAACGTTCTCTTGATGGCCTCTGCATAAGCCGGGGAGTTAGGCATCGGCAACACCCTTGAACTCGATGATGAAATTTGCGCCTGGAAGCACCTGGGGATCTCCTTCCGATGCGTAGCGGATACGATGGCCCGCTACAGCCAGGTTCACGGAACTCAGGTAGAGACCAACGCCTCTACCCTCTCGACGCCGAGTGAAGAACAACTCGAACAGACGTGGCACGTCGTCGCGATCGACGCCCGGACCGCTGTCCGCGATCACCACCTTGCCGTTGACCCGATCGAGGTGGATCCGGCGGTCGACACCTTGAGAGACCCAGTAAACCGCGTTGTTCACCAGATTTATGAAGACCGGGTAGATGCGCGACGGAAGATCGACGATTTCCAAACTGCGGAATCTCTCCGTCGCGTAGAACTCGATCCTGTTGTTCCGGAAAACTCGGCTGAAGAACTGGTCGATGTAATTCGCGATCTCGGCACCCGTGATCGTCTGTCGGGGCCGGTAGCCGGCGATCTTGAGCGGTGCAAGAAAGCGGAGCCGGTCCGTGAGAGCGCTTTGTGCCTCAAACGCGAGCTTGAAGGCGCTCGATCGGCGCACTTCGTCCGGCAGGCGCATCAGATTCCGCCTGACCTCGGTGTCCAAGGTTTCGAACTCGTGACCGATGATTTCGACTGTGATCCCAATCTGCGCCACCGCTTGGAGGTTGCGGGCCTGATCTTCCAAGCGCGTCGTATCTTCCTCCGATACGGACAACGCACTGTCGAGATCGATGCCTTCTATGAGCTGGTCAACCGCACGCAGCACCGGTTCATACTTCAGCGCGAATTCGTCCTCGAGTTCGCGTCGCCGCACATCCAACAGGTTGAGATAACGTATCAGATTGGCATTGGTGATCTCGTCCTGAAGCAAAGGGCTACAGAGCCGATAGTAAGTTCCACGATCGGTTTCGGCGTGATTGCGCCACGTTGTCCGGAACGTCTCAGTGCGGTGGTCAATCGCCTTCACGTAAGAATCGATTCGAACACTGAGGGTCGACTGGTGGCTATGAAAGCTCCGTCGGACGGCTTGGTCCGGTTCGAGGCTACCCACTTCAGCTTCCACCGACGCAGTGAGCCTGCCGAGTTCGTCGAGGTTAGCGACGAACTCTCGATAGTCGTCTCTGTACTCCCGATAGCGATCCTCCAGATCACCTAGCTTCGCCGGAACTGGCGGTGGGCGGAGTTCGTCTTTTGTTGCACTTAGGTTGCGATACTCAGCGATTACAAACGCCGCGCGTGCAACATCGCGCGATTCCTTCACGCGTTCGGCCTCCGCTGTGAGCCTACGAGCATCAAGCAATGATATCCGCAGCGGTTCCCGCTGATCCTTAAGGAACTGTCGCAGATTACGGCGCCTGCGCACCCGAGCCTTCTCCGCCGCTTCTCGCGCAGCCCGGTTTCTTGCTTGTACCTCAGGAAGCACTTGATCTCGGACCGGTGATCCAGAACCATAGAAGCGTTGAGCTGCTTCCCTAAGCACGTTAACCACCAAAGACCTGAGCTCGCGCTTTGCCGTATTCTCGACGAGTCCCTCTCGCCCGGCTTTATCTCTCAGGTTCGGGTTGTCTTCATGTGTGAACGCGACACGGCCGAAGCTCCGACGGTGAGACCAGAAGGCCCGTCCTGCATGCTTACTTCGGCGTTCTTCGATCCCGAAGAAATCGGCGTCATGACGCCCGTACGGCATCACTCGCAACCCATCGCGATATACCTTGATCCCCCCGAACCGCTCCGTCTGCTGGTCTAAAAGGGCAAACTGCTGCTCGGAGTGAGTGGTGTTCGCCTTGTCTTGCTCAAAAGTGCCGATGGAGAACGCGAAAGGACCAAGCCGGTCTCGGCCTTGCTTTGGAGGTGGACGTCTTGGAACGATCTCTTTGATTCCAAGATCCTGCCCGAACGTTACGACTCGGCCACGGAAGACCCCATACTCGTCGAACACGCCGTCTATGTAGTGCTCGAGCTCGCGGAAATCGTCGACGCCAAATACGTCGTTGGACGAAATCACAGAGTGTGCACGGCCGTCCTGATGGACGAGTACTGCATAATCAAACTGAACCGGAGGTGTTTGGTATGGATCGACGAACGCAGTAAGCGTCTCACGAAGCCGCTCCTTCACCGCTTGGACTTCCTCATCTTGGCTGTCGCGACGGACCCAAACGGTGAGTTCGTGATGGATTCCGAGGAGGAAAAGAGCCGTGCCATGGTCAACCAAATCCGCAAAAACCGGCCACTCATCCAAATGCCGCTGACTGATCGGCAAAGTAGTCCAGAACTCGCGAACGGCGGCCGCTGTGCTTCCAGCAAAACCCCGATCTCGCTCGTACTTCGAGTACCGGTCCCAACCGCTCTGCAGGCGTAGTCCCCGCTCGTTGGAACTGTCGCCCAGATTAGACCGGATCACGTCTACCATCGCCCGGAGACAACCCAACGCCTCATCCGGAGTATCGAACTCCTCGACCGGTACACGAATGTCCTCGAGGTTGATGAACGGGTTCTCGAAAAGGCGCCAGTCGACCATCACCGCCGCGTACCGCGAATTACGTCGCTTCGAGATGACGACGGTCACCGGCGCGAGGAACGCCGCGGAGAGCCGACCGATCCCCTTCTCCCCTTGTCGCCGGCGAACCGGGAGGTCGAACGTCTCTGGGGGAGGGCTATCTTCTTCCTCGATTTTAGACTCCGTCCCGATTACCAGCCAGCGTTCGAGAAAGATCTCTCGATCCATTCCGAACCCATCGTCGAAGATGGCAGCCACCTCCGGTTGCCCCTCGAAGATGTGCAGTTCGACGTTGGCCGCGTAGGCATCATAGGCGTTCTTCCACAGTTCGCTGATGGCCGTAGGACTGTCGGCGATCTGTCCTCTTCCGAGGTGGTCGATAGTGCGCGCCCTTGTTTGAAACGCAACTCCGGCACTCATGGGGTCACCTTATGGTTCAGACGGGTCCGACACGCCTCGACGAGAGGCGTTACGAGAATCCGAGCCATTTCGACCGGAACCGCGTTTCCGATCTGCTCCCCTCCCGACATCAGGCCGCCTCGGAAGACGAACCAATCCGGGAAAGTCTGAAAGCGAGCTGCCTGGCGGAGAGTGATACCATGCGGCTCAGTGGGATGAACAAACCGGCCCTTGGATGGGTTGATGCACGCGGTCGTCATCGTGGGGCCCGGTACGTCTGGATTGATGCGACCATAAACGTCCCAATGGCCTGTATGGCCCTCATGACACGGCAGAATCCGCCCCGAAGCGAACCTCGACCCGCCGTTGATGGGGGTGCGTTCGAATGCAGCCGTCAACTCGGCGTTGTGACGCATGTGAATGTCGTTCGGATCATTCATAGGCGCAGGATCCGCGAAAACGACGCTCGCCGTGCGCCACGCCTGATCCCTCGGCGCCAGACCCGCGGTCACTTCGTCCGGCGAGAAGTGTGTGGCTTGGGCCGGCCAGTCGCAGGTGACTCCGCTACGGCGATCCGTCCCAAACAGGAAGACCCGCTTTCGGTTCTGAGGCACGCCGTAGTCACGTGCGTTCAGAACAATGGGCGCCAGCAGGATGTAATCGTTCTCTGCGGCCAATCCGTAGAAAGTGTCGACGTAATCACGGTGACGCTCCCAGAGCATTCCCGGAACGTTCTCCACCAAGAAGAAGCTCGGGCGGAGGGCTTTGACGAACGCGAAGTAGCGGAGGATCAGAGTGTTCCGAGGGTCATCGACACCCGAATCGCGTAGTCGATGAGACGAGAAACCTTGGCATGGGGGCCCTCCCAGCAGGACGTCACAGTCCCCCTCGCGAAGGCCCATCTCCTGCATTACCTCCTCGGGATTGAGTTGCAGTATGTCCTTGTCAAACAAGCGGGCCCGCGACCGCCCTGAGGAGATCAGATTCTCTTGGTAAGTCTTGCAGGCATTCCGATCCTTCTCCACGGCTGCGACGATTTCGATCCCGGCGAACATAGCACCCAAAGAGAGCCCGCCGGCTCCAGCAAACAAGTCGATGCCGATCGGCTGGCGCACTTTGGCGTCGTCTGCTCGGTCACCCACATAATGTGATCGGTCCTGACTAGGGGCGTGGAGTGAATCCATCCGGTACTGTCCGGTTCTCTTGGTTGCAACGGGCGAGGCTAGCGAGCTTCGGTCCAACCTCCATCCCTTCATATTTGTGTAACCCGGAACCTATCGACGATGCCCACGGACGATCCGCCGCCGACCCGGGAACGCAGCGCGTTGATGAGTCGTGTTCGCCGGAAGGACACTGCTCCCGAGCTTGCGGTTCGACGCTGGCTCCACCGTCGCGGATTCCGGTTTCGTCTACATCGTAACGACCTTGCCGGGACACCAGATATCGTTCTACCCCGCTACCGTGTAGCGATTTTCGTTCACGGATGCTTTTGGCATCGACACCCTGGATGCCCGCGAGCGTCGACACCGGGCACGCGTCAGGCGTTCTGGGCTGAGAAATTCGCGAAAAACGTCGCCCGCGATCGCGCAGCCGAACTCAAGCTGCGAGCCCAGGGATGGACCCCCATCGTCATCTGGGAATGCGCGGTGCGGGATGAGGACGCGCTGCGAAGGGCACTAGCTGACGTGCTGCCGATGGAACGACACTAGCCTGCGGCACTCCCCACATCAGGTACACAAGACGCGTGAGCACGTGCGGCTTGCCTGCCGCCTCGTGATCATGAGAACCGGCCCGGGCTTTCGCTTGGCATACAACCCCCGTATCCATCGGCGCCGCACGACCCGGCCGAGCACACCTAGACGATCACTGCGGACCAATGTGGGAAACTACGAAGGAGTAGCCTGCGGAGCAACGTCTCACGTTCCCAAGCAAACCCAAGCTTCTTCGTGCTCAGACGGGGTTGGCCCAGCAGAAAAATGCGGCAGATTGCATGGGTGCTGTCCTCCGACGTGGCAAAAAGGGAAGTGAGGTAGAACCACCGGCGGAATCGCCAAGTACGGGGTTCGATAGGGGGTCGACGGAGCCCGCCCCGATTTCAGGTGAAATCAGGAGCGGGCTTCGCACCAGATGGACGGTGCGCGGATGCGAGCCTCTATCGATCGGCGGGGTGAAGCTGATAGCCGCTCCCCCAGCTCACACGGCAGCTTCACGGTCGTGGGACGGTATCACTCGTTCCTTGCTCGAAACGCCAGTCTTCCACACGTTCCGGATGAACAACGCGGGGAGGGATGCCTGGGCACCCCTCCCCGCACGCGCGTCCGGACGGGAACGGCGGATTACTTGATGGCGCCCTCGTGGCCGGCGACGCGGCGCAGCACGCCCGTCTGCCCCGCGTGGTAGCCCTGGTGAAAGAGCAGCGTTGCCAGCAGCGAGCCCACCGTCTCGTCGGGGTCGCCGCTGGGGCTGAACGGGGCGGGCTGCCCCAGCGCGTCCACGGGGAGGGCGGCCAGGCCGGCGTCCCAGCGCGCGGCGGCCTGGTCCCAGATGCCCAGCAGCGCGTGCACATCCCTCGCCTCGCCGGGGTCCGTCATGGGTGCGCTGCCGCGGTCGTAGCGGTCCAGCGACGCCGCGTCCACCACGGGCTCCTGGCCCACCAGCGGCAGCACCTTGTTCTGGATGCACGTCATGTGGCCCACCACCCAGTTCAGGCTGTTGCCCGCGGGACCGGGATGGACCAGGCTCTCCGCCTGCGTGACGCCCTCCAGGTTCGCGTGGAGCACCCGGTCCGTCAGGCGAAAGATGTGGCGGAATCCCTCGAGCTGGCTGGCGGCGGCCGGTGCGGCTGTGGTCATGGCGGGCTCCTCGTGCGGGATGATGTTACGATATCGTACCATTCGATTGCCGTAGTATCGCCCCTGCACCGTTCCCCGTCAAGGGTCGTGGCGGGGATCGGGAGATGCGTCGTATATTCCGAGATCGTACCAAATCTCCCGATCGCATCGACCCATGGCCCTGCAATTCCTGTCCCCGCTGCACAAGGCGTCGCGGCAGCTCAGCGTGTACCTGGAGAACCTCCGGGGAGAGCGGTCGCTGGGGCCCACGGAGGGGCACCTCATCACCTACCTGCGCAGCTACGCGCCGGCGCCCGTGGGGGAGCTGGTGCGGGTGTTCGGCATCAAGCAGTCCACGTTCACCAGCATGCTGGACCGGCTGGAGCGGGACGGGCTCATCCGCCGCGAGCTGAACCCGGCGGACCGGCGCTCGTTCCTCATCCACATCACGGACGAGGGGCGGGAGATGGCGGAGGAGTCCACGCGTGTGCTGGAGACGCTGGAGGCGGACATCCGCTCTCGTGTGGGCGCGCGCGACGTGGAGGGGTTCCACGCCGTGATGCGCGCCATCGAGGAGATCACGCGCGTCCAGCTCCGGGAGCGCTGAAATCCGGAAAAAGATTGCACCCAGAGCAGCAGAGAGGCAGAGGAACAGAGAAACTCCTCTGCTGCTCTGCTGCTCTGCGTGAACGCAGTAAAAAAGGCTTCGAGACGGCGGAGGTCCGCTAGACGGCCGCGGCGCCGGAGCGGGCGGGGACCAGGGATTCGCGGACCTCCGCCGTGATCTCGTACGACCGCACGCGCGCGGCGTGGTCGTAGATCTGCGCCGTGATCATCAGCTCGTCGGCGCCCGTGCGGTCGATGAACGCCTGCAGGGCCGTGCGCACCGTCTCCGGCGACCCGGCGGCGCTGCACGACAGGGCCTCGGCCAGCATGGTGCGCTGCAGCGGATCCAGCTGCCGCGCGAAGTCCCTCACGGGCGGCTTCAACAGGCCCGGACGGCCCGTGCGCAACGCGGCGAACGCCTGCTGCACGGACGTCATCAGCAGCTGCCCCTCGTCGTCCGTGTCCGCCGCGAAGACGTTGAACCCCAGCATGACGTACGGCTCCGCCAGCTGCGGGGACGGCTCGAAGCGCTCGCGGTACACCTCGATCGCCTGCATCATGGCGCCCGGCGCGAAGTGGCTGGCGAACGCGTACGGCAGCCCCAGCTTGGCCGCCAGCTGCGCGCCATACAGGCTGGAGCCCAGGATCCAGACGGGCACCTTCGCGCCCTGCCCGGGGACGGCGCGCACGCGGCCGGCGGGCTCGTCCTCCAGGTAGTCCATCAGCTCCAGCACGTCCTGCGGAAACGTGTCCGCCCCCGGCGCGCGGCGCAGGGCCGTCATGGTGGCCGCGTCGGATCCGGGCGCGCGCCCCAGCCCCAGGTCGATGCGGCCCGGATGCAGCGCCTCCAGCGTGCCGAACTGCTCCGCGATCATCAGCGGCGGGTGGTTGGGAAGCATGATGCCGCCGGCGCCCACGCGGATGGTGCGCGTCCCTCCCGCGATGTGCCCGATGACCACGGAGGTGGCCGCGCTCGCCACGCCCGCCATCCCGTGGTGCTCCGCAAGCCAGTAGCGCCGGTACCCCCAGCGCTCCGCGTGCCGGGCCAGGTCCAGCGAGTTGCGCAGGCTCTGCCCCACGCCGCCGCCCTCCGTCACGGGCGCCAGGTCCAGCACGGAAAAGGGGATGATGTCCGCCATCGGGTCGCTCGCGCCTTGGATGTGGTCCGCCGCAGAATCCTATTGTGTGCAATCTAATTGGATGCTATCCTTCTGGAAACCTCTCGTGGACCTCAACCCAGGAATGCACCGGATGCCCGTTCTCTATTCCACCACCGCGCGCGCCGAGGGCGGCCGCGCCGGACACGTCGAGACCACCGACGGCCTGCTGAAGGTGAACCTGGCCATGCCGAAGGAGTTGGGCGGGCCCGGCGGCGCCACCAACCCCGAGCAGCTGTTCGCGGCGGGCTACGCGGCGTGCTTCGAGAGCTCCATCCGCTTCCTGGCCAACCGCGACAAGCTGCCCCTGCGCGACGCGGCCGTCACGGCCACGGTGGACATCCTTCCCACGGCGACGGGCGCCTTCCAGCTGGCCGTGGCCCTGCGCTCCGAGATCCAGGGGCTGGACCAGGCCGCCGCCGAGGCGCTGGTGCACCAGGCCGACCAGGTGTGCCCGTACTCCAACGCCGTCCGCGGCAACGTGGACGTGGCGCACTCCGTCCAGGCCACGGCCTGAGCGAGCGGGCGACGATGCGCGAAGCAGGCAGGCGCCCGGCGGGGGAGGCCGTCTGCGCCCCGCCGGGCGCGGCCGACGGGCTGCGGCTGGAGCGCCAGCTCTGCTTTGCGCTGTACTCCGCCACCAACCTGACCACGCGCCTGTACCGGCCCCTGCTGGAGCCGCTGGGGCTCACGTATCCCCAGTACCTGGCCATGCTGGCGCTGTGGGAGCGCGCGCCCCGGTCGGTGGGCGAGCTGGGCGAGGCGCTGGGGCTGGATTCCGGCACCCTCACGCCGTTGCTCAAGCGGCTGGAGGCGGGGGGCCTGGTCACCCGCAACCGCGACGCCCGCGACGAGCGCCGCGTGCTCGTGGGACTGACGCCCGCGGGCACGGAGCTGCGGGAGCGCGCGTGCGCCATCCCCGAAACGCTACGCTGCGGCCTGCCGCTCCCCCTGGATGATGCCGCCGCGCTGCGGGACGCGCTCTGGAGCTACGTGCAGGCCCTGCGGAGCGGCGGGGCAGGGGAGGCGGGATCGGCGGATGCGCGATCGGTGGATGCGGATCGCGAATCCTGATTCACGGGATCGGCGCGCATCCGCATCTCGCGCCGGACCGGGCGAGGATACGATGCGGATCGTGGCCCGCGAGAGCGATTGATACCAGGTCTCAGGAATCCATCGTGCACGCAGAGTTCTACTGCGGTCTCACGCGGAGGCGCGGAGGGCACGGAGAACTGCGGAAAGACAACCGATTGAATCACACGGAGGAACAGAGGAACAGGGGTAACCGAGGAACTTCGGCCTGCCTCTGTTCCCCTGTTCCTCTGTGTGAGATTGCCGTTGGTGTTCTCATTTTGTTCTCCGAACCTTCCGCGTGATATGAGCCCATCTTTGAAGACGGAGTCCATAATCATCTCGGATGTCTGGTATGAGATCGCGGCTACAACTCCACACGGCCGGCCTTCGCCGACACCAAAAAACGAGGGTGATGCCGGACGACCGGCATCACCCTCGTTCATTTGTGGAAGGCGGGGCGCGGACGGATCCGCGCCCCGCCTTTCGTCACTCAGCCGCGCCGCATCAGGGGAGCGCGCGGTATGGGGCCGCGGCCCAGGCGGAGCACCCGGACACGTTGCAGGCGCGCACCCGGTACGCGTAGGTGCGCCCGCCCGTGAGCCCGCCGTTGGTGTAGCCCGTCGCGTTTGCCGCCGTGGTTCCCACGTCCGACCACGCGCCCCACACGCCGCCCACGCTCACCGCGCGGGCCACGGTGAACGACGTTTCCGTGGTGCTCGCGTCCGTCCACCCCACGCGGATCTCCGTGGCCGAGGGCACCGTGGTCCCCACGGCGGTGGGCGCGGCCGGCACCGCGGGCACCGTCACGATGCCGCTGTTCACCCACGGCGAGCACCCGGCCGCGTTGCACGAGCGCAGGCGGTACTGGTACTGCCTGCCCGCCACCACGCCCGCGTTCAGGTAGCTGGTGGCGTTCGCGGCCGGCGCGGCCACGTCCGTCCACGCGCCCCACACCCCGCCCGTGTTCGTCCGCCGGCCCACGGTGAACGACGTTTCCGTGGTGCTCGCGTCCGTCCAGCCGACCCGCACCTGCGTGGCCGAGAGCACCGTCCCGGCCACCCCCGTGGGCGCGGCCGGCAGCACGCCGGCCGTGGCCGGCGTGGACACGTACGGGCTGGTGGTCCACGCCGAGCACCCCGCCGCGTTGCACGCCCGCAGCCGGTACTGGTAGGTGGTGCCCGCCGTCAGGCCGATGTTGGCGAAGTCCGTGGCGTTCGCCGGGCGGGTGGAGATGGTGGCCCACGCGCTCCAGGTGGTGCCCGCCAGGCTGCGGCGCGCCAGGGTGAAGCTCGTCTCGTTGGGGCTGCCGTCGCGCCAGCCCAGCTGGATGGAGGTGGTGGACGTGGCCGCCCCGCGCAGCAGGCTGGGCGCGGCCGGGGTGCCGCCGCTGCTGGCGGACAGCGTCACGCCGGAGTACGCGTTGTAGCCCCGCAGCATCACGTAGTACGTGCCCGCCAGGGGCAGCGTCACGTCGCAGCGGTCCACCGTGCTCCCCGACGCCGACCCGCAGTCGTACAGGCTCGTGCTGGGCACGTCGCCGTACCGCACGTACAGGTCCGAGTCGCCCGTGCCGCCGCCCGTGGCGATGGACAGGCTGGTGGCCCCCGCGGGGACGGTGACGGCGAAGAAGCGCTCGCTCCCGTACGCGCCCGCCAGCCCCGTGTGCGGCGTGCCCACCAGCAGCGCCAGCGCCTCGCGCACGTTGATGGTCACGTTCACCTGCGCCTGCCGGTTGCTGGCGAACGAGTCGGCCACGGTGACCTGCCCCGTGTGCACGCCCGCGGCCAGCGCGGAGCCGTCCACGGACGCGTCCAGCAGGGCGCGCTGTCCCGCGGCCAGGGCGCCGTCCGCCGGGCCCGCGGCCAGCCACGCGCGGTTGTCCGCGGCCGTCCAGTTGAGCATGGCCGTGCCCGTGTTGGTGAGCACCACCCGCGCGGCCAGCGTGCTGCCGATGGTGGCGCCCCCCGTGCCCTCCGCCGCCGCCAGGGTCTTGCCCGCGCCCGGCTCGGCTGCGGTGAAGTGCTGGGGCGCGGGCATCTCCGCCGGGACGGCGTCCGTGCCGCCGACGGTGCGCACGAAGGTGAACGCCAGCGCCGTGGGGCTCAGCGAGATGGCGGCGGCCGGCGTCTCTACCGTGAGGCGCGAGAAGACGAGCTTGTTGGGCGACGTCGCGCCGATTCCCGTCAGGCGCCCCGCGGTGGACGTGGCCAGCAGCCGCGCCGCCACGGTGGCCGGGAGGGCCGCCGGCGCGCCCTGCAGGTAGAGCGCCGCCACGCCCGCCACGTGCGGCGCCGCCATGGAGGTGCCGCTGATGGTGTTGGTGGCGGAGTTGCTCGTCCACCACGCGCTGGTGATGTCGGACCCCGGCGCGTACACGTCCACGCAGGTGCCCCAGTTGGAGAAGTACGACGCGGCGTCCGTGCTCGTGGTGGAGCCCACGGTGACGGCCGCCGGGGTGCTGGCGGGCGACTGTCCGCAGGCGTCCGCGGAGTTGTTGCCGGCGGAGAGTGTGTACACCACGCCCGATGCGATGGAGGCGGCCACGGCCGTGTTCGCGGGCGCGTAGTAGCCGCCGCCCAGCGACATGTTGGCCACGGCCGGCTTGACGGCGTTGGCCGTCACCCAGTCGATGCCCGCGATGACGGTGGACCACGGCGAGGAGCCGCCGCAGCCCAGCACGCGCACGGCCACAATCTGCGCGGCCTTGGCCACGCCGTAGGTGGAGCCGGCGATGGTGCCGGCCACGTGCGTGCCGTGGCCGTTGCAGTCCTGGCCGGTGCCGCCGTCGCCCACCACGTCGGTGCCCACGCTGGCCCGGCCGCCGAACTGGTCGTGCGTGGTGCGCACGCCCGTGTCCAGCACGTACACGCGCACGCCTTCGCCCGTGGCGCCATACACGTAGGTGCTGTTCAGGGGCAGGGCGCGCTGGTCCACGCGGTCCAGCCCCCACGGGGCGCTGGGCTGCGTCGTCTGGTCCATCCGGGCCATGCCGTCCTGGGCCACGTACTGCACGCGCGGGTCGCGGCGCAACGCGTCCACGGCCTCGGGCGTCAGGGTGGCCGCGAAGCCGTCCAGGGCGGCGCCGTAGGTGTGGTGCACGGTGCCGCCGTGCGCGGCCACGTCCTGCGCCGCCGCGGCGGCCACGTCGTCCGCGCCGGGGTTCATCACCACGATGTAGCGGCCGGGAAGGCTGTCGGCGCCGGCGGAGAGCAGCGGGGCCAGGCCGTCGGCGCTGGCGCGGGGCTCGGCGCGCTGTTGGGTGGGCAGGTCGGGGGCGTCGGTGCCGCAGGCGGCCACGGCGGCGGAAAGGAGAACGACCTGCGCGAAGCGGCGGAGGGTGGGGGGCTGGATCATGATGGTCTTCTCGCTGCTGGATGAACGGCGCACGATGAAATCCCCCCCATTCCGCTGAAGAGGGTGCGATTCCGCCCGTGCCGCAGGCGAGGTGTGCAGCGTGGGGTAGGCCGGGGAGACGAGACTGCGGGAGGAACCGCTGGAGGGGTAGCGCCTCTTGAATGGCGCCGAGGAGACGATAATCCGCCCGCGTACTTGGGGCAATAGTTTTGATGAAAGGTGGATCGGCCGTCCGTCTCGCCCTTGATCAGCCCGGCTTTGGATCCTCCGCCGCGCCATCATCCATCGTGGTCGTTTCGACGGGGATGCGATTCATGACGGTGCGCCGGGGCTGGATGAAACGCATCACCCGATCGCGTCCTTTGGCACCCGGCCCGCGACGGCCTCCGCCCATGGCACGGAGATCCATCCGCTCCGATACCGGCTGCCGTGCCGGGGGCAGGCACCGCGAACGGACGCGATCGGGTGGATGACGTGCCCGGCCGCGCTCCGTCTGGGAAACCGTCCGCACCCGGAGAAGTCATCCTGGGGGAGCCGCCGCGCAAACCCATACCGGTGGACGATCCATGGCGGCGACCGAAGGACCTTGCCCGCCCAGCGAGAAGCCGGCTCCGGTGCACCGGGCCTGCCGCTTGGGGGATCTCAGCGGCTGCCGCGGAAGATGCCGCCGTTGGTGTTCGTGAGGACGTGGTGCGGACCCGTGCCCCACACCTCCGTGACGAACCCGCCGGAGTCCATGTACGCCCACGTGCTGCCGTTCCAGTGGTCGATGCCGCACTGGTTCACCACGAACAGGTCGTCCGCCGCGCTCCCCCACACGCTGATGTGCTCGCACTCCCGCGCGCCGGCGAGCGGGCTCCAGCTCGTGCCGTCGTAGTGCAGCACGCCGTTGCTTGCCGCCGCGTACACGTCCGTGGGCGACAGGCCCCACACCATGTTCAGGTACTCGCCCGTCCCCTCCAGCCCGCTCGCCATGGCCGTCCACGACGTACCGTCGTAGTGGAAGATGCCGCCGTCGTCGCCCGCGGCGAACACGTCCGACGGACCGCTTCCCCACACGCCGTACAGCCCGGCGACGGGCAGGGTGTCCTGGGCCGCCCACGCCATGCCGTCGTAGTGCAGGACGACGCCGCCGTCCGCCACCGCGTACACGTTCGACGGGCCGGAGCCCCACACGGCCCAGATCGTCGTCGGCTCGCACCCGCACTCCCCCTCCGCCGGCTCCAGGCCGCTCGCCATCGCCGACCACGACGTCCCGTCCCAGTGCACGATGGTCCCCGCGTCGCCCACGGCGAACACGTCCGTGGCGGAGCTCCCCCACACGTCCCACAGGACCTCGTCCGTGGGGCTTTCGTCCGCCACCCACGTGCCGCCCGTGTAGCGCATCACCGCGCCGAAGAACCCCGCCGCGAACACCTCGGTCGCCGACGCGCCCCACAGCCCCAGGGGCAGGCCCCCGTCCGGCTCGTGCTGCGGGCGAAAGAGCAGGATGCTTTCCTCGTGCGGAAGCTCTCCCTGCACGTAGACGGTGAAGACGAAGCGGTGCACCTCCGGGTCCATCTTGAAGCGCCACGCCTTCGTATCCGAGATTTCGCCCGTGTACAGCAGCGTGTCGTAGGCGAAGTACGGTGCCGGCGCGGCCACGAAGACGGCCTGGCCGTCCGCGTTCTCCACCTCCACCGATCCCGCCCCGCCCACGGGCGTGGGGCCGCTCTCGAAGAACACGCGCAGCCCCGTCTTCACCTCCCCGTCCGGCGTGCCGAACGCCTGCGCCATCAGGTTCTGCACGGACACGTCCACCTGGAAGATGCTGTCCGATGGATTGTATCCCGCGCCGCTGGAGGCCAGACGCACGTACACGTGCTGTCCGCCCACGATCAGGCTGCGCCGCGGCCCCGCCCCGTCCGCCGCGTCGCCGTCGCACGTGAGCCGCGGCTGGTCCACGTCCACCGTGCATCGCAGCTCCGCGCGGTACGAGCCCGGCGCGGGCGTGGGGCCCTTCGCGGTGCCGGACGGAAGCGCGTCGCTGCACGCGGCGAGCAGCACGAATGCGAGGGGAAGGGCCGTGGAGAGCCTCATCCGAAAGCCTGGGAAATCGAGGGAAGAACGACGAAGCGCGCCGGGAGGGCGGGCGCGCGGGGGCCGGCGGGGCGAAGTGTACGCTCCGTGCGGGATGAGGACAAGGGCGCGGAGGGGACAATCCGGGGCGGGAGTACGGGAGTGCGGGAGTGCGGGAGTGCGAAAGTGCGAAAGTGCGAAAGTGGGTTGGTGGATCGGCGGAGATCGCCAGGAGGGGGCGGGCATCCGTCCTGAGCGGCTGAAGCCGCCGCGTAATCGTTCAGTGGGCGGGCAGGAACTGCGGAACGTCCTTGCCTGAGCGCACGGCGGAAACCGCCAGCGCGAGGAACTCGAGCGGGTGGATCTGCCGCTGTTTGCAGGTAGCCGCGAACGTCAG